>ERZ1370068.7947-contig-6834_pt1 | contig 47391 bp, 81 predicted proteins | sample MGYA00561227_ERZ1370068 | MGnify/ENA primary metagenome ERZ1370068 (study PRJEB38410, sample SAMEA6850437) | metagenome | study: Metagenomic assessment of the ecological functions of the soil: analysis of the soil microbiota associated with the... | reverse complement strand
AAAATTCACGTTTCGCATAATTCAGGATCAGGTTGAATCGCCGCAATATATCATTGCCAATGATGCCACTTAGATAAGGATAAGAGGTAATATTAAATGTATCATTAAACACAAACACGGGTATATTCCTAAAACGATAAGGACCCATTCTCATTTCTTTGATCACTGTCATATGCATATCCACTTTACCTCCTACACCTTCCGCCTCTTTTGCATACAACTACTCTTTTCTTATCTAAAAATTACTGTCTTCAATAAAGTCTTTATTCAACATCAGGCAAAGCCCGGCGCCGATATCAAATAGAAAACGTGAATTGGTAGAATACTGCATCTTTAATTCGTGCAGTTTGTACAGGCAGTGTACGCAAAATAGGTTCATACAACCAGCCACCGCGGGGATATTTCATTCGGCCATTTGTAAAAATGGAAATTCTTGAACTATCATAATTTATATTAAAAATATAGCGGCTCAGTAAAGAATAACCGACGATCCCATCGATCTTTTCACCATATACCTGCGTGAGAATATCATAATTGTTTATATGAAAATTCAGGCTATCGACAGTAAGACCGGGTAAATGCAGTTTTTGATTATATACAAAACTTACTTTACGAATTCCGGCAATGCCAAGAATGGTAAGATTGGAAGGTGTGGGAGTGATATGAAAATAATCTACGGTTGTGGAATCAAGTGATATGCCACCACTGCCCGTATCTAAAATAAAATTGAGTGTATCAGGAAAATTCGCAAACCTGGCATTGAACATGATAACACCACCCGAAAGTTGTTTAAATCGAAATGAAGTTAAAAGTTTTGCAGGAGCCATCAACGAATTGTTCCTGTGCTGTTGCTGAAATAGACACAGCTATTAAAAAGCAAAACAATATTTGTGTTACCGGCTTTCGCATTACTATTTGGCAATCGTTGCGACGCTCCGTTCATCTTCCTGTATTCTATTGAGCAGAATGCGTCGTCCCGGCTTAATCGGGATCGTTCAGATAATTGTCCAGCAAATAGACGAATAGTTTCTCTCATTTGCTGCATCTGCACGACAAGTTATAATAATAATCCAACAAATAATTACAGGCTGCGATTAATTGAATGATTTTCCCTTCTTTACCTTTGCGCTTCTATTATGATGCAGCTACCCGATCTATACCAGAAAGCCTCCCGGTTTGAATTCTTATCAAAAGAAGAAGGAGTTTTTCTATTTGAAAAAGCACCGCTTACCGAATTGATGTTCTTAGCTGATGAACTCAGGAAGAAACAAGTGCCGCATGGAAAAGTAACCTGGCAGATCGATCGCAATGTAAACACGACCAATGTCTGTATTGCCAATTGCAAGTTTTGTAATTTCTACCGCATACCCGGTCACCCGGAGGCATATATAACCGATATGCCAACGTACCGAAAGAAGATCGAAGAAACAATCTCGCTGGGGCGGCGACCAGTTATTATTACAAGGCGGTCATCATCCGGAATTAGGTTTGGATTTTTATGTCAATACTTTCAGCCAGATCAAAAAGAATTTCCAACCATCAAACTGCATACACTGGGACCGCCTGAAGTGGCACATATCACCAAGCTTGAAAAAAGTAACCATCATGATGTATTGGTTGCATTAAAAGAAGCTGGTATGGATTCATTACCCGGCGCTGGTGCAGAAATATTGATTGATCGAGTTCGACGATTGATCAGCAAAGGAAAATGCGGCGCACAGGAATGGCTTGATATTATGCATGAAGCACATAAACTAAATATCACTACTTCGGCTACGATGATGTTTGGTCATGTAGAAACGATCGAAGAACGTTTTGAGCATTTAATAAAAATAAGAGAAGTGCAAAGCCGCAAACCGGAAAATGCAAAGGGCTTTCTCGCTTTTATTCCATGGACATTCCAGGATGTGGATACATTACTCGCAAAGATCCGCGGCGTACATAATCTTACAACACCTGATGAATATATCCGCATGATCGCCATGAGCCGCATCATGTTACCTAACATTAAAAACATACAGGCAAGCTGGCTCACGGTTGGTAAACAGGTTGCTCAACTTTGCCTGCATGCAGGCGCCAATGATTTCGGAAGCATCATGCTGGAAGAAAATGTAGTAAGTGCAGCCGGCGCACCGCATCGCTTTACTTATAAAAGTATTCAGCAAGCCATTCGTGAAGCAGGTTTTGAACCACAACTCCGCAACCAGCAATATGAATGGAGAGAATTACCGCAGACTATCGAAGAAGCAGGTGATTGATTATTGAATTATATTCATAAAATGAAATTCAAGCAGCATTAGTGAAATCTTTCTTGCCGTTCTCTTTTATTTTTTTCTTCCAGGTAATTTATAGCCAACAACCTCTATTTCCCCGACTCCAACTGGCAAACAAAAAACCTGCAGAATTAAAAAAATGAATGCAGCACTTATCGATAGTGCTGTAAGCTTTGCAATTCATAATGAAACAAAAACTGATCATGATCTGCGCATTGCTAATTTAAAAGCATATGCCAACGAACCGAATTACAGAATTGCTGGGCCCAATGAGAGAAAGAGGCAAAGCCTGCCGGAATCAATTTTAAAGAATGGTTATATCGTAGCACAATGGGGAGATGTGAAAAGAGTGGATATGACTTTCAGTGTTTCAAAAAGTTTTCTGTCAACTGTTGCCGGACTTGCTGTCGATGATCATTTAATAAAAAATATAGATGACCGTGTGAATGAATACGTGTGGGATGGAAAATTTGATGGCGAACACAATTCGAAAATTACATGGCGGCATTTATTAACGCAATCATCTGATTGGTCCGGGTTGTTTGTTTGATGTTTGTGATTGGGCCGATCGTCCGCCAAGACAAGGAACAATTGATGACTGGAAAAATAGAAAGCTACTTGAACCGGATCAAATTTTGAATACAATGATGTTTCGGGTGAATCTATTAGCCGTATTCATTATTAGAAGTGATAAGAAAACCATTGCCGGTTGTGTTGCGTGAACGAATAATGGATCCTATTGGTGCATCCACCACATGGCGCTGGTATGGTTATGATAATTCATTTGTAAATATTGATGGGCAAATGATAGAATCAGTAAGTGGTGGCGGACATTTTGGTGGCGGCATTTTCATTAATACACTCGACCAGGCAAGATTTGGGTTATTGTTTTTAAGAAAAGGTAAATGGAAGAACAAGCAATTGATCTCTGAACAATGGGTGAATTCTGTTGGACAACCTTCTGCTAGCCAACAAATCGTATGGATTAATGTGGTGGACAAACCAGGAAAACCAGTTAGGGAATATTTCAAAAAATATTTACTATGCCAATGGTTTTGGTGGCAACTTTATCGTTGTAGATAATGAACATGATCTTGTAATTGTTGCAAGATGGCTGGAGCCAAATAAGATTGGTGAGCTTGTTCGTTTAGTGATCAAACGCAACTGAGAAAACAAATAATTAAACCAAATGAGATACAGAACTTGTAAAAATTATCCCTGTTCTTGAATCTGCTGATATTGCAAGAGATGTTGCATGGTATAAAGAGAAAACGGGTTTTGAAGTTTCTTTTTCTCATGAAAAAATGTATGCAGGTCTTTACCGTGATGGATTTGAAATACATCTTCAATGGCATGCCGGTACAAAAGACGATCCCATGAACGGAGGCGCCGTGATACGCATTGATGTAAAGAATATTAAACCGCTGTTTGAAGAATTCAAACAACGGGGAACAGTGAAAGAAAAGATCTAAGGCAAAACACACCATGGGGAACTAATGAGTTTGCTTTTCATGATCTGAATTCAAATGCGATCTTTATTTCGGAGGATATAGAATAAATTTCTTCTACATATTCCACCAATAAGTAAACTTCAATACAAGAGCCCGGTTGCGAACATATAATGGATTGGTATAATAATTATCAGTATACACAATAAACAGATCAGAAGCCGGACGATAACGCCATTGAAATCTTGTATTGATATTAATATTCTTTTGCTGATCATTGTATTGAACAAAAGCAGTAAAGAATAATTTATTTAGTCATTGTCACATCAACTCTTGGGCCTATCAGCCAAAATGAGTTTTGCCCTCAGGTAATGGGAGATCGAGATTATTATAGTCAGTATTGATCGATATATTCACGAATGGCTGAAAACGATAACCAAGATCAGTTGAAATACTTGAGCGATCTGCCGTCTGCATAGTAACCACCAAATCTTGTACTAAAACCAAAAGTAAAATGACTCTGTGGGTTTTGAAACATAATTCTACGCCCCATGCTTTCCAGTTATGCTGAGTGCCCCTTGCCAGTGTATCTTTTCCTGAATTGGTTGGATCAAATGGTTGTAATAGTTCAACGAACACATCTCCTGCCCAAACGTCAAACACACTTTGGTTGCGAAAATTCAACCAAATAAAGAAAAATAGTTTCCATGATCTGTTTGTTTCATGGAGGGAGTAAAATAATAATTGGTATAAGCTCTGGTCCATGACTCAATACTTTTCCGCTCCCTGGAAAAATAACCGGCTAACTAATGGATTGATCTTTATAATTTGTCCTTGGCACATAGCCAACCTCAGCGGTATAATTAGCTCCAACATATTCATGCTGCCATGCAATTGTCCATTTGCGGGTAGTATATTGAAGATTGGCAGCATGCACCCAATTTTTTCCGGATCATCAGGACTAAATGATCTTTAATAAGATCGCTTTGCCGGTCCACAAGTTATTTGCTGATGCAAGATTATATTCAAAACCAAAATTCCTGTTGAATGATGAGTACAAATGTTTTGCTGTATCGCTAGGATCATAGTTGACAGATTGTTTGTTGACAAACAAAAAACCAATATTAGATCTGGAGAAAATTCTTCTTTGCAAAGCGACCACTGCAAAATTTTGTGCGGGTAGTTCCACCGAATCAACTTTGCCTGTTTGCATATCCATTAAACCGATTCGCCAATCTTTATCGATCTTTCCACTAAGTCTTGCACCAAAATTTATCGGGGCATTTAAACCAATGCGGCGTGAAAAGAACGGACGAATATTTGCATATCCAAAATTTGAAAAGTGATCGCCATTCTCCAGAAAGAATTGTCTTTTTTCAGGAAAGAATAGTTCTGTAGCGATCAAGATTCGTTACCTGCCGATCTACTTCCACCTGTGAAAATCAGGATTGACAGTAAGATCAAGATTCAATGAAGAGGTAACAGCGATCTTTGCGTCGACACCAATACCCTGTTTTATAATCTGCAGCTTTCTTTGCTTCATAATCTTTTTGTGACGCCGGCCAAGCACATAGGAATAACAGAAATGTTTGCACCAGCGTCTGGCGGCGGCTCATCCCAAACAAGCGAGCCGGAATAAGCAAGAGATGCGGTTGGAAATTGTCTTGGCACTGGGAGCCCAGCTTCTGATTTTTCTGCAATGAGAATATCAAGCCTGCTAAAATTTATTCCCCATTTTTAATTCCTTTTTATAACGGATAGTTTTAAAAGGAATAGCAGCTTCAAATACCCATTTATCAGGATAATTTTTACGACTGATATCCATTTGTTATCCCAGCTCAGATCAACTTTGCCGCCTATCATACATCATGCCATCCCATTGTGCTCCTGCTGCATTGGCTCCAAATGAAAAACCATTGGTTTGGTCATCGAAAGGATCCATGAACAATAAGAAAATTATCATTCTTCTCCAAAAACAAAATCACGTTTCAATGATTCAACCATGTATTTCTGACCTGTTTTATGGAAACAGATCGCTATTAAATAAAGATTTTCATCATCATAACTCATCCGTACTTCTGTTTTCGCCTTTGCGCCGCTGGTATCCATGGGCAATACCATAAAAAATCTGCAGCAACGTCAGCATCTTTTCCATGCTTGTTCATCCATGATGCCATCAACTTTTATTGTAGGAAGAAGCTTTTTTATATGCAGCTGATATTTTTCATTTTTCTTTGTGCAAAAAGAATTTGGTTAAGCATAAAAGAAAATAAAATGAAGAAGGAAAATCTCAACACTGTTGGCTTTGATTTTAATAGTTGCAATTTAACCTTTGTTAAATATAATTTGACGTATAACATTTAATAACTTGTGCCTTTCGATTTATCGTATAATATAAAGGTATGAATAAAAAACTATCATGGCTTCGCAAAGCAGGTATTGCTGAAGGAATTTCTTTTCTGGTATTACTGTGTATCGCTATGCCGTTGAAATATTTGTTGCATCAACCCATGGCTGTAAAAATTTGTGGTTGGATACACGGAATTTTATTTGTTGCATTTCTTTTCTTGCATGGGAAGTAAAAACAGATCGGAACAAATCATTGAAATGGTTTGCAACTGCATTTCTTGCAGCCATCATTCCAACAGGAACTTTTTCTTTGATAAAAGTTAAAGGAAGAAGAAAAGATCAGTTCGTCCCAAGCTGATTAGCTCTTAAAAACTCTTAAAAATTTTCTCCCAGAGATCTTACGGAACATCTTTTTACTATATCCTCTTTCTAATAATGCTTTTGTGATCAGAGGAAAATCCTGCACGCCATTTAATTCTTTTGGCCCGGCTTCGATGCCGTCAAAAGTCTGAACCAAGACCAACAAAGTCCACACCAACAAGTTTTACAATGTAGTCAAGATGATCGAGCAACAATGAAAGTGGCGGACGGATAGCATTTGTTTCTTCTTTATATTTTTCCATTGTCATTATTCCCGCATAATCAGGTTGTGTGCCATGAGCAACCAATGAATCAATTTCAGGTTTATGTTTTGCTAGTCAACTGCGCTGCTTTTTTTTCATAAGTGCTGTCAAGAAAGCCTGCATAAAAATTAAGATGAATAACGCCGCCATTTTTGGCGATCGCTTTTATCTGGTCATCTTTTAAATTTCTGCGATGATGACAAAAGGTCCATACACAACTATGCGAAGCGATGATCGGTTTTTTTGTAAGCTTTATTACATCCCAAAAAGTTTGTTCTCCATTATGACTTATATCGATCAACATTCCCAGCTCATTCATTCTTTGAACGATCTTTTTACCAAGATCAGTCAGTCCCTTATGAGTCAACGAATCACCTTTTGTAGTTTCATCTGCAGCAGAAGTTGCCCAGCTTGTACTATTGTTCCATGTAAGCGTCATGTATCGTACACCACGTACATATAACGCATCGAGGTTTTCAATTTTATCTTCGATCATGTGACCACCTTCAACACCCAGCATCGCTAGCTAATCTTTTGTCTTTGATCGCTTGTTTTAATTCCGCTGGTGTTCTTACAATTGTCATCCGGTTAGGAGCCCTGTTTGCCCATTCATATACTGAATCAATTTCACGATTGGCAAATGCATAAGGTGTTGTTGTTCCGGTCCGCAAAAATGGAGAATATCTTGTACATCAACACCGCCGTGACCGCAAGCGGCCAAGATCAGTATGTGTTTTTCCCAACAGATCAGAATCAAGACTTACTTTTTTCGATAGAAGCACTTGGAAAATCATTATGTGTATCTACAAGCACTGCTTTATCATGGATCTTTTTATATTTCTGGCTGAAAATAGTATGTAGTCATTAACAGCATCAATGCAAAACAGGATATAGCGGGAATACATTTTTATAAATATTTTACGGCAAAAGGTAGATAAACTAATTTTATACAACAAAAATCATGCTGCGCATTAAACATATTATTGAAGAAGGAAAGAACTGGATGATCATCCGGGATCTTTTTCGTGAATATGAAAAAGGAGCTGGATGAAGATATTTGTTTCCAGAGTTTTGATGAAGAATTAAAGCATCCATTGAAAAAATATGGTCCACCATCCGGCGACCTGGTACTGGCATATTGGGAAGATGAGATCGCCGGTTGTATTGCATTAACAAGAATGAAAGAATCAGAGAGCCTGTGAAATGAAACGTACTTTATGTTAAACCTTCTTTCAGGAAAAATAAAATTGGAAGGTTGCTTGATAGAAGAACTGCTTAGTTCAGCAAAAGAAAAAATTACAAGAAGATGCGTCTTGATACATTTTCAAAGTTGCAGGCAGTCGTTCATTTATATCAAGCAATTCGGGTTTGAAAACATTTCAGCTTATTATAATAACCCACTTACCGGTTAGTATATATGGAAAGAAATTTGTGAGGTGGGACGATCCGAATTATTTATGAAGAAATGAGATCACTTGGATCGAAAATTCTTTTGTTCGGCTTGCACTACCATGATCGCCGGGTGTTATCCTGTAAACCGGATGTTTAAACAGATCCGCTAATTCTTTTGCTGAGCCATTATCAGAATCTTTATCTCCGCAAATGATCAATACGGGTTGTTTTATTTTTCCCCAACTCTTCTTTACTTGTTGATGGCTGCGCTCTTTGTAAATAGGCCAATGCCTGCTGATCAAGCCCTTGCTTTTACATTCTCTACCATTGCCGCAAGCTCCGGAACTGGTTCGCCACTCAATGCTTTATAAAACACTAATTCGTCGATGGCCATTCGAGGATTGTGTAATCTCTGCACCCATTCCTCCCATCACTCCTTTCTTAATTCTTTTATCCAATACCAATAATCTTGAAACAATGATCGAGCCTCGTGAATAACCAACAGCGCTGTACTTTTTTTATCTTAAGCTTTTTCATTAATAACGCCATGATATCTTTTTGCTTCTGCATCATTTTCATAAGCTGTCTGGGTGTATGTGGTTTATCAGAAAATCCATTTCCTCGCTGATCAAGAATGATCACTTTATAACCTTCTTCAAGCAGGTCTTTTATATAATTCTGTTCTCTTTCTCAGGATTGACCATTCACGATAAAACCATGAACAAGTACAACAACAGCATCGCCGGTTCCTCTTACTTCATAATAAATTTTTGTGCTGTCGAAAGATGTAAAAAATCTTCCTGTATCTGCTATGTTTTGATTTTGCGCAGTAACATTCTGGCTTACTGCAGGCAATGCATATTGTGAATAATACCAAAAGCCATCCCTGTTAAAGAACGAGTTTATAAAAGATTTCATTTTAATATACCAGTTTAAATGAGTGTTCAAACTAAATCTCCGCATGCAGTGGATAAGGATTTTAATCGTGACTGCCTTTATCTCCCACAAACCAATGTTCCTTGTTTTTGAACAATACATTAAAGTGGTAGTAAAGAACCATAACAACGGGTAACGTATTGCTGCAAACCCACTTTATCTTCATCGCTCAGTTTTTTATTGCTGTTGATATTTTGCTCAAGCACCCTGAGCCTGTCACGCAAGCATCAACGATCTTATGAAAAGAAGTCTTCAATAGGAATTTCCTTTGGCTTTCAAACTTTATCAGCTGGCTGCAACAAGCATCGTCCCATGTTGCCAGCGGTCACCGAGTGGTACATTCTCATTGATGCCTCCCCATAATCTTAAGATCTTTAGCAAAGACTTTTCAATATCAGACATGTGTTTCCTATTTCTTCTGTCACATTTTCAGGGATGATCTCATCCAGCTTATTATCTGTTTTATCAATTTCTTTTAGACCATGATTGATAAAGAAATAAGATAAGTGGCATAACGAATGCCCACGATCACACCGGGACCGTATTGTGTGTGTTGCAATCTTGTGCCAATGCCGAGTTTTGTTTGTTCCATAACTTGAAATTTATCGGCTCAATAGTTTTCTAGAGTTTAATAAAATTGTATTTCACTTCTGCCTCAGATCGAAATAATCAGTCCATTTCTCTTTACCAGTGGTGTGCGAATGGTGGTGTACTTCCATTTTTAGTACCTATTTTAATGCTTGATAAATTAATGGTTTTATTCTATCACCATAATCCCAATGTTCAGTTGGCCAGATATTGCGCATAAAACACAACTACCATTTTATTTTTAGGGTCGGTCCAATAATGCGAAGCAAACATTCCATCCCAACCATACGAACCTGCTGGTATCATCAACGTTCTTTCGGCATAATCAGTAAGAATTCCAAAACCCAAACCGAATCGTCTTGTCTTATTTGTATCGCCCCGCATCAATGACTCACCGATCTGGTTTGATACCATTATTTGAATGGTGGCAGGAGATAAGATCCGTTTCCCATTCAATTCACCGCCATTCAAAAGCATTTGACCAAATAAAGCATAATCATAAGCTGTTGAATTTAAGTCCCATGCACCTCCTGAAAAATAAGTTCCATTAGTTGTTTTTGGAAAATCTCTTGAAAAAGTTCCGTTCAAACTTATCAATGAATCCTGTATGCTCAGTTTAGTTTGATTGCCCTGGCGTGAATATAACGAGACAAGTCTTGCTTGTTTTTCTTTTGGCAAAAAGAAATAAGTGTCATTTCATGCCAAGTGGTTGAAATATTTTTTGCTGTAAATATTTATCTAACGGCATGCCGCTGATCACTTCAATCAAATAACCAAGTACATCGGTATTTAATCCATAATAAAATTCTTCACCGGGTTGTACAAACAAGGGAAGCTTTCCCAATCTTGGTATCACATCTTTTAATGTTGAATAAGGAGTGCCGATGCCGCCATTGATCTTATTTTTATAATAGATCGCATTGGCAAGTAGCAGAACCTATTTGTGCATAACCAATTCGGAAGTATGCGATAAAATATCCCGCATGGTAATCTCTCTTTTGCAGGAACTGTTGTATAAGTTGTATCGGCCGCATTGTATTTATCAAGAACAACAGGGTTTTTAAATTCAGGAATAAATTTTGAGATAGGGTCAGTCAGTCAAAAATTTTCCTTCTTCATACAGCATCATGGCAGCCACGCTGATGATAGGCTTTGGTCATAGAAGCAATACGGAAAATATTATCTGTTTTCATCGGAACATTTTCGCTGGCAAAGCCAAAAGCTTTATGATAAACTATTTTCCCATTGCGAAGAATGATAGCGGTAGCGCCATTCAGTTGTCCTTCTTTTATCCATTGATTGATATTTGCATCGATCTGTTTTAATCTTTCAGATGATAATGCCTTGTGTTTCGGGATTGACTGATTGCAGAACAATTTGAGGAAATGAATTAATAAAAAAGAAAACAGGAATAACAACAGATAAAATAACAGGCTTCATGATTTTTATTTTAATTGCTTGAGTTGGTAATTTTTTTCTTCATAGGATTAAAGATAAGACGCAGGATAATAAGGAATATAGCATCGGAATGAAAAATGCGATCGTTGGATATATATAAATAAACAAATGAGAAAATGACAAATATCGTAGGTACTGTTAATGCTCTTAATGAAAAATATTTTGCTAATGCCGGTGTCAGGTTTTCGGTTAAGTTCATTTTTCTGATTGCTTAAGTATCTCCACATTAAAAAATTGGCAAGACCCAGCAAAGCAATATTTGCTGTATAAAAAATAACCGGAGTTACTCACATCCTCTTAAAACATATTCGCTATAAAAACCGGTACTGAATGGCATTAGTGCAATAGCAAAAAAAACAAAATATTCAGCCAGATGAGCTGGTCAGTGAAATTGATAACAAAGCTGAACATCCTGGTGATGAACGATCCAGTATTGACCGATCAGTAAAAGCTAACAAGAAAGCCAATGAATTTTGGAATAAGATCTGCAAGCTTGTGTAGTAAACATCATTCGTTATCTGTTCACGGTTCTTCATGAACTTCGGGATCTTTATTTCAATAACTAATAAAGTAATAGCGATAGCAAACACCGCATCACTAAAAAGGATAAGCCGCTCAAGCTGAAATTCTTTCTTCAGTTCATTATGAAGCTTATTACTCATAAAGCAGTAGCGTTTAAAAACGATGGTAAGTTAATTTTCTTTTCTTAACCAACCTTCGCTTTTCTTCAGCTTATAAGCTTCATAGCATTTTTTAATGTAGTATTGAAAATCATAATCACCTGACGTACAGGCAGATCTCATAAGAAGGCCGGCAGCGCTGCATAAAACTATCTCTTGCATCACCGATCAATCCTGTTAATCGAAGTACAAGTGCTTTATTAAAACGATGATCAATAAATTTCTCTCTTTCTTCCGCTAACAATCTTTCTCTGAAAGCGGCATTGCTTTTATTTTTCCTGAATTGGAACATGTGGATGATCGCATCAAGATCAAAACCTGCAGCAGTACCCAAGCTCTCCACTTGAGATCCCTTTCAGTTTTGGTTTTTGCCAGTCAAATGCCTTGGCATAATCAATACGATTTTGAATAGAATCCATTTTGTAATTGCGTGGCTTCACGATCACTTCTTTTAGCACAGGTACATTAATATGGATGGCAATATCAAAACGTGAGGCATCAGGAATCTTTCCAACAACATATTTAATAGTAGGTTTATTTAAGTAGCTGAACCAAACCGAATCCGTTTCAGTTACATCTATCTCATAGTGACCATATATATCTCGTTACAGTTCCTTTGCCTGAAGAAGTTAAAACGCTTACAGAAATGACCGGGTAAGTTTTTGTGCTGTCATAAACAGTGCCTCGCAATTTAAAAGACTGGGCACCGGCTTTTGAAGCAATAAAGCAACAGGCAATAATTATAATATAGACTGAAAATTTTCTCAAGCACGGCAAGTAACAAAAGAAAATGCAAATAGTAATCTAAAGTGTAGACAGTAATGAAACGGCGGCGGAAAATGCCTGTGTTCCAGCACCTGCACTTTTTTGCCAGTGTTTCAGGGTATCATCTTCTGAAACCAGGCAGGTTGCCTGTAAAATGATCTGCCCATGATCATAAACCTCATCTACATAATGAATGGTAATACCGCTTTCCTTTTCCTTATTAGCGATCACGGCTTCATGTACGAAACTTCCATACATGCCCTTACCGCCATATTTTGGTAAAAGAGCCGGGTGAATATTGATCATTTTTCCGTGAAATGTTTTTATTAATGCAACCGGGATCTTCCACAAGAAACCGGCGAGGACTATAAAGTCAATATTTGCAGCTTTAAGTTCATCTATGTATGCATTGCCGCGAAAAATTTTTCCTTTTCAATTAGTAAAGCCGGGATATTATTTTCTTCAGCAATTTTTAAAACACCAGCTTCAGGTTTATTGCAAACGATCAAACTGACAACTGGCGTAGAATTACTCTTTTTCCTTTAGAGATAGCTAGATGATCGATTATCTTTTTGCATTGGAACCGGCCCCCGAAGAAAAATAGCAATTTGTTTCATCCTTAATTTTTTCACCGGCGCAAAGTTGTAACTTTTCGGTATGAGAAAATTTATTCTTCCATTTTTATTTGCAGCGATCAGCAATTACCAGTTTGGCGCAAAAACAAAACTGCGAAGACAAGCAATACCCGGCTCCTTCACTTACAGACTCATTAAAAAAGTTTTTGAGGCCAACCTGCGATCCGCTGAAAAAAGTATAAAGCCGATAGCCTTAATGATGATCATATAATATGGTATGGTCGCCGCCTTGCTTACCTGGGATATTATAAAGAAGCAATAGCTATTTATACAAAAGGGATAAACCTGCATCCTAATAATGCAAGATTTTACCGGCACAGGGGACATCGCTATATCACCCTACGCTGTTACGATAATGCGATCGCTGATCTCAAAAAGCAATTGATCTTATAAAAGACCAGATCGACGAAATAGAAGAAGACGGTATTCCTAATGAAAGAAGCTTTCCGACGAGTTCACTGCATACCAATATATATTACCACCTTGGACTGGCCTATTATCTGAAAGGAGATAACCGGCAGGCATTGCTTGCATGGGAAAAATGTCTTGATATTGCAGATAATGATGATATGAAAGTCGCCACCTTAAACTGGTTAAATATAGTGTTGCGCAAAATGGGAAGGCCAAAAGATGCGGATCACCATTTACTGGATGTGACAAAAGATATGGAAATTATAGAGAATCATGATTACTATGATATATTATTAATGTATCAATCCGGGGATGATAGCAAACTGGTTGAAAAACTCAAAACCAGCAAACAGATCAGTAACGCTACACTGGGTTTTGGCCTTGGTACCTATTACCAATTACAAAGGAGATAAGGGAAAAGCAAAAGAATTGTTTGAAAAAGTAGTGGCTGGCAATCAATGGAGCAGCTTTGGATATATTGCTGCTGAAGCTGAACTGGCTAAAATGAAGTAAAGATTTTAAGGTCGAAACTCAAAGGCTAACTTTTCCAGGTTTGACTTTAGTTTTGATTGTTGACTTTCCCCGGTTTCAATAATCCCAATTTTCTGCACCCAGTTTACGGGCATAGTTATAGAAAAACCTGAATTGTCCAAAAGGAAGGCTGATAATTAAAACCATAACCGGCCAGATGATGGTAACAAGAAGTATATAAATGATAGTCCAAAGCCAATCGGATTCAATTGAAAGCGCATTCATTATTTTTTTGCAGCATAACCCTGTCAAACTGCCACCGATCGCAAATGTGCAAAGCAATCAGCACCAAATTGAAAACGTTTACTTTCCATTTTTGTCTCAATTTCTCAAACATGCACAAAATTTCTTGTTACGACCAATGTCAAAAGATGATATCTGCGCAAAAATCGGATAAAAACAACTATCATTAGTAACAAAAAAGTTTTTGTTTAGCAAAGGTTGACAGAGCAGTGACATTGTTTAATCAGCTTTATAAAGAACAACATTAAAATCCGGTGAAATGCAGTCTGGAAGCGGATCAAAAAAATTTAAACGTGTTGAACTTTGTTGCCTTCATGACTTATTTTTGCAGCCGGTTAAGAGATTTTATCCACATTCTTTAGATCTAATTGCTTCTATGATCCCATATAAGTATTTCACGCCAACAAGATTATTACTTCTAGTTACTTTTTTTGTTTTTTCCTTTTCAAAAATTAATGCGCAGGATGGTAAAGCAGTGTATTCACTAGCTAAATGCGCAAGTTGCCATACACATGGGTAAAGATGTTACCAGGTCCCAACCTTCAAGGAGTTCTCGAATAGATGGGTGCGGAATAAAGGATCATACAAAGCATGGATACCTAATCACAGCAATCCTCTTAAAGCTGAGTAAAGAAGAAGCTTAAGAAGCTGGTGGCCAATGTTTCCCCGACTCACAGATGCAGATATTTAGCTGCAAGGTGCGGATTAGATCACCAGAACTTATTTTTGTAGTATGTGAATATATAGCGTGAATATGGACAACACCTCAGTAGCTACTAGGCTAGGCGGAGGGCAAACCATCGGGAGGGCGGCATTAATATTCGGGATCATTTCATTGATCATGGCCCTCATTGCTCTTATCCTGATGCAGGTTAACAGCAATTTGAAAAACTGAAGTGATGACTCCTGAGGTGCATCCTTCGTCCTGATCCTGTTCCATTTTATAAGAATAAAGTTTATATAGCCCTGTTTCAATTGTTCTTTTATTGTTGGCGGTTATTATACAGCCAGTGCCTTAATTGATTTTGGCAGACAAAAACATTATGAACCAACGCAGCCGATCTTCTATTCTCATAAAGTACATGCGGGTATCAACCAGATAAAATTGTTTGTATTGTCATGGTGCTGCTATGATAGCAAGCATGCTGCAATTCCATCGGTTAATGTTTGTGACGAATTGTCATAAAACAATTAATTCATACACAAAGGACCTGAACTAACAAGAGTAGATGGTACCAAGGTAGACGGAACAAGAGAGATCGAAAAATTATACAGCTATGCTGGCTTTGATCCAAAGAATGCAGCTGCATGGGATCCTTCAAAAGCAAAACCTATTACCTGGACTAAAATTCATCAACCTGCCTGATCATGTTTATTTCAATCACTCTCAGCATATAAAAGCAGGTAAAAGTACAGTGCCAGTCTTGTCATGGAGAGATCACAAACATGGATGAAGTTTACCAGTTCTCAGAATTAAGCATGGGTTGGTGCATTAACTGTCATCGCAATACAAAAGTTGATTTTTATAAAGTAGACAGTTCAGGCAAAGCAACAGGAAATAAATTTTATAGCATATACGAGAAATTCCATAATGATATTAAAAGTGGAAAGATGGATAGTGTAACTGTAAAAGATATTGGTGGTTTGGAGTGTCAAAAATGTCATTACTGATCTGACTTATTGATCGATTAAAATTTCGGGTTTCAAATTTTCACATTCAACTATATGAGCGATAATAAATATTGGCAAAGTTTCGGCGAGCTGAAAGGAAGCTGAAGAGCTGGCAAAGAAATTCGAGAATGAATTCCAGGATGACCTTCCTTTTGAAGATAGAAATGATAAAGGTTGGCTGGATGCTACAGCTCCGCGTCGCGACTTTCTGAAATATCTTGATTCAGCACTGCTGCCGCTGCTATTGCTGCTGGTTGTAAAACGCCGGTAAGAAAAGCAATTCCTTTTGCCAATAAACCAGCTGATATTGTTCCGGGAGTTTCAAAATACTATGCAACAACTTATGTTCAGGATGGTGATGTGTTGCCAATACTTGCTAAAGTAAGAGATGGTCGTCCGATAAAGATTGAAGGCAATAATGAATGTGCATATACGGGAGGAGGAACATCAGCAAGAGCACAGGCTTCTGTTCTTGATCTTTATGATACAAACAGGTTGACTCATCCGAAAGAAAAGTTGGCGATAAGTTTGAAGAAGTACCAACTTTTGAGCAGCTTGATAAATGATAGGTGATGCAATGGCAGGTGCTACAAATCCGTGTTTGCTTACAAGCACTATCACATCAGTAAGTACAAAAGAAATTATTGCAAAATACCCAGGCTTAAAACATGTGCAGTATGATGCTGATTCCTTTCAGCGGAATGCTGATGGCGAATGAAGCAACATTTGGCAAAAGAAACAATTCCATCTTACAATCTTGCAAAAGCAAAAGTGATCGTAAGTCTTGGCGCTGACTTTTGGGTACATGGTTAAGCCCTGTTGAGTTTGCCCGTCAATATTCGCAAACAAGAAAATTAAAGACGGTGCATCTGAAATGAGCAGGCATTTGCAGTTCGAAAGTTTTATGAGCATGACTGGTGCAAATGCTGATGAAAGATTTACTCATCGTCCATCTGAAGCAGGCGCTGTTGCATCAGCGTTACTCGCTGCTATTGCAGGTAATGCGGCAACAACTGCTTTAAGTGATAAAGTAAAAGCAGGAATTACAAAAGCGTGCCACTGAATTAATGGCAAACAAAGGCGCAGCAGTTGTAGTAAGTGGAAGTAATGATGTAAATGTGCAGACAGTTGTAAATGCGATCAACAATGCGATCGGTGCGTATGGTTCTACAATTGATTGGTCAACTACCATTAAACTATCGCCAGGGTGTTGATAAAGATCTAAGCTGATCTTATTGATCAAATGAATGCCGGGCAGGTTGGTGCGATAATGATCTATGGTGCTAATCCATCATATAATTATCATGCCGCAGATAAATTCAATGCTGCTTTGGCAAAAGTGAAAACAAAGATCTCTTTCAACGAATATCTTGATGAAACTACTGAGCATTGTGATTATGTGATCCCTGACTCATCATTTCCTGGAAAGCTGGGGTGATGCTGAACCAAGATCAGGCTATACGAGTTTTATCCAGCCAACTATTCATCCGCTTTTCAAAACAAGAGCTTTTCAAACTTCATTATTAAAATGGAGCGGTAACAATACTGATTATGAAACTTATTTTAAGAATTACTGGGAAACAAAGCTGGGTTCTAAAACTGCATTTGATACCGCACTTCAAAGAGGCGTGATCGATGGAAATGCAAAGTCATTAACAGCTACAACAGTAAATGCTAAAGACAGTACAGGAGCTAAACCTCCTGTAATAACTATACAGGCAACTACAGCTCCTTCTCCGGGTTCATTTAATGGAGCATCTGCTGCAAGACGCCGCAGCTGCGATCTCCGGAATAAAAAAGGCGGAAAGGTTGAATTAGTACTTTATCAAAAAGTTTCTATTGGCACAGGTAAACAAGGAACCAATCCATGGTTACAGGAATTACCTGATCCAATAACAAAAGCTACATGGGACAACTATGTAATGATGAGCATGCCGCTTGCAAAAGAAATTGTTGGTGTTGACCTGATCGGCGGTTCTGAAAGACATATTAATAGATTACGAATATTATCCTGGAAAAACCTGTAGTAACAGTTACGGTTGGCGGTAAAAGTGTTGAACTTCCTGTGATGATCATTCCGGAATGGATAAGGATACAATTGCAATTGCAGTTGGATATGGAAGAAGCAGAGAATTTAGGAAAAGCAGCAGGCGAAGTTGGTAAGAACGTATATGGTTTTTCTTCATTCAAATGCAACAACAAGAGATAATTATTCGCCTGATGTAACTGTAGCGAATGCAAACAAAACCTATCGTGTTGCACAATCACAGGTTCATAATTCATACGAGAACAGAAGTGAGGTTGTGAAGGAAACTTCATTGGCTTCTATTTGTACATGATCGTAAACAGTTCAAAAGATTCCGTGAAGAACTTGCTGCAGACTTTGCTCCTAAAACCGGCGACTTCCGCACAGAGTCGACTATTTATCCTGATCATGTTCAACCAGGATTGAAATGGGGAATGAGTGTTGATATGAATAGCTGTACGGCTTGTGGTGCCTGTGTTGTTGCTTGTCATGCTGAGAACAATGTACCTGTTGTTGGTAAAAGAGAAGTAGCTACGTTATCATGATATGCACTGGTTGCGTATCGACCGTTACTTTGTAACCGATGAAAAAATCCAGATGATGTAAAAGCAGTGGTGTTTCAGCCAATGCTTTGCCAGCATTGTGATAATGCTCCTTGTGAAAATGTTTGTCCTGTTGCTGCAACCAATCACAGCAGTGAAGGTGTTGAATCAAATGGCTTATAACCGTTGTATCGGTACAAGATATTGTGCCAACAACTGTCCTTATAAAGTTCGTCGTTTCAACTGGGCTGATTATACAGGTGCAGATAGTTTCCCGAATAACCAGTGATCAGCAATTGGTCGGTAAACTTGATCCTGTTGTCGAACAGATGAACGATGATCTTACAAGAATGGTATTGAATCCTGATGTTACGGTTCGTTCAAGAGGTGTGATGGAAAAATGTTCTTTCTGCGTACAGCGTTTACAGGAAGCAAAATTAGATGCTAAGAAAGCAAACACTACCATGGCAGATGGTAAAGCAAAGACTGCATGTATGCAGGCTTGTCCTACTGAAGCGATCGTATTTGGTAATGTACATGATAAAGAAAGCAAGATCGCAAAAACAAGAGCAGAAAATGATGAACGTCTTTTCTATGTGATCGAGCAGGTACATACTTTGCCGAATGTGAACTACCTGGCCAAGATCAGGAACACAAATGAGATGATCGAAAGCAAGATAAAAGAACATGTAGCGGCCGAAGAGTCATCCAACTGGAAGAAAAGAAAACAGAAGCAGCACGCATTAAGAGTTGAGTAGAGAATAGAAGTATAAGTGCGACTCTTCGACAAGCTTCTGATTAAACGGGACGACGCAGGTGCTGAGTAAAGAATAGAAAGATGAACGGAGCGTCGCAACAGAAGCTGAACAGAAACAGAAAGTTGACTAAATAATAAGCTAACAGTAAAGTCCGCCTTCGGCGGATAAAAGCTAAAAGATTATGGGATTAATCAGATACGAATCACAGGTAAGGCCGCCACTGGTTGAAGGCGATAAAGATTATCACCAGGTGACTGAAGATATTTGTCGCCCGGTAGAAGCAAACCCAGTCAGTGCATGGTGGATCGGTTTTATCGTTTCAGTATTGTTTTTATGCTTTCGGTATTCTGTCAGTAACGATGGAGGTGATATATGGTACAGGCCAATGGAACCTGAATAAAACAGTTGGTTGGGGTTGGGATATCACCAACTTCGTTTGGTGGATCGGTATTGGTCACGCCGGAACATTGATCTCTGCGATCTTATTATTATTCCGCCAGGGCTGGAGAACAGGGGTGAACCGTGCGGCTGAAGCGATGACGATCTTTGCGGTAATATGTGCGGGTCAGTTTCCTATCTGGCATATGGGTCGTGTATGGGATGCATTCTTTGTATTACCTTATCCAAATACACGCGGTCCATTATGGGTAAACTTTAACTCACCATTGCTTTGGGACGTATTTGCGATCTCAACATATTTTACCGTTTCACTTATTATTCTGGTATAGCGGTTTGATACCTGATCGTAGCAACACTTGCGTGACCGGGCAAAAAGAAATGGAGAAAATTATTTTATGGTATTGCTGCATTTGGATGGACAGGAAGTACCAAACACTGGCAACGACATGAAGCATTATCACTTGGTGTTAGCCGGTTTGAGTACGCCGCTTGTATTATCAGTGCATACGATAGTATCCTTTGACTTCGCCACCTCGGTTGTTCCGGGTTGGCATACTACCATCTTCCCTCCTTATTTCGTTGCAGGTGCCATCTTCTCAGGATTTGCAATGGTGCAAACATTGCTGGTTGTTACAAGAAGAGTATTGGGACTTGAAGAATATATTACCATTGAGCATATTGATGTGATGAATAAGATCATCGTACTGACCGGTTCTATCGTTGGTATTGCCTATTTAACCGAGTTATTCATTGCATGGTATGGCGCTAATCGATATGAATGGTTTGCATTTATGCCAAAACCGCTTAAATCTAAACAGTCCCTATGGATGGAGCTATTGGATCATGATGTTTTGTAACGTTGTTTCTCCGCAGATATTTCTGGTTCAGGAAAATGAGAAGAAACCTGATGGTAACATTCTTTATGTCTATGCTGGTGAATGTCGGTATGTGGTTCGAACGTTTTGTGATCATCGTTACTTCTGTATATCGTGATTACCTGCCCAGCTGCATGGAGTCCACTTATTATAGACCGACAATCTGGGAAGTTGGATTTTATATGGGAACATTTGGTTTGTTCTTTACCTGTTATTTCCTGTTCTCAAAATTCTTCCCGGTAATTGCATTGGCGGAGATCAAACATATATTAAAAAGAAGTGGCGATACGTACAAGAGAAAATGGATGAAGCTGGAAGAACAGAACGACTGAAGAATTTGCTGATGAACATTGGCATGATCATGGAGCATAAATGTGAGCTACGAGGAGTTCAAATAGTGACTAGAGTTTCTAGCCATAGCTCGAACTCATGAACTAAAAAGCTAAATATATGGCAATAAAAAAATTTATAGTCGGCAACTTTGATGATGAGGCGGTGCTGTTTCCTGCTGTGAAGAAAGTTCGCAAGGCAGGATATAAGATTCATGATGTGTATCACGCCATTTCCCTATTCATGGATTGGATAAGGCAATGGGTCTTCGTGATACGAGTCTGCATACTGCCGGGTTTATTTATGCAATTACCGGTACAGCTACTGCATTAGGATTTATTACCTGGGCATTGACGATATGACTGGCCGATTGAATTTTGGCGGTAAACCATTCTTCTCATTGCCGGCATGGATACCGATCACATTCGAGTTGACAGTTTTATTTGCTTCAGTTGGTATGGTGCTTACATTTTGTTACCTCTGCCAGATTGGCGCCATTTGTAAAGAAAGATCATTTTAATCTACGATCTACTGATGATATTTTCGTTAATGGCTTTAGAGTGTACAGATAAAACAAATGATGACAGAAGCAATATCAGTTTTCTACAAAGCTATGGGTGCAAAAGATGTAAAAGTAGATGCAAAGAGAGATCGGATGGTGGCTTGGCCGTTATGATAAAGAACAAATTACTTGAAGAAAAAGAAGAAGTAGCAGCATAAATGAATATAATAATTCAGGATGAAAAAAATTTCAATAATTACAGGAATTGTTACTGCGGGCATGCGTGTTGAGCAGTTGCAGCGGATACAGGCAAGTACCGGACGTAGCTTATATGCCGGATATGGCCTATAGCAGGGCTTATGAAACTTATGCTGCACTGGATTCATCATACAGGCGATACTTTGAGAGAGAGGTGGAAAGATCTATTATGACAGGACACCGGTAGCAGGAACAGTTGCACGAGAAGATATGCCAGCTTTCCCATTAACAATGGATAAAATAGGAGATACTACTGCAAGCAATTATAAGGCGTCAATAAGATGTTCCTAATCCGTCTGCCTGCATTAAGTGCAGTGCGATTATCTGGAGGCAGCAAGATTGTACCTGGTGAATTGCGGTATTTGTCATGGACATAAACTGGATGGTAATGGTCCATTATGTAATGGAGGTGATGGTCCGTTATGCGCAGCACCCAAAAATTTGATGGATGATCGCTGTGGTTTCAAAAATGCCAGACGGACAAATGTTTTATTCTGTTACTTATGGAAAAAATGCAATGGGCAGCTATGCATCACAACTCAGCACCAAAGCAACGCTGGATGGTCATTCATTATATAAAGAGAAAAGCAGGCGTTAGCCAAATAGTAAACCAGCTGCTGCTGATAGTACAGCAACTGCGAAAGAAATAAAAAGATTTTTGAAGAAATAATAAACGGTAATACTGATGACAATTCGGGAAAAATTTGATAATACCAAAAAGATACAGTACTGTTGTCGTATGCGCTGATTGCAGTTGGTATTGTATCTGTCATTTTGCTTTATATTCACACATGGCGCAAGTGATGAGTGAACATGAAAGAGCAAGATTTCTGGGCAGCCTTTTGCAAAACAGTGTTTATTTTTTATTGGTAGTGAATGCAGCTATGTTCTTTATTTGTGCCACCACTCTGGCATGGGGTGGCTTGGCAACTAAGTTTCCGAAGGGTATCGGAAGCAATTGCTTCAGCCTGTGTCCGGTTATCGGTGTTATTTGCGGAGTTATATTATTGGCGATCGTTTTTGGTAATAATCATGCGATTTATCATTGGGCAGCTACCGAGAAGATCAAGCTTGATGACATCTTAATATATAAATCGGGATTTTTAAATAAAAGATTTTTTGCTGTTTGGACCAGTATTGACCAATTACGCTTTGGTCATTATTTGGTAAAAAGATGAGGAAATCTGTCCTTTAAGCACTTGATGATAAGAACAGATGACGTGTGGAAGAAGGAAAGAAATATATCAATGGAAAAATACGGTTTGGTCTGCCGTGTTTACTTATTTGTGTTTGCACTTAACTGTAATGTCTTCTATTCCCTGGTTATGGCTAATGAGTATTGATGCACATTGGTACAGCACCATGTATAGCTGGTACACTTTTGCAAGCACATTTGTAGCTGGTGTTGTCATTGATCGCTTTATTTGTTGTGTTACCTGAAGAACAATAGACTATCTAGAATATACCAATGAGGAACATCTTCATGATATTGGAAAATTCATGTTTGCATTTTCCAGTGTTCTGGACTTATCTATGGTTTTCACAATTCATGCTGATCTGGTATAGCTAACCATACCGGAAGAAACAATTTATTTTAAACCAGAGTGGTAAGGTGCCTTATCAGTGGTATTTTCTGGCTGAATATCATTATTAATTTCCTGGCACCGCTTATTAATATTGATGACGAGGGGCGCAAAAAGAAATTATACAACAATGACGTTCCTGTCGCTGCTGATCATTTTGGTCACTGGCTGGATTTTTACCAAATGGTGCACCCGGGCCAATTCAAAGATCATGTGCCCACTTGATGTTATATGACTCTGGGAGTTGGACTTGGTTTTGTGGGTTTGATCATGTTTGATTGCAGGCAGAACATTATCAAAACATCCGTTGCTGGCCAAAGAATCATCCGTTCTTTAAAGAAAGTGTGATCCATCATACACATAAGGAAAGCTTGAAAGACTTGGTGAAATTCAAAAAAGTTTTAAGAAGCTTGTCGTTGTAAGCGATCGGGAATAATTATAAATTGTACTAAAGAATATGCAAACGACTTTTTCATTATTGCTGATCCTCTTGCTTGGCTTTTTGATCACCTTCCAGATAGCCAAGGCAAGTGAGTATGTGTGCAGTGATTGCGTGGAGAAGAAAAATCTAGAAAACAGACCAATAAGATCAATGCGTTTTTGTTACTTGCATTCCTTGATTGCTCGGGCTGATCGGCGTTTATTATTGCAACGAAAAATATGGAAGGAAAGATCTTGCAGTTCGGTTCTGCTGCTTCCGATCATGGTGCATTGATGTTGACAACATGCTGTAAGTATCACAACTGTGTGATCACCGGTATCGTATTTGTTATTACACAGGTCATTCTTTTTGGTTTGCTTATAAATACCAGGAGTCAGATAACAGGAAAGCATATTACTATCCACATAATAATAAACTGGAAGTTTATGTGGACCGCTGTACCTGCGATCGTATTAACCGTAATGGTAGGATTTGGTTTATATTATTGGTTTAGAATAACAGGGGAAGCTCCGACAAATGCAATGCAGGTTGAAGTAACAGGAAGCCAGTTCAAATGGGAGTTCCGTTACCCGGGAAAAAGATAAAGTGCTTGGCAAAAAATATTTTAAAAGCAATTGATGAAGGCGAAAATAATCCGTTAGGTCAATTATGGGAAGACTCTACAAATAAAGATGATATTTATGTCGACAGGAAGATCTTGCACCTTGTGGTAAACAAACCTGTAAGGCTTATCATTAATGCAAAAGATGTGATTCATGATGTAGGTCTTTCACATTTCCGTTTGAAAATGGATGCTGTTCCCGGTACGCCAACTACCATGTGGTTTACGCCGACCAAGACAACAAAGCAAATGAAAGATAGATACCGGACGATCCTGATTTTGTTTATGAAATTTCATGTGACCAGATGTGCGGAAAGGGACATTATAAAATGAGAGGAACAATTGTGGTTGAATCACAGGAAGAATTTGATTTTTGGATGGCAAAGCAAAACCTAAATTTTATTTAGCGCATCCTGAGTTGGATCCTAATGCTACAAAAAAGCGATTCAGTTGAATAACAATTGCAGCAGTAATGCCGCAAAAAAATAATTAATTTTTGATAGTCTCGCCATGAGGCGAGACGTCTTAAAAAAGTGAACTATGAGTAACGAAGCAAATATGCATGGACATGCCGAAGTGATCACCCATCATGATGTACATCATGATGAGCATCATGTCCATCATCATAAAGAAACATTTATTACTAAATATATTTTTAGCCAGGATCACAAAACGATCGGCAAGCAGTTTTTGATCACAGGTATTGTGTGGGCGATCATTGGTGGTTTGTTTTCGGTGTTATTCCGTTTGCAATTGGATTTCCTGAGCAAACATTTCCAATACTTGAAACTTTTTTGGTAAGTGGGCAGCAGGCGGAGTGATACAACCGGAATTTTATTATGCATTGGTTACCATTCACGGAACAGTACTTGTGTTTTTTGTATTGACTGCAGGTCTTAGCGGAACCTTTGCCAATCTTTTAATTCCTCTTCAGATCGGGGCAAGAGATATGGCTTCTCCATTTCTGAATATGCTTTCTTACTGGTTCTTCTTTATTGCCAGTGTTATCATGTTCTCTTCTTTATTTGTTCATACAGGTCCGGCATCAGGTGGATGGACAGTCATATCCTCCATTAAGTGCATTGCACCAGGCAGCGGAAGGTTCTAAAATAGGAATGGATCTATGGCTTATCAGTATGGCGATGTTCATTGTATCATCATTGCTTGGTGGTTTAAATTATATCGCCACTATTTTAAATATGCGTACCAAAGGAATGAGCATGACAAGAATGCCGCTTCACAATGTGGGCTATTCTTTTTCACAGCGATCCTTGGTGTACTTTCTTTCCCTGTTCTTCTTTCAGGTGCGATCCTTTTGTTATTTGATAGAAATCTGGGAACAAGTTTTTACCTCAGTGATATTTATGTGAGCGGGACAAATTTTACCAAATGAAGGAGGAAGTGCAATTCTGTTCCAGCACTTGTTCTGGTTCCTCGGTCACCCTGAAGTTTATATCATCTTGTTACCGGCAATGGGAATGGTGTCGGAAATTCTCAGTGTGAATTCCCGAAAACCGATCTTCGGTTATATGGCCATGGTGGGTTCATTGTTTGCAATTACGTATCCTCGCATTCCTGGTTTGGGCGCATCATATGTTTGTAACAGGATTGAATCCTTTCCTCGGTGCATTCTTTGTATTGCTAACATTATTGATAGCCGTGCCATCCGCTATTAAAGTATTTAACTGGCTTACTACATTATGGCGTGGTAATATCCGGTTTACACCAGGGATGTTATTTGCAATTGGTTTTGTAAGCTTATTTATTTCCGGTGGATTGACTGGTTTGTTCCTCGGAAACTCAACTATTGATATTCATTTGCACGATACAAAATTTGTTGTTGCACACTTCCATATAGTAATGGGTGTGGCATCAATGTTTGGAATGCATGCAGGTATTTATCATTGGTTCCCTAAAATGTTTGGCCGCTATCTTGAATCATACGCTTGGGTATATCCATTTCTGGATAACAATGGTCGGCGCTTATCTTATTTTCTGGCCAATGCACTATGAAGGTTTGGCTGGTGTGCCACGTCGTTATCTTGATCTGAGAGACTGGCATTCATTCAACAAATTTGATGACCTGAATAAAATGATCACTGTTGTTTCTATAATCGTGTTTGCAGCGCAGTTGATGTTTGTATTTAATTTCTTCTATTCAATTTTTAAAGGAAGAAAAGTAAGAACTCAAAATCCATGGGGCTCAAATACACTTGAATGGACAACACCGATCAATCCGGGTCATGGAAACTGGCCTGGGTGAAATTCCTGAAGTTCATCGCTGGGCTTATGATTATGGTAAAGATGGAAGAGAATTTATTCCGCAAACAGAGCCTGTCGGTCCGAATGAAAGTACGGATCATTAATTGAAGGCTCTTTCGAATAAAAGATATTATTGAAGGAGACAGAATGTATGAGCAGTAATGAAAAAAATAGTTCTTTAAATATTGGCAGTAAAATAAAAGATTACCTGAAGCTGATCAAGCTTTCCTTGAGCATCATGGTGGTTTTTCCAGTGTGCTTGCCTACTTATTAGTACCGGGGATAGAAAGTAAATATGAAAATCCTTTAAAGATGACCATATTGCTTGCCATCGGTGGCTTATTAGTAACCGGAAGTGCAAATGCCATTAACCAGGCAGTGGAAAAAATACAGATGCAATGATGAAGCGGACATCAGACCGGCCCGTTGCAGCAGGAAGAATGAGTGTTACTGAAGCATGGATCTTTGCCATTGTTGCCGGTGCTGTTGGAATTTTTATCCTGGGATATTATTTCAACTGGACATCAGCAGGACTTGCGGCCTTTAGTCTTTTTTATATGCGTTTATTTATACGCCGTTAAAAAAGTAAATGCGGTTGCTGTGCTTGTTGGCGCATTTCCCGGTGCATTGCCTTGCTTAATTGGTTGGGCAGCCGGCGATGAAACACTTGGTGCTGGCGGATGGGTTTTGTTTGGTACTTCAGTTCTTGTGGCAGTTTCCGCATTTCTGGGCTATATGCTGGATCGCTTATAAAGATTATAGTCTTGCAGGATTTAAACTTTTGCCAAGTGAAAAAGGACCAACAAAATTTACAGCATTGCAAACGGTAATTTATTCGTTGCTGCTGTTGCCGATGGGAGTTGTTCCTTATTTTATTGGAATGAGTGGAACGGTAAGTCTTTTCATTGTTACGGCTGCTAATCTTTTTAATGGTGTGGCAATGATGTAAGATTATACAGGGAAATGGAAGTGAAAGCAGCAAGAAGAGTGATGTTCAGCAGCTATATTTATTTACCAGTAGTATTATTTGCTTTACTTAGGTGACAAATTATAAAATGTGATATGGAAGCGGTGAGTATGCAACAAAAACAAAAATTCATCCACATAAGTTTACAATTGTGGATAGCTATAGGCAACATCATTATGATGTTTGCAGGATTGACCAGTGCTTATATTGTTAAGAGTGGCCAGGCCAATTTCACGGAAGTAAAAACACCACAGAGTGTTTTGGTATTCAACAGCTGCCATTCTGTTGGAGGTAGTCTTACAATACAAATGGCATTACGTTCTTTCAAACAAAGAGAAATGAATCGTTACCGTCAATTGATGGTGGTGACAATGATATTAGGTGTCTGTGTTCATTGCATTGCAATGGAATGGATTTATGCAGCTTTGGAATAGCGGCATACAGTTTAAAGGTGTTGCAGGTGCAGGACAATTCTTGTATGTGATCTTCGGATTGCATGCTTTGCATGTGCTTGGGTGGAGCAATAGCATTAATAGTGATGTTGATCAAAGCTTTCTTTAGTCAGACAAAGACTTATGGAAGCACTGGTGATAGAGGTGATGGCAACATACTGGCATTTTGTAGATGTTCTTTGGATCTATTTGTTTGTGTTTTTATTTTGATAAAATAGTGAATTTGAATGTTGTTGAATTATGATAAAGCAGCGAGTAATGAATAGAACGTATAAGAGTGCGACGCAAAGAAGATGATAGGGTTGATGCGCCGGGAGCATAAAATATTTTGACAAATAAATTATAAGTAATCAACATGTCTTCACACGAAACAGCACAAGAGGTCAAATGGTGGAACGGGGGAAGAAGTCCGTTTAACTTAGAAGTATGGCAAACTGATGATGTGGTATTTTTTGATGAGTGATGCTTTCACCTTTGGCGCATTCCTTATTTCTTATGGCTCCATTCGTTTTTCACAAAACTTCTGGGCTGATCCTAACGTGGTGTTTAATGCATTTCCGGGTGCAGGTCACGCGAACCTTCCACTTGCTTTTGTGAGTGTAATGACATTTATTCTTATCATCAGTTCTGTTACTATGGTGCTTGGCGGTTCATGCAGGACATAAAGGAGACAGGAAAGGAGTTATAAAATGGATTGCTATGGACGATCTTGGCGGTATTGCATTTCTTACGTTGCCAGGCATGGGAATGGCATCACCTGATCACTGGGGAACATGCAGTGTTGGCGGATGGAAAAATTGAACTGATAGGCCAGACAATGGGAGGCAATCCATGGGGAAGACTGGTAGAAGGCACTGCAGTTACTGATGCATTGAAGCATACTTCACATGAAACACTTAGCTGATCTTGGTACATGAACATCATAGCTAGATATGAATCTGGCGGATCTGCTGAAAATGCATGTGATACAATTGATAGGAATGATAGATCTGGCTGAGTACGCATATTCGCGAAAAAGGACCCATAGCATTTTGGCGGTTATTTCTTTGGTATCACAGGTTTCCATGGCTTCCACGTATTCTCTGGTGTTATAATTAATATCGTAATGCTGATCATGACATGCAAGAGGTGTATTTGACAGAAGAGGTCATTACCTGATGATCGAGAAAGCAGGATTGTACTGGCACTTTGTGGATCTGGTTTGGGTATTTGTATTCCTTTGTTTTTATCTTATATTAATATAAACTGATAACTGAATAGCAGCGATATGGAACATCAGCAAAACACCGATCTCACCTGAAATGACTTTTCCAGCATCATCATTCTGATGAGGAATTTAAAGAGAATAAGGAAGACAACAATTCTTCTTTCAGTTATTACTGTGATTGAATTAGGAATAGGTCTTACTATTTATACTGATTCATAAAGGACCCAATCCGAGTCACTTGCTTGGTACTTATGTTTAAAGGGATGGTATGCATCTTGACACTTGCCAAAGCATATTATATCGTATCTGTGTTTATGCATCTTGGCGATGAGATAAGAAACATGATCATGACTGTCGTCGTTCCGTTGATGTTGTTCATCTGGTTTATCGCAGCTTTTTTATGGGATGGTAATTCATATAAGAATCTCCGCAATTCATACGACAAACATTTCGAGGAAAAAAAGATAGAGAAAAAGAAGCGGTGGCGGTCATTGATAATATTTATTTTAAATAATTAGTAAACTAACTGTCCCGCCTCAGGCGGAGACAGTGTTTTTATATAAAAGTTTGATGTGAATAAAACAGCGTTATATGCATTGATACTGGCGGTTGCTCGTTCCCCTGGTATCTTATTTCATCATAAAGCAAATGAGCACAGATGCGATCACATATTCCAAAACCAGTTTATGAGGATTCTACTATTTCAAAAGTGGTGAAAGGTAAAATTGAAAAGGAAACTGATTTGGCACAAGATCCCCAACTTTAAATTAACTAACCAGGAAGGAGATGAAGTTTCCTTGCAGTGATATGGTAAGAGTTGATCCTGAAACGCGGGGATACTGTTCCTAAAATTATTGTAGCGAATTTCTTTTTACTCATTGCGCTACTATTTGCCTGGCATGACAATGAACATAAAAAGATGCAGGAGTCAATTAAGAAATCTGAAAAAGTGGGTGATCGTACGGCGGACTTTGTACAGTTTCTTTCTTTTAGTGTTGATCCCGACAGAGGATTCTGTTACTGCTTTAAAAAATGGGCAGACCGGTTTCAAATAAACCCTGATAACTGGTGGTTACTTACAGGAGATAAGAAAACTATTTATGATCTTTCATTGAATCAAATGAACCTTTCCGTTCAGGATCCGCAAGGGTGTTGATACAGGATTTTTTCATACAGATATTATAGTGCTGATCGACAGGGACAGGGTGGTAAGAATGCCAAGAGATGAATATGGAAATCCCACGGCCATACCACGCCGCTGAGGAAAAGGATCTTTTTAAACTTTCCGAAGACATTGTTTTGCTCATGTTGGAGAAAGACAAAAAGAAAAAAAAGCTTCTTTGATGGCAAACTGGAATTGCTTGGAGTTGTTTTTTACTGACACTGGTTGGACTGGGAATATTTTTGAGTTGTATTAAGAAAAACAAAGATTAAATAATTATGCTGACCTGCAGTTTGGAAAAAAAAATGATGCAAGAGCAAGAGCTCTCATTATAACATTATCAATAATTGTATTTGGAGCCGATAGTAGCACTTGGAAAAGTAAAGTTGAGATGTGCATCTTGGTTTTGATGAACACATATTTGCAAAGATCAATGCGGCTATTAATTCAACTGTTTCTGTTTCTATTGCTGCTTGGCGTTGATAGCAGTTAAAAGCAAAAAGTATCTTTTGCATAAAAAGAATCATGATCACTGCGATCATACTTTCCTGTCTTTTCTGGTAAGTTATATCTGTCACCATTTATTTACAGGCGAAACAAAGTTCGGCGGCGAAGGAACGATATCGCTATGTCTATTATTTTATTTTAGGAACGCATATACATACTTGCAGCCATTATTCTTCCTTTTATTCTATTTACCGCTTATCGTTCTATGATCGGGGAATTTGCAAGACATAAAAAACTGGCAAGGATCACCTGGCCTATTTGGTTGTATGTGGCAGTGACCGGAGTAGTCGTTTATTTTATGATAAGTCCTTATTATAATTAAAAGCCCACTTCTTTTACCGGGTCCCAAAAGTGCTTTTCAAAATCAACGATCTTATCATTCTTCACTTTTATTCCTTCTTTCTTTAATGATTTTTCCATCGAACCGGGTGGAGAAAAATGATGTTTGCCACTTAACAATCCAATGCGATTAACCACACGGTGTGCAGGTACTTTCGGTTTTACTCTTCCTGCGCCATTCATTGCCCAACCAACCATTCTTGCTGATGATCTTGTACCAAGGCAGGCAGCAATAGCGCCGTAAGAAGTCACTTTTCCTTTTGGGATCTGTCTTGCTACTTCATAAACAAGCTCAAAAAAGCTTTCATCTTTTTTACCAGAAGGCTTTACTGATTTTAATCTTGGCATTTCGTAAAGATAGAAAACCAATATTTCTTACGAAATACTTAGTTAATTACTAATTGCAGTAATGATAGCAGGTTTTGCTTTTTCGTAAATAATATAATTCACCTTTGGTCGAGGAGAAATGGTCCAGTGCGGTCTTCCATCAACAAAAAGTTGCCATTTGATCATGCTATCATTCATGATCTCCAAAGACTCTTTACCACAACGGTTGAACTACTATCGTCCGGTCGAGAAAAATCAAACCAGATAGGAGATCTTTGAAATCGATCTTATAATCAATGATCCTTTTTTCTCTCCCATATAATTCAGAATTATAGTAGAACTGTCTATTACTTCAAGACTGGCACTATCACTTTGTTCACCTACTATTTCCCAGCGGCCGATAAGGTCTTTGAGTTGCTTTTGCTGGTTAAACGCCTGTATGTTCCTAAGCAAACAAGTATTCATTAATATCACTATCAAATCTTTTCTCATAGATCTAGGGTTTCTTTAGAAACCGTAATGCAGACTTTTATGCCACAAGCAAACGTTTCAACGATAGAGAAGATCATTTTGTTTGTTTGTCCTTTTTGATGATAGTAAGAAATGAACGACGCGGCTCCTGTACATTCTCATAATTGATAAGGACAATGCAAACAACCCATACCGCAGCAAAATCCCTTTTCAAGATGGTATTTTTCTGTAAGAACTATATAACCATCTTTGTTTATATAAAAATGAACTCCTTCTATTAATTCAGGCTGACTCATATTCTTTTAAAAATTCCTGCAGTTCTTTGTCTTTTTCTTTTTCAGGAAAAATTTCGGGCAAAGAAAATTTTAAATAATGTATTCGGTTTGCTTTCGGCAATATCCAATGATTCGTAATGTGTTTTAATTTTTAATTCATCGCTGATATTTTCATTACTGTAAAGATCATCGATGTCTTCAATAAGGTCGCAATTGTATTTTTCAATTATAAGTTTTGTAAAACGATATAAATGCGGGCTGTCAGTTTTTAAATGTATTAAAACCATCCGGGGCAAGAAATTGTTTATAAAGCCGGAGAAATTTTGGATGCGTCAATCTTTTTTTGCCTTACCTGTTCTTAATTGCGGATCAGGAAATGTGATCCAGATCTCTTTTACTTCATTGGGTGCAAAGTATTCAGTAATGCGATCAATTTGAATGCGCAGAAAACCAACATTACTAAGATGAAGCTGCAACGCTTTTTGCGCCTACCCAAATTCCGATTTCCCTTTTTGATCAATACCAATAAAATTTTTTGAGGATGAAGTTGACCAAGCCCAACTGCATATTCACCTTTTCCGCATGCTAATTCAAAGTGTAACAGGATTATCGTTATGAAAAAAACTCTTTCCATTTCCCTTTCATGTCTTCAGGATATTGAAGCACATTGGAAAAGGTTTTGAATTCTGCAAAACGAATAAGTTTTTTTGACCCATGGGCGGCAAAGGTAGCAGAAAGAAAAAGTCCCGCCGTAAGCGGAGGCAAACAATCACATGAGAATAAGTTGCAAGCCCGATTGACTCGGGCTCTGAGCAGTTATCTTCCGTTCCAGGTCAATTTCTATAGCAGAAATAAAAAGCCTTCCTGTATAAACGAAAGGCAGACAATCACATGAGAGAAATAGTAGCTGTAGGGGGAGGGATCGAACCTCCACGGAGCAGTTAGCTGAAAAGCAAAGATTTAGTGGTCAACCCTGGTCGGCCTTACCATTGGTAACGTCGGCTCTACTCTTTCGTTTATCCTGTTATCTCCACCCCCGAGACGAGAGGGCATGTCTGCCGAGGCTTACGCCATTTCATCACCCCACAGTATGATCAGCTATTTTAAAGAGCTTGATAGAACAAAAATAAGCCGTTATGACCATTTCATTCCAAAATATTCAACAATTATTTTGAAATAATTAGAAATTATTCAATTAAATTGCATATTAATTGAATTAATTTAAAAACTATACTATGGAAACGACTGCTTAAATTAAATCTTGACAAATTGGATCAGCAGATCATTCATCACATGATGAATGATGCCAATGTTTCTTATGCTGAATTAGGAAAAAATTTTTTGTTTCTGCGGGAACTATTCATGTACGCATAAAAAATTACAGGATGCTGGAGTAGTAAAAGGAACAAGATTTAATGTGGATTTTAAAAAACTGGGCTATGATGTGATAGCCTTTATAGGGATTTATTTGAAAGAAAGTTCCATGTATGATGCTGTGGCAAAAGAATTGGGTAAAATGCCTCGAGATCGTACGATTAAATTATACAACAGGCAATTACAGCATGTTTGCAGAAGTTGTATGCCGGGATATCAAGCGAATTAAAATACGGTTTTGCATGATGAGCTTCAAAAATAAAAGGGATCGAAAGAACAGAGACTTTTATTTCGCTTGAGAGAAAGTTTTAACCAGAACTATTAAAAGTCATCTGAATCGTTTTTATCAGTACATGAAATAATCTTAACTTAGTTTCTCGTTTAAAATGGTTTTATGAAGAAAAAGTTGTTACAATTATTTATAGTGCCCGCAATTATATTTAGGCATCGGCAGTTGTTCTGACAAAGGTGGCGGCGGAGGTGGCGGTGGCGGAGCGACTGGAAGCCAATCTTGTTGTTACATTGAACCCGCCTGCGGGTATCAACTCAACCTGCAGCACCTCAAATTGATTTTCCACTTACAGTTTCTATTACATCGACAATGCCTCCACAGGGTGTTACTATTGATGTAAAAGCTGCACCTGATGGATCGACTACAAATTTTTTACTGAATCAAGATCTTCTACAGCAGCCTAATAATAATTTTACTATAACCGGTACACCAGCAGGTGTTGTATGCGTGACAACGGTAACCGTTACGTCCAAAACAAAAGCAGACTAATACGGTAACGCTTTCTTGCGATATACAAGAAAGCCATAATTGCTTAACGAACATCTAAGGCGTCACGAAGTCCATTACCCAATAAATTAAAAAGCAAGAACAAGCAACATTATTAGCAAAGCCCGGTGCCAAAGCAAGCATCGGGTTTTGTGTTATTATAAAACTATAATTCTCTTTTATCATCAGGCCCCAGCTTGGTTGGGGCGGCTGCACACCTACTCCTAAAAACTTAAGCCAGCTTCAATTACAATTGCCGATGCAAAGTTGGAGCAGCAATTACCAAAACAGGTCCCATGATATTTGGAAGTATATGACGAAAGATCGTTCTGAAGTGTGAGAATCCTAAAACTCTTGTTGCTTCAATATATTCTAATTCCCGTATTGATAAAACCTGTCCACGAACTAACCTGGCAGCACTTCACCCACATGGTTAAACCAACTGCTAATAAATACTTGCCAAAAGCCTTTTCCTAATGCAAAAGTGATCGCAAATACAAGTAACAGTGTTGGAATGCTCCAAATTATATTGGTGAGCCACATAATGATATTATCAGTTCTTCCACGGAAATAGCCAGCCAATGAACCAAGTAATACACCAATAGAAAGAGAAATGATCACAGTGATCAATCCTACACTTAAACTAACTCTTGTGCCAATAATGATGCGGCTTACATATATCACGACCAAACTTATCAGTGCCTAACCAAAATTTTTTTGTGACAGTAAATGATGGCTGGTAGTTTATTTATTGCAAATGTTTTTCTTCTTCCACACCATCATCAATAAATTTTAAAGCAACGATCGAATCTTTATTAATGGAATGATAACCATTGATCGGAATAAATTCAAACTCATCATCCGTTCCATATAATAGATGACTGAAGAACCCGCTTTTTGTATTTGTTTCTTTTGGAACTTTTAAAAATGTTTTTTGAAACCTGGCTTTTGTTTTCGTATTTCAAGAATTATCCTGTTTGCGTAAGGAGATGAATCAGGTGCAATGAAATAACAAAAGATCGCAGTAAGTATGGCAAGAATAATAATAATAAGACCAGCGACTGCGCCTTTGTTTTTTTCAAACGCTTCCATGCAGCCTGTTGTGATGATGTTGACGCCATACTCATGAGAGGGAAAGATACAACCAAACTATTTTACCCGCCGGCCTTTCCATTCAAAACTTCCAAAGACACCCAGCCAACCTGCAATAACTGTATACACAATATGCATGGGCTGGAAAAAGGGAAACCACTTTATTAAATTTTTGTTTATTATAAAACTTTGCAACGGGATAGATGAATGTTAATTCAATGATAGTTTTTAAAATGAGAATACCAATTAAGCCCAACCATAAAAATGCATCCAGAAACCGGATATGAATAATGCTAACAGCGCACAATTAAAAAGTAAACAAGAAATAAAGTGCTGAAGATCTTTATGTCATTATAGTTTGTTGCTTTACTTGCCCAGCGTATTCGTTGGCTAAAAAATTCTTTCCATGTTTTTGCTGCCTGGGTAGTAACAATAGCATCTTTTGATAACAGGTAAGAAACTTTATTCGGAAAATCGTTGCGCTATCTTTTGCATTAATAACATATCATCGCCGGAGGCGATATGATCTATGCCGGTAAAACCATTCACTTCAAAAAAGGCTTTTCTTTCATAAGCAAGATTGGCTCCGTTACACATATTGTGAATTCTCTTTTGTACCGATGCAGCAGTAATGCCCTGCAATACAGAGAAAGTCAAGAGCTTGAAATGTCTGTAAAAAGATTTGATTCGTTTTCCAGCACAACCGGTGCAGCAATAAAAACGAGTATTTGTTTTTCTTTAAAAGATGCAATTGTTTTCAACCAGTTCTCCTGGTACAATACAATCAGCATCGGTCGTAACGATCAAATCACCCGAAGCAGCAGCTATGCCTGTTTCAATCGCTTTCTTTTTATAAGAATTGATATTATCAAATTCAAGTCGTATAAGTTTTGCAAACGAATAGCTATTTACTACAGCTACTGTATTATCTGTAGAATGATCATCAACAACAATTACTTCGAAAAGATGAGTAGGATAGGTTTGTTTTTCGAGTGAAGACAAAAGCTTGCCAATATTTTCTTCTTCATTCCTGGCTGGAATTATTACTGAGATCTTTATCGAAGGCTCATGTTCAGTTTGAGAAAATGGCTTTAGCTCCAGCCAGCCGGCACGGTAAAACAAGATCAGGATGGAATAAGTGACAAGCAGGCCAATAGTTATATAAAGGAGGATCATGCGTTAAGGCAAATCTAAATAAACAATGGTAACCATGAGAGAAAGAGGAAATAAAACGAGGTACAAAAAATTAGGGAAAATTAGTTTGGCTTTACAAACCTAATTACTAATTTTGAATAGTTGTATAAACAACTATATGTCAAACAACCATTTTAAAAAGGCGAATTATACAGTTTTATTACTGGTAAAGCTTCACACCGCCATTGCCAGAAGGCTTCAGAAAAAATTCAATGCCTCGGCCATGAACCTGACCATTGAGCAATGGAGTGTTTTATATCATTTATGGAAACGGGACGGGATCAGTCAGCAGGAATTATGCAATGCTACATTTCGTGATAAGCCGAGTATAACAAGGTTGGTCGATAACCTTGAAAAACTGAACCTGGTAAAAAGAGTAGCATCGGAAAATGACCGCCGTATCAATAAGATCTTTTTGACAAAGCAGGCGCAGAAGTTGCAGGAACAAACAATGGAACTGGCAGAAGAAACTTTGAATGAAGCGTTAGAGTACTGTGCCTCCGGAAAAGATCGAAGTATGTAAAGGAAGTATTGCAGATCGTTTATGATAATTTGAAATGAACCTCTGTCCCCTAAAGGGGTGACTTAGGTATACAAACTTTTATGAAGTAGAATTATATGATTGAAAAGAATTGCAAGAGTTACAAGATGTGCGACGCAACAGAAGATAGATAGTAGTAATTCAGTTGGGAATAATAAATATTAACCTACAAACTTTTAAACTTAATACTATGAGCACTGAAGTAAAACAATCACCAGCACTAAAAGGTGGTGAATGGCTGATAAAAGAATCTTCACCATTTGATGTGTTCACTCCTGAAAATTTTTCAGAAGAGCAACTGATGATCCGCGATATGTGTGAGCAGTATCTCGATAAAGAAGTTTACCCGATCCTTGATCGCATCGATGCGTTGGAACCGGGTTTGATGAAAGGCCTTGTTAGAAAAGCCGGTGAGCAAGGATTGCTGGCTAGCTTCTTTTCCGGAAGAGTATGGCGGTTTAGGAAAAGATTTTGTTACACTCAACAATTGTGAATGAATATCTCGGTGCTGGTCATTCTTTTTCGGTTGCGATTGCTGCGCATACAGGTATTGGCACCTTACCGATTTTATATTTTGGCACTCCTGAACAAAAGAAAAATATATCCCCAAACTCATTACAGGTGAATGGGCCGGAGCTTATGGATTAACTGAGCCAAATAGCGGCAGCGATGCACTTGGTGCAAAAACCACTGCAAAACTTAGCGATGATGGAAAATATTTATTTGCTCAATGGACAAAAATGCTGGATCACCAATGGTGGTTTTGCAAATGTATATACTGTATTTGCAAAAGTTGATGGTGATAAATTCACAGGATTTATTATTGAAAGAGGAACGGAAGGTTTTACACAAGGGCCTGAAGAACATAAAATGGGGTATCAAAGGTTCATCAACTGTTCAATTATATTTCCAGGATTGTAAAGTGCCGGTAGAAAACTGTATTGGGAGAAATTGGTAAAGGACATAAGATCGCTTTTAATATTTTAAATATTGGTCGTTTGAAATTAGCGGCTGCAGCATTGGGTGGTTCGAAAAGAGCAGCAACGGATTCAGTGCAGTATGCAAAAACAAGAGAGCAGTTCAAACAACCAATTGCAAATTTTGGCGCTATCAAACATAAGCTTGCTGAAATGGCAATTAAAATATTTGTTGGCGAAAGCGCCTTATATCGCACCGCAAATTGGATCGATAAAAAGAACATGAACTACTTGCAGCCGGCAAACCATTTAATGAAGCATTATTGGGCGGCGCAGAAGAATATGCTATTGAATGTGCCATGCTGAAAGTTTTTGGCAGCGAAGTGCTGGATTTTGTAGTTGATGAAGGTGTGCAGATACATGGTGGTAATGGTTTCAGCGCTGAGTATAATATTTCAAGGGCTTATCGTGACAGTCGTATCAATAGAATTTATGAAGGCACAAACGAGATCAATCGCCTGCTTACACGCTTGATATGACGCTGAAGAGAGCAATGCAGGGAAGACTTGACCTGATGGGACCTGGCGATGTCAGTGCAAAAGAATTAATGAGTATTCCTGATTTTGGCGCAGAAGAAGAAGGCACATTTGTAAAAGAGAAAAAATTGATCGCTAATCTTAAGAAAGCGATCTTAATGGCAGCATCGGGCGCAGCTGTGCAAAAGCTGATGATGAAAATTGAAAACGAACAGGAAGTATTGATGAATCTTGCTGATATGGCTATTGAAACATTCAATGCAGAAAGTGTATTGTTAAGAGTGATGAAGATGGTTGATCAAAAAGGAGAAGCTGTCTGTGCGAATCATATTGACATTATGCGTACCTATTTATATGATGCAGCTGATAATGTAAATAAGTTTGGTAAAGATGCGATCAATTCATTTGCGGAAGGCGATGAACAGCGAATGATATTAATGGGATTGAAAGCGATTTACAAAAGCAGAACCATTTAATACCAAAGATGCAAGACGAAGAATAGCTGATAAAATGATAAGCGAAGGAAAATATTGTTTCTAAACGATCAGTTTAATTTCCATTGACCGGTTGCTCCTTTTGGTAGTAGCCGGTTTTTTCATCTGAAAAACTCATTAACTCCCTGACGGGTAATTAACAGCTCATACAATTTCCTTTTCCTTTACCTTCTATATAAAGACCAACTGATAAGAATGATCGCAATAAATTATTGTGATAAAATAATAGATGAGGAAAAGATTAGAAAGATCCTGCAAATTAAATACATAATGCATCAGGTAAATGATGATGAAACAATCCATAAGCAAATGTCAAAGCAGAGGCTACTATTGCTTTTCCCACGAACTTATTATGAACAAAGCTTCGCTTAACGGTATAAACAAAATAGTATAAAGAATATCCAAACACGATCAGCTAAGCCCGGTCCCATCGTCAGCGTTATCGTTTTGACCGTAATGCCATACATAATTGATCAAAACAATTTCAAAAACAATAAATGCACCCAATAATATTTTCATTCTTTTTTCTGGACGGATGAAGGGATTTGAAAAATTAAGAAGCCAAGCATAAGAGGCATATCAGTTAGGTTATTTGTAATGCCATAAAACGTTCTACGCTTTTTGGCACATTTACCAAATGCTCGGTCATCAGGTTGAAACCAAATGCTAACACACAATAAATAAAAAAGCGAAAGATATTGTTTGTAACGGATCAGTTTAGTTACCACAATAATAAACACCGGTGTAAAGAGAGCAAGGGTTGATAAAATTCCTATGGCGTCGTGCCAGTTCATGGATAATGGTTTTTATAGGATAAGCTATATGCTTATTTTGGATCAATTATTAAACGATATGTTGTGAACAGTAGTGTAGTAAAAGACTGATTTATAAGAAAATCGAGCAAAAGTGCTTAATCGTTAGGTAATAATACCAGAATCTTTATAGGAGTTTTTTTGTGTTAAAACATGAAGGAAATACTAATCCTTTTTTCGATGTTTAAGCTCATGGCCTGGGAATCCATCGTGGCAGAGTATAACATGAAACCGCCATTGTTCTCACCGGCTTTATAAACAATGGTATAATCAAAATAATCTTTATTTACTGCGGCTGTTAATTTCATCATCATCCTTGTAATTTCTTTTCGGGTTTATCATCGCTTGCATAATCAATATCGTTTTTGGCTTTATTTTCAGCATGGCAAAAATCACAACTCTACATTCAATGCTTTTGAATAACCGTCCATTACCGAATCAAGATCTGCATCGCTGATTATCTTTTGGCAACACTTTCAGGTTTCTTTCTTTATTGACCCACGGTATTGCTTGCAGCAATTCCAATAAAGACAAATGCGGCAAGACCAAGAATAGCAATGACTCTTATTTTTCATAAAGGCTTGAATTCGAATCATTGATAGTATTATGAACACTTTACAAGATACTTTCAAACGTCCGCACGTGAAAAATTTATGAGATGTAAATACCGCTGACTACCATGAGCCAGCGTCGAATAGCTTTGAAGCATTTATCATTCACCACTTAACTTGAACAAAACATATTGTCATGTCTTCATTAGTAAAAGAATTCAATGATTATCGCAGCCAGAATGAACGAAGTGATCCTTAGTAAAAACAATCTTGTGATGAAACGTCTTTGGAACCTCGACACCAACACTTACGAAAACGGTGCATTGGATACAAAGACGAAAGAAATGCTGGGTTTGGTTGCCAGCATGGTGCTTCGTTGTGATGATTGTATCAAGTATCATCCTGGGAAATGCCATGAATTAGGAATTACAACTGCCAGATGTATGAGATCTTTGCGGTGGCCAATATCGTTGGCGGTACAATTGTAATTCCACATACCCGTCGTGCTGCAGAGTATTGGGAAGAATTGGGAAATAACGAATAATTAAGGGTTTGCCTGATAAAAAATCATGGTCAATGGCTTTGAAACCCATTGCTTCCTATCCGTTATTCTTTAAATTTGCAGTCAATATTTTTTATGAGTGAAACTACTGTTGCCCCTGCTTTGACCTCAAAAGATTTTGCAACCGACCAGGAAGTACGCTGGTGCCCCGGTTGTGGCGATTATTCTATTCTTGCGCAAGTGCAAAGAGGTGATGCCAACACTTGGCATATCCCCGTGAGAACATTGTGATCATTTCAGGTATCGGTTGCAGCAGCCGTTTTCCGTATTACATGAATACTTATGGAATGCACTTCGATCCATGGAAGAGCTACCGCCGTTGCCAGCGGATTGAAAGCTTCAGAGACCTGAATTAAGTGTTTGGATAGTGACTGGTGATGGCGACAGTTTGAGTATTGGAGGTAATCACACTATACATTTATTACGTAGAAATTTTGATGTTAATATTCTTTTGTTCAATAACCAGATCTATGGTTTAACGAAAGGACAATATTCTCCTACATCAGAAGAAAATAAGGTGACAAAATCGACTCCTTATGGAAGTATTGATCATCCTTTTAATCCACTTGCACTTGCACTGGGTGCCGATGCAACATTTGTAGCAAGAACAATGGACCGTGATCCGAAACATTTACAGGCAATGTTGCTTCGTGCCAATGCACATAAAGGAGCTTCTTTCCTTGAGATCTACCAGAACTGTAACATATTTAATGACGGCGCTTTTGAAATGTTTACTGAGAAAGGATCAAAAGCTGCGGAAACATTATTTCTTGAACAAGGCCAGCCATTGACTTTTGGAGCAAATAAAGAAAAAGGGATCAAACTTGGATGGCTTTACACCAAAGGTTGTAAATCTTGCAGATGGTCATAGCGCTGATGATCTTTGGATGCATGATGAAAAAGATATTTACAAAGCACAGATACTTGTTCGCATTTTTGATAATCCAGGTATTGAAGGTCATTTACCAAGACCATTTGGTGTTTTTTATCAAAGAGATCGGAGCTGTTATGAAGATGTAATGGAACAACAAATTAAAGATGCAAAAGCAAAAAGCCTGCTGATCTTGATAAACTTTTAAGAGGAAATGAAGTTGTGGGTGATCAACTAAGTGCAACGGGTTTTCTTAATTCTTTATCAGCATTCTCAAACACTTTTTTCTTTTTCTTTCATACCACCAGATGGGTGCAGTCTTTTCATTACTGTATCAATGCTACGCATTCCAAAAATATTCCAGGCTCCTTTCATTTTTCCGGCCAAGTGATGGCTGCAAGTGCTCTTAAGCTCATCGCAAAACCACTGTCAAGATATTCCATGTGATGCCACCAACCGGCAGGCATAAATAAAGTATCCCCATGATCCAGAATACAGCCTCTTGTCCTTGCGCAAGTTTCAACGCAGGGAATTTTTCATAATCAGGGCTGCCGTTTTGCACTATAGTAATTGAGAAAATCAGCTAATGATAATACTTCAAATGGTTTGCGATAAAGTTTATATTGTTCTTCAAAAGGAAACAATAGAACTCTTTTTCTGCCGGCAAATTGTGTATGTAAAATATTAGAAAGATCAATATCAAAATGCATATGAGTGATGGAAGTGGCGCCACCGGTGAAGAGCATTGGGTATTTTTTTACAAAGCCTTTCATCATATGCTCCGGCCATGTAAAATCATTTATCAGTTGTGGCGCATGATCAAAAATGTTGAATAAAAAAATTCGCCAGGCCGCAGGCCCCTGGCTTATCATATCAATATACTCGCCAAATGTTTTATAATCATCCGCTTTATTGATCGGTGTGTAGGCATCGCTTTTTACATTGTTATATAGGGGAACTTTTTGTCACCAACCAATTGTTTAAAATAATCCCAGTTCCATTTTGTGTATGCAGGCCATTGATGTGAGGAGATCCTTAATGATGACAGGCAAATTTTTATCATAGAATTCATGCTTGAAATCCTCTGGCGAAATTGTATCAACAACAGGAAGTGGCCTTAGCTGCATGCAGGACAATTTTGACAAAGATATAGCTCGGACACCATACAGCTTGCTAAACTAACTGATAAAATTTAGCGAATGCAGTTAATTGATAGTTGAGAGAGTAACGTTAAAGACAGGTCTTCTTTTATCAAAAGCTCAGGCTGTTCAGAGAAAAGTCGCCAACTTTTGCGGTGATATTTGCGATACACCATATTCATTAAGAGCTTTTCGATGTTCAGGTGTTCCATATCCTTTATTGCTTGCCCAATTATAGTGAGGAAATTCTTCGTGAAGCTTTTTCATATACTCATCACGGTAAGTTTTAGCCAAGGATACTTGCTGGCAGCAATTGATGCATAAAGGCCATCACCTTTTATGATACAACGATGAGGAAGTCTTTTATACTTAACAAAATAATTTCCATCGATCAATAGCAACTGGGGCTTTGGCTTTAGCTGGTTTACGGAAATATGCATCGCTTTTATCGATGCCTGCAAAATATTGATGCGGTCAATCTCATCATGGCTGATGCTTGCAACAGCAAAACTGATCGCTTCTTTTTCAATAACTATTCGTAATTCATTCCTTTCCTCTTCGGATAATTGTTTTGAATCATTCAGTAACGGGTGATAAAAATCTTTTGAAAGAATAACCGCCGATGCAAATACCGGTCCTGCAAAACAACCACGACCGGCTTCATCGCAACCGGCTTCAGTTAATTGGTCCTGGTAAAAAGGGCTTAGCATTTTGTGAGGTTGCACAAATATCGCAGAACAAAGATTATTTTCAACATCAGCAGCAATCTAACTTTGCGGCGCAATGACAGAATTTTATCCACAAAGAACTTCAAGAGCAGTAGCCATTTGGTTAATGATCGGCGTTGGCATGCTGATCATTCAAATATTATTGGGTGGTGTTACCCGTCTTACTGGTTCAGGTCTTTCGATTACTGAATGGAACGTGATCACAGGAACATTGCCGCCATTGAATGAACAAAAATGGATACGAAGAATTTAATAAATATAAACAGACTCCAGCAGTTTTTTACTTCTCTAACTCAGATTTTACACTTGCAAGATTTTAAATCCCATTTTCTTCTGGGAATGGTTTCACCGTTTTTGGGCAAGATTGATCGGAGTTGTATTTGCAATTCCCTTTATCATTTTTCTTTTTCAAAAGAGATTTAAGGAAGAAATGATAAAACCATTGATCATTCTATTTTTTTACTCGGCGCATTGCAGGGAGCTGTTGGATGGATCATGGTGGCAAGTAGGGTTAACAGGCGATGCTATTTTATAAAACCAACGAGACTGATGTTGCATTTTGTATTAGCATTGGGATTGCTCTTGTTATACATTTTTGGTTTGCGTTTACAATTATTGGTGCCTAAGTGAAAAAGAATTGTCAATCAGATCATTAAAGAAATTTTACAGGGGCAATAATTGTAGTGTTGGTTTTACAATTAGCATTCGGTGCATTGATGGCCGGTCACAAAGCAGCAACAGCTGCGCCTACCTGGCCGGATATAAACGGTGTCTTTCATTCCAGCTAAAATGTTTTCTACCTGATGGAGTTATTGAATTTAATTGAGAACAAGATCACCATTCATTTTCTTCATCGGTCACTTGCCTATATCCTTTTTGTTCTTAATTCTTATCTGGACGTGGAAAGCTTTTAAAATAAGCGGCAGCAAATTATTTTTGAAAACACAGATGGCTTCCTCTTTTGCTTGTAACTACACAGGTTATTCTTGGTGTTTTCTCCGTTCTTACCAAGTGTGCAAGATCAGTGCCCAATCATTGGGGAATTTTTGAATGGATCAGCACAGTTTCACCAATTAATTGCGATGTTCCTATTGTTGTCGCTTTTCTGGATGGGTTACCTTATAAAAAGTAAATAACAGTTACTTTGAAATAACGCCGGTTTAATATTAATTTTAAATAAAACTAAAGCCGCCTCTCCTTTACTTATGAAAGCCTGGCTTCGCGGATTCTTTTATTCATTTCCTGTTCAACTGTTGTTTCTGCATTTCAGAAAATACCGGGTGTTACTTATTTTCTGGTTTGTTTTGTTTAGTACTATCAATGGCACTTTCATGAGAAGCTTTGGTGCCGATTCACTTTACCTGTGCGCCGGAATATCTTGGCAATGTAAATGCGCTTTGGCGCTGGCATTGTTGGTATTGCTATCGGTATGTTTATTATGAGCTGGAACATTGCCAGCTTTATTTTATTCAGTCGCCACTTCAGGTTTTTGGCGGCAACCACTCAACCCGTTTTTACGGTATTGCATCAACAACTTTGTAATACCAGCAGCATTTTTAATTTTTTATTTTATTAAAGCATGGCAGTTTATCAGGTATAAAGAACTTATTCCTACCGGCAGAATATTTAATGTTAGCCGGTGGTTTTTTGTTGGGATTAATATTAATACTCTTTATTTCGTTTATTTATTTTTCAGGGCTGATCGTTCTATTTACCGTCGAATGATGCCGGTGATAAAAACCCAAAAGAATATATCCGGCATTTAAAGCAAGGCGAATTACCACCAAGCGAATCAAAAGATCATTAAAGTGGAATGGTATCTTGAAACACCTTTGTCTGTAAAAAGGACAAGAGATGTTTCTCACTATACCCGTGATTTCATTGAAAATATTTTTAAACGTCATCACTTTGCCGCAGTGCTTTCTGTATTTGCGGCATTTTTATTTTTGATCGGAGATTGGTTTTACAAGACTCAGCTTTTTTCAAATACCAGCCGCGGCGAGCATCACTGTTTTCTTTGCGATACTTATTGGTGTGGCTGGCAGCATTTACCTATTTTTGCAAAGCTGGAGCGTTCCTTATCTTCTTGGTTTAATAATTATTCTTAATCTTTTTATACATGGGATTGGATCGATCCGAGAAATAAAGCGTTTGGTTTAAAATATTCTAATACAAAAGAACGACCTGCTTACTAGCCAGAGAACATATACTGGCAATGGCATCACAAAAATGTTTCTGAAGATAGCCTGAACATGATCCATGTTCTGGAAAACTGGAAAAGAAAGACAAGGAGAAGAAAAACCATTGTTCGATCATTATCAATACAAGTGGCGGAGGGCATCGAAGTGCAACTTTTACAATGAGTATCCTGCAAAGACTCGATAGTGTTACCAATGGCGAAATGATGAAAAACTTTTCTCATCACCGGCGCATCGGGTGGAATGATCGGCGCTTCTTATTTCCGGGAATTATACTTACGAAACAAAAAGGCGAGAATATTCATTTGCAGGATAAAAAATATGTTGATGATATTTCCGGTGATCTTTTGAATCCTTTGTTCTCATCTTTTGTAGCAAGAGATCTTATTTCACCATCACTGAAATTTGAGGTCGGTCCTTATATATATGTAAAAAGACCGGGCTTATTCTTTTGAATCAAAACTGAATAAGAACACAAATGGTTTTTTAAATAAGCAATTGAAGGATTATAAAGAGGATGAAAGAAATGCAACTATTCCCCTGGCATTTTATAATTCTGTTGTTTCAAGAGATAGCAGGAAAATGATCATCAGTACACAGCCAATAAGATTTATGATGCAGCAGCCGCTATGATTCTACAGCACTTCCGAAATGGATCCGGATGTTATTGACTTCATTTCTTTTTTTGAAAACAAGATCCTTATAATTTAAGAATATTGACAGCCTTGCGAATGAATGCAACATTTCCTATTGTATTGCCCAATGTGTGGCTTCCTTCCGACCCGGTAATTGATGTAATGGATGCAGGGTTAAGAGATAATTACGGACAAGAAACCGGTTTGCGGTTTCTTGAATTTTTGATGATTGGATAAGTCAAAATACCCGTGGTGTATTGATCATTCAGTTAAGAGATCGTCCATCCGGTGGATGGGATTATCCTTATGTTACAGATGAATATCAGGCGATCATGCTACTAAACCTTTCTTGATGCTGCAGCATAATTGGTTTAAGACGATGGAATATTTTCAGAATGACCTGCTGAGTTATTACACACAACATTGCAGCGCATAAAATTAATAAGATCACTTTCAATATGCAGCACAGAAACGAAGAAGACAAAGCCGCATTGAATTTTCATCTTACGCAAGAGAGAAAAAGAACATATCATGAGCTCACCGGATTTTTTATTTAATAAAGAGAGTTTCGATAAAGTGGTTAACCATGCTCAATAAAAAGATTCTTTGAGTTGCTAAGCCGGCTGAATAAGCCTAAAACATTTTTCTTCTTTTAGCAATACGTAACTGAACGAAGTACAA
>ERZ1370068.9764-contig-8517_pt1 | contig 47417 bp, 89 predicted proteins | sample MGYA00561227_ERZ1370068 | MGnify/ENA primary metagenome ERZ1370068 (study PRJEB38410, sample SAMEA6850437) | metagenome | study: Metagenomic assessment of the ecological functions of the soil: analysis of the soil microbiota associated with the... | reverse complement strand
GTATGCCTTGCTTTGGTTCCAGTTACGTATTGCTAAACCTCACGCGTACGCGTGCGGCCCCACGTACACGTGCAAAGATGCCCGTGTACAGGGTGCAAAAATCTTCCGTTCCCAGTGACACTCGCAGAAATCCCCAGCAAAACCGGAAAACCCTTTGCCACCCCGGGTAAGTCAACCTCCTACACACCGTGGACCGCGGGAGCCTCGCGCTTCGCTTCTGCGTACCACGGCAAACGGCACCCATCACTCGTTGCGTTACTTGCCCCAACTGTCCTGCGTCTTTAACACGCATTCTCGCTAATGCCGGCTTTGGCCTGCAACCGCCCGCGTAATGACGAGGTCAATTTGGCGCTCGCCAGCTGCGAGTCGGCATTCGCTTGCGATGCTGGAGCTTATGCGCGAGCCGCGCCACTCCGACGCCCGTCCCTTTCTTTCGCCATTCGAAATCAACCAGCAACACTTCATACGGAATAATGCCAGCTCTTCAGAGACAGCACCGCGCTCGCACGATCCGAGCAAGTTACCAGCAGATAGACCGGTTCGGCACGCGCTCTCGCGCCTGCAACGCTGCACATCGATTTCAACACCGTTACCGAGATGCAGAGCCGGAACTCCGGTTCGTCGACCAACCGTGAATTTCGCCACGCAGGACCCGGCATAGATCCGGCCCCACACCATTCCGGGAACGCGAGGCGATCGCGTCACCGTACAGGTTTCGTTAACGACGGGTGCGGCGGGTGATCAAGTCAGCGGCTTCACCTGGCAGCCTGAAAGCGCCAAAGGCGCGAAATGCCATAGCCTGGGCAGCGCCCCGCGAGGCGTACCTGGCAAACCGTGGAGCGCTGAAGGCGCGAAAGCCAAAGCTAGCGGGTTGGTGCTTCGGGGAGCTGGAGACAGCAACTTCATTACGCGCCCCTTCAATGCTCCCGGTATCGGTAGCTCGAGTTCCTGGGGCGTTGCCCCAGGCTGTTACATTTTCGCGCCTTACGGCGTCGCTCAAAACAAATCGTCGAGGGATGTTGAGCCAAGTACGGCCCCATTGCCGCTCAAGCGGTAGCCTCCGTCCGGAGTTTCCCACCCCCAGGCGCCAATCTCTTGCATCAACTCGCGACTTCCTAAAGCGGCTTCTGCTATGCTCTGCGGCGATCAGTGGGCTCTTCTTCGCGCTAACAACAATGGCCAACGCGCAGCTCAGCCTCCCAAGAAAGCGAGTGATGAGGCATCGCCACTTTGGGCACTGGAAGGTTCTGCAAACTCGCGCGCTAGATCGTGCAACGCTGGCCTAATCGGCGGCGGATATGAAGTTGTCCATATAGTCTGGCCGATCTTCTTCGGGTGGCGGAAAACCAGCGTGGTATGGCGAACCCTGATGGGCCTGGCGTCCCGATCCGCCCGGAACGGCACTTGCAGAAAAGCCTTCCTTCTTACAGATAAGAATTCGTCTTCGGGATTATCACGAGGACTCCGAGATACTTAGAAATACGCCTGCAGGCCGGGGATCAGCTTGGCTACACCCAACGATTATCTCCAAAATGCAGACCGGGCCAGAACGAACCACCGCTTTTCAATTCCTGACTGAGTTGTGCCCACAGCGTCGGGCATCCCGCGCATCGAGAACCTCATCCAGCGGTGCACCAGACTCGACACTGCCACCGAAACTTCCCGGCAAAAACGCTCAGGTATCGACGGCCTGAAACGCTCCTCAAGTCTCGCCGCAACCGCTGACATTTAGCGCGCGACTCCACCGCTTTGCCGGCCCCGATCTCACCAACGCCCACGCCGGATCGCGGCTGTGCCGCCGCCTCAGTGCCGGTAAGGCCCGAAGCCTTGCACCGTCGCGTCACTATTCCCGCCGTTCAGGAGGCTACGCCTCTGTCGATCGTGGAGAAGCGCGCGCATTTGAGACCATCCCATCTGACGGTGCGCGCGTCGAGACGAAGCGCCAAAGGCGCGCAACGTAACCGCCCCCTGGTTGAGCGCTTTCACCGAAGAAGTAAACGGCGAAGCAGTAAACAGCGAAGCAGCAGGAGGAAGAAACGCGCCCCGACCCGTCGAGGTCGAAGCGGTTGAGATGCAGGCGTGCCTATTGTGCCGCGGGGCCCAGCTAGTGCAAGAACGCAGGCATAGGGCGGCAGCGGGGATGGTTCTTGGTCCGTAGCGCGGGAAAAGGCTTTCCGAATTACACTCGAGCGTTGGAGACTGGAGGGTCGAACCTCCGTCCTTCGGCTGTGGCGTGGTGTGGTTAAGAGGCGGTTTGTCGTGGATGCACGACCCCGCCCGAGCAGCAACGAATTGAGATATCCAAACGAGGAACCGTACATGAATGAATCACGCGTGAGCCGTTCCGGTCGACGACGGATTGAGAAAGCGATCTTTCCTCTGGATTCCGAGAGAGAAGGTGATCGCCTGAGCCGCGACACCGGCGGTACTGCCGGCAGGTCACAACGAGAGGCATTCAATCAGGCGGTTAAGCTGGCAGAAGGATAGATTTCCATCTGACTTCATGTTTGCAACTGACCATGGAAGAGGCTCAAGCACTGCGTTCAAGGTCACAATCCGTGACCTTGAAGCGCGGACAAAATATCAAGTATCGGCCCTACGCCTTTACCAGAGCACGGGATACTCATGCTATCGAGCGTTTTGAGCAGCGGCGAGCGGCTATCCAGGTAAACATTGAAATCATGCGTACTTTCGTTCGGTTGCGGCTGTTGCTCGCTTCAAATGCCGAGCTTGCAAAGAAGTTGGAAGAATTGGAACTGAAATATGACCTCCAGTTCAAAGTGGTGTTTGACGCTATTCGTCAACTCATGATGCCCGCCGAACCAAAGCGCAAACAGATCGGGTTCACTAAGGCGAAGAAGAAATAGAGACGTCGACCTTCAAAGAAAGTAAACAGCAAATAGTAGACAGCAAACAGTAGAGGCGAAATAAAGAGACGCCGACCCATCGAGGAGTCGGCGAATTTGTTTTAGGGGGTGGTTCCCGGGGTGGCGCTGGGCCTGCGGGATTACAAATTGAGGATTTCAGGATCTCAAAGAAAACAAAAGCGACGAGTCGCGCTTCAACGGTAGCAGTGCACATGGATCGGTTTTTACGGGGATCACTCTTGGGACGCCTACCAAATGATTCACCATGATTCAATCTCTTACTCAAGACAGGCAGACAAGTGAATTCAGCAAAACAGCAAACAGCAAAGCAAAACAGCAGGCGAGGAATTCAGAATGCTGACCCTAATTACCGAGTCGAGGTCGGCGATTGTCTGTTGCAAGGCGTGCCTTTGGTACAGGCACTCCACCTATGCAAGAACGCAGGCATAGAACGGCAGCGGGGATAGTTCTGGCCAGTAGCGCGAGAAAACAGGTTTTCGAATTACACTCGAGCGTCGGAGACTGGAGGTGTCCTCCGTCACTTCGGCTGTGCGGAGAGCAGGCGGTTGTCGTAAAGGTGACCCAGCCGAGCAGCAACGAAATGAGATATCCAAGCGAAACCAATGAATGAATCACGCGTAAGCGTTCCGGTCGAGCGGATTGAGGAAGCGATCCTTTCCTGATTCGGGAGAGAGAAGGTAATGCTCGATCGCGACCTTGCTTCCATTGTATGAAGTTACAACGAGGTGCGCTAAAGCAGTCGGTGCGCCGCAACATCGAGCGTTTCCCGTCTGATTTCATGTTCGTGCTGGACCAGAATGAATTCGAAAATTGGAGATCACAAATTGTGATCTCCAATTCCAGATCGCATGGGCATTAGAGTATCGCGCCCATGGCCTTTACGGAGCAGGGCGTAGCCATGTTTATCAAGCGTGTTGCGCAGCAAACGCGCCGTGGCCGTCAACGTCCAGATTATGCGCACCTTCGTTCGGTTGCGACTGTTGCTCGCTTCAAATGCCGAGCTTGCAAAGAAGTTGGAAGAATTGGAACTGAAATATGACCACCAGTTTAAAGTGGTGTTTGACGCTATTCGTCAACTCATGATGCCCGCCGAACCAAAGCGCAAACAAATCGGGTTCACTAAGGCGAAGAAGAGAATAGAGAGCACGCCGAACCCGTTGAGGGTCGGCAGAATTGTTTCAGGGATTGGTTCCCGGGGTGGCGGTCTGGGCCTTCGGCATTAGAGATTTGAAGATTTCCAACAACGGCAAACGGCTTTGCACAAAAGTCGAATCGATACCCACTCTTGAAGATTTATCCGGACTGAATAACGCTGAAAGCGTTCGCCAATTCCAGCCCAGGGTTGCGCTTTGGCAACCCTGGGAAACGCATCCCATTTCTCGAAGGCGCAACTCTGAAGGAGTTGCGCCGGCGTTTGTTACCGCAAACCGCGCAACCCCTTCAGGGTTGCGAACAATCTCCCTAGCATTTTGAACCCAGGGTTTCAAAGCAAACCCTGGGCTGGAATTGGCCAACGCTTTCAGCGTTAATCTGCCGTCTGCTGTTTGCCGTTTGCTGCTGCCCGCAGTTTGGGTATAAAGTCTCGCTTCGTAGGTGAAGAGGTAGAGGGTCAACCGATATGGGTTTTGCACATCGCCTGGAGGGTGAACGCCAGATTAAGTTGGCGGAGTTTGACCCGGCGGAGGTCGCCGGGTTAAAGCGTGGCCAGGCTGAGAAGAAGACGGCACGGCTCATCGAAGAGCTAACTGGGCTGCAGGAACTTCTTTATGCGGTGCAGGCGCAGAGTGTACTCGTCATCCTGCAAGGGCGCGATACCAGCGGCAAAGATGGGACGATCCGCCACGTGATGGGTCCGTTGAATTCGCAGAGTTGCACCGTGGCTTCATTCAAGGTCCCCACGGAAGAAGAACTGGCGCACGATTTCCTCTGGCGCGTGCACGCGAAGACGCCGCCAGCTGGAGATATCAAAATCTTTAACCGCTCGCATTATGAGGATGTGCTGGTGGTGCGGGTGCATGAACTCGTGCCTGAGCAGGTCTGGCGCCCGCGCTACGATCCACATTAACGCGTTCGAGCGATTGCTGGCGGATTCCGGCACCATCATTCTCAAGTTCTACCTTCACATCAGCTAAAGCTGAGCAAGAGAAACGACTCCGCAAACGCGAGAAAGATCCGATCAAATCATGGAAGCTATCGGTGGGTGATTGGCAGGAACGCGAGCACTGGGACGCCTATAGCGCAGCCTACGAGGAGGCGCTCAACCGTTGCTGCAGCGCCAAACATGCGCCATGGTTCGTGGTGCCCGCCGACAAGAAATGGTTTCGCGACCTGGCGGTCGCAGAGACTATGCGTGATGCGTTGCATGCCGTTCAAAGGTGAGTGGCTGAAGAAGCTCGAAGAGTTAGGGCGAGAAAAGAAAAAGGCGATTGATGAATATCGCCGGAAAGCGCGAAAACAGTAAACAGCAAGGCGGCAAGACAGCAAACAGTAAACAGCAGGCAGCGAACAGATGGGCAGCGTTCGGCGGATTGTGCTGTCCGGCTGTGATTACTGCTCAACAAGGAGACGCTGCTGCGAACACCGAAAACTGGTTAAAGCCTGCGGAGCGGCCGAGAGCCAGTCAAGTCACGATCAAACGCTTGTAATCGAATCACACGAGCGGTCACTTCGCAGGCTCCGCAAGTATTCTGGTGTTGAGGATCCTGGGGTTTCGCTACGCTCCGCCCCGGCTTTATGCATGGTCGTCCGCTTCGCGGACTTTTAACAACCGATCCGCATCGGGGTTTCACTATCGCTATACGCCAACAGCAAACGGCAAAAATGGGAACATTGCCCATCTGCTGCTGTTGCTGTCTGTGCTGTTTGCTGTTTGCTGTTTGCCGTTTGCACATTTGCTGTTTGCCGTTTGCCGTTTGCTGTTGCTAACTGGCGTTAATGGACTATGGAATCTGCTCTGCCTTAGTCCTTTATTGAGAGTATTCGTAACTTATCAGAGCACGCACACTATGTACGAACTGTCCGTTGAAAAAGTCGATATCCGCAAATTGGCCTGCGCTTACGTGGCCCTGGCTTTGGCCCAGGACGAAGCAAAGCGTTACGTCAGCAGGTACTCCATGCAAGTACCCTTGCTTCCGCTAGTCACCAGCCTTGATATAACAGCGGCGTTGCTGGAAGAAGTATTGCAGCACGCCATGCCCGAAAAAAGATCCAACCTGTTCGGAAGTGATGATCAGCTCGAACATGCTGATGTAGGAGAGAGCAAACAGCAAACAGCAAACGGCAAACAGCCGGCAAGACGCAGTAAGCAGAAGGCAGTAGGCAGTAGGCAGCAAACAGATCGACCGGCGTATTGAACTCCTTGCCGGCTGTTTGCTATTTGCTGTTTGCCGTTTGCTGTCTTGCTGTTTACTGCTGTCTTGCTGTCTTCTGTTTGCTGTTTGCTGTCTGCTCGCAAAACCGCGTTTAAGGACTCAAGGATTCCCTCAAGGATCACTCAACCCCGCTTGAATATCCTGTACCTGCCGACTCGGGAGGCCGTGCCTTCCAGTAATGGAAAAGCCCGGGTGGGACGGCGCAACTAGTTTCGTGCAAATTAGTTTGCGTCGCGGTGCCCCAGCATGGAATCAACCGACTGCCGCAAATTGTCGGTTGAGACCATGGCTCTCTAACCGGAGGCCTCCTGATTAAATAGCAAACAGCAAACAGCCGGCAAGAAAGGCAGTAGGCAGAAGGCAGTGGGCAGCAGAAGCAGATCGGTCGGCGTACTGAACTCTTGCCGGCTGTTTGCTGCAACCCAGTCGCAAACGGTCAAATGATTGGCTGGGACCGCGGGCGTCCCGCCCGCAAATGAAGCGCGTAAGGCGCGAATCTTCCAATAGCCTACTTCAGTTCTGCGCGCCTTACGGCGCGTTTGCAGGCGGGACGCCCGCGGTCCCAGACAATCACCTGAATGCTGCTTACAATACTGTCTACTGTCTGCTGAAGAATGTAGTAAGGTTATTCAGACATGCGGCAAAAGGTAATTCAAATTATTGGGCTGGCTGTGACACTGGTGTACGCGGTCGCGATTGTCTGGCTATATGCGACGGAGCCGCGCAGCTTCAGAGAAGTGGCAACGGAGCTCGGGTGGCGGCCGGCACTTACCAGGTCGATCAGAAGAAATTTGATGCGGCGCTCGAGCTCTTTCGGCGCGAGCAATTTCGCGCGGCACGCGACCAGTGGCAGAGCGCTGACCCGGCGCAGAGTGATCCTACGACGCAGTTTTATATCGCCTACTCTTTTACCGGGAAGGCTGGGGCCGGGTTTACTACGATCAGGATCTTTTCAAGCAGGGTCTTGAGGCTGTGAATCGGGCTATTGCGCTGGCGCCGGAACCGCTCAAGGTTCCGGATGAAAATCTGCAGCTGCACACCGCCGCGGAGTTGAAGGCGGAGCTGGAACAAGGGACGGAGCGTACCTTGGGAGATATTAATCCGCTGAAGGTTATGCGTCAGAGGAAATGAAAGACAGTGAAAAGTGAAGAGTGAAAAGTAAAAGTGAAAAGAGATGAGTGAGGAGTTAGAAAAGGCAAGCGACGACCTGACGATTGCGAAGCGGGAAGAGAGTAGTCGCGAGTTGATAACAGGTCGAGAAATCAAGCGCTGTTGAGCTATTGGGCTTTGCCGTCCATTTTTCTGACGGTAGCGCTGTTGGGTGGCGTGCGTGTCGGTGCCGACGATCGCGCGTTTATCTTTTTCCCACCGCCACTGATAACGCTGGTTCTCGCCGTCCTGCTAATGCTGCTCTTTGTGCGTGGTGGCTTAATTGAATTGCGATCGTGGATTGCGGCAAACGATCCGCCGCTCCGGAACGTAAGTCACATCTGGGTGTTGCTCACGCTTTTTTCGCATCCGCACAGGCCTTCAACTCAGTGTTGCCGGAACGCGGTTTATTACACTGGCTTTTCTCATTCTTTTTCTTTGGACGCTTTGGAACAATCAGTTTTCTATCCTTTGATGCGCGGCGTCTGTTACGCAGCCTGGTAGTTCTCTTTGGAACTGCATTCGTCCTGAAGCATCTGCTGTTGGCGAGTCTTTATAGTTCCGGCGGCGGTTGGCTCCAGCGCGTGGCCGGGGCGCTGGTGCAGGAGTTTCGCTCGGTACCCTCGATGCGCCGATGTTTGGACCAGCCACGGGCTACATTTCCTTCTTCACGCTGGGACTGTACATCGCCGGGCTGCTGGTCATGAGCTTTAACGAGCAGTTAGCAGACAGCAAACAGTAAACAGCAAACAGCCGGACAAGGAGTCCTGCCGGCTGTCTTACGCTGTCTGCTGTTCACTGTTTGCTGTCTGCTGTCTGCTGTTTACTACTTGCTGTTTGCTGTTTACTGTTTACTGTCTGCTGCCTACTGCCTGCTGCCTACTGCCTACTGCTCTTCATGGTCGGCCGAGAATGCCGCCGAGAACGTTGCCCCAACCACCGTTAACGTTTCCGTTGCGCTGGTTTCCATTCCGCGAATACTGCTGGAAGCCCTGGTTATAACCCTGCACAAACCCCTGACGAAAAGCCTGTGATGAGGCGTCTCTGTAAAAGTGTGATCTCTGTGGGTTGTATTGCTGATTGCGCTGGCCGTCGCTGGCGCCGGTGTTCAAGCCCTGCTGGTAGCCGCGATTGAGTTCGTTCTGATTGTAGCCGTTGTTGTTGCCATACTGGCCGTTGTTGCCATACTGGCCGTTGTTACCGTACTGGCCGTTGTTACCGTACTGACCGTTGTTACCGTACTGGCCATTATTGCGGTCGCGATTACGGCGCCAATCACCCTGGTTGTTATCCTCGCGCGCATCGCGGCGAGCCTGCTGTTGACGTCGTTTCCATTCCTTGCGCTGGTCTTTCCGATCACGGTCGCTGTTACCACGTTGATAATAGTCATCATTGCGATATTGGGCCTGAGCGGCACCGCTCATTGCCGTGAATATTCCTAAAACAAAGCGAGTGACAAAAAGAGCCCCGCCAATCCTTTTCCAAAATTTTTCATGTTTGTTGTTCTCCCCTTGGTGGAGATGATGGCAACTCTGTGGCCGTCACTCGGAATGCGCTATTTGCAGGGATTAATCGCAAATGCATTCGGAGTTGCGCTTCATATAGTGCACAGAGGCGCGCAGATGAGTACGCGGAAAGCCCAGGAAAGAGGCAAAGCGGCAAACATGGCAGCAAACAGCAGAGACTTAGTCCTATTCAAACAGTCCAGCCATTGTAAAGGCTAGTGGTGCAGTGAGTGCAGTTAATCACCACAGAACACAGATGGCACTGAGGAGTGCACGAAGGATTTTGAACTAGGGCTGTTTCGCCGTTCACTCGTTTCCTCTTTGTTGTTCTGCTCTAAACCCCGCTTTCTGGCTGTTTGCTTCTCCCCTGCCCTTTCCGTATAATTCTCGAGCTTGCTCGAAGCGCGGAGTTATCGTCCGGTGGGTTCGCGCCCACTTTTTTCTTTGGGCGAGTGATTTTTGGAGGGGCGGTGGATGGCGTCGAGTTCGGTGGCAAGATCGCGTGCAGGCAATCGCTGAACGAGTCGCTATTGACCATGGACTGGAACTGGTGCACGCCGAAGTTGCCGGGCCTGACAATAAACCCATTGTCCGCATCTTTATTGACAAGCCAAACGGAGTAACTCACCAGGATTGTTCAGAAGTGAGCTTACACGTAGGCACTGTTCTCGACGTCGAGGATTTTATCCACGCTTCCTACACGCTGGAGGTTTCGTCGCCGGGGATCGAGAGGGCCTTTACAAGCGGCAGGATTACGAGCGTTTTGCCGGCAGCCTGGCCAAGCTGAGAACCCGCCAAGCCGATCAATGGCCAACGCAATTTTCGCGGCCGCCTGCTTGGGATAGATGGCGAGGACATACTTTTCGAGGACCGCACCAGCGGACCGGTGAGAGTTCCGCTTCGAGGTTGTGGCAAAGGCCAATCTTGAAATGGATGTGGACGCAGAGTTCAAGCGGGGCGTTTGAAATCTGAGATCTTAAGTTTGAAATCTGAGATTTGAGATCTCAGACTGAAATTACAACTGAATAACAATTGAATAGGCTCAGCGACGCCCAGGGACCTGGCGTCGAGCCAACCGGAGACAAGAAGTTTCATGAGTTCATCCATCGCACAAAACATCGAAGCGCTCTGCCAGGAACAAGGCATCGAGCGGGATCTCGTCATCGAAGCCATGAAGGAAGCGGTGCGCGCCGCCGCCAAAAAGCAGTTTCGCTCCGGCGAAGACATTCAGGTCGATTGGAATCCCGACACAGGCATTGAGCTCTCCGCCACCAAAGTGGTGGTCGATGAAGTAGCCAACGCGGCAACCGAACTGTCGATTGAAGAAGCTCGCGAGCTGGCCGGTGAAGAAGTTGAATTGGGCGACGCCCTCTGCTGCCCCTGCCCATGGAAGAGCTCGGCCGCATCGCCGCGCAAACGGCCAAGCAGATCCTGTTTCAAAAAGTCCGTGACGCAGTTCGCAGCAACGTCTACGAGCAATACATCGACAAGATCGGCGACCTGGTCAATGGTTATGTAAAGCGCTTTGAGCGCGGCAACATCATTGTCGACCTGGGCAACCTCGAAGCCATCCTGCCCCGTTCGCAGCAGTCGCGCGGAGAACAGTGGAATCAGGGCGAACGAATTCGCGTAGTCATCCACAACGTTTCCAAGGAATCCAAGGGCCCGCAGGTTGAAGTTTCGCGGACTTCTCCGGAATTGCTGCTGCGATTGTTTGAGATGGAAGTGCCGGAGATTTACGACGGCACCGTGGTCATCAAGTCGGCCGTTCGTGAGCCCGGAGAACGCGCCAAGATTGCCGTTACCTCAAATGAGCGCGACGTTGATCCGGTGGGCGCCTGCGTCGGCATGAAGGGTTCGCGCGTGCAGGCGATCATTCGCGAACTCCGCGGCGAGAAGATCGACATCATCGAATGGTCAGACGAGCCGTCAGTGTTTGCCGCCAATGCCCTTTCACCCGCCAAAGTCAATAAGGTCCGCATCACTGACATCGACAACCGGCAGATGGAAGTTATCGTTAACGAGGATCAACTTCGCTCGCCATCGGCAAGCGCGGTCAGAACGTGCGGCTGGCCACCAAGCTGGTCGGCTGGAATATCGACATTCGCAGCGAAGAAGAGATCAAGCGCGAGGTCACCGAACAAATGGGCGCGCTTATCGCCTCAGGCGCGTCGGTGCCGCTGTCCGTTATCGAAGGTTTGACTCGCGCAACAGACCGACGCGCTGGCGGAACACGGAATCAACGACATCGACGCGCTGACGCAAACCTCGATTGACGATCTGGTCGAGTTTCTCGATCTGAGTTTGGACGAAGCCGAAGAGATTCTCAACGCCGCTAAAGAGGTCGTTGCCATGCGCGACCGCACGCTGCCAGGGTGAAACCGAGGGCGAAGCCATCGAAGTCGCGGGTGAAGAATCTCTGAAGCGAAGCTGAGACGGAAGAAGAAGTCAGCATTAGCAACGGGCGCAGTCGAAGCGTCACTGACGATCCGACCGCCGGCCGGCTACGACGAAGCAGTAGAGAGCTGGAGTGCCGTTCAGCGCTGAGCCGGAAATACTGGCTATGGATTCAGCCGATCCAGTAGCGCTTACCGAGGTTGAAGCAGTTACCGAAGACGAAATGGCGCTTCAGGAACCAGGTCGCGATCTGCGTCCGGATCACGATCGTCCCGGCGCCTGATATTACGGCCGCCGAAGCTTGCAGCGCCTTGAGAGTCTTGAAGAGTTTAACGTCGAAGAAGAATTGTTCCGGCGAAGCAACTGAAGAGACACAAACATCTGCTCCCGCTGACTTAGAAGACGCCGCATCAAGCGAGAGCACAGACGAAGAGAAGCAGGATGCTTCCCCAGATGCGGAAAATTAGATTCAGCTCAGTCGCCGGTGGACCCGGCGGTTTGTGTTGTTCGCTCTCCTGCCACTCGTACGCGTTGCGCTTCTGAAGCCACGCTTCAAGTGGTTAAGAAGCGAGAGTTCTTGAAACCACTTGAAGAAGCCAGACGCCGGTGAGTTGTGAGCGTCTGAAAAGGAGTGCATGACCGTTTCCTCTAAGATCCGAATATACGATCTCGCCAAAGAACTGAAGCTCGACACCAAGCGCCTCATTGAAGAGGTGCGACGCGAAGGCGTCGACGTCAGCGTCCCGTCAAACTCGGTCTCGAAAGAGCTGGCGGAGAAGATTCGCAACAAGTACTTCCCCAAGAAAGAAACTGCGGTCAAGCGCGGCGTGCGCGTAGTCAAACGCGCCGAGCGCGTAGTAGAAGAACCGCCGGCAGAGGAAGCTGACCGAGGTTGCCGCTGAGGCTTCGCGCCGCATGCTGAAGCAGTAGCGGAAGCTCGCGCAGCCCGAAGTTGAGGCGCCGACTCCAGCTCCCGACGCAGCCAAACCATGCTACCACCGCGAAACTTGCTTCGCAAGCTGGCTCCGGCTGCGCGTGCCGAACAACCCGCCAGGTGTCATCCGGGATACAGCGCCTGGCAATCGAGCCTGCCATTGAAATTGAAGATACGAATGGCGAGCGTGGCGCGAGTCCGCTGCGTGCTGGAGACGGATGCAGCGCCACCAGTCACCCTCCGCGCCCGCCGAGAAACTCCTGCACCTCCCTCGCGACAGGTTCGCGTGTTGCGCCCGACGGCGGCGGCGCTTCAACGCCGGTGTTCGTCCTGGTGAACGTGCTCCTTCGCCGGTCATCGCGCCTCCAGTAACGCCGCGCGACCGAGCTGAGCGCGCGGACGCGCGTCCGGGAACGGACGCCACTCGCCAAGACCGAACGTCTGGGCACGCCTGGAGAAACGGCAACTCCACAGACTACTTACATTCCACCTCCAGACGCTGGCCGGCGCCGCTCGCGCCGTACACCAACGCGCGGCGGCCGGAAGATTGACGGTAAGGCCGGACGGTTCGATAAGGGTGACTTCATTCCTCCGCCCAAAGCGCTGTCTCTCGAAGATCGCATCGCCGGCAGAATGGAAACGCCGTCGGTTCCCGGCGAGATAAAGCCGGTACGCATTGTTGAAGGTTCGACCGTGAAGGAATTCGCGGAGAAACTCGGAATCAAACCCAAAGACATCGTGAGCCTGCTGCTGCAGCGCGGCGTCTTTGCCACCATCAATCAACCGCTTAACGACGACGTGGCTGATCGAACTCGGCAAGCGCTTTGGTTATGACGTCACCTTCGTTCCCTTTGAAGAGATGGTTGCCGAAGAGGAGTTTGAGGATCTGATCGCGACCGACGCTGACGATGTGGAACTGCCGCGCGCTCCAGTGGTAACCGTCATGGGCCACGTCGATCACGGTAAGACTTCGCTGCTCGACGGCATCCGCGCAACCGACGTGGCTGCGGGTGAGGCGGGTGGAATAACTCAACATATCGGCGCTTATAGCGTGCAGGTCCCGAGCCCGGATCAATCCGGCGAAACGCGACGCGTAGTTTTCCTCGATACACCTGGTCACGAAGCCTTTACGTTGATGCGCGCGCGCGGCGCCAAGGCGACTGACGTAGTCGTATTGGTGGTGGCGGCGGACGATGGCGTGATGCCGCAAACGATCGAAGCGATTGAACACTCGCGCGCCGCCGGCGTTCCCATCGTGGTCGCCATCAACAAGATCGATAAACCGGATGCGAATCCGGATCGCGTCAGACAAGAACTGGCCACACAGGGACTCAATCCGGTCGAGTGGGGCGGCGAGACCGAAATGGTTCAGGTGTCCGCCAAGAAGCGACGAGAACCTCGACACACTGCTTGAAACCATCCTCCTGACTTCAGACATTCTTAACCTGCGTGCCAGTCCCACGCGCCTGGCGTCGGGCGTTGTGTTGGAAGCGAAGCTGGATCGAGGCCGCGGCGCGGTCGCCACCGTTCTGGTTCAACAAGGCACCTTGCACATTCACGAGCCTTTCATCGTCGGTCAGATTTTTGGCAAAGTGCGGGCGATGTTCAACGACAAGGGTGAGGCGATTACCGAAGCCGGGCCGGCTACTCCGGTTGAGGTGCTCGGACTGCAGGGCGTACCGCAGGCAGGCGATGGCTTCCAGGTCGTTGCCGATATCGCGCGCGCGCAGCAAATCTCCGGACACCGGCAGATGCTAAGCCGCCAGGCCACGCTGCTGCAGACTACGAAGCGCGGTATCGAAGCGCTGGGCGAAAGCGAAGTCAAGGAACTTTCTGGTAGTTATCAAGGCTGACGTGCAGGGTTCAGTTGAAGTTCTTAAGTCTACTTTGCAAAAACTTTCAACCGACCGCGTGAAGGTCAAGGTCATTCGTTCGGGCGTCGGTACGATTACTGAATCCGACGTGCTGCTCGCTTCGGCAACGCAAGCCGGTTCAGCGGCCACCGCCGTAGTCGTAATCGGCTTCAACGTAAGGCCGGGATCGCGCGCCGCCGATCTTGCGAAACAAGAGAGCGTCGATATCCGCCTCCACTCGATCATTTACAAGGTGGAGGAAGAGATTCGCGCGGCCATGATCGGCATGCTCGAAGCAATTGAGAAGGAGCGGATCATCGGTAAGGCTGATGTGCGCGAAGTGTTTCGGGTTCCGAAGGCCGGCGTGGTTGGCGGATCGATGGTGGTGGACGGCAACATTCGCCGCACTGCGCGAGCTCGCTTAATTCGCGACGGTGTGGTGAGCTGGGAAGGCAACATCGCTTCGTTGCGTCGATTTAAAGACGACGTCTCGGAAGTGCGCGAAGGGTTTTGAGTGTGGTATCGGTCTGGAAAACTTTAACGACCTTAAAGTCGGCGACCAGATCGAGGCGTATATCGTAGAGAAGGTCGCAGCCACGGAACTATAGGAGGCAGAGGGCAGTCGGCAGGAGGCAGGTCCACGAATAACGTTTTCCTGCCGTACTGCCTCCTGCTCCTGCTGTACTGAGCTATGCGTCGCCCAGAGAGAGTTGCAGACATTATTCGTGAGGAGATTTCCCAGATTGTCGGGTTTGAACTCGAGGACCCACGGCTGACTATGGTGACCGTGACTGACGTTCGCCTTTCCGACAATCGCAGGGATGCCCAGGTTTTTGTCACCGTTGCGGGAAATGAAGAAGAACACCGGCTGGCGCTTACGGCTCTCCGTCACGCTGCTCCCTACGTTCGTAAGCAACTCAGTCTTTCGCTCAACCTGCCACGCACACCAGAGATTCATTTTGTGAGAGACACAGTTGAAGAACGGGGCGAGCGCGTTGACCAGTTACTCCAGAAGCTCGCGCTGGATCCGAATAGAAAGGATGAAGGATGAGGGATGAAGGATGAATAGAAGAAGTCGCGTTCCGCGCGGACTTCATCCTTCATCCTTCATCCCTCATCCCTGCTCTTAATGCTTAGTCAAGTAGTTGAGTTAATTGAAAAAAAGGGAACCTTTGCCATCACATCACACCTTCGCCCGGATGGCGACAGTCTTGGCTCCTCGCTCGGTCTTTACTGGCTGCTGCGCGCTCTTGATAAAGATGTAGAAGTCATCATGCGCGACCCGGTGCCGCACACCTATCAAAAGTTGCCGGGCGCAAACGATGTCAGAGTCACACCCGCCGCGGATCAGTCGTATGACGGCGTTTTCGTTATCGAATGTTCCGACATTGCCCGTCCGGGGCTGCTAAGTCTCGAGCAACAATTCGTCGGTCAACATCGATCACCACGCGACCACAGCGCTGTTTGGCAAGATCAACTGGATCGACTCAACCGCCTCTGCGTGCGGCGAGATGATCTACAACCTTGCCAAAGCCCTCGGGCGTGCGCGTGACGAAGGAAATCGCTGAGTGTTGTTACACCGCCCTGATCACCGACACCGGCTCGTTTCATTACTCCAATACCACCGAGCGGACATTCAAAGTCGCTTCCGAACTCTTGCGTACCGGAGTTAAGCCTGCCAAAACGGCTGAAGCTGTCTTCGCGAGTTATCCCTGGAGCAGAATTCAGTTGATGGGCGCAGTGCTCTCCACCGCCCGGCGCGATTCAACCGGCCGCGTGGCTTTGTTGCGCCACAGCCTGGAGATGCAACACAGCGCTGAAGCCTCGGATGAAGACGCGGATGGTTTTGTTAACTATCCATTGACGGTCGGCGAAGTTGAGGCGGTGGCGATGCTGAAGGAATGCGAGTTGGGCGTCTATCGCACCAGCCTCGCGTTCAAGGGCGAAGTAAACGTGGCGAAAGTCGCGGAGAAGTTTGGCGGCGGCGGACACCGCAACGCTGCCGGCTGCACTTTGCGCGGCACCTGGGAAGAGGCCGAGGAAAAGATCATCGCCCTGTTGCAGGATGCGGTTCAGCGCGCAAATGGATCGGCGGATAAGACCGAAGACGGCGCTGACGTGATGATTCCTGATCTTAAGTTCCAGGTATTCAGAGTTTCAAGTTTCAAGTTCGATCCGAGTCAAACTCCCAACATCGAATTCGGACTTGAAACTCGAAACTCTGAGACCTGAAACTTCTGCATGTCTACCCTCGAAAAAAATACAAGTGGCGCCGCGAGGACTATCAGGAAAAGACGCGCGGCCTGCTGATGGTTCACACCGGCAACGGCAAGGGCAAAACTACCTGCGCCCTGGGGCTGATGATGCGCGCCGCGGGACGTGGCCTGAAGTGTTGCATGATTCAGTTTATGAAGTCGCGCAACGATCGCTACGGTGAACATGAGTCGGCAGAGAAACTCGGCATTGAGGTCCACACGATGGGCGATGGGTTTACCTGGGACACGAAGAATCCGGAACAGGATCGCGCGACTGCCCGCCAGACCTGGACCCTCTGCGTCGAGAAGCTTCGCAGCGGCGAGTACGACATGCTGGTGTTCGACGAGCTGGTTTACGTGTTGAGTTATGAATTGCTGCCGGTAGGTGAGGTACTTGAGGAGTTTCGAAGCATTCGCGCTTCTCAGCCTGCTTTGCACATTGTCGTTACCGGCCGCGATGCCCCATCCGGCATTAATCGAAGCCGCCGACCTCGTGACGGAGATGACGGAGATCAAACATCCATTTACCGCCGGTATCCGCGCTCAGCAAGGTATTGAATTCTAAGCAGACGTCGCGGTCGCCCAGCGCAAATTTCGCTGCCTCGGTTACAAAATCCTTCGTAAAAACAGAGTGCTTGAGCGGGCATGAAGCTCGCTCAAGCACAATCGCGAATCAGGAAGCACTGTAAAAACTGTTAGGCGCAGGTGCCGCCGCTGCAGAGACCGCTACAGCAGGCTGCGCTGGTCGCGCAAGGTTGGCCAGGCGCGGAACACGATGTGGCAGCCTGCGCCGTCGGCACTATAATTGAAGTGACCACGGGGACTGCGATGACCGCCGCGATGCCCAGCGTGCGGACCATTTGGCGTCTTGTTAACCCGCCCAGCATCGCCCCAGGCACAAAGCTCTCCTCAAGTAGATGGTCCTTGCTTAGTTGCTCGAGGGCATAAGATACCACTCTCTCGTCCACCTTAGTGGTGTTCAGGTCTCGTTCAAGACGTTGGGCCATCGAAGACACTGTCGTCTTGCCGTCACAGTATTTCCAGACAAGCGCCGCGGTCTGATTCAAACAATGCGCTTGATCGCGTTCGCTATCATAGACGAGCACCTCGCCCGGAAGGTCTTCAATGATCAAACCTTCTGCTCCTGGCACGCGGCATTCTCTCCGCATTTTTTTCATGCTTTTCTCCAAATTGATTTTTGTAGACTGTTCGAAGCGTAGATTACGACAAGAACACCGGTCGGAATGGCGGGGAGTCTACCATTGATTGTTGCCAGAAATAAACTATTTTTCACCTTCTCGCCCGAATACCGAAGAATTGCCCTGACGTGTCTTTACTATTAGACGAGCAGCAAATTCGGACTTCAGCTTCGGCAACCGCGGCCAGTTGCCTTCATCCTTTCGGCCACCTGTGCTAACCTCTGCCTCATCCCGATAAAGCCGAGAGCAGAGATCGAGTAACCCCGTTTCCTCTATGCCCTGGTTTAGTAAAAAGAGTAAACAGATTGAGGCGGTGCCGCCCGAGGAACGCGTTGTCAAGACTGAAAATGTCTTCGTTAAGTGTGACGGCTGCGAGGCGCACCTTTACACACGCGAACTCGAAGAGTCGCTGCAGGTTTGTTCCCACTGTGGTTATCACTTTTCGCATTGGCGCGCGCGAACGCCTGGCGATGCTCTTTGACGAGGGCAAGTTTGAAGAACTGGATGCTGAGGTCATCTCCGTTGATCCGCTGGAGTTTGTTGACACCAAACCTTACCCCCTACGACTGACGCAGGCAAAATCTCTTTCCGGTCTACCGGAAGCGATAATCAACGGCCGCGGCAAGGTGGGCGAACATTTGGTATTGGCTGGCGCGATGGATATGTCGTTTATCGGTGGCTCGATGGGATCGGCAGTCGGCGAGAAAGTTACGCGCCTCATCGAGCGAGGCTTGGAGAACATGGCGCAGTGATCGTCTTTGCCACCTCCGGCGGCGCGCGCATGCAGGAGGGCGCCCTCTCGTTAATGCAGATGGCCAAGATCTCAGCCGCCCTGGCTGGAACTCGACGAAGCACGACTACCCTTTATCTCGATCTTGACTGATCCAACTACCGGCGGCGTTACCGCCAGCTTTGCGATGCTGGGAGACGTCATCATTGCTGAACCCAAAGCGCTTATCGGTTTTGCCGGACCGCGCGTAATCGAACAGACCATTCGGCAAAAGCTGCCGAAGGATTTTCAAAAATCCGAGTTCCTGCTCGACCACGGCATGATCGACGCGATCGTCGATCGCCGCGAGATACGCGACTACATAATCAAACTGCTCAACTTCATGCTGAATCCGGAAATCTCCAGCAGCTCAGAGATAGAGCCGCCTGCGTACTCGGGCAACGTCCGGAAGATAGCAGTCGTTCGAAGTCCGCAAAAACATTTCTCATTTGTCATTGGACATTCGGTGGTTCAAGTTTCATGCGCAACTTGAAACTGCTCTTCGCTCCGTAGGAGCGACATGTTTATAGCAACAAAGCATCTCCCCGATACTCTTCGCCCGTAAGGAGCGAAATGCGTTTCCAGCCGGCTGGTGATAATAAGGCCGCGGCTCCTACGGAGCGCGAGCCTAATAGCGTGACGTTGGCTATAAACATCTCGCCCCGCTGGGGCAAAACTGACGGCATTAACTTGTTGCACTTCAAACTTGAATCTGCGAATGCCAAATGACAAATGGAATGGTTTTGCGCTCCTCCAATCTCAGCGGCGCCGCTAACTTGAAATGCCCTCAGTTGCCCTTTGGTTTCCAGATAATGCTATGACCTCGCGAACTTTGCCGAAGCGAACCAGTACCTGCTTAGTCTCGGCCACGAGACTCTGGCTATCAAGCTTGGACTCCGGAACACCGAGTTGCTATTGGAAAATCTCGGTAACCCACAAAATTCATACAAGTCAGTACAGATTGCCGGGACAAAATGGCAAAGGCTCAACGGCCGCGATGCTCGAGTCCATTTCCCGCGCCGCCGGAATCTCCGTTGGTCTCTATACGCTCGCCGCATCTGGTTTCAATCACGGAGCTGAATAAAGATTCGCGGCGATGAAATCAGCCGAGACGCGTTCGCGAAATTTGCGAGCGACGTAAGACTGGCTGCGGAGAGTTTGGTGGCAAGCGGGGGACCTCTGAAGCTCCTGCCAACGTTCTTCGAACATGTAACAGCGATCGCGCTGCTCGCTTTCATGGAGGCAGGTGTGGAGTTGGCAATTCTCGAGACGGGACCTGGTGGACGCCTCGATGCGACCACGGCAGTGCGCGCGGGAACGGTCGCTATCACGCCCATCTCGCTCGATCATCGTGGAATACCTGGGAGAAACGCTGGTTGAAGTTGCTGCCGAGAAGGCCGCCATCATTCGACCGAATAGTATTGTGGTAGTTTCACCTCAGCCGGAAGTCGTGCGCCGTGTCATTGTCGAGCGTTGCCGGGAGTGTGGCGTAACTCCCGCGTGGACAACCGAGGACATCTCCGATCCTGAGCTAAACTGCGTTCGCACTTTCCGCACTGAAAAAGACATCTACGAGAAAGTTCGGCTGGCCCTCCGAGGCGCTCACCAATTGACGAATGCTGCAACCGCCATTGCCCTTGCGGAAGCGCTCGGATCCAAAGGGTTCGCAATCGGCCACGACGCCATCATTGAAGGTTTGGGTGTTGCCAGGCATCCTGGGCGGTTGGAAAAATTTCAAACTTCAACTGACAATGCCGAGAAATCTTTTGTTCTACTCTGATGGTGCCCACAATCCTGCCGGTGCTGAGGCCTTACGTGCCTATCTTGAGCACACTCGACACTCGAAGAACGCTCCAATAACAATGGTCTTCGGAGCGATGGCTGATAAGCAACTTGACGAAATGGCTGCAACCCTTTTCCAATCAGCGCCGGCCACTTGGTCCTGACTCAACCGCGCAACCCACGGTCCGCGAGCGTTGAAGATCTGCGGAGGTTGGCGGAGAAATATGCGCCCGACGCTTCAACCGAAATGATCCGCGAAAGCGAGACCGCTATCGAAGGTGCGATTTCCTCAAGCGCACCAAACACCGTGATCTGCGTTACTGGTTCACTCTATCTGGTTGGCGAGGTGAGAGGATGGCATGAAGCCGCTACGGCCGAACAGGAAAGTTTAGTTGAGCGAATGCCCCTTCTAATGGATCGATTTGAAATGAGATAAGCATGGATACTTCTGACAGACTTCCCGGCGAATTGCCAAAGGTTATTGACACTAAAAGCATCTACCGTGGTCGCGTCTTCGAAGTCACGGTGGATACGGTAAAGTGAAGGCGAAAAAACCTACGCGCGCGAGGTAGTGCATCATCCCGGCAGCGCAGGTTATCGTTCCGGTATTTGACGATGGCACGATTGCTCTGGTGCGCCAGTATCGGCATCCCGCCGTCCGTTACCTGCTTGAAGCTCCGGCGGGAACTCCTGCGGCGCGGTGAAGCCCCCGAAGCGGGTGCGAAGCGTGAACTGGAGGAAGAGCTCGGCGTAGTGTCGGGTCGTCTGGAAAAACTATCGGAATTCTTTGTCTCCCCGGGCTTTTGCGAAGAGAAAATGTGGGTTTACCTGGCAACCGAACTGCAGCAGAAACCGAGCAGCAACTCGACGACGATGAGATCCTCACGGTGTGTCCGAATTCCCTTCTCGCAGGCATTGAGCATGATTACCACCGGCGAGATAGAGGACGCTCAAAACCATAATTGGCGTGATGCTGGCGGCGCCGCGAGTCGGTCCCTTCAATGTTGGAGGCTGCCTATCCGGCAGTCTGAGCGAGCCTTCCCTGATTGACCACTTGGAAACAACTTCATACACTCGGTGCCACAGTGTCCACCAACGAGCCGGCTTTCGCCAGACATATCGCTGATCGAGACGTATGAGCACGCCTCAGATCAGCAACCTACTCAACCTGCACCAGCAGTTATAAATCCAGACAATCCACCCTGGGAGTAGGTTGGGCCGTGCTCGTATGGGCCACGAGCCTGGTGTTACTTGTTTTCGTGCAGATAGCAGTGGCTGTGCCTTACGTAGTTTACAAAACCATGTCGGGGGCTCGACTTGCGGACTGGCCACCGACCCAACTCTCATCTTCATCTCAATTCTTGGCGTGGTGCCGGCACACATTCTGACGTTCCTGATAGTTTGGTTTCTGGTTACTAACCGTGGTCGGCGGCCTTTCTGGCAAACACTCGGCTGGAATTTCCCTGAAAATTTTGGGCCCTGGAAGACTATCGCTCTCGCAGCCGTGCTGCTCGGCGTGGGCGTGCTATTCACGCAGTTCCTGGGCGGCAAGGAAACGGCTCTGGATCAGGATCATCAACAGTTCTTTAAAGGCACGGTTTGCGACGGCTTTTCTAGCGGTCGCCACAGCGCCGTTGGTGGAAGAACTGATCTTTCGCGGTGTAAGCTTTATCCGGCGCTGCAACGGGCCATGGGAATGGTCGCAGCGGTCGCAGTAGTAACGGTATTGTTCGCTGGTATTCACGTGTTTCAATATTACGACAATTTCGGTGTCGTCGCCGTAATCACGATGTTGAGCCTTTCTTTGACTCTTACTTCGTGCGCGCACCGGGCGCCTCTTGCCTTCGTTCGTACTACATCTCGTTTTTAACGGCATACAGGCAGCTTTCCTCATCGTGCAACCCTTCGTGGGAAAATCATCACCCGACACCAAGCCTGTAGTCGGATTTCTCTTCCACCACCTTCAGGGCTTTTCATATAGCCATGGACTGCGAGGTCGTTGTAGTTGGCGGCGGCATTGGCGGGTTAACAGTCGCCGTGCCTTGCTGGCGCAACGAGGTGTGGATGTCTGTCTGTTGGAACGGGGGCCACAGGTGGGTGGCTGCGCGGCCAGCTTTGAAAAATTCGGGTACCGTTTTGAGCAGGGCTACGGTCTCTTCACCGGCTGGGAACCTGACGGGATCCAACAGCGTGTGTTCTCCGAGCTGCCGGTTGATCCTCCGAGGTCCGTCGATTGGAGCCGAGCTATGTAGTCTCGTCTTCCCGACCATTCTGACGTTGCCCTGGTTGGCGAGAAGGAACAGTTTGAACAAACTCTGCGCCGGAGTTTTCCCGAATGTGCCGAGCAGGCTATTGGGTTCTATAGCAAACTCGAGTCGGTAGGCGGAGCGTTGCGCCACGCGCTCAGGAGGGAGCCCGCGCTGCTGTCAGTATCAAAGTCGCGGCGCGCCTGCAGTCTCCCTTCCTGAGGGTCTAATCGCGGCCGAAATACTCCGGTCAGCGAAGCAATCTACTCTTGAGCATCTGGACGGAGTCTCGCTGCGATTTCGTCGTTTCGTAGATGTGCAACTGCAGCTGCCGGCGCAGGCGCCGAGCAAGGATGTTCCTTATCTCCATGCGGCCCTGGCGCTCACTCAGCCTCTGGAAAACATGTTCGCTGTGAGCGGCGGCGCAGGAGGGCTGGCTGTGAAGCTGGCCGAATCGATAAAGCTGAGTGGCAGCAGAATTCGTTTGGACACACCCGTACTCAGGCTGTCGTACGATTCGACCGGGGCGGCCGTCGGAGTCGACTTGCTGAGCGGCGAGACTGTGACGGCTTCGAAAGCCATCGTCAGCAACCTAACCGTCTGGGACACATATGGAAAGCTCGTTGGTCTCAACCGCACCCCGGCTGAAGTACGAAAGCAGTTGAACAAACTCCGCGGCTGGGGCGCATATTTCCTATACCTAGGGCTCCGACGAAACCGCAGGAGATTCATTGGCTGCGGACCACATCTCTAGTGCTCACGGATTTGCAGGACGGGAGTCTTATGATGCGGAGGCCAACCAACTGATGTTCGCCGCTGCGCCGTCATGGGACGCCAGGGCGCCGGCGGGAAAGCGAGCGGTGACCGTTCACTCCTTCACCGACGTTGATGAATGGTTCTACTTTTCATAAGGACGAAACCGGAACTCGAGGACAAGGATCAAGCAGATGTTGGAATGGTGCTGGCAGCGACTGCACGCCGCCATGCCGGAGTCGGGCAGCCGCATCGGAGGTTATCGATACTGCCACACCTCGAAGCGCTTATGACCTGACTCGTCGCAAGCTTGGCATGGCTGGCGGCGCATCCCACCGCAGAAGACTTTGGCCTGATTCGGATCCAGCTAGTGAAACCACCGTACCCAACCTCTCTATCGTGAGCGACACCACCAGCATCGGCGGTATCGAAGGCCCGACTCCGCTCTGCTTTGCTGCTCGCAAACAAGCTCACCAACCAATAAAACCGCCAGAATATCACAAGAAATCTCGGACAAAAGCGTATTGTCTAGTGTATATGTGCAACAGGACAATATGTACATAACTACTGACGAGCGCGATGGACGGCCGCTTTATCAGCAGGTTGTGGATGAAATCAAGGCCCTCATTGCCGGCGGGGAATTGCCTGAGGGTTCTTCTCTACCACTCAGTCCGTCAAGTGGCTGCAGACCTGGGCGTTAACCCTTAATACAATCGCCTATGCTTACCGGCAACTCGCAAAAGCAGGGACTGGCGAAAGTCAGGCACGGCGCTGGGGCTGTGGTGACTTCACGCGTGCTGCGCGAACCCACGGAGGAACAGCTGCGCAGTCAATTGGGAACTGCCCTAACACATCTGGCTCTTGCTGGTTTGAAGTTGCTCGGAAGTAAGGATGCTTGTATGAAACGGAACTAGCGAGGCTCTTTAAAGAAGGTGATCAGTCGTAGCTCCTTCCAGACTTTACGGTCTACTGTTGCCTGGGCAATCGTTCACTGGCGGAGCGGGTAGGTCTACCGGCGCCTGCGTTTGGAGAGACAGAGGAGGCCTGCCCTGCGAACAGCGGGTGAATTGTAGGCTGGGCTGTTTGAACTGCCTGGTCCGGCCGCCGTCCTTCCAGGTGAGCTACGGTAAACCGGAGCGCCAAAGCCTCGTCCCCAGCCCCAGGATCCGAAACCGCCGGCGAAGATCGATCTGGAATAACCCTCTCCTCCGTACGGTGAACCAAACCGACCATAGTAAGGGATAAATGTGAGCAACTTGATCCGCTGCTGAACAGCCAGAATCCTGAACGCCTTTGCCGGAAGAGATTATTGGAAAACCAGTCACCATCGAAGCTTCTAGCCAGAGCAGTGAGCGTCCTGTCGTTGATCCGGCTGTTCTCTAACAGACAGCGCTTGAGCCCGATCTTTGCTCAACCGTCGAGTGCGTCCAGCTTTTTCTTGTCAGCCCTTTCTAACTTGGCCACTGAAAACGAATTACTGCTGAACACCACCTTGTTCCCGCCGTTGACCTTGGTGTGCGAGCCTTCCAACATCACGCGGCCCTTCCTGACGATGAGCTCCGGTGGCATCGCCGGGGGCACGACGCTGACTCGATAAAGGCCACGTCGAACGATAGACATGCGTGTGTGAGGTGTTGTAATTCCAATAAACAACTCCTCATCGTCCGCGCCGGTGACTTCAACGATGGCAGTTCCCTTGATCAAACGAAGCTCAAGGTTTTCCAGCGAGTTGTCAGACAATTCAAACTCAGAATTCTCACCAACGCGCAGATAGGATCCCGGGTTCAGCAACATCTTCCACGCGACCATCGACCCCTGTCTTCACCAGGTCCCCGGCTTCCAGATCCTCTTTGATCGTGAGCTGCTGCCATTCGCCATTGCCGTGGGGCAGCATCGTAGCAGGACCGGTTACGGCATTAACCCCACCGGCCTTGGCGGAAATAACAAACTTTTCCCGGTTCTGAGTAAAGCGTGATCAGAGGGGAAAGCGAGGACCAATGCAGTAACAAAGAACATTGGTGCCAGAGGAGATCGTGCTTTTCTCATGGAGTTATCCTTTTGAGGCGACCCGGTTAAAGCTCACTGTGCCTGGGAGGGCCTCAATTATAGACCTATCGATGGCATTTACAAGCCTTTCCGGGTAAACGTTGTGTTCAGGAAGGCTGACCGATCAATTTGGCAGGTTCTTCGAATAATAGCCTTGTTTGGTACGCGCGGTAACATCCTGTCGGTCGTGAATTTGCACCGTTACTGAGCGCCATTTTCCATCTCGTGAGGTATTGGAGGGACGATACCCGATGCTGTAAATCCGCCCCAGGTCGCCGATAACTTGCTGGTAGACGTCATCCAAATCTTTCAACTGGTTAGCTCGATAAAACCGACTGCCGGAGGTCGCCGCCAGTTGTCCCAACTGATTTCGTGCCATTGCATACGCGGTGCGCGGCGTGCGCGTGCGCTTGAATACTTCCTCTTCAGTATCCAGGTAGATGGGAAAACAATCGCGTCTGAGTCTCGCACCATCAGCAGCAATTGATCGAAGCTGGTTTGAGAGCCATCACCAAAAACATCAGGCAAGGCATTATCGACGCCATCAGTCATGACAACTACCGCACTTCGCCGCAGTGAGTTTCCTGAAGCATTGAGAATTGCAAGAACATAACGCAATGAGTCCCAAAACTTTGTGCCCCCTGGGGTTTTTCCATGTGATCGATCTGGTCCCGAAGAAGTTGACGATCCTGCGTCAGCGGACAGACAACCTGAACGACATCACAGTAAAAGTAACGACTGAAACGCGGGTCGATGGGACGGAGTCGCATCCAACGAATCGCCCTGGCTGACTTTTTTATGAGCTTGAGCTTATCGTTGGTTGAGCCTGACAAGTCGAGCAGCAGTACCAGATCGAAAGGGGTGTCGGCGGCTGCGAAAAAGCAATGTCCTGCGGCGTTCCGTCCTCCAGCACCAGAAAGTCCTTCCGCTGCAGTTCCGTCGAAGGATTCTGAGAATTCAAACTAACTACGCTCACTTCTAGATCGACGAGATCAGAGTCGACGCGAATCGTTTCAACCTGTTCGGGTGATTGGCACAAACAAGCCACGGGGACGAATAGAGAGAACAGCAGACCGAGGATCCTGGTTCGATGTAATCGCATGTGAACTGCGGGAGGCTGCTCAATTTGCATAGTATCCACGTTTGCCGCGCGCGATCGCTCCAGGGCGAGAAACGATATTAACTCGTATCGCTCGCCACTTGCCGTCACGAGTCTTATCCGCAGGGCGGTAAGCAAGACTATAAACCGTTCCCAGGTCGGCAACGACCCGCTCATAAGCGCCAGCTAAGTCTTCGAGGCGTTCGACTTTGTAAAAGACTCCGCCGCCCCTATCGGCCAGCTCCTTCATTTCATCGTAACCCTCTTCGAACGCTTCAGGCTGCGTGTCCTTTTCATTTAAGGCCACATATTTAGTGTTAAGCCAAAAGCGTATAGACCACACCGTCAAACTCGCCAATGCGACTGAGCAATTCCTCGTAAGGAAGCTTTGAGCCATCGCCCTGAACACCCGGAATACTGCCGTCGAGACCGTCACTCATCAAAATGATGGCAGTGCGCCGTCGATTCTTCGCGTTCTCTTGCGACTGGCTTCGCGGCAAAGTCAATCGCGTCGTAGAGTTTGGTATCGCCGGCGGCAGTGTCCATTGCGCTTATCCGTTCGTGCAGAGTTTGCCGATCAAGCGTTAAGGGAGAAACAACTGTTGCCTGGCCGGCAAACGTGATTACGCTAATACGATCTGAAGGACGGGCCGCGTCGACGAAACGCAACGCTGCCGCACGAATCAGTTTAAGGCGATCGCGAGTAGAGCCTGACAGATCGATTACGAGTAATAAATCAAAAGGGCAGACGAAGAATCAAACTGAAGGATTTGCTGGGGCAAGCCGTTTTCAAAAAGTTGGAAGTCAGATTGTGTAAGGCCAACCACGCCGCGATTGGTGTCCCTATCGATGACGCTCAGGTTGAGCGTTGCTAACTCGAGAATCGACGCGAACCACATCGCCTTCATCTACATCCTGAGTGTCTAAGGAAGGGGCGGGCGTGCCGGCAGCTTTTGTAGGAACTTCCGGACAGCGCGGGCGCCGGGGATTTTCTGATTTCAGGCTGGGCTCCGAAATCGCGTGAATTGCTCACTGAAAGCGTGATATTACCCGATTCGAGATTAAGCCTTAAGGTTCGCGCGCCGTTACCAAGCCGCGTCTGAAGCGGGTGACCGTTCTCACTCAATGATTCCGACAGCTCAGACTTAACCGAGCCCTTCGTGGCTCGCGCGAAGACATCCGCATTAGCTGACTCGGGAAGTTCAACATCCAGGTCACCAGCTAGAGACTTGACCGTTATAGAGGATGGAACGCCTTTAAGGGAGACCTTCCCATTGCCGGTTTCGATTGCCACTCGCGCACTTTCCGGAAACTTTACGGTGAGGTCGATCGGAGAGACTGAGACTCCCGGCCTTCGCCTCACACTGATAACAAAACCCTGGTTTCCGTTCTCAATAACAACGGAAGAAAGCCTCGAACTGCCCCGCCTCTCCACGCGCGGTGACGGACACATATTTTTGACCCCAGCTTTCAGCTGTGACGGTGCCAAGGAGGTTTTCGATCCGCAAGCTGGCCACCAGCCGGAAACTCCATTTGCAAACCCTGGGAGGCCTCAATCCCGGTAGTTTGAGCGAAGCCGGTCAGAGCTAGAAGCGGAAGGAACAGCGTTGCGATCAGACGTTTCAGCGGGCACAGGAACATGATGAAATTTGAAAAATGGATCTGAAGATTCCGGGGAGAGCTCTGGGAAACTTGCCAATCCTACCTTAGAAATTTGCCGGGGTGGTAGCGCAGGATTATCTTTCTATCATATCAAGCATCGTGTCGTCTTCCTTTGCTGGAGCGACGTCTGCCGGCACATGCGTTTCGCCACCCAGGTCTCCCAATCGTAACAGCAAGTTTCCGGCATTCGTGGCATAGGGCATCGCGCCTTCCTGCGTCAGAATACCGCTCCGAATCATCTGTTCGATAACCCCGTCGAATGTTTGCATTCCATCCTGATCACCCTGCTCCATCGCGTCGAGTAGCGATTTTCCTTCCGTCTCGCCCCTCTCAATGTATTCACGCGTACGCATCGTTGACTTGAGTATTTCGATGGCCGCAACTCGCCCTTTCCCGTCGGGTCGAGGAATCAAGGCGCTGCGAAATGATGTAGCGAAACGACTGCGCAACTCGAGTTCGTATTACTCGCTCTTCGTTTTTCGGAAACACGCCAATAATTCGGTCTATCGTCTTGGAGGCGTCGATCGTGTGCAGTGTAGACAAAACCAGATGACCAGTTTCGGCGGCCTCGAGGGCTACTTCGATCGTCTCCTTGTCGCGCATTTCGCCAACCAGAATAACTTTCGGGGCTTGGCGCAGGGCCGCACGCAAAGCAATCGCGAAACTTGGCGTGTCTGAATGAAGTTCACGTTGGTGAATCGTGCACACGTTATGATTGTGGAGAAACTCGATTGGATCTTCGATGGTAACGATGTGGTAATGCGTGGGTTTCGTTGATCAGATTTATAACCGCAGCAAGAGTTGAGCTTTTGCCACTCCCGGTCGGCCCGGTGACAAGCACGATCCCATTCTTGATGTCGACGATCTCCTTCAGCTGCTCGGGCAAGTTAAAATCGTTGAAGTTGGGCGGGTTGGTGGGAATTACGCGCATGACTATGGCATAACTGCCACGCTGCTTGAATATGTTCACGCGGAACCGCGCTTCGCCGGGCACGCTAAAGGAAAGGTCCGCTGAGCCGCTTTTTCCAGACTCTCGTTTGCGCTCACATGGTTGCCGATAATCACTTTTGCCATACCGGCTGTGTGGGCGGGCGTAAGCTTTTCCAGTCCGGGAAAGCGCACCGGTATCAGCTTGCCCGCGAGTTCCACCTGTGGAGGCCGGCCGGGTGAAAAAGTCAAATCGCTTACTTTATCCGAAGCTTTCAACATTTGGCGCAGCACGGCCAATGAAGTTTAGCGGGGGAGGCGTGCTTGCTTGAGCGTGTCTGAGGTGATTGGGTTACTCATTTTCTATTTGGAACTTTTTCCCGGCTCACTACGTCCAACGGATGTAGCGGCCCGTAAGATAAAATTAGTTTCACCGAACGAACGCGAGGTGCATCGCGTACATCAAAGTATCAGTAGTGTGCAGCTCTTTCGAAAGCGGCACATTCAAATTCGCGAAAGGAGGCGTTAAGAACATGGCAACCTACAGAGATCCTGTTAGCTGCTTTGCACCACTTGAAGTGCTCGAGCGCCTGCTGGAAATTCGCGCTGAAGCGGGCTTCGCTCCCGCCGTTTATCTCCTTTCACCCGATGACCTGGCAGACTACCTCGATGCATTTGGCTTCGACATCTACGCATTTTCTGAGGCTGAAACCAGGGTTCACTTCGGAGACTATCGGGCGCCAATGGCGCCGGGCGGCGATCATGCCCACTGTTCGCTAACGGCGCATTAGTGCAGTGGGCAGTGGCAGTGGGCAGTGCTTAACAGCTTTCCCAACATGATTTCAACTGCTCCCAGTTTTCCAATAAAACTTCAACTGCTCACTGCCTACTGCTCACTGCCTACTGCTCACTGCCGCCTCTGCCCACTGCTCCTCACAACGCTTTGATCACAAAGAACGTGACGTCGTCAGTAGCACCGCGCCCGTTAGTCCATGCAAGCACCTCTGTGTGCACCGCTGTGATGAGTTCGCGCGCCCCAAGGTGACGATTAGCTGTAACGGCCTGCGCCAGGCGCTCTCGGCCAAATTCTTCTCCATGCGGGTCATTCGCCTCGGTGACGCCGTCTGTATAAAGCATTAGTACGTCACCGGGTTCAGTTGTCAGGTAATACTCATGATAACGAGTATCTCTGAACATTCCCAGTGGTATGCTGCCCCGGTCGATGAAGCTCAAGTCGCCATTTTGTTTGAGCAGAATCGGCGGATTGTGACCCGGCGTTTGTATAGGTCAAAGTTTTGTTCGTGACGTCCAGAATGCCGTAGATGGCAGTTACGAACTGGTTGCGCTCGATAGATTCCCAAAGCAGATAATTTACTTTCGCCATCGAGATATGCGGCGAGTAGCCGATAGTGTGTCGCCGCTCGCAGGCTGGCGCGCAGAAACGCCATCAGCAAAGCCGCCGGCACTCCCTTGCCGGAAACATCGGCTATCACCAGCCCAATTTGATCGTCGTAGATTTGTACCCAATCGTAGTAGTCGCCTGACACTTCTTCCGTTGGGAAGTTGTAAGCGCTGATATCGTAACCCTCCAGTTGCGGATCGCTGGCTGGAAGTAGTTCCAACTGAACCTGGCGCGCCACTTCAAGCTGCCCTTCCGAGACGTTTCTTTTCAATTAGCTGCTCGTGAAGCATCACCTTCTCGATAATGATGGCCACTTGCGATGCGAGCAAAGCCAGAACTTGAAGGTCATCTTCCGAGTAAGCATTAAGTTCATCGCTCTCGAGATCAAAGACACCAATCACCTCGGTGTTAGAGATTATTGGCGCTATCATCTCCGAACGCGTCTCGCCGCGGGCATTAATGTAGTTTGGATTCTTGCGCACGTCGGGAGAAGTAATTGGCTCCGCGGTCAGCGCCACCTGCCCGATAAGTCCTTCGCCGAGTTTCAAGTGAAGGCTTGTCAATTCATCAATGTCATACCCTCTGACTGCCTCCGCCTGAAACACGCAGGGCTCCTCACCTTCGGCAACTTCGCTCTTATCGACGCACTTCACGACAAATATTCCGGCAGCATCATAAGGAATCAGCGAATCGAGCGTGTCCATTACGAGGTTGAGGACCTCCTGCAAGTCGAGCGAACGGCTGATCTTCTTGGTGATGTCGAGCAACATGCGCAGCTTGTCTGTCGTAGTCAGACCCGGCAAATGTAGCTCTTTTATCTGTTCACTCACTATTTGAAACTCCGATTGAAACTGCTCCGACATCCTCAGTCGGGAGAGTCCGCCACAAAGCAAAAACGAATTATATGCGTTCACTGCCAGTAGGACAGTTGCTCTCGCCTTGTCCCATTTCCCTGGGGCCAGGCGAGTAGCAATTCTATTTCTCAGTTTGCCCTAGATGTTCGAATGCGCGCTGCGGAATGTTCTCCACAAACGCGTGACTTTTAGCCTGTATTCGACAAGTTCGCGGCTAACGTGGAAATGTTTGGCGATCTGCTGCGAGGTTTGGCCTTCGAACACAAATCTCCTCAAAGCAGAATAGGGTACAAGCGCCGCGGCCCCGGTAGCATAGGCGGCTTCCTCGTCCGCCTTCCGATACTCTCGCGATATGGTCCGGCCGCTCGCCGTTTCGGCCACTACTGCTTTTAGACGGCTTGGCCGATGACCAAGAAAAACGTGGGACACTTCCTCCATCAGAGTAGCGTTCGTTCTCATGCGGCCGTGATTGGGATTGAGTATGACAATTCTGCGGCCGTCCGGCAGCGGAATCGGAACAGGCGCCTCCCGACCATTTTTCTGAAGCTTCCCAAGCAGATGCTCGCGCACATCAGGATTGAGTCCCTTGATTTGATCAAAGCTGACAACCAGCAGATTGGCGAATCTGGCAAGTCGGAAGGGATCCAGTGGCACGTCAGGCCGCACGTCCGCAAAATCGCGAAAGCCCAAAGCATATAACTCAAATTGCCGCCACTTTTCCCTGGCGGTAACTCGAAATCTGTCATGTGCGGATTATAGCTTGCGCTAGGGACGAGAGACTCAGCGACGTTTACGAGCCGGAGGGCTCGGTTCGTTTCGACTGAATTGGGAATAGGCAACGCGAAACAGTTGCGACAGCGCGTCGGCGGTTTCGGGAGATAGATTTCGATCGGCGCGCAGATGGGCCTCCACTATCTCCGGCGTTGATTCGTGCGGATAATAGACAACGGCCTTGGGGTCGTTAACGTCCTCACGCCCGCGAGTAAGGATACGTCTCGAGTGGCATGTCCAGCCAGGTAGTTAGCCGGGCAATGTTATCGGCGTCTGGCTTCCTGTGCCGTTTTCAATCCGAGAAAGAGTTGATGCTGAAACGTTGGTTTGATCGGCGACGTCGCGCAGACTAAGCCCCAGTTCCTCGCGCCGGCGTCGAATTGCTCGCCCCAGTTCTTCAGTGTTGATTAATGATTTTGCGGGCCGCGGCATCACGCTATCCATCCTCTTCTCGCTTCGAACAATATCACAACTCGGGTTTTAGACGCAAGACTCTGTTTTACGGCTGAAACAAGCCAAGGGTAGAGATTCCGCCTCCCTGTCGACTTCTGAGAGCAAAGCTGACTTGTGCAGAGGTTAGGACAGACACGAATGTCTGTCCTGCTGTTTACGGTTGGATCTGATGCCTGGTTGCCGACATTGCTAAATCGCGCGCCTGCGGCAGGACAGCCACGGCCCTGGCAACCTGTTGGTCGTCGGTCGTGATAGGAACGCGGTCCGCCGCTACTCTACCGTAGGCGGCGGTGACAATGTTGAAGCGCAACTGAAGTTCAATGAACGAGCGGTTATGATCAACCAGCGGCGCCAGACTCTTGAAGGTTGGATCGGCAGCCACAAATTCCTTAAAGGCTTTAAAAACAGCTTCGGAAACGGCGAAATCTGAGGGCTGCAATTCATGGCCATAATCGATGCGTCCCGCCACCCGGTAGCCTGGAAAGCCGGAGATGCGTTCGTTCACCAACTCGCGAGCGAAAGCGAACAGGGGACTCAACAAGCGTCGCTGTGCCACACTAAACGTCCTCGGTTTCACACTTTCATCCGGAGCGATTCCGCCGCCGCCATAGACTATCCGGCCGGTATCCGTCTTCTTCTCGGTCCGACTGGCCTTGAATCATCCTGTTTTTGGTCAAGGCGTTTCGAACCGCCGTGTGTGTAGTAGTCGTAAAGACCGCCGTCGGAGTAGTCGCGCTGAATCAGTCGGCCGGAGGGCGTGTAATACTTCGCTGAAGTCAAGGTAAGTCCGGTCCCATAGTAGAGCGGGATAATGCTTTGCACGAGACCTTTGCCAAAACTAGTTTGACCGACAATCAGAGCGCGGTCGTGATCTTGCATCGCGCCGGCAACAATCTCAGAAGCGGACGCGGTACTTTCGTTAACCAGGATAACGAGTGGAATGGGATCGGCGGACTTGTTGGTCGACTCGTAACTATTATCCCGCAGACCGTTTCTACCCTTCTGAGTAAGAATCAATTGACCAGAAGGCAGGAAAACTTCAGCGACGTGAATCGCCTGATCCAAAAAGCCGCCGGGATTGTTTCGTAGATCTAAGACCAGCGAGTTGGCGCCCTGGCATGTAACGCTTGAAGCGCATCCTGCAGTTCTTCCGTAGTCGAGTAATTGAATCCCCGCGTCATGTCTATGTATCCGACACCGGGCCGGAGCATGTAAGCGTCTGGAATTGAAGGCTGCGGCACCGCGTCGCGGGTTATCTCCGACGATTTGAATGCGCTTATCAGCGGCGCGCTCGATGCTGATCTTTACAGCGTTGAACCTTTCGGTCCACGAATCTTGTCGCGCACGTCCAACGATGTCTTGCCTGTCATCGCCACGCCGTCAACTGCAACTATTCGATCTCCAAAGCGCAATCCGGCGCGTGACGCCGGCGAGTTTTCAAACGTCGCGGTGATGAATGTATCGGGAAGCTCTCCAATAAATAATTCTGAATTGAGGCGCCAATGCCAAAGTACTCTGAACGCTGGTCGGTCTTTAATTCTTCATACTCTTCCCGATCGTAAAAATTTGAGTGCGGATCGAGCGACCGCAGCATCCCAATGATCGACGACTTGTATGCGGCGTTGTAGTCCAGCTTTTTGCCTTCGACATAGTTTTCCTCGATCACCCTAAGCGCTTCATCGAAATCTTCTCAATCAGAGGAATCTCACTTGAATTACGGGAGATGCGACGACTCGGCGCCGTTGATCCCGCGGAAGCGCGCCCGGTGGACGTGCTGCCAGTCGCCGGCTGGGGTTTTGCTGCGCAAAAACGAGCGGACGAATGCTGAGTGTAAGTGAGCAGAGTGCAACCAGCGCGAGCGAGATTATCTTTTTCACTGCAAAATCCTCTGAAGCCTGCGAGATTAGGAATTGATTGCTCCGACCGGCACGGAACGCGAACTGCGGACCGCGGCCATCCGACAGCCCAAATACTAGCCAATGCCACACAACTGAGCAAGGTCAACTGCTCTGCTATCGACGAACCTGAAATTACAAGATGCGAAGTACGCTCGCTTGACGGTTATTCAACGGCATCCGTAGAATGAACTTAACAGAGATCAAGAACGTACTTAGACTTGAGTTGCAGACAATTCTTGGTCGAAGGAGTTTTTCAAATATGACTAAAGCATATCAAAACAGTCCTTATCAAAAGGAAGAAGCGAACCCGACTGAAACCGTTGACGACTTGATGCTGAGAGACGACGAAGCTGAAGGTGATGCTGAAGACCGCGGCCGCGCCGCATCGTCGGTTCGGGACATCGCATCGCGAATTCCGGAATCGCTGAGCGCGATCGGACGCGACATCAGTCGCACCATTGAACGCGCGATATCAGCCAAGGATGACTACGTCGTGGCCGTAAAGGTGTCGCCGGCGGCTCAGGAGAAGGTCGACCAACTTGTAGCGGCTGGACTTTTTCGCAATCGCGCCGAGGCGGCCGGCTTTTTGGTTGACGAAGGAATTAAGACGCAGGCGGCGCTTTTCGAGCGGGTGCAGCAGAAGCTCGCCGAAATTGAACGCTTGCGCGCAGAGTTGCGAGGGATGGTCAACGAACGACCTGCCTGAGCTGCGAACAGAGGCCCCTTGTTATCCCAAGCTGAGCGCGCCTGCTCCTCCACGGAGAGGCACGCTCAGCAACAACCTCTCATGAATCGAGATCAAAGTGGCCGAGAGACCAAAACTTTCACCAACCCCCATCCAACAATTTAGTCTTGCTAACGGCCTTCGCATAGTTTTGTGCCAAGACCACGCCGTACCAGTTGTGTCTGTCGCGCTTTATTACGATGTCGGCTCTCGTAATGAAAGAGTCGGACGGACGGGCTTTGCCCACCTGTTCGAGCACATGATGTTTCAGGGTTCTGAAAACGTTCCCAAGGCTGCCCACTTCCAATATATCTTCAATGCCGGCGGCTCAATGAACGGCACGACTTCTACTGAACGCACAAACTACTACGAGACGCTGCCCGCGAGTCATCTTCCGCTCGCGCTCTGGCTTGAAAGCGATCGCATGCGTTCGTTGAAGGTCACGCAGGAGAATTTGGACAATCAGCGTAATGCCGTACAGGAAGAGAAACGCCTGCGCTATGACAATCAACCTTACGTGAACGCCTTCCTGCGAATCAACGAGTTGATTTTCAAGAACCCGGCGAATGCGCACTCGACGATTGGTTCAATGGAGGATCTTGACGCCGCCACGATCGAAGACGTGCAGGAGTTTTTCCGCATCTATTACGCTCCTAATAACGCGGTGCTGACGATTGTGGGCGATTTCGAAGGTGGTGAGGCAATTGACCTGGTGCGAAAGTATTTTGAAGAGATTCCAAGCCAACCGACCCCGCCTCCCGTCGACGTGAGCGAACCGGAAGACGTAGCGCAGAGCCAGGAGATCTTTGATGACAAGCTTGCTCCCGCGCCTGCGTTTGTGCTCGGCTGGAAAATTCCTCCACGCCGCACGCCCGACTTTATGCGCTTTCACTCGCAGCCGATCTCATTTTCGAAGGCGATAGTTCTCGCCTCTACCAAAAGCTGGTGAAGGGTGATGAATCTGTAGTGTCGATTCAAGGCGGCATTGACGAGAGACGCGGTCCCTCTGCCTTGTACATTTTTGCTTTGCCAAAGCCAAGGGAACAAGTAGCCACAATTCGGAATCAAATCTTCGATGAGATTCGATCCTTAAGAACATCCGGACCATCAGCTGCGGAGATGGAGAAGCTGCAGAAACGCGCTTTGTAACGATGTGGTGCGCGGTCGACAGTCCACCATGTACCGAGCGCAACGGCTGGCCGAGTATGCTCTTTATGATGGCGATCCGACGCTCTTCGATACTGAGCTCGACCACTATTTGGCGATTACTCCCGAGCAAATCAGGAGTGCGGTCGAGCGCTTTCTCGACGTAGACAACCGCGTTGTCCTCGACATCGTTCCAGCGGCGCTGGCGGAAGACACGTCCGCAGCGTTTGAAGACAGCGCATCTCCGGCATCGCCTCAGCCACCAGGAACGCCCCAACAACCGACAGCACCGCCCGCGCAGGTTCCGCCCCCGAACCTGCCGCCGGCAGACGCCGGGACACTGGTCGGCGCATCAGTTGGCAATCAGTTGGAACAACCACAACAGCCCGCAGATCCACCGAAGCAAACTGAACGGGGCTCTGGACCTTTGCATACCTAAACGATGAGCGCACAACCTGACTTTCTTAAACAACAGCCGCCGCCGCTTCCCGCACGTCCAATCAAGCTACCAACCGCTTACGAGACGATTCTGCCAAACGGACTCGCCGTGATCGTAGTAGAAGATTCGAGGCTGCCACTCATCAGTTATCGTTTGGCGTTTCGCACCGGGGACGCGCACGATCCGCCACAACTGCCGGGTCTAATGGATATGTTGACCGGTTTGTTAACTGAAGGCACTCGAGTCGCGGACCAGTCGCGAGATTGCCGACGAGATTGCGCGGCTGGGTGCTACGCTCCAGTCCGGGGCAAATTCGGACTACACAACCGTCGCCGCCTCGTCGCTTACAAACTTTGGCGATCAGGTGCTCGAGCTTCTGGCTGACGTAGCGCTGCGGCCGGTGTTTCCACCGGGTGAAGTCGAACTCGCGAAACAAAACACCAAGGAGAGTCTCAAACAGCAACGGGCGCAGCCTTCCTTTTGGCGGGCGAAACGGTTGCCCGGGTGATGTTTGGCGACCATCCTTATCACGTTACGGCGCCAACTCCTGAATCTGTCGACGCCACAACCCGCGAACGGCTGGTCGAATTTCACCGCGTCCACGTTTGTTCCCAACAACGCGGTGCTTTTTATTGCCGGTGACGTGCAGCAGAATTCAATATTGCAACAGGTCGAAAATTTGTTTGGCGGCTGGCAGCCGGGTAATGTAATCGGTGACGACTTCCCTGCTCCGCCGGTGAGAACATCTCGGGTCTGCATATATCGTTGATAGGCCAGGGTCCGCCCAGGCGAATATCGTTATTGCGAACGCCGGCATAACGCGTACCAGCAACGACTATTTTCCGTTGCTGTTAATGCACACGGTGCTGGGCGCAAATGCTTCGTCGCGACTCTTCATGAATTTACGTGAGGAGAAGGGTTATACCTACGGCGCTTATTCAAGTCTTGACGCGCGGCGGACCGCAGGGACGTTTCGCTCGACTGCCGAAGGTCAGAACGCCGGTTACCGGCGACTCACTAAAGAGTTTTTCTATGAGCTGAATCGTATCCGAAATGAGCCGGTCTCCGAAAAAGAGATTGCCGATGCCAAGTCGTACCTCACCGGAGTGTTTCCGCTTCGATTGGAAACACAGGAAGGCCTTGTCGATCAGCTCCTGCAGATCAAAATGTTTGGTTTACCGCAGGACTATCTTGAGACTTACCGCAGCCAGATCCAGGCAGTAACGATTGAGCAGGTCCAGGAAGTCGCGAAGAAATACGTTAGGCCCGACGAGGCAGCGCTAGTGATTATTGGCGATGGCGCGCAACTGCTCGAGCAGGTAAAACCCTACGCAGAGGATATTGAGTTCTACAATACTGCGGGAAAGCGGAAGGAACCGCCCGCGCCTGCTTCATACTCGCCGGAAGCTGCAGCGGCGCTCGCTGGAAGCTGGTCACTGCTCATCGAAACGCCGCTTGGCCAGAGCATTCCCGCCACCTTAATCCTGTCGAACATCGGCAGAAGGCTTCTCCGGGAAAGTTACCTCGGAGATGGGAAACGGTGAAATACTATCGGTAACATTCGACGGCGAGTCGTTTGCGGGAACTATCTCATTCGACATTGCTGGGCAAACTGTGGATGCGCAGATTACCGGCGAGCTGGCCGCACAACAGATGGAAGGCAGCATCAGTCTGGAAAACGCGCCGGCCTCGCCTTTCGCCGGCAGTAAAAACTAGACCTTCAACTCAAAGCTCGTAACGGAGCAGGATTCCACCGCCTCCGACTGCCCAGCCGATTTTCTTGACCAGATACAGACTGTAAAGATTCTGTTTAGTACCGGATTGCTGTTCGATCCAGGTTAAGCCCCCATCATCACTACGTAGAATGGTGCCACTTCGACCAACTGCCCAACAATGGTCGTCGTTAACGTACTGAACATTCAGAGTGTCGACCGGGCACCTTACGACAACGGGCATCCAGGTAACGCCACTGTCCAGGGTTCGCAGGATCGTGCCGCGCTCACCGACTGCCAAACCGCGCTTCTCATTGCGAAAGTCTATGTGAAAGATTGTCGCCGTGGTTCCCGTCTCTTGTTTTGTCCAGGAGGCCCCGCCATCCACGGTAGTGAGAATCGTGCCATTGGCTCCTGAGATCCAGCCACGTTTATCGTTGGCGAAATCTATATGAATTAGCTCCAGCCGGCTCGGCGCTCGTTGGCGCTGCCAGGTTTGGCCGGCGTCGTCGGTATAGAGCAGAACGCTGTCGAAGACGACCTCGCGCTTGCTGACGGAACCCACCACCCAGCCCTTCTTCTTGCTGGAGAAACGAACGCTATAGAGCTCGATATCAGCTCCTTCAAACTCGCGGGGCAGGAAGCGGCGAACCTCAGTCCAACGGGCGCCGTTGTCATGCGTTGAAAAAGATCGAGTTGCCGGCGATTAGAAAACCGGCATCCTGGTCGCGAAAATAAATATCGTTAATCGCGGCGGTTGTCAGCACCGCTTGTTTGACCCAACTTTGGCCGCCGTCTTCGGTACGGCTCAGAAAGCCATTGTCTCCTCCAACCCAGCCACGTTTATTGTCGAGAAAGTAAACCGTATTCAGATCCTGTTCGGCTGGAGCTACTCGCGTCGTCACCCACCCTTGTTGGCTCTTAAGCGGCGTTGTAACCGCAAACAGAAAAAGCACCGCGACGATCAACCTGTTCTTCTTCATGCATCGTTGTCATTCGACTGATACTCCTTGTTTCATCCCGCTTGAAGAGCGCCTGGTTAGATTCCGCTGCGCGCACGCTCGCGCTCGAGCCGTTTCACGAATGGCTAATTCAGATTGAGTCTAGTTTTTGAACTTGTACCCCAAGACTCTGCCTCAAGACAAGACTTCGGGAGGAAGGCGTTGGGTAAGTGGTTTGAATGAATCCAGGACCGGTCAAGTGATTGCTGGGACCGTGGCGTCCGCCTGCAAATGAGCGCGAAGCGCGAACTGCGCGCCTGCGGCGCGTTTGCAGGCGGGACGCCCGCGGTCCCAGCAAATCACCAACGCAATTCTAGTCGGCAGATTACAGTCGCAACTCCCAATTAGTCCGCGGCGTTAACGCGATAGACTCTTCCGCCAAGAATCACGGTTACCTGTTCGCCCAACGCGAAGAAGGTCGCGAGTTGCGGCTTCTGCTTCAGCAGCGCGAAGTATTCATCACTGCCAAACTTGACTACCGTCTCCGGTAACCCGGCGCCGGCCTTGAAATCCGCATCAGTCCAAACACCTTCGCGGAGGTAAAACGTTTTGCCGCCGGCGGTCTTGATCCCGGAAGAGGTGCTTTCCCCTTCAACCCTCATCACATCCTGCTGTTCGCGCGCGCGTTTGCTCTGCTGCACGGCCACTGCGCCCGTGATCGCTTTCGCGTCCGCTGCTTTTGCCGGCGAAGGGGATGCGGGGCGGCGGAGCGTTCGTGGAACGTCCAGCACCAAAGCTCCGGTTGTTCACGGGCAAGCTCGTCACGTCGCGCGCTGTGACGTTTGGCTCCAGGGCCAGGTACGAAGTATATGGCGTTACAATGCCGTAGCGCGTTCCCAGATCGACAATCTCGTCACGCAGCTCCTGTTGCTCGCCGTTGGTACGAACCTGTTCCATCAGCCAGCCGACGCGGCGCGTGGCCCACAAACGCGGCAGGAAGTCGTTTGCATCTTCGCGCATCGGGAAACGAAGATTGTTGTAAAGAAAGTTCTTGCTCGCACCGTTGGCGCTCCCGCTCGAACTGCAACCTGACAAAGTCCATGTCGATGGGGTTTCGATAACGCCCAATCAGAATAAGTTGTGAACCACGGAATAAATCCGGAAGCGCTCGGGGATAGACCAGATCGGTTTGCAACGCCGGCCATGTCGAGTTTCAAATCAGTCAGCACTGGGATAGTTAACCTTCGCAAAGAAGTTTGAGACTTTAACCTCGAGGTCTTCCTTCGGTTCAACATAATCGGCCACGCCGCCATTCTCAGCCGCTAGCTTGTCCAGCAAGGCGGTATTGACGTCGTAACCGACGCCGAAAGTGAACAGACGCATTCCCGGCACTCTAGCCGCGCGGGCGTTGTCGACGATCTAGCGTAGGGTTTGTCACACCTACTGTTGGCAGGCCGTCGGTCATGAAGATCGAGAATCTTCGGACGATTGCTCGACTCAAACTGCTGCATGGCGGACCAGCAGCGCCTGATTGATGTTCGTGCCGCCCACCGACCGCAGCGACTGTGCAAACTCTTCACCACGCTTGCGACCCTGATCGTCAGCAGTGATCATCCGGCTCTCCATCAGGCGCTCTTCACCGGCGAATGAGACAACGTTGAAACGATCCTGCGGTCGCAGGATCCTGATTCCGTAAAGCAAGGCGGCACGCGCCTTTTCCATCTTGCCCGCCTCGGCCATTGATCCCGATGTGTCTAACACAAAGACGATGTCCTTCGCCGTGTATTCCTGTTCCGCCCATTCGTCTTTGGGCGAAATCATCAGAAGATAATAGCCATCCTTTCCAGGTTCGCGATGAGTCAGGAGAGTCACGCCAAAATCCTCGCGCGAGGCCCGTAGAACAGTTGAAAGTCCTGCAGGTCTTGCCCCGCTCTCAAAGGTAACTACAGAGCGGCGATCGCCGCTTCGTTTCACTTCTACCGCATGAGTCGGCGAATAAATGTTACGCAGCGGTTCCTTGCTATCGAGTTCAATCCGCCCGGAGACGGTGCCGATCTGAGTGACTTGCCTGCCCGTTCCCAGCGGGTAGCGATAGGCGACTGTGCCCGACTCGGCCCGCAGCACTTGCGAATAGGTCAGTTCGAGTTTCTTATCGGAATGTGGTGGAATCGGAAAAATGCTCGCCTGGAAGAGATCCTTGCCCGCGTATTCCAGCAGACCCGGATCGCGTTGTCGTCTGACTATTTCGTCGTAGATACGCCGGGCTTCTTCGCGCGATCGCACTTCGCCAACCAGGCGGCGGTCGCCATCCCAGATCGCAAACTCCGTAATCGATGCCTGTTCGGGAATCGGAAAAAGGTAGGTCCCTTCCAGCGTCGCGTCGGTGTCGTTTCGAAAAATCTGTTCGACATGGGTGGTCGCCACCTGCGACGAGATCTTTGTGTCGATTTTGATGGACTTAATCGGCAGGCTGCGGGGCAGGGTTATGGGACGCGGCGGTCGCGGGCAGCGCTCGCAAGGGCCCGGCACAATCACGCCCTGCGCGGCGCGCGGTCGCAACAATTGAGAACAGTAATGAAATCGAAAGAAGCAGTATCCGTAGTTTTAAGACTTTCATAATCTCCTCGCTGACACAACGCACAAAGTTTACCCACCTTACTCGGGTGATAGAACGACGTTCGATGGGACGCTTCTTGCGGCAAACTCAACGTAGTTTTCGTAGTCGCTCGTTTCGAATTGCCACGATTGTCGACGTAAATGATGATGCAGAGGCCGCCGGCAGCCAGCGCGAAGGGCGCGCCGTAGCGGTGCGACACCGCGCCGGCAAGTAGATTTCCGATCGGCATCGCGCCGATGAAGGAGAGGATGAACATGCTCATTACTCGCCCGCGCATTTCGTCAGTTACCAGTTGCTGGAGCAAGCGTGTTGGTGACCGCCACTGAGGTAACGACGGTGAACCCAACGCCGAAGAGAAAGATTAGCGACCACACCAGGTGGGTTGCCTGCGCAAAAGCGATCAGGAAAACTCCGAAACCAAACGCTCCGCCGAGCACCGACCAGCCTTTGCGTTTGAAGTCTCCCAGGTATGCGAGAAACAACGCGCCGACAGAATGCGCCTGCGCCAGCCACGCCCATCATCCAGGCGAGGCCGCTGGCGCCCAGATGAAAAATGTCGCGGGCGAAGACCGGGATCATCGTGATGTAAGGCGCGCCGAACAAACTGTTGACGGCGGAGATCGACAAGTAAGGAGAAAACCCGCGGGCCGGTGTCTGACATAACGGAACCCATCGAGCAGGTCCTGCCAAAGCGCGCTACGATCCTTAACTGAATGCACAAACTTCGGCGCTTCTTCGAAATGCACCATGCGCAACGCAATGACGACGGCGACAAACGAAAGACCGTTTAGATAGAAACATCCGGCCAGTGCGAAGAACTTGAAACCGAGGCCGGCAAACACCGGACCGATAACTCGCGAAAGTTGAAACTGAGACGAGTTCAGCGCTACAGCATTGGCCAGATCCTCACGTCCCACCAGATCAAACGTCATCGCCTGGTACGAAGGGCCAGCGATCGCCATGCAGCAGCCGGTGATGAACGAAAAACCCAGAATCATCCACTTGTTAATGTGGTTGGTGCAAACGAGCGTCGCCAAGGCGGCGGCCGCGAGTCCGGCTACGACCTGCGTGTAAAGCAGCAGGCGGCGCCGATCGACGAGGTCGGCAAAAACGCCACCGGCCAGCGTCAGGAAAAACCCGGGCGCGGTGGCCATGAACGCCGTCAATGCCGAGCCAGAGCGGCGGAGTTAGTGATCTGCAGCATCAGCCAGCCCTGGGCGACCGCCTGCATCCACGTGCCTGACGTTTGAAAGAAAGGCGCCGATCCAGAAGACGCGATAGTTGCGATGCGACAGCGAGCGAAACATCGCTGTTCGGCGCCGCGTTACTTTCGCTCCGCGGGCTCCAGTTTCTCAACTTCGATTGCCATGACTGAATTGTTCTTAACATCCAAATGCGCAAAGCTCCAAGTCGTCAGGGCTGCAAAAGTTCTTCGTACTTTGCCGCAGTTAGTGAGCGTATGTTTTAATCGCAGTCCGCAAAGAGAGAATTCATTCGAGGAGATGCGCATGAAACTCAGGTCAATCGCAATCACTTTTCCGACCATTCTATGCATGATTTTATGCGCCGCGAGTTCAGCCACAGCGCAGGAAAAACAGAAACCGATCGCCCACGCCATCACCGGCGTCAAAACCACTGATTAGCGCGCCGCCGGCAACACCGGCCGCGGATCCTGCCGATGTCGCTTCGGTCGATTCGATCATCGGCGCGGTTTACGACGTTATTTCCGGTCCCGCCGGTAAGAAGCGCGATTGGGATCGCATGCGTTCATTGTTTCGTTCCCGGCGCGCGTTTGATTCCGACCGGCCCGCGCCCGGCGAGGCGGCTACGGATCACGCGTCTTGACGGTTGATGAATATATCGAGCGCAGCAGTGGATTCTTTGAGAAGGAAGGATTCTTCGAAAGCGAAGTCGCGCGCGTATCAGAACAGTTTGGCGAGATTGTCCACGCTTTCAGCACTTATGAATCAAGACATGCTCCGGATGACGCAAAACCGTTTGCAACGCGGCATCAACAGCATTCAGTTGATGAACGACGGTAACGCGCTGGTGGATCGTGACGATCTTTTGGCAAGGCGAGGACGACAAGACGCCGCTGCCGGAGAAATACCTAAAGCAGTAGGCAAAAGGGGACAAGGGGAACGGGTAAAGGGAAGGAGCAGTTCGCACTCGCCCTCACTAGCTTACCTCGTACCCTTTCCCCCTTACCCCTTTCCCCTCTTCCCTTTTGCCCTTCGCACATTCCTTTCTCGTCGCCATGCGGACAGCGAGTCCACCTTTGCCGCCACGGCGCACGGCAACAATCTCGGCCATGATCGCCAGTGCAACCTCCTCCGGCGTAACCGCGCCGATGTCGAGTCCAACCGGGGCATGAACCTTTCCGAGTCGCTCCTGCTGCCGCGCCGTCTTTCACGCAAGCGCTCGCAGCACAATGTTCGTTGCGCCGCTTGCTGCCAATGAGTCCGATGTAGTCAGCGTCAACTGCCATCACCGCACGCAGGCACTGCTCATCCTCGCTGTGCCCGCGCGTGACGATTGCCACGCTTACTGCCGTGTCCGTTGCCAACTGCGGCCTTGTACAGACTGCGACCAATCTTCTGCCGCCGACTAATTCGATGTTTATCTCGGAAAACTCTGTCGCGGTCACAAACTCCGACTCGATCATCGATCAAGGTCGTGCGGTAACCCATCAGGCTGGCGAGCTTCCCGAGCGAAGCTCCCACGTGACCCGGCGCCGCAAATCACCAGACGCGGTTCCGACTGGATGCGCTCGAAGAGAATTCTCGCGTCGCTCCACTCAGTCGAGTGCCGGCGCGAATTCCTCACTTGAAAGACGCGCGTATCCGTTCTTGAATCGAGCAACTTCGCCTGCTCTACGACCGCGCGATCAAGCGCCTCGCTACCCAAACTTCCCACCGTTTGGCCCGTTGCGCCCAGGTCAGAGATGAGCGGCTTCGCTTCCACGTTTGTCGCAGCATTTGCGGCACTTCGATCAGCGTAGCCACTACGGCGACCAGGAACCCTCCTGGAGTATTCGCGAGACAGCTTCTGTAATCGAATCAGACTGCTGTTTGCTGTCGTGAGATTCGCCGGAAGACATTTGATTCAATGGCGCGGGGAGATAACGAACGTAAACGAGTCTTGCGACTTGGAAGGCGAAGTCTTTGTTAAGCCGACGGCCGCCGCCGCGCGACGAAGAAGCCACCAGGGACCAACCAGCAGATACATTGGATTCCTGAAGAAGGCCGGTCGATTGCCCTCAACGGCGTGGCCGATGAACTGAAGAATCCAGCCAACTACAAACAGCCCGAGCGCCCAACGCCAGTTGAAGAGAAAACAGCGGCAGTGAAATCACAATCAAGGGTATGCCGATGCTGTGCGTCAGCTGGTTGAGCGGATGCTGGTGCTTGGCTTTGTAGTTTTCGATGAAGGATTCGGACATTTTCTCTTTGCCCAGACTATCTATGAAGATGTCCATCGTGCCGCCGCAAACCATTCCTTCTTCGCTTGCTTCCTCCGCAGTCAAGGAAAAGTGATGCAAGGCAGATTTGCCTGAGCGCATTGCCTCGCGTGCTTCGGCCCAAACTTCGGCCTCGATGCAACCGCCGCCAACGGTTCCCGCCACTTCCCCGCTTTCGAAGAACAGCATCTTCGCGCCGCGCTGCTGCGGCGTTGAGCCACGCGTATGCGCGACGGTGGCAACTACCACTCGCTCGCCGCGATCATTGCGCGTCGCTAATAGCGCGATAGAGATCCTGCTGTGCGATTGTGCCCATGAGTTCCGGGTAGGACAGGGAATGTTTTGCCCGTCCTGTTTTACTCAGGCTTCGGTCGCGGTGTGCGGCTCTTGGTTCGTTCCTGAAGTGTCCTGCTGTGCCTGCTGTGACTCTATCTTTCTGCCGCAGGGTATCAACTTCTGCATCAGCGGTAGCCACGGATGTTTCCAAACGCGTGCGACTGGTTTCCAATATTCTTGATCTGGGCCAGCACGTCGTGACTTCTCGTTTTCCAGCTGGCGACGGCGCGCCTCGCGGGCCTCCTCCGGATGTAGTTGTGCCATAACCTGCAGCGCGCTCGATGTTCTCCGGTCGCAGTTGATAGTCGATCTGCTCAAGCTTTGACTGCGCGTCCGCCAGCTTGCTTTCAGTATCCACTTGCTGCGCGCGCAAACTTTCAGCCCGCTGCTCGGCGCGAGTCAGTCGCTCCATATCGATGAGCGTGCGATCATTCTGCTGCATCTGCGTCAACTTATCGTTTAGCCTGTCAACCTGATTTGAGAGCTGGTTGATTGTCTGCTGCATGTCAGCATTGCCCGAAGCCTTTGTTGAGCTGCTCTTCTTCGGCGACCCTGCTTCGGTACCCGGCTCCGTTTCATTCGTCTGATCCGCGGTGCTGATGATCCTTCTCGCCATCAGGGCCGGTGGCCTCCTGCTCCGATCCCGGCGGCCGCTATCGCGGGATTTGTAACGACCGGCCTCACTACGGCCGGCCTCCTTGACGCGCCGCGATCGGCGCCGACGGCGGCCTTGGGCGTCGCCATCAATGCGCAGAGGCCAATCAAGAACGATAAGGCCAAGCAGAAATGCCGTATGACGAAGAAATCGATTCTGCATAAACACGCTCCGCTGGATTATTTCGTGGCTAACAATATCTGCATCTTTCCCAAGATACGCCTCCTCAAGAGATGCGTTCAAGCCTCAGCAAGCTGCTTCGAGCTTACACGGCAGGTGACGCCGTCTGGTTCCTCAAACTAAGTCTGGCGCTATTGCAAGGTTCGCGATCGTTTGGTCGAGTTGCGCAGTGCGCTGAGCAATATCCGCGATGCGCGTGCGCACTTCCTCCACCTTCTCGGCAGGCGCACGTTCGGCAAATTGCGGATTGGCGAAGCTGCGCTTCGAGCTTCGATTCCTTCGGCCGCAAGTTTCTCCTTTTCTTTGCTCAGCCGCTGTTGCTCCTGCGCAAAATCGATCAAGCCAGCCAGCGGAACAGCCACTTCCGCGCCGACCGAGTCAGTATTGCTCGCGCCGAAGCCCGCGGTGCTTCGAGTTTATTACCGACCGATACGTTGGAAGCGCGTAGCGAGCCGAGCTAATCTGGTTTGTATTGGCGGAATAAACAGCCCGCAGCTTTTCATCCGGCGCACCGATCAAAACCGGGATCGGCTCGCTCGGTTTGATTTGCATCTCGGAACGAATGTTCCGCACCCGCGTGATCAGATCGATCAGCGCCTGCATCTCCCACTCGGCATCGTCGTTGATCAAATTCGCCGTCGACTTCAGGATACGCAGCGAGCATGATCGTCGGCTCGGCGTCACGATATGCCGAATGCAACAAATGTTTCCCAGTTCCAGGAAGCTGTTGCCACAGTTCCTCAGTGATGTAGGGCATGAACGGATGCAACAAACGCAGTGCCTGCTCAAGCACTGACAACAATCGTGTGCGCGCGGCCGTTCTTTGCGGGCTGGCATCTTCCGACGGTCACGTCTGCTTTTGTTAGCTCGATGTACCAGTCACAGAAGTCGTCCCAGAAGAAATGGTAGAGCGTTTGCACTGCTTCGTGGAATTCATAACCACCGAGTGCTATCACGCACGTCGCGAGCCGTCTTGTTGAGGCGCGAGATTATC
>ERZ1370068.1374-contig-11265_pt1 | contig 47420 bp, 55 predicted proteins | sample MGYA00561227_ERZ1370068 | MGnify/ENA primary metagenome ERZ1370068 (study PRJEB38410, sample SAMEA6850437) | metagenome | study: Metagenomic assessment of the ecological functions of the soil: analysis of the soil microbiota associated with the... | reverse complement strand
TTGTACTTCCGTTCAGTTACGTATTGCTGCATGGCCGGGCGTGGGCCAGCCGCTGATCACGCCGGCGTAGTCATACGCGCGACTTTCCGATGGGTCCAGTGGCGACGGTCCCGCTCCTCCGCGACTGCCAGTTCGCACCTCCTGGCAACTTCGCCGTCGACGTCCTGCGGTACGCGTGGCTCAACCCGAAGATCCGCTACGGTCGATGAGCAACGCGCGATCGCCTCCCGGTGCCGTAGTACACGCCGGACGCCGCCGCCGGCTGCGCCTGATTCCTTGGGTGCCCGGCCTGATCCTGTTCGCGCTCTGCGCGATCGCGGTGCTCGCCCCGCTGATTGCACCGTATCCGCCGCTGCAGGGCAGCTTGGGCGACAAGCTGCTTCCGCCGGCATGGCTCGCAGGGGGAGCCTGGAGCCATCCGCTCGGAACCGACCTGCTGGGGCGCGACATCTTGAGTCGCCTGTTCTACGGCGCGCGCACTTCCTGGCGTCGCGGCCATTGCAGTGCTGGTGCTCCGGAACCATCGGCACGAGCATCGGCCTCATCTCCGGCTATTTGCGGCGGCGCGCTCGACGCCTTTCTGATGCGTCTGACCGACGTCGCGCTGTCGCTCCCGTTGATCCTCGTGGCGATCGTCCTGGTCGCGGCGCTCGGAACAAGCTTCACCAATGTCGTCTCGTCATCGTGCCTGCTGCTGTGGCCCCGCTACGCGCGACAGATCCGCGGATGAAACGCTTGCGTTGCGCGAGCGCGATTTCGTCGCGCTGGCGCGCATCCGCGAACTGCTCCCATTTCCGGATTATCCGGCGGCATCATCTGCCCAACGTAGTCCCGACGCTGCTCGTCCCCTCGTCACGCCTGCAGTCCGGCTACGTCGTCCTGCTGGAGTCGACGTTGAGCTTCCTCGGCGCCGGCATTCCGCCCTCGACGCCCGCGTGGGGTCTCGCGATCTCGGAAGGGCGCACGGTGATGGAATCGGCGTGGTGGGTCGTCATGTGGCCGGACTCGCCATCCTCGCCCTTGTTCTGTCGGGCAATCTGCTGGGCGACTGGCTGCGCGACCGCCTCGATCCCACGCTGAGCAGGCTGCGATGAGCGCGTCCGCAGGCGGAGTGCTGCTGGACGTTCAAGGATCTGCAGGTCATCGTTCCTGACCGACCGCGGATTCATTCGCGCGGTCGACGGCGTCAGCTTCACGTGCGGCGCGGCGAGACGCTTGGGGCTCGTCGGACGAGTCGGGCTCCGGCAAGACGATCACGTGCCTTTCGGTGCTTCGTCTGCTGCCGAAGGCTACCGCCAGCATCACCGGCGGGCAGCGTCCTGTTCGAGGGGATCGGATCTGTTGCAGAAGTCCGACGCGGAGATGCGCGCGATCCGCGGCGCGCGCATCTCGATGATTCTTCAGGATTACGGCTCACGTCGCTCAATCCGGCGTTCACCGTCGGCGCACAGGTCTCCGAAACGATCGCGTTGCATCAGGGCGCCCGCGGGGCCGAGCTTGCCGATTCGTGATCGACGCTCTGCGGCGCGTCCGCATTCCGGACGCCGAGACGCACCCTCGGCGACTATCCGCACGTCTTGAGCGGCGGCATGCGCCAGCGCGTAGCGGGCGCCATCGCGCTCGCCTGCAATCCGGCACTTCTGATCGCCGACGAGCCGACGCACGGCCCTCGACGTCACGGTCCAGGCGCAACACCTGCGGCTGCTCGAAGGACGTGCAGCGTGAGTTGGGCATGAGCATGCTGCCTTCGTGACGCACGATTTCGGGGTCGTCGCGCGTATGTGCGACCGCGTCGCCGTCGCTGTACGCGGGCCGGATCGTCGAGACGCGGTCCACGCCGCGGAGATCTTCGCGAATCCGCGCCATCCGTACACCGCGCTCTGCTGCGCTGCCTGCCCCGCGTCGACGGACCGATGGAGGAGTCTGGTCAGCATCGAGGGCCAGCCGCCGGACCTCGCGAGACTCCCGCCGGATGCCGCTTCGCGCCGCGCTGCTCGATGGCTATCGATGCGTGCCGCGTATATCCCGACGAGCAATCCGTCGACCGACGATCACCAAGTGCGATGCTGGCGCGCCGCCGATATCGACGACGCGTGCGCCTGTTGCGCGCCTCGGCGGCATCGCGATGACAGCGGCCGCGGACATGTCTCGCGCAGCGATCCAGTCTCCGGCGTCGACGTGCTGCTCGAGGCGCGGCAAGTCCGCAAGCACTTTTCCGATTCATGCGGGCTTGTTTCGGCACGACCACCGGCTACTGTCAAGGCGGTCGACGGGATCGACTCGTCGTGACGCAAGGGCGAGACGTTCGGGCTGGTCGGCGAGTCCGGCTGTGGCAAGTCCACGACATCGCGCGCTGTTGCTGCGGCCTCGAAGCGCCGACGTCCGGTGAGATCTCTCTTTGATGGCAAGGAGATCGCCGGGCCTGGCGGGGACCGAGTTGCAGGCGTATCGAGCGCGCGCTCCGGCTCGTCTTCCAGGATCCCACGACGTCGCTCAGCCCACGCATGCGTCAGTGCCTGGAGATCGTCGGCGAGCCGGTCATCGCCAACGAGAAAGTGTCGCGGCGCAAAGTGCGGCGCGCGTCACGGCGGTGTTGAACGAAGTGAGGATTGCCGCCTGACGCCGGCTCGCGTTATCCCCACGAGTTCAGCGGCGGGCAGCGGCAGCGCATCGCCATCGCGCGGGCGCTCGTATCGGGCCCCGCTGCCATCTGCCTCGACGAGCCCGTTTCGGCGCTCGACATTTCCATCCGTGCGCAGATTCTGAGGCTGTTGAAGACGCTGCAGCAGCGTCACGGCCTCACGTATCTCCTGATCTCGCACGACCTCGCGGCCGTGCGCTACTTGAGCACGCGGATCGGTGTGATGTACCTCGGCAAGCTGGTCGAAGTCGCCGATACGGAGTCGCTCTACGCATCGCCGATGCATCCATACACGCAGGCGCTGCTCGCGGCGGTGCTTACCGCCGCACCCGGCGGACGACGAAGCGCCGGCGGCGCTTACGCGGAGAGGTGCCGAGCGCCCTGCGCCCGCCACCGGGTTGCGCGTTCCATCCGCGCTGTCCCTACGCCCAACCGATCTGCAGCACCGAAGAACCACCGCTGCGCAATCTATCGCCGCGGCAGATCCGGTCGCTTGCCACTTTGCGGGAGCGCTCGGCAGTGGAATCCCGCTGCAACCCGACCCATCCAGGAGGCTCTAATGTTCGGAATCGACTTGAAGCTGACCAACGCGCGATCGTCACCGGATCCAGCACCGGCATCGGCCGCGGCATCGCCGTCACGCTGCCGCAAGCGGCGCCGACGTCGCCGTGCACTACACGAAGAACGCTGCAGGAAGCCGAGAAGACGGCCGCCTTGGTGCGCGAGGCCGGACGCGAAGGCCGTCGTCGTGCGCGCCGACTTCCTCAAGCCTGCCGAGATCGACAGAGGAATGAAGGAGGCGGTGGCCGGACTCGGCGGGTCGGTCGATATCCTCGTCAACAATGTGGGCGACCTGATCCAGCGCGTGCCGTTCGACGATTTCGAGACGTCGATGTGGGACAACGTGATCGCGCTCAATTTGTCGAGCGTCTATCATGCTTGTGCGATCGGTGCTTCCCAGCATCCGGCCGAAGATGGACGGATCGTCAACATCTCGTCGCTCCGGGCCTCAACGGCGCTGGCAAGCACGCGTTCGCTCTATGCCGCCGCGAAGGGCGGCATGGTGGCACTGACGAAGCGCCTGGCCAACGAATTCGCCAGCGCGCGGGATTCGCGTGAACTGCGTCGCCCCCGGGTGTCGTGAAGACGCCGTTCCACGAACGATTCAATACACCAGAAGTCCTGAAACCGTGCGCAAGTCGCTGCCGCTCCAGCGACTCGGCGCGCCCGAGGATATCGGCGCCGCCGTGCTCTTCCTGGCGTCATCGATGTCGACGTTCATGACCGGCCAAGTGGTGGAAGCCAATGGCGGCGCGCATATGGAAGGGTAGCGCTCAGAGGCTTTCGGCATCCGGCGGCGTACGGCGAACAGACGATGATCCAGCAGCGCGAGGCCCAAGCCGATGAGTGCCCAGTTGGACATCAGTGTCGGGACGGCCGCGGCGGATCCGGCGGGACGCTGACGCCGTCGACGCCGGTGAAGTTTCGGCGTTGTCGACCTCGGCGATGCTGCAGGCGCACGGTCTGTCGCCCGAACGCGCCAAGGTTTGCAGTGATGGTGGTATAGCCCGACAGATTCGGATCGCCGACGTTCGTCAGTAGATATTCAGCAGCACCCCGCACCGACATCCGTTATCGCCGACGGTGGTCATGATGTCGATGCGCGCCTGCTGGTTGCTGGGAGTCGTGTAGTCGAAGGCTCTGGGAGTGGCAAAGGTGATTGCCTGGTTAGCGACGAAGATACCCTGGCGGAGAAGGTCGCAACCGCCGGATCGTGATGTCCTGATAAAGGATGTGCGACCCAGGACCCGATTGACTGGCGGTCATCGCCGGCGAAGCTGCCCACTGGGGGTGCCGGGACCGGAACGGATTACGCGGCGTCTGGCGAGGTGGTGCCCGTTTATTGCAAAAAAGCTCCCGGACCCGCCCGTTTGATCGCTCACCGTCCAGCCAGTGAATGTATTCGTGTTTTACGCCGCCATTGCTCTCGAAGCTGCCGTTGCTTTGAGGTCGACGCCGCTCGCCGCGCCCGCCAGACTGCCCGCCACGACAAGCAATAAGCACCGGATGATCGTTGATGACCAGAATGGCGCATCTTTCCGACTCCCCGACGAAATGTCTGCGTTTGTGTGACCGGACTCTGGCGAGCAGTATGGACGACGGTGTGTCCTCCTCACAATCTCGAGTCGGAATTCAGCGCACGTGCAGGCTCGCTCCGATGCGGCGCAACACACCGCCGGGCGGCAAAACCGCACACCGCCGGGGCCCACGAGATTTGTATGTTTGCATAACGGGTATCCTCGTGCGTCGCCCTGGCATCGGGCGTACGGTCCCGGATCGCGGGTACCCGATCAATTGCGACGGCCATCGTTGCATCGGCCGCCGCAACTTCTCGATCAATAACAGAACCCGATGCTATACCGTACCCGTGTTGCCGCCGCGTATCGCCCTGCTGTGCCGCCGGACTCGCGACTGCCGCGCCGCCGAAGGTCGTGACGGCGCCGAACTCCGATCCGCAGTGCTTCGCGCCGTGGGCGAGCAACACCAAGCTGTTCCAGTATCCGGCGAAGAAGGGCCCGTACCGGATCGCGCTCGCCAACGGCTACATCGCCAACACCTGGCGCATCCAGATGATCAAGACGGCCAAGGCCTACGCCGCGCAGCCCGAGGTCGCCGCGAAGCTCAAGGAGTTCAAGGTCGTCTCCACCGGCGAGGACGTCGCCGCGCAGATCGCGGCGATCAACAACTTCATCGACTCCGGCTACGACGCGATCGTCGTGAACGCGCAGAATCCCGCGGCCTTCAAGCCGGTGATCAAGCGCGCCAACGATGCGGGCGTCGTGCTGGTCGCGTTCGACAACATCCTCGACACCGAAGAGGCGATCAACGTCAACGTCGACCAGAAGGGCCTCGGCAAGTACTGGGCCGAATGGCTGGTGAAGAACGTGCCGAACGGCGGCAAGGTGCTCGAGGTGCGCGGCGTCTCCGGCACGTCGGTCGATCGCGACCGGCACGACGGCATCCAGGAAGTGTTCAAGGCGTCGGGCAAGAAGTGGGACACGGTCGAGGTGATCGGCAAGTGGGACGACCCGACGGCGCAGAAGGTGACGGCCGACGCGATCGCCGTGCACAAGAAGTTCGACGCGATCACCGCGCAGGGCGGCGACACCGGCGTCGTGCAGGCGATGATCGACGCCAAGCACCCGTTCGTGCCGTTCGGCGGCGAGACCGAGAACGGCTTTCGCAAGTTCTGCGGCAAGTACGGGGCGCAGGGCCTGAAGTGCGCGTCGGCCGGCACCGGGCCGGCCCAGGTGGCGGTGGCGATCAAGACGGCGATCGCGGCGCTCGAGGGCAAGGTCGTGCCGCAGTCGGTCAAGCTGCCGCTCGCGCAGGCCGAGTACCCGAACATGAAGGAAGGGACCGACTACTACCCCGCGCAGAGCGACAACTTCTTCGTCGGCAACGCGTTCCCGACCTGCGGCATCAACTTCACCGCGCAGGAAATCATGGGGCAGACCGAAGCGAACAAGTAGAGCGCGGGCGCGGGGACTGCCGGTCCCCGCGCCATGCGCTATGAGCCTGTTCGTCATGCAGGGCGTCTCCAAGCGCTACGGCGGCGTGCGCGCGCTGCAGGACGCCGAACTCGCGATCGAGGCCGGCCGCATCCACGCGGTGCTCGGCGAGAACGGCGCCGGCAAGTCGACGCTGATCAAGATCATGGCCGGCGTCGTCGCGCCCGACGAGGGCCGCATGCTGCTCGACGGCGAGCCGGTCTCGTTCGCGTCGCCGGCCGCGGCGCAACGCGGCCGGCATCGCCTGCATCTTCCAGGAGCTGTCGCTGATCCCCGATCTCTCGGTCGCCGACAACATCGCGATCAGCAACCCGCCGCGCCGCTTCGGCCTGATCGACCGCCGGGCGCAGCGCCGCATGGCCGAGGAGGCGCTGGCGCGCGCCGGCGCCGACAACATCCATCCGCTGGCGCTGGTCAAGGACCTGTCGCTGTCGCGGCGGCAGATGGTCGAGATCGCCAAGGCGCTCGCCCGCAAGCCGCGCATCCTGATCCTCGACGAAGCGACGTCGGCGCTGACCGCCGCCGACGTGACCAAGATCTATGGCGTCCTGAAGCGGCTGCGCGCGGAAGGGCTCGCGCTGGTCTACATTTCGCACCGGATGCACGAGATCGCCGAGCTGGCCGACGAGTGCACGGTGTTCTGCAACGGCCGCAGCGTCGCGAGCTTCGCCGCGGGCACGAAGACCGACAACGAGGTCGTCGAGCTGATGATCGGCCGCGAGTACAACGCCGTGTTTCCGGCGCGGACCGCGCGCGCGCGGCGAGCGATGCGCGCGCCGCTGCTCGAGGTGCGCCACCTCTGCTGGACCGACCGCCTGAACGACATCTCGCTCCGACTGCATCGCCGGCGAGGTGATCGGCCTCGGCGGCCTCGACGGCCAGGGCCAGCGCGAGCTGCTGCTGGCGCTCTTCGGCGTGCTGCTCGGCGCGACCGGCGAGGTGCTGATCGACGGCCGGCCCGTCGCGATCACCGGTCCGCATGTCGCGAAGCGCAAGGAGATCGGCATGGCGCTGATCCCCGAGGACCGCAAGACCGAGGGCCTGATGCTGCCGATGTCGGTGCGCGACAACCTCTCGTTCGCCGCGCTCGACACGCTTGTCGCGCTGGGGCGTCGTCGACAGGGCGGCCGAACGCGACGCGGTGGAGCGGATCGTGCGGCTGCTCGCGGTGCGCACCGACGGCACCGACCTGCCGGCCGGATCGCTTTCCGGCGGCAACCAGCAGAAGCTCGTCATCGGCAAGTGGCTGATGATGGCGCCGCGCATCCTGCTGCTGAACGATCCGACGCGCGGCATCGATGTCGGCACCAAGCAGGAGATGTACCAGCTGCTGCGCCAGCTGGCCGACGCCGGCGCGGCGATCCTCTTCTACTCGACCGACTACGACGAGCTCGTCGGCTGCTGCGACCGCGTGCTCGTGATGTACGACGGCGCGATCAAGCGCGAGCTCGATCGGCGCCGAGATCACCGAACGCGCGCTGATCAGCAGCGCGCTTGAACATCGGCGCCGAAGGCCGGCAGCGCCGGCGCGCGCGCAGGCGGCTCGTCGTGACCGGCGACTGGTCGTACTGGCTGCGCGAGCACACAGGGCACGCTGCTCGCTTTCGCGGGCTTCGTCGTCGATGTTCACGATCTACGCCGCCAACCATCCGACGGGACTCAACGCCAACGTCGCGACGACGGCGGCCAACAAGGGCGTGCTGCTCGCGATCGTCGCGATGGCGCAGACGCTGGTCGTGCTGACGTCGGGCATCGATCTGTCGGTCGGGATGGTGATGGTGCTCGCCAATTGCCTGGCCTCGACGCATCGTCGTCGGCTCGCCGCTGATGACGGCGCTGGGCGTGCTCGGCGTGCTGCTCGTCGGTTGCGCTGTGCGGCGCGATCAACGGACTGATCGTGATCTACGGGCGGCTGCAGCCGATCGTCACGACCATCGCCACCGGCGCGGTGTACTACGGCGCCGCGCTCGCGCTACGGCCGCGTTCCCGGCGGCGACGTCGACGCCTCGCTGGCCGATGCGCTGACCGGCCAGCTGCCCGGCGGCGTGCCGGCGAGCCTCGCGCTGCTGCTGGCGCTGGTGGTGATCGTATGGCTGCCCTTCCGGCGCTCGGCGATCGGCCGCGCCGCCTATGCGATCGGGATCGTCGGAGGTCGCGGCCTACATGTCCGGCGTGCCGATCCGCCGCGCCAAGTTCGTCGCGTACACGCTGTCCGGGTCTGCTCGCGTCGATGGCCGGGCTGTTCCTCACGTGCGTCACCTATTCGGGCGAGGCGTCGGCGGCCAACGGCAGCGCCTATACGCTGTATTCGATCGCCGCGGTGGTGCTGGGCGGCGTGTCGCTGTTCGGCGGTTCGGGCAGCGCGATCGGCGCGATCTTCGGCGCGCTGATGTTCCGCACCATCGGCGACCTGCTGTTCGTGTTCAACGTCGAACCTCTGTGGCAGCCGCTGTTCCAGGGCATGGTGCTGGTCGCGGCGGTCTGCCTGGGCTCGGTCCGGCTGCTGCGCATCCGCAACCGGCTCGATCTGTATGGCTGACGCGCGCTCCCGCCAATCGTTCCGGCAGCGCCTTCGGCAGCGTCGCGGGCAGCGTGCGCCGGCGCATCGACCCGGCGATCGCGTCGGCGTTCGGCTGCATCGTGGTCGTGCTGCTCGTCGGCAGCCTCTATTCGACGAGCTTCCTGTCGCCGGAATACCTGCTGCAGCAGCTCAAGGTCGCGTCCTTCCTCGGCGTCATCGCGACCGGAATGATGATCGTCATCCTGCTCGGGCCAGATCGACCTGTCGGTGCCGTGGGTCGTTGCCGTCGGCGGGATGATGGCGACCGCGGCCACCGGCTGGGGCCGCTCGGCCAGGCGCTGGCGATTCCGGTGGGCATCGGCTGCGGCGTCGCGCTGGGGCTCGTCAACGGCGTCGGCGTGGCGTTCCTTCGCCTGCCGTCGATGGTCGTCACGCTGGCGGTGAACGCGGTTGCCCAGGGCTGATGGTCGTGCACACCGGCGGATTCTCGCCGCAGGATTCGTCGTCGCCGGCGATGCGCTTCATCGCCACGGGCCACAGCCTGCTCGGCATTCCGAATGCGCTGCTGGTGTGGGCGGCGGTCGGCGTCGTCGCCGTCTTCCTGCTGACGCGCACGACGTTCGGCCGCACGGTCTATGCGATCGGCAACCGCGAGCGCGCGGCCTATCTGTCCGGTGCACGCACCCGCATCGTCGTGATGGCGGCGTTCGCGACTCTCCGGCGGCCTCTCGGCGTTCGGCGGCGTGCTGCTCGCCGGCTATGCGAGCAAGGCTGCGCAGGCGATGGGCGATCCCTACCTGCTGCCGGCGATCGCCGCGGTGGTGCTCGGCGGCACGTCGATCCTCGGCGGTCGCGGCAGCTATCTCGGCACGGTGGCCGGTGTCATCCTGATCACGCTGCTGCAGTCGATCCTGTCGGTGATGCAGATGGAGGAATTCGGCCGCCACGTCACCTACGGCGTCGTGATCCTCGCGATGCTGCTGATCTATGGCCGCGGTCGGCCGCATTCGGAATAGGGCGCATCAGCATCTCTTATTCGATCGGAGCACGCAGCGATGGCCCTCGAGCTCACGCCCAGTTTCGAAGTCGTGGACCCGCGCTTTCGCCAGCTCGCGCTTCCCGTATATTCACGTCGAGAAGCTCTACAGCGGCTGCCGCTGGGCCGAGGGACCGGCGTGGTTCGCGGCCGGGCGCTACCTCGTCTGGTCCGACATCCCGAACGATCGCATGCTGCGCTGGGACGAAACCGGACGGCTCGGTGTCCGTGTTCCGCCAACCGTCGATGAACAGCAACGGCAACACGGTCGACGTCCTCAGGGCCGTCTCGTCTCGTGCGAACACCGGAGCCGCTGCGTGTCGCGCACCGAGTTCGACGGCAAGCGCACGGTGCTGGCCGATCGCTCACGACGGCAAGCGCTTCAACTCGCCGAACGACGTCGTGGTCAAGAGCGACGGCAGCATCTGGTTCACCGACCCGAGCTATGGCATCGACTCGGACTACGAAGGCGACGCCGCGCCGAGCGAAATCGGCGCCTGCAATGTCTACCGCATCGACCCTGCGAAGCGGGCGCGTCACCGTCGTCGCCTCGGATTTCGTGCAGCCGAACGGGCTCGCGTTCTCGCCCGACGAATCACTGCTGTACGTCGTCGACACCGGCCTCACGCACAAGGCGGACGGGCCGCACCATGTGCGGCGCTTCAAAGGTCGTCGGCCGACGGCAGCTCGGCTCGCCGGCGGCGAGGTGTTCGCCACGATGCCCGGTGGGCGTCTACGACGGGTTTCGCGTCGATGTGCACGGCAACCTGTGGCTGTCGGCCGGCGATGGCGTGCACTGCAATCGCGAGCGACGGTTCGCTGCTCGGCAAGATCCTGATTCCCGAAGCCGTGGCCAACGTGTGCTTCGGCGGGCCGAAAGCAGAATCGCCTGTTCATCTGCGGCGACGACGTCGCTGTATTCGGTGTTCGTCAACACGCGCGCGGCGCCGCGCCCGTGATTCGGGGCGCGCGCGCAGCGACGGCGCCCTACGCGGCCTTGACGGGCATGTGATCGTCGATCAGCGTCGATTACCTTCTCCGGGTTCGTCCGCGTCGTCGTCGCGTTTCCCGGTTCAGCGACGCTCTTCATCCGCTGCATGTCGAGCTCGCCGCACCACTTGCCCACGACCACCGTCGCCACGCCGTTGCCGATCAGGTTGGTCAGCGCCCGCGCTTCGGACATGAAGCGGTCGATGCCGAGGATCAGCGCGAGTCCCGCGACCGGCACGTTGCCCACCGCGGACAGCGTGGCCGCGAGCACGATGAAGCCGCTGCCGGTGACGCCGGCGGCGCCCTTGACGTCAGCAGCAGCGACGGCGAGCAGCGTCAGCTGCTGAGTGAGCGTCATCGGCGTGTTGGTGGCCTGCGCGACGAACACCGCGGCCATCGTCAGGTAGATCGAAGTCCCGTCGAGATTGAACGAATAGCCCGGTCGGAATGACGAGGCCGACCGTCGACTTCTTGACGCCGAGGTTCTCCATCTTGGCGATCATCCGCGGCAGCACGGATTCCGACGACGACGTGCCGAGCACGATCAGGAGCTCCTCCTTGATGTAGCGGATGAACTTCAGGATGCCGAAGCCGTGGAATCGCGCGATGAGACCCAGCACGACCAGGATGAAGATGAGGCAGGTGAGATAGAACGTCCCCATCAGCTTGCCGAGCGACAGGAGCGAGTCGATGCCGTACTTGCCGATCGTGAAGGCCATCGCGCCGAAGGCGCCGATCGGCGCCACCTTCATGATGACGCCGACGATCGCGAACAGCACGTGCGAGGTCTTCTCGATCATGTCGAACACCAGCGTGCCGCGGCCGCCGAACTTGTGCAGGCAGAAGCCGAACATGACGGCGATCAGCAGCACCTGCAGGATCTCGCCCTTGGCGAACGCGTCGACGAGCGTGCTGGGGATGATGTTGAGCAGGAAGTCCTGCGTGTTCTGCATCTGGCCCGGCTTGGTGTAGGCGGCGACCGCCTTGGTGTCGAGCGTGGCGGGATCGATGTTCATGCCCACGCCGGGCTGCACGATGTTGACGATCGTGAGCCCGACGATCAGCGCGATGGTGCTGACGATCTCGAAGTACAGGAGCGCGTAGCCGCCGGTCTTGCCGACCTTCTTCATGTCCTCCATTCCGGCGATGCCGACGACGACGGTGCAGAAGATGATCGGCGCGATGATCATCTTGATGAGCTTGATGAAGCCGTCGCCCAGCGGCTTCATCGCCGCGCCGGTGTCGGGATAGAAGTGGCCGAGCAGGACGCCGATGACGATGGCGACGACGACCTGGAAGTAGAGCGATCTGTAGAGCGGTCTCTTGGTCGTGTCCATGCGCATGCTCTCAGGTCTTCGCTGCGGTTCTGTTTCGCATGCGGCGTGCAAGCGGCGCGCGCGGTACTTGTGGATGAGGCTCAATCGGACGGCAGGCCCTGGACCCGGAAGATCTCTTCCAGGTGCGGGCTCATCGGCAGATTGAGGCGCTCGCCGGACGGCAGCGACTTCGTGAACCAGCGCTCGTAGATCGCGACGATCTCGCGGCTTCCCGCGAGCTTGTGGAACGCGCGCTCGACGACTTCGGCGAACTCCGGATCGTCCTTGCGCAGCGTCAGCGCATAGTCGGCGTAGGTCAGGAACTCGCCGACGACGCGGAAATCGCTGGCCGACCGGGTTTGCGCCAGCATGCCGAAGAGCTGCACGTCGTCGTTCGCGAAGGCGTCGGCCTTGCCTGCCGCGAGCGTCCGGAACGACTCGTTGTGATCGGCGGCGAAGATGAAGTTGACGGGGATCTTCTGCCGCTCGGCGATCTTGGGGATCGAGGACTTCCTGGACCGTGCCGCGCGTGAGCACGACCGTCTTGCCGGCAAGATCGCGCAGCGACCGGATGCCGCTGCCGCGGCGCACCAGGAGCTTGGTGCCGGTGACGAACATCGTCGGCGAGAAGCGCGACGATCTGGCGCCGCTCGGCGGTGTTCGTCGTCGAGCCGCATTCGAGGTCGATCTCGCCCGAGCGGACGAGCTCGAAGCGGTTTTCGGGAGTGACCGGCCGGAATTCGACGCGTAAGCTCCTTGCCGACTTCGCGGGCGATCTCGTCGACGACGATTTCGCACAGGTCGAGCGAATATCCGATCGGCTTCTTCGCGGCGTCGAGGAAGGCGAACGGCGGCGAGCTCGTGCGATAGCCCAGGCGAACGACCCGCGTCTCGTCGATCCTCTTGAGCGTGGGGGACGAGTACGCGACCACGAGCGCGCCGCTGCGCTGCGCCAGCGCCGGGTCTGCGCCAGAAGCGCGCACGATCGCCGCGATGACGACCGCCTGCCATCCGGCAAGCGCGAGCGCGGGACGCTATGTCATCGCGCATGCGCTCTACGTCTTGGGTGGCACGTAACCCGAGGGCATCTCGGCGCCGCCGCCGAAGAAGTGCTGCTCCATCTGCTCGGCGAGCCACTTGCGAGCGCCGGGCATCGGCGAGCGACAGGCGATTCTCGTTGACGAGCATCGTCTGGTGCTTGAGCCACGCCTGCCACGCTTCCTTCGAGACGTTCTCGTAGATGCCGCTTGCCGAGCGGGCCCGGATAGGGCGGCAAATCGAGCCCCTTCGGCCTCGCGGCCTAGTTTGATGCATTGGACCATGCGCGCCATCGTGTGCTCCTAGAGATCTTGCGGTAAACCTGCGACTTGCGCTGGTAATTGTAGAGCGCCTGCTTCTGCCGCGGGCAGGTCGGCGATCGCCGCCGTGTGATAGCCGCGCTCGAGAAACCATTGCGACGCGCGCGTGTCGTCAGCACGAAGAGCTTCGGCGAGCTTCATCTTTCGCGCGCGGGTCTCGATTTCCAGCATGCAGCGCCTCGCCGTAGCCTCGCGCCGGAAATCAGGATGGACGGCGAGCGCGGCGAGCTCGCCGACCTTTTCGTCGGGAAAGGCGTAGAGCGCCGCGCAGCCGATGATCGCGTTGTCGTGCTCGGCGACGACGAAGCGCTCGATCTCCATCTCCAGCCGCTCGCGCGACCGGCGCACGAGGATGCCCTGCTCCTCGAGCGGCTCGATGATCTGCAGGATGCCGCCGACGTCGTCGATCGTGGCGTTGCGCAGGTGCGCGAGCGGCGCCGACGGCGATCATCGTTCCGACGCCGTCGCGCGTGAACAGCTCGAGCAGCAGCGCGCCGTCGACGTGCCGGCTGATGAGGTGCGCGCGCTTGACACCGTTGTCGCAGGCGCGGATCGCGCACGGCAGGTAGTGCTGGACGTCGGCGGGTTGCTTGCCGCGGCTGCGCGCCAGCAGCGGCTTCGGCATCCTTGGTCGACAGCTCGGTCATCAGCTGCCGGCCCCGCGCACGCCCTCCGGTCTCCATCAGGAAAATGAGCTTGTGCGCCGATACGCGGACGGCGACCTGGGTCGCCACTTCTTCCAGCGCCAGGTTGAAGATCTCGCCGGTGGGCGAGTAGCCGAGCGGCGAGATCAGCACGATGTCGCCATCGTCCAGGCGCGCGCCGCATGGCGTCGGTGTCGACGCGGCGCACCTCGCCCGTCAGCTGCATGTCGATGCCGTCGCGCACGCCAAGCGGCTTGGCCGTGATGAAATTGCCGGTGGAAACGCGGATGCGCGCGCCCGCCATCGGCGAGTTGGCGATTCCGAGCGAGAGCAGCGCCTCGATGCGCGAGCGCACCTGGCCGTCGGCTTCGAGCACGCAGTCCATCGGTCTCGGCGTCGGTGATGCGCAGGCCGGACGCGTAGCGGCTCGCGATGTCCTGCTGCGCGAGAATCGCCTCGATCTGCGGCCGCGAGCCGTGGACGACGACGAGGTGCACGCCGAGGCTGTGCAAGCAGGTTGAGGTCGTGGATGATGCCGAGAAACGTATCGTCGGCGACGACCTCGCCGCCGAACGCGATGACGAAGGTCTTGCCGCGAAACGCGTGGATATACGGCGCCGCCGAGCGGATCCACTGGACGAATGCGCGCGTGGTCGCGGAATGGGCGGGCGGCGCTGCGGTCGGATTCGGCGGCATCGAAAGCGGCGGCGAGCGATTGGCGACGCATCGCCGGAGCGCGGATTATAGCGCCGCGGCCCCGTATAATCGAACGTCCCGCGCTGACGGGGTCGATTTCGCCAAGCGCCAAGACCATCCATCATGGACACGGGATTGCCTGCAAGCGCCGCCGAGTGGGTCGCACTGGGGGAGCAGCACCTTGCGGCACGACAGGTCGTCGAGGCAGCCGCCTGCTACGAGCGCGCCGTTCAACTGGAGCCGAACGCGTGGAACTATCGGGCCCGGCTGGGCAGGCTCTACACTGGCGACGCGCCGATTCGATGCCGCGGAAATCGAGCTTCGGCCAAGCCTGCACGCTGAAGCCCGATCTTCCCGATTTGTTTACGCTCCTCGCGTACGTATTGCGTGAACAAAATCAAGGCCGAGGCAGCCATCGCCGTCCTCGATCGCGCGCTCGAGATCGACCCGGCGCAGTATGCACGCGGCGATCGCGGAAGCGCCTGATGCTTCCTCCCATCTATTCCGACAGCGAGGATCTGCAAAGGTGGCGCGAGCGCTTCGATTCCGGCCTCGCACGCTTACGCGCCAAGATCCAGACCTGGGTGGCGGATCCGCAATCGGTCCTCGATCTCGACTGGACCAACTTTCTCCTTGCCTATCAAGGCGAAAACGACCTCGCGTTGCAGAAAGGCTACAGCGGCCTGGTGGCTGCGTTGCTCGGCGGCGCCGTGCCTCAACTGCAGGCACCTGTGGCGCGTACGCGTGAACTGTGGCGGAAAGATCCGGGTCGGGTTCATTTCGTCGGATTTTCGGATATCCACGGTGGGCGGCTATTTCCTGCACTGGATCACGGACCTGCCGCGCGATCGCTTTCATGTCTCGGCGTTTTACACCGGTCACCTGATCGATGAAGGCACGCTGAAGTTTCAACGAGGCAGCGACAGCTTTTACGCAAGTGACGGGCGCGTCGACGACGTTGCCAGGACCGTGCGTGACAGCAACCTCGACATCGCCGTCATCCTGGATGTAGGGATGTCTGCGAAGAGCGTTCTTCTCGCGAACCTGCGCCTGGCGCGGAGCCAGGTGCGCAGCGTGGGGCCACCCGGTTACGACGGGTAGCGAATTCATCGGATTACTTCATCTCTGCGGCGATATGGAACCGGAGGATGCGCGATCGCATTACAGCGAGACGCTATTGTGCCTGCCGGGAATCGGCGTGTGCTATCGCCCGCCGGATGCGCACGCAAGAACGCGCGCGCAAATCGGTCTTCCAGCCGACAGGCGTATTTATCTGTGTCCGCAGTCCTTGTGCAAGATCCATCCCGACAACGATGCGCTGTTCATCGAACTGGTCGAGCGCGACCACGCAGGCACTGATCGTATTTTCGAGGGACAGGCGACCGGTCAGACACTGGCCTTCGCCACGCGCCTTGAACGAGGCCTGCGGCGTGCGCAGCGTGCCGCCGCGCCAGCAGATTCAGTTTTCTCCTCGGATGAGCCGCGGCGATTTCCTGAGCGTGATGAGAATCTCCGACGTCATGATCGATACGCTTGCGCTGGAGCGGCGGCAACACGACGCTGGACGCGCTGCCGCGTCTGCATTGCCGGTGGTGACCTTGGAGGGTCAGATTCATGCGCGGAAGGCAAACTGCCGCGATGCTGCGCATCCTCGGAATCGAAGAATTGATTGCAGGAGACCAGGAGCAATATGTCGCGCCTGGCCTTGCGAGTCGCTAGCGACAAGACGTACCGCGCCGAATTGTCTGCGCGTATTCGCGGCGGATTGCCGAAGCTCTTCGATCGACATGAGCCTGATCGCGGCGCTGGCTCGCGCCTTCGAGGAGATCGCAGGGCAGTGAAGGGCCCGTATAATCGAATGTCTTCCACCATGACCACTTCCCTTCTCGCCAACCTCAACCCGGAGCAGCTCGCCGCGCCGTCACGCTGCCGCATCGGTCGGCGCTGATCCTGGCCGGCGCGGGCAGCGGCAAGACCCGCGTCCTGACGACGCGCCTCGCGTGGCTGCTCGCGACGGGGCAGGCGTCGCCGCTGTCGATTCTCGCCGTCACGTTCACCAACAAGGCGGCGAAGGAGATGCTCGTGCGCCTGTCCGCGATGACGCCCGTCAACGTCCGCGGGATGTGGATCGGCACGTTCCACGGCCTGTGCAACCGGATGCTGCGCGCGCACTATCGCGACGCGAACCTGCCGCAGCTCTTCCAGATCATGGACACGCAGGACCAGCTCGCGCTGATCAAGCGGCTCGTACAAGGCGCACGGCATCGACGACGAGCGGTTTCCGTCGCGGCAGCTGCAGCACTTCATCTCCGGCGCCAAGGAAGAGGGCCTGCGCCCGAACCAGGTCGAGGCCGGCGACGAGTTCACGCGGCGCCAGGTCGAGCACTACGCGCTCTACGACGCGATGTGCCAGCGCGAAGGCGTGGTCGATTTCGCCGAGCTCCTGTTGCGCAGCTACGAGCTGCTCGCGCAGCGCGACGAGCGCTGCGCGAGCACTACCGGCGCGCGTTTCTCGCATCTGCTGGTCGACGAGTTCCAGGACACGAACATGCTGCAGTACAAGTGGCTGAAGCTGCTCGCGGGCGAGCACACGGTCGGTATTCGCCGTCGGCGACGACGATCAGTCGATCTATGCGTTCCGCGGCGCGAACGTCGCCAACATGCAGCACTTCGAGCGCGATTTCGCGATGCGCGGACATGCCCGTCGAGCTCATCAAGCTCGAGCAGAACTACCGCTCGCACGGCAACATCCTCGACGCCGCCAACGCGCTCATCAAGCACAACCAGACGCGGCTCGGGCAAGAATCTCTGGACGCAGCGACGACAAGGGCGAACCGGTCCGCGCGCTCGCGGCCCCGTCCGACATCGACGGAGGCGGCGTTCGTCGTCGACGTGACGCGCAGCCTGGCGGCGGAGGGCGTCGCGCTGTCGGAGATCGCCGTGCTCTACCGGTCGAATGCGCAGTCGCGGGTGCTCGAGCATGCGCTGTTCAACGCGGCGCTGTCCGTACCGCGTCTATGGCGGCATGCGCTTTTCGAGCGCGCCGAGATCAAGAACGCGCTCGCCTACCTGCGCCTGATCGCGACGCCGGATCGACGACGGCGCGTTTCTGCGCATCGTCAATTTTCCGCCTCGCGGCATCGGCGCGCGGACGCTCGAAACCCTGGCCGACGCCGCGCGCGCGCAGGGCACGAGCCTGTGGCAAGTGGCGTGCGCGGGAGGCAAGCCGGGCGGCAAGGCGAGCGCGAGCGTCGAAGCGTTCGTCAAGCTGATCGAGGCGATGCGCGCCGCGACCGACGGCCTGCCGTTGCCGGAGGCGGTCGAGCACGTCAATGCCGCCTCCGGCCTGCTCGCGCACTACCGCAACGAAAAGGACGGAGCGGACCGGCTCGACAATCTCGACGAGCTCGTCAACGCCGCGCAGGGCTTTCTGCGCGAAGCCGATCTTGCCGTGGACGCGCCGATGCTGGCGCCGGACGCCGCCGCACGACGACCGGCGCCACGGATCCGCTCACCGCCTTCCTAGCGCACGCGGCGCTCGAGGCCGGCGAAACGCAGGCGCGCCGAGGGCCGGCCGGCGTTGCAGCTCATGACCGTCCACGCGGCGAAGGGCCTCGAGTTCCATACGGTATTCGTCACGGGCCTCGAGGAAGGACTGTTTCCGCACGAAAACAGCCGCGACGAATACGACGGCATCGAGGAAGAGCGGCGGCTCATGTATGTCGCGGTCACGCGCGCGAAGCGCCGTCTCTACGTCACTCATGCGCAGAGCCGGATGTTGCATGGCCAGGTGCGCTACAACATCGCCTCGCGCTTTCTCGACGAGCTGCCGCGCGAGATCGTTTCGTGGCTGTCGCCGCAGACGGCATCGCGCGGGCAGCGCGATCGACCTCGATCCCGCGGGTGGAAGGAGCGGGTCGCCGCGATCGCGCCGTCGCCGCGGCTGGCGAGGCGTCCATGCGAACAGGGCCGGCGCGTCGCCCGGATGGCGCATCGGGCAGAGCGTGCGCCATGCGAAATTCGGCGATAGGCATCATCATCGACGCCGAAGGGCGCGGCGGCGACGCGCGCGTACAGGTCAATTTTCGCGACGCCGGCGTCAAATGGCTGGCGCTCGAGTACGCGAAGCTCGAGGCGGCCTAGCTCCGACACGCTCCCCTTGCGGGACGGTGGATTTCTCTCATCCGGATCCGGCCGATCGATGATCACGCCGGACGCCGGGGCGGGAGTGATCTCCCGGAGCGGAGGATGTCGGCGTCTTCGCGTCGAACTTCCGAAGCACCTCGTCGCGAATCATCGGCTGAAACTGGTATCCGGGCTTCAGGAGTCCGCGCTCCGTCTGCAGAAACGCGAGCACCGTGGCCGCCGAATGCACCCAGTTGCGGCCGCCGGACTCGGCGAAGCCGGGCCCCCGGTCGAGCCGCGTTCGCCGAGCGGATGATCTTTCGAATCCTTGCCCATCCAGAAACCCAGCATGACGCCGTTCTCCGGATTGTCCGGCGGGCCTGGCACGAACAACAGGAGCCACACGTCGGACGTCTTTCCATCCGCGTTGGTCGCAGTCCCGGTCTTCCCGCGATCTCGCCCGCTTGCTCAAGGGGAAATGCGAGCGTCCGCTTCTTCCTTTCGTCGGGCTTCAACTTCCAGATCTCGTCGCTCAGACGGATCCATGCCGGGGATGACCCCGCTCCGGAGTGCCGATGCGGTACCCGTGCTCGCGAGATCGACCGGGCTCTTCAAGAGCTCGGTCATCGCCGCGGACACCGCCGGATGAAGGAGCCGCTCCTGCGGAGGACGATTGTCGCCCTTGGTGTCGCATTCCTTCGGCGCGACCCTCGTCATCCTTGTAGAGAAGCGACCTTCCATCGCTGGCAGACATCGTTTGCGAATCGCGGCGTCACTCGAAAGCCACCGTTGAGGAAAGCGGTCGCCGACGCCATCGACAGCGGATTGACCTCGGAAGCGCCGATCGCCGTGGTCGGGTACGGCTGAAGCATGTGCTTCGCGTCCTTGGGCATTCCCAGCCGATACGTGAGCTCGATCACATTCTTGATCCCGGCACGCGCTCCGGCGCGCATCGCCGCAGTGTTGCGCGACTCACCCAGAGCGACTCGGCAGGTGATTTCTCCGCGGTACTCGGGCTCCGACGCGCGAGTGAAAGTTCTCGATCTTCTTTGTGCCCGCGCCCGCGGCCAAGAGACACCGAGATCGGTGCATCCAGCACCGTACAGCGCCTGAGCACCTCGGCAGCGATGTGCTCGACGGTCCCGGCGTTGAGTCGGCGGCAAGCACCTCCTTGGTGAGCTTCTCGACCAAGCCTCCATAGGTGAAGATCTTGAAGGTCGATCCCGGCTGACGCCAGCCGGTGGCGATCACGTCGTACTTCTGCTCGCTTGAAGTTGGCATTGCCCACCTCGGCGAGCACGTCCCCGGCGAAGTCGACCGCGAATGCTCCGGCGCGCAGCTGGCTGTTGTCCACGGTCGTTCGGATGACGAGCCGAGATAGGTTTGAAGCGTCAGATCGACCGCCTTGGCGAGGACATCCTGAAGTCCGTCGTCGCGCGTGATCGAGATCGTGAGCCCGCCTTTGTTGATCGGGAAGCGATCCTTGTAGAGGATTCGCACGCGCTCGAGGAAGTGGTCGTGCGTGCCGCAGCCCATGCCCGGCGGAAGAACTTCCTTGCGCAGCGACCGATCGACAAGATTCGCAGCCCGCGCGTGCTCGACCTCGGTCGATCATGCCCTGATCCAGCATCAGCTCGAGCACCCGCGTTGGTGCCGCGTGCAGCTTCCGCCCAGTTCGCGTCGCGAATTTCTTCGCGCGACTTGAGCAGCGGATCCGTCGCAAACGAGCGGTCAGGAAGCGCCGGCTTGTTGATGAGAGCTCACGATGAAAGCCACCTGATGGAGCGCGAGATCCTTCGCCGGCTTTCCGAAATAGGCCCGGCTGGCCGCTTCGATGCCGTATTGCCCGCGGCCGAAATACGGCATGTTGACGTATTTGAGCAGCAACTCTGACCGCGAAAACTCACGCTCGATCCGCAGCGCCATGACGATGTCGCCGAGTTTTCTCCATCTCGGTCGATGCGCGACCGGTGCCGTCGACGAAGGTGCTTGGCGATCTGCATCGTCAGCGTCGACGCACCCGGAGCGGCTCTCCTGCAGGAGCCGCTTGGCCATCGCGCGCATGATCGCAACCTTGTCGACTCCCTCGTGCGTGAAGAAGTTCTTGTCTTCGGAGGCGAGAATCGCGTTCGTGAAGAGCGGCGGAATCTCCGACGGGATCGTTGATGAGGATTCGATGCTCGGGCGTCGAAATGCACGCGACCGTTTTGAGATCCTCGGAAACCAGCGATCGATTGTTCGGCAAAGTAGGCTCGGGTCGTGCAGACGCGAGATCGACGTTCTTGTCGATGCCCAGATAGTCGTCGATCTGTTGGGAATACTTGGGAATCGACGATCTCGACGATGTATTCGAATCCGAAATAGCCGAGGAAGCTCAACGCCACCAGCACGCCGAGGAATATGCAGAACGCGCCTGACCAGCCGCCAGACAAAGCGCAACACCGCCCAGGGCAGGGTCAGGACGCGTTTGAGGATGCTGGGCTGGGCTTGTTCCATCGCCCCAAGGATAGCGGAACGCAGGCGTTCATGCTCTGAAACGCCGGGTCGAGGAATGCATTCGGCACGTGGCGTGCCGGCGCGACACCAAACCTAGGCGACGGAGGCCGCTTCGCTGACTTCGCCCGCATGGAAGATGTCGCGGTACGCGATGTAGTCGGAGATCGTCTGCGCCGCCACGAACAGGCAGAAATAAGGGAACGACGGTCAGCAGCGATCATGTAAATGGCGGCCGGGGAGGCACCATCAACTTGATGAGAGCCGACGGCGAGCCCCGGCACCACGCCGCCGCAGAAGAAGAGCAGCAGGCCGTACACGGCAACAGGCCGCCAGTTGGCGAGCGCCGCGCGCAAGCTCAGTCGCATGGCCTGCCGGGGGCCGCAGTCCTGGAACACGATCAGAGCAGGCGCGAACCATATCGCAAGGATCGTGAACAGGGCGAGCACGATGCCGAGCAGCATCGCGGCTTCGACGCGCGAGCTGGCGGCGAACGACTCGTCGCGTATCGCGTTCGATGTGATGGCGTCGAGCAGCACTCCGCCATCCACCAGGGCCGTCGACAGCACCGCCAGCGTCAGTCCGACGATCAGCACGATGCCCACCGGCAAGAGCGCCCAGAGATTCGAGCCGAACCCGCGAAAGAGATGGCGGACCTCCGGTTCTGCCGCCGCGCTCCTGCGTCCACGCGGCGGCAAGGAAGCCCACGGTGAACACGGGTCGGAGCACCATCATGGACGAGCGGACCGGCGACCGGGATGGCGCTCACCAGCAGTTGAATCAGGTAGTAGACGACCCACGAGCACGAGCCACGGGACCCGCGTGCGCGGCCAGCATCGCGGCGGCGTCCTTCAACCAGATGCCTCCGCGGCGCCCCGAGTAGCGCACGAAGTCGATCGTGGGCGGCGGAGAGCTCATGGTCTCTGGCGTCGCCGTCGAGCCAAACCGGGCGGCGCATCGATGCGCTCCGGAAGCGACACGCGGTTGTCGATGCGGTGGCGCAGGATGCGCTCGAAATGCGCGGGGTCATGCGCATGCACGAGCTCACCGGGGCGCGGCAGGTGAAGGTCGTAGAGCCGCGACAGCCAGAAGCGCAGCGCGGCGGCGCGCAGCAGCGCCGGCCACTGCGCGCGTTCGTCCGCCGTCAGCGGCCGCACGGCGTCGTACGCGCCGACGAGTGCCGCCACGAGCTCGGGGACGAGCGCGCCGGAATCCGGCTTGGCGACGCACCAATCGTTGACGGTGATCGCGAGATCGTAGGCGAGGAAATCCGTCGCGGCGAAGCCGAAATCGATGATGCCCGAAACCTGGTCGCCGACGAAGAGGACGTTGTCGCAGAAGAGGTCGCCGTGAATCGCGCCGCGCGGCATCCTGCACCTTGGCGAAGCCCGTCAGGAACTTGAGCTCGGACGGCCAACAATTCGCTCTGGCCCGGATCGACGTAGGGGCGGACGGCGCGCGCGGCCTGCCTGCCACCATGCCGGCCCGCGGCGATTGGTGAGGCGCGCGACGGTACGTGGCCGATGCGACATGGAGGCGCCCGAGCGCCGCACCGACGGCCGCGCAATGCGGGACATCCGGTGCGAGCACCGGCGTACCGTCGACCCGTGTGCACGAGACTCGCCGGCTTGCCGTTGAGCGTGCCGAAGAGCGTGCCCGTGCGGTCGCGGATCGGCGCCGGGCACTCGACGCCGGCGTGCGCGAGATGCGCCATCAGATTGAGATAGAACGGCAACTCCTCGGCGGGCAGGCGCTCGTAGAGCGTCAGCACGTAACGGCCCTTGGTCGTCGTCACGAAATAGTTCGTGTTCTCGATGCCCGTGGCGATCGGCGATTGCGAAACGAGGCCGCCCGACCGCATAGCGCGCGAGCCAGGCTTCCAGTTCCTCGGCAGTTACGGGCGTGTAGACCGACATCGGGCATCGCGGCGCGTGAACGGCACACCGGTTGAGGCGCACTTCCGGATTAGATGAATCAGTTCAGAACTCGAAGAGCAGCCACATCGGAACCTTGAGCCCGTAATCGAGGCTGTCGCGCCGGACGATACCTCACGCCGCCGGCATCCGGAATCAGGAAGTAGGACTTGCCGTGGCGAGGCGTCACCTTGATCCATTTCAGACTGGCCGTTGACCCGTGCTTCCTCGATGGTTTCGCCTTCCTTCTGCTTGATGGTGATCTGCGGCTCGAGGTCGGGATCGCCCGCCACTTCCGGTGGCGGCGGAGATCTCGGGCAGCGGCTCGAGCACCGGCGGCTTGGGCGGCGTCGCACCTGGGCGACGGCGCTCCTTGGGCGAAACTCAGCCCCGGCGGCTGTGAACAGCGCGACGGCCAGAGCGTGTCGCAACGAGGATCGCAGGGCTAATTCATGCAGGACGCGGTGTGCGTGCAATTTTACGCAGGCAGCATGCGGCGCGATTCGCCGCGCGACGCGCGGCTACTAGGTTCAGCATCTTCCGGCGCTCGTCGCGCGTGGGCTGGAAGCCGCGCGATTCGTAGAAGTCGAAGATCGCCTCGACGATGGCCTCCGGCTCCTCGATGACCTGCATCAGGTCGAGGTCTTCCTCGCCGGCCATGCCTTCGCCGACGAGCTTGTCGCGCATCCAGTCGACGAGCCCGCGCCAGAAATCGCCGCCGACGAGGATGATCGGAATGCGCCGGCTCTTGCCGGTTTGCACCAGCGTGAGGCATTCGGACAGCTCGTCGAGCGTGCCGAATCCTCCGGGCAGCACGACGTAGGCGGACGCGAAGCGCACGAACATCATCTTGCGCGCGAAGAAATAACGGAAGTCGAATCCGACGTCCTGGAATTCGTTGCCGCCCTTCTCGTGCGGCAGCAGGATGTTGAGACCGATGGCCGGCGACTTGCCCGCGAATGCGCCGCGATTCGCCGGCTTCCATCAAGCCCGGGCCGCCGCCGGAGATCACGGCGAAGCCGGCGTCGGACAACAGCCGCGCGATGCGCTCGGCCTTGACGTAGTACGGATGGTCCTGCTTTGATGCGCGCGCTGCCGAACATCGAAACCGCGGGGCGCACGCCGCGCAGCCGTTCGGTCGCCGCGGCGAACTCTGCCATAATCCCGAGCACCCGCCAGGCCTCCTGCCCGTTGGAGGTGTACGTCGCCTGCGGATCGATGAGTTCCGGGATCTTGGTGGTCTGATACATGCCTACGCTCGTTCTGGTGGATGGGTCGTCGTACCTGTATCGCGCATTTCACGCGTTGCCTGACCTGCGCACGTCCCGCGGCGAGCCGACGGGGCCCTGCGCGGCGTGTTGTCCATGTTGCGCAGGATAGCCGAAGACGAGAAGCCCGACTACTTCGCCGTCGTCTTCGACGCTCCGGGCAAGACCTTCCGCGACGACTGGTACCCGCTCTACAAGGCGCAGCGTCCGGCCGATGCCGGAGGATCTCGTCCGCCAGATCGAGCCGCTGCACGAGCTCGTCCGGGCGCATGGCTGGCCGCTGCTGATGGTCGAAGGCGTCGAAGCGGACGACGTGATCGGCACGCTCGCCGTAGCAGGCGGCGGCCGCCGGCATCGATTGCGTGATCTCGACCTCCGACAAGGATCTCGCGCAGCTCGTGCGTCCCGGGATCAAGCTCGTCAACACGATGAGCAACGAGACGCTGGACGAGGCGGGCGTGCTCGCGAAATTCGGCGTCCGCGCCGATCAGGTGCTGGACCTCCTGGCGCTCACCGGCGACGCCGTCGACAACGTGCCGGGCGTGCCGAAGGTGGGACCGAAGACGGCGGCAAAATGGCTCACGCAGTACGGCACGCTCGACGACGTGATCGCGCACGCCGGCGAGGTTCCCGGCGTCGTCGGCGAGAATCTGCGCGCGACGCGTCGACTGGCTGCCGCAGGGCAAGCGCCTGCTCACGGTGAAGACCGATTGCGCGCTGCCGCATGCGCCCACCGATCTCGGCGCTGCAAGCTGCGGATGCCGAACGATTGCGAAACGCTCTACGAGCGCTTCGAATTCAAGCAATGGCTTCGCGACGGCACCGGTCGCGATTCCGCGCCAGGTCGCGCGCACCGCAGCCGATCGGCAATCGCGAGCCGATGCGACGCCGGCACGATCGCGATACCGGGCCGACGCCGCGCTCGCAGCGCCGATCGCGCCGGGCGCGCGCTCACGCGCCCTTTCGACGATCCTGGCGCGCGCGCCGCGTCGCGCCGATGCTCCGCCTCGCCGTGCCGCGACACTACGAGACGGTGCTGGACGAGGCCACGCTGGAGCGATGGCTGGAGTGAGATCGAGCGCGCCGAGCTCGTGTGCTTCGATACCGAGACCACGAGCCTCGACCCGATGCAGGCGAAGATCGTCGGGCTGTCGTTCGCCATCGAGCCGGGAGTCGCGTGCTACATCCCGCTCGCCCACCGCTATCCCGGCGCTGCCGACCAGCTGCCGCTCGACGCCACGCTCGCGCGCTTCGCGCCGTGGTTCGCGGACGCGTCGCGCAGGAAAGCTCGGCCAGAACGTCAGAGTACGACCAGCACGTGCTCGCCAACCACGGTCTCGTGCTTCGCGGCGTCGCGCACGACACGCTGCTTCAGTCCTACGTGCTCGAGGCGCACCGTCCGCACGACATGGACAACTCTCGCGTGGCGCCACTTGAACGTCAAGACGATGACGTACGCCGATGGTCGCCGGCAAGGGCGCGAAGCAGATCGACTTCGACCAGGTGAGCATCGCCGATGCGACGGCCTACTCGGCCGAGGATACCGACATCGCGGTGCAGCTGCATCGCTGTCTCTATCCTCGCGTGGCGGCCGATCCGAAGCTCGACCACATCTACGCGACGATCGAAATGCCCGTGCGCGAAGTCCTGTACGAGATGGAGCGCGATGGCGTCATGCTCGACGCGGCGCTCCTCGCCGCGCAAAGCCGCGAGCTCGGCACCAAGGTCATGACGCTGGAGCAGCAGGCGTATCCAGCTCGCCGGGCAGCCGTTCAACCTCGCGTCGCCGAAGCAGCTGGGCGAGATCCTGTTCGACAAGATGAAGCTGCCGACGGTGCGCAAGACCGCCACCGGACAGCCGTCGACCGATGAGGACGTGCTGAGCCAGCTCGCCGCCGATTATCCGTTGCCGAAGGTCCTGCTCGAGCACCGCGCGCTGTCGAAACTGAAATCGACCTATACGGACAAGCTGCCGCAGATGGTCAATCCGCAGACGGGCCGCGTGCACACGACGTTCAGCCAGGCGACGGCGGTCACGGGCCGCCTCGCGTCCACGGATCCCAATCTGCAGAACATTCCGGTGCGCACGACCGAAGGCCGGCGCATCCGCGAGGCGTTCATCGCGCCCGCCGGCAGCGTGATCGTCTCCGCCGATTATTCGCAGATCGAATTGCGCATCATGGCGCACCTGTCGTCGGATCCCGCGCTCCTCAGGGCGTTTCACGAAGGCGCGGACATCCACAGGGCGACCGCCGCCGATATCTTCGGCGTGCCGCTCGCGGAGGTGACGACCGACCAGCGCCGTTACATCAAGGCCGTCAACTTCGGGTTGATCTACGGGATGAGCGCGTTCGGGCTCGCGCAGCAGCTCGGCATCGAGCGCGGGGCCGCGGCAGCAGTTCATCGACAAGTACTTCCAGCAATATCCCGGCGTTGCCAACTACATGCGGCAGACGCGTGATTTCGCCCGCGAGCACGGCTACGTCGAAACGGTGTTCGGACGCCGCTTGTGGCTGCCCGATATCAAGGCGGCGGGCGGCCCGCGTCGCGCCGGGGCCGAGCGTGCCGCGATCAATGCGCCGATGCAGGGCACCGCCGCGGATCTCGTCAAGCTCGCGATGATCGCGGTGCGCGACTGGATTCGCAGCGAAGGTCTCGCGACGAAGCTCGTGCTGCAGGTTCACGACGAGCTCGTGCTCGAGGTGCCCGAGGCCGAGTTCGACGCGCGTGCGCAGCGAGTTGCCGCTGCGGATGACGGGCGTCGCCACGCTTTCGGTTCCGCTCGTCGTCGACGTCGGCGTGGGCCCCAACTGGGAGCAGGCGCACTAGCGGCGCGGGCAGGAGCGGAACCGCTCGCTCAGGCGGGCGCGCCGAAGATGTCCTTGTAGCTCGCGTAGATGCTGGCCGCGAAAACCGGGCCGAGCACGAACCAGCCGAGGCCGAGCGGGATCGTGGCGACGATGGCGAGCACGATGCCGACGAGGCTGTAGACCAGCATGGGCCAGATATTGGCGAGGCATGCGAAGAAGCTCGCCTTCATCGCGACCAGCGGATCGTCGTTGCGCAGCATGACGAGCGCAGGCGCGAACCAGTAAGCCATCATCAGCGGCAACGCCGCGAGGCGTTCCCACCAGCACCGCCAACAGCGCGCCGAATCCGACGGTCGCCAGCATGGTGAACATCGCCTGAGCGGGATCGCCGGACATGAGCGCGCTGATCCCGCTCATCCCGATGGTTCCGATCGCGATCGCCGCCACGATGCACGATGATGAGCACGGTGCCGGCGAGATAGACGGAGACCGAGGACGAGGAGCGAGCCCAGCCGTTCGGAGAACCCGCTGAAGAGGTGATTGATCGTGAGCTCGCCGCCGCGATCCTGCGCGCTGCACCCGGCCATCGATCCCGGCGGTGAGGACGGGAGCGAGGATCGTCGATGCAAAGCTGCCGAGCAACGGAATCAAGCTGAGCAGGATCAGGATCGCCAGGAACACGAGGGTGATCGCGATCCACACCCAGGGCGACAGCGCGAAGAGGCGCCAGCCTTCCTGCCACCAGGCGACGCCGTTGCCCGAGGCGACGGCGGCCGGGCGTGTCCGGCGGACGCCGGTTGCCGGGCCATCGAAACCTGCGGCGGAAGGCGGGTTGGAACGCGGGGCGTCGGTTCGGCCATGGCGAGGGACTCCCTTCTTTGCGCGGCTGTCGCTACGGTATCACGACCGGAAATCGCGCCCGGAGTGAGCCCGCCGATGGCGCCGAGGAGACGCCGTTTTCATCGTACCGGGGTTGCGTTCCCGCGCTGTCGCACCGTATTATTAGCACTCGCCTGCGCTGAGTGCTAACAGCGCGATGGCGCTGAACATGGTCACCGTCGGCCGATCAGGCCGAGGCGGTGAGACTGTCGTAAGTATCTGCTTTGCAACAAACTTTCATAGGAGTGAGCGCTTACCATGAAGATTCGTCCCCTGCACGATCGCGTGATCGTCAAACGCCTCGAAGAAGAGAGGAAGACCGCCGGTGGCATCGTGATTCCCGACACCGCCGCCGAAAAGCCGTCGCAGGGCGAAGTCGTCTACTGCGGCCCGGGCAAGACCGACGAGAACGGCAAGGTCATCCCGATGGGCGTCAAGCCGGGCAACAAGGTGCTGTTCGGCAAGTACTCGGGCCAGGAATTCAAGCTGGATGGGCAGGATCTGCTGCACATGCGCGAAGACGACATCATCGGCATCGTCGACTAATCCATCCCGTCCCCAAGCACAAGCAATCAGGAGAACCAATATGGCAGCCAAAGACGTCCGCTTCGGCGAAGGCGTACGCAACAAGATGATGGTCGGCGTGAACATCCTGGCCAACGCGGTCAAGGTCACGCTGGGCCCCAAGGGTCGCAATGTCGTTCTCGAGCGCAGCTTCGGCGCGCCGACGATCACCAAGGACGGTGTGTCGGTCGCGAAGGAAATCGAGCTCAAGGACAAGTTCGAGAACATGGGCGCGCAGATGGTGAAGGAAGTCGCGTCCAAGACGTCGGACGTCGCCGGTGACGGCACGACGACGGCCACGGTGCTCGCGCAGTCGATCTGCAGCGAGGGCTTCAAGTACGTCGCCGCCGGCATGAACCCGATGGATCTGAAGCGCGGCATCGACAAGGCGGTGATCGCCGTCGTCGCAGAGCTCAAGAAGATCAGCAAGCCGTGCACGACCAGCAAGGAAATCGCGCAGGTCGGCGCCATCTCGGCCAACGCCGACGAGGCGATCGGCAAGACGATCGCCGAGGCGATGGACAAGGTCGGCAAGGAAGGCGTGATCACCGTCGAAGACGGCAAGGGCCTCGAGAACGAGCTCGACCTCGTCGAAGGCATGCAGTTCGACCGCGGCTACATCTCGCCGTACTTCATCAACAATCCGGACAAGCAGGTCGTCGCTGCTCGAGGATCCGTACATCCTGCTGCACGACAAGAAGATCTCGAACATCCGCGATCTCCTGCCGCTGCTCGAGCAGGTCGCGAAGTCGGGCAAGCCGCTGCTGATCATCGCCGAGGACGTCGACGGCGAAGCGCTGGCGACGCTCGTCGTCAACAACATCCGCGGCATCCTGAAGACGACGGCCGTCAAGGCGCCGGGCTTCGGCGACCGCCGCAAGGCAATGCTGGAAGACATCGCGATCCTCACCGGCGGCACGGTGATCGCGGAAGAGCTGGGCCTGAAGCTCGAGAACGCGACGCTGAAGGACCTGGGCCGCGCGAAGAAGGTCGAAGTGGGCAAGGAAGACACGACGATCATCGACGGCGCCGGCGAAAAGGCGGCGATCGAAGCGCGGCGTCAAGAACGTCCGCAAGCAGATCGACGACGCGACGTCCGACTACGACAAGGAAAAGCTGCAGGAGCGCGTGGCCAAGCTCGCCGGCGGCGTGGCGGTGATCAAGGTCGGCGCCGCGACCGAAGTCGAGATGAAGGAAAAGAAGGCGCGTGTCGAGGACGCGCTGCACGCGACGCGCGCGGCCGTCGAGGAAGGCATCGTCGCCGGTGGCGGCGTCGCGTATCTGCGTGCGCGCGCCAACGTCAAGAACCTGAAGGGCGACAACTCGGACCAGGACGCCGGCATCAAGATCGTGCTGCGTGCGCTCGAAGAGCCGCTGCGCCAGATCGTCAACAATGCGGGTGACGAGCCGAGCGTCGTGCGTCAACAAGGTCGTCGAAGGCAAGGGCAACTACGGCTTCAACGCCCAGACGGCGGAGTACGGCGATCTGGTCGAGATGGGCGTCGTCGATCCGACGAAGGTCGCGCGCTTCGCGCTGCAGAACGCGGCGTCGGTCGCTTCGCTGCTGCTGACGACCGAGGCGATGGTCGCCGAACTGCCGAAGGACGAAAAGGGCATGGGCGGCGGCGGTGGCGGCGGCATGGGTGGCATGGGTGGCATGGGCGACATGGACATGTGATGGCGCGCGGGTCGGGCGGATTGCGCTCACCCGCGAGCGTTGTCGGCTCGTGAATGACAAAGCCCCGCTTCGGCGGGGCTTTGTCTTTGGGGTTCGCGGTGCGCGTGGCTGCGGCCATCCGCTCCTTACGGCAAGGCGACGCGAAAGCGAATCCCGCACGTAGGTCAACCCGTCGTTCGGCTGCTTGATGCTGCCGTTGGACGCGTGGTGGATCAATGCGGAAAGCTCGTAGCGTCCGTTGTCGCCGAAGGTCAGGCCCACGGCGGCCTGCGAGCCGAAATTGAAGGCCGTGGTCATGTTCTGCTCGGCAATGTGCACGTGCGAAAGGAGGTCGAAGCCGAAGCCCGGCTTCGACGAATGGCCGGATCGATCCGGGCGAGCTCAGCCAGTAGCGGAGCTCGGCCATGAAGCTGCCGTCATAGAGCGAATGGTGCTGGCGCGTCGTTGTCGCCGCGCGACCCAGCGCGCGATTTGCCCCGTGAGGCGAAGGCCGAGGTCGTAGCGCTCGAGGATTTCGTTTTGCTTCGGTGGCGCCCAGACCAGCTGCACGCCGTAGATATTGGTGCCGTCGCCGTAGCCGTAGACGCGCCCCAGCGAAAGCGGCGGGTCGGCGGCGTGGGCCGCTGCGGCGCAACCGCCACAGGCCGCGAACAGCGCGGCAGCGCGCAAAGTACGGATCGTCGAGGTATCCATGCAGAGCATTGTACCTGCGCGCGTCGCGCCCCGGGCGTAGCCCCGGACTTGCAAAATGCCTTAAACTTGCCGGGCCCATGGCCTCCGGATATCCTGTTTGCGTTCGCAATCGGCGCTCTCGTCATCGCCATCGTCTACGGCTTGCTCACGCGCCGGAGAATCGGCGGCAGCGGAAGCGGGCGGCGATTCGTCGCAAACCGCGTCGCAGTGGACCGAAGGCGAGACGACCCGCCTGCTGTCGTCGGCGGAAACCCCGGGCCTTTACCTGCTGCGGCCCCGGTTCTTGAGCAAGGCCGAAAGCGTCGTCTACATGCTCCTCCGGGCGGCGTTTCCGCGGCAGGAGATCTTCGCGCGCGTGCGCCTCTCGGATGTGCTGCAGGTGAAGATCGGCCCGCAGGGAATGGAACGGCTTCGCGCCTTTCGCAAGATCGCGGATCAGCAGGTCGGCTTTCTGCTGTGCGACCGCGACATGACGATTCTGGCGATCATCGACACCAAGGACGCCGACGCCGTCGTCAATCCGCGCGACCAGAAGCTCGAGGTCATCAAGCAGCGCTGCCTGCACGCTGCGCAGGTCAAGTACATCTGCGTCTATCCGCCGCAGCTGCCGCGATACCGGGAGCTGCGCGAACAGATCCTCGGCCCTCCCGACGTGGTCGGTTCGGGCTGAGCCGCGCCCGCGGGCGCCGCAGTACCTAAACGCGTTCGATGATCAGGGCGATGCCCTGGCCGACGCCGATGCACATCGTGCACATCGCATAACGGCCGCCCTCGCGGCGCAATTGATGGAGCGCCGTGGTGACGAGCCGCGCGCCGCTCGCGCCGAGCGGATGTCCCGAGCGCGATCGCGCCGCCGTTGGGGTTCACCCGCGGGTCGTCGTCGGCCAGCCCATGGTCGCGCGTCACGGCGAGCGCCTGCGCCGCGAACGCTTCATTGAGCTCGATGACGTCCATGTCGGCCAGCGTCAGCTTGGCGAGCGCCAGCACCTTGCGCATCGCGGGCGCCGGCCCGAAGCCCATGATGCGCGGCGCAACGCCGGCGACGGCAGCGGCCACCACCCGTGCCTTCGGCGTGAGCCCGTGGCGCCGCGCGGCCTCCGCGGAGGCCAGAATCGTCGCACAGCTGCCGTCGTTGACGCCGGACGCGTTGCCGGCGGTGACGGTGCCGTCCGGGCGCACGATTCCCTTGAGCTTCGCGAGCGCTTCCAGCGTCGTCTCGCGCGGATGCTCGTCGCGCGTGACGACCACCGGTTCGCCCTTCTTCGCGGCGAGGGTCACCGGGACGATCTCGTCGGCGAGCCGTCCGGCGGCAATCGCGGCGGCGGCGCGCGCCTGGCTCCGCAGCGCAAACGCGTCCTGATCGGCGCGGCCGACGCCGAATTCGACGGCGACGTTCTCGGCGGTCTCGGGCATGCTGTCGATGCCGTACTTCGCTTTCATCGCCGGATTGACGAAGCGCCACCCGATCGTCGTATCTTCGATCTTTGCCGCGCGCGAGAATGCCGAATCGGCCTTCGCGATGACGAACGGCGCACGCGACATGCTCTCGACGCCGCCGGCGATCACCAGCGACATCTCGCCGCATCTGATCGCCCGCGCGGCGATGGCGACCGCGTCGAGGCTCGAGCCGCACAGGCGATTGACGGTCGTTCCCGGCACTTCGGTCGGCAGGCCGGCGAGCAGCAGCGCCATGCGGCCCACGTTGCGGTTGTCCTCGCCGGCCTGGTTGGCGCAGCCGTACACGACGTCATCGACCGCGCTCCAGTCGACGGCGGGGTTGCGCTCGATCAGCGCGCGAATCGGCACCGCACCCAGATCGTCGGTGCGTACCGTGGCCAATGCACCGCCGTAGCGCCCGATCGGCGTGCGGACGGCATCGCAGATAAAAGCCTCGTTCATGGCGTCACCGTGTTCGTCATCGCGTGCGCTTGGAGCGATCAGGCATTCGTCGTCGTGGCGGCCGGCGCATGGCCGCCGAGGAAGAGCCGGTTGAGATTGGGATCGTGCAGCAATTCCGACGCGGGCCGGTCGAGCGCGAGCCGCCCCATCTCGAGCACGAGCGCCCGGTTCGCGTACTTGAGGGCGGTGCGCACGTTCTGCTCGACCATGAGCACGGTCGTGCCGGCGTCGGCGAGCGCGCGCAGCAAGCGTCATCACGTCCTGCACGAGCTTCGGCGACAGGCCGATCGACGGCTCGTCGATCAGCAGCACGCGCGGCCGCAGGAGCAGCGCGCGGCCGATCTCGAGCTGCTTCTGCTCGCCGCCGGACATCGTCGACGCCTGATTGTCGATGCGCTCGCGGATCCGTGGGAAAGCGAGCGAGCGCCTCCTCGATCCGGCCGGGAGCTCGGCGCGCGGCAGCGTGATCCCGCCGAGCTCGAGATTGTGTCGCACCGAAAGCGAGCCGAACAGGTTGCGCCCCTGCGGCACGAACGCGATGCCGTCGGCGAGGAGCTCGCGCGGCGCCTTGCCGTTGATGCATTTCCCTCGAAGCGTACTTCGCCCGAGCGCGGCACGAGCATCCCGAACAGCGTTTTCAGCACCGTCGACTTGCCTGCGCCGTTCGGTCCGATGAGCAGCGTGATCTCGCCCTTGCGCGCATCGAGCGTGGTCTCGTTCAGGATCGTGAGGCTCGGCGAATACCCGGCGACGACCTTGTCGAACTCGATGATCGCTTCGCCCATGGTCAATTCCCGAGGTAGGCTTCCAGCACCTGCCGGTTCGCCTGCACTTCGGCGGGCGGCCCCTCGGCCAGCACCTTGCCCTCGACCATGCAGATCACGTGCGGGCAGAGCTTCATCGACGAAATCCATGTTGTGCTCGATGACGACGAAGCTGCCGCCCTGCGTCTTGTTCAACTGGACTGAGCAGATCGCGCAGCTGGTCGACGAGGCTCGGATTGACGCCGGCGCAGGGCTCGTCGAGCAGCACGAGCCGCGGCGCGGCCATGAACGCCATCGCGATGTCGATGAGCTTTTGCTGACCGTAGGACAGCGTTCCGGCGAGCGCGTCCGCGACGTGCTTCAGCCGGAAGAGCTCGATCATCTCGTCGGCGTGGTGCCCGAGCCCGGCATCGGGCTTCGCCAAGCAGGCGGCAGGGCAGCGAGCCCTTGAACTCCTGCGCGGCGACGATCAGGTTGTCGCGCACCGAAAGCTTGCCGAAGACCTGCAGCGTCTGGAAGGTGCGTCCGACGCCGCGGCGCGACAGCTCGAGCGGCGACATGCCGGTGACGTCCTCGCCGCAGAACTCGACCGCGCCCGGACGTCGGCCTGATCTGGCCCAGGATGCTGTTGAAAAGCGTCGTCTTGCCCGATCCGTTGGGTCCGATCACGCCGACGATCTCGCCGGGGCCACCGACATCGTGACGCCGTCGACGGCCTTGATGGCGCCGTAGGCCTTGCGCATGTCCTTCACTTCGAGAAATTTGGCGGCTGGTCGTCATTTCGTCCGCTGCTTTGCGAAGCGTTCGGGAATCGACAGCAGCCCGCCAGGGAGCCAGATCATCAGCGCCACGACCGCAAAGCCGAACACCGCGAGATACCAGTTCTGCATGAAGCGCAGCCACTCCGGCAGCAGCACGACGACGACGGTGCCGAGGACCGGACCGAAGAACCGGCCGGAGCCGCCGACGATGATCGCGAGCAGCATCGTGAGCGACGCGGACACGTGGAACGGCGCGGGCTCGATGAACTGCACGAGCGCCGCGAAATAGACGCCGCCGATTCCCGCGCACGCGGCGCCGATCGCGAAGGCGAGCAGCGTGTACGCGGTGATGTTGATGCCGAGGCTCTCCGCGCGGATCGGGTTGTCGCGCAGCGCGGCGAACGCGCGCGCCCCAGGGCGATCGCAGCAGCCACCACAGGACGAGGCCGAGGATGAGCACCGAGACGAAGGTGAAGTAGAAGAACGCAAGCGAGCCGTCGAGCGAGTAACCGAACAACGACGGCCGCGGAATGCCCGAAATGCCGAACGTGCCGCCCGTCACCTTCTCTTCGTTGCGCATCACGAGGTAGACGAGCACGTTGAAGCCGAGCGTGGCGAACGCCAGGTAGTGGTGCTGCACGCGCAACGCCGGAAAGCCCAGCGCCAGGCCCACGATGAAGCAGGCGACGCGCCGCGACCGGCAGCACGGCGAGGATCGGCCAGCCGAGCTTCAACAGGATCGCAGCGTGATAGGCGCCGATGCCGAAAAAGGCCGCATGGCCGAGCGACATCTGCCCCGCGTAACCGACCGTCAGGTTGAGGCCCATCGTCGCCATCAGGTAGACGCAGAACAGCGTCATCAGGTAGACGCCGTAGCTCTTGAGGAAATTCGGCAGCACGGCGATCGCGACGAGCGCGACGACGAAGCGCGACGGCGTGACTGCGGCTTGCGATGCTCATACCTTGCGCTCCTCGGCCTTGCCGAGCAGGCCCTCGGGACGGAACAGGATGACGACCAGGAACAGCATCAGCGCGACGCCTTCCTTGTAGGCCGGCGACACGTAATATCCGACGACGTTCTCCAGCACGCCGATCAACACGCCGCCCAGCAGCGCGCCGCGCGTCTGGTTGAACCCGCCGATGATCGCGGCGAAGAAGGCCTTCTGCCCGATCGAATCGCCCATGTCGAATTTCGCGAGATAGGTGGGAGTGACCAGCAGTGCCGCGACGACCGCCAGCACCGCGTTGATGAGGAACGTGTAGAGGACCATCCGATTGACGTTGATGCCGAGCACCCGCGCGGCATCGGTGTTCTGCGCGACCGCCTGCATCGCGCGGCCGGTGATCGTCTTGTTGAGAAACGACTGCAATCCGATGACGATCGCCCCCGCCATCAGCAGCGTCCCGACGTCCGCGTACGAAATGTTGACGCCCGCGAGCGCGAACTGGCCTGCGGGAAACGGGCTCGTGAACGGGTGCGCCTCGGCGCTGTAGCCGGCCTTCACCGCGGATTTGAGTCCGATCGACAGGCCGAGCGTGGCGATCACCAGCGGAATGACGCCGTGACGGATCAGCGGATCGACGACCACGCGCTTGAAACCCCATCCCAGCACCAGCATTGCCGCCGCGCACGCGAGCAGAAACGCGAGCCAGAGCGGCGCGCCGACCGCGACGAAGAGCAGCATCGCGAAGGCGGGGAGCATCACGAACTCGCCCTGCGCGAAGTTGATGACGCCGGCGGCCTGCCACAGCAACGTGAAGCCGAGCGCGGCGAGGGCGTAGATCGCGCCGGTCGCGATGCCGGACACGATGAGTTGGATCAGATCGCCCACGGAGGCCTCGGCGCGGGCATTCTACGCCTGGTCGGCGGAGCCTGTTTGTTGACGAACTGCATGTAGGCCCACAGCACGACGAGGGCACCCGAGGATCGACAGGATCCAGCCGGCCGGATGGAACTTGCCGTCGGGCGATTTCCAGATCAGGCTGCTCACAAAGCCGCCGACGATCGAGCCCACGATGCCGAGGATGCTCGTCATGATCCAGCCCATGCTCTGCACGCCCGGCATGATCCAGCGCGCAATGGCACCGACGATCAAGCCGACGATGATGGTCCAAATGAAGCCCATGATCCCCATGCTGTCCCCGTTCGGTGAGTCGCGGATAATGACGTGTATGCTCGTGATCCGTCGCGGTGCTGGCGCCCGTCCCGAGCTTCGGCGATGCTAGCACAAGCCCTCGATTCGGCGCGCCGGTGTAAGGTGGATCGCGCCGCGTCGACCAATGTCAGCCGCGGGCGCCCATCCGCCGGGCGGAATCCCCGCCGGCGGCGCGATGGCCGCACGGATCGACTCTGGAGCGCTGCCATGTCTTTCGTTACCGCCCTCGCCATCCAGTTGACCAATGGCATGGCCGTCGCATTCGTCCTCGCGGGACTGGTCGCTGCGCCCGTGCACGGCGCGACATGCAGCGCCGAAGCGGTCCCCAAACCACGCCCCTGGTCGAGCTCTACACGTCGGAAGGGTGCAGCAGCTGCCCGCCGGCCGACAAGTGGCTGTCTTCCACGTTCGCCAAGAGACGGTGCCGCAGGCGCGGGGATTGCGCTCGCGTTTCACGTCGACTACTGGGACCGCCTGGGCTGGAAGGATCGCTTTGCCGCACCGTCCTATACCGAACGGCAATACGAGGAATGCGTGCGAATCGCGCGCGCTTCGTCTATACGCCGCAGGTTCTGGTGCAGGGGCGGGATTTCCCGCAATGGCAGGACCGGCGCAGCGCGGCCCGCGTTGGCTGCAGCGTTGGCGCGAAGCCGGCGCGCGCCGAGATAACGCTCGAAGCTCTGCCGGAGCGCGGATCGATCGCGGTCAAGGCCGCGGCGCGGGTGCCATCGCCTCGCCGACCGCAAGGCGCCGTCCTCTACGTGGCGCTGGCCGACGACGGGCTCGCGTCGGACGTCAAGGCGGGGGAGAACGCCGGCGCACGCCTGCGCGCACGACCACGTCGTGCGGCTGTTCCGCGCGGGCCCGGCGCTGGACGCGAACGGCGATGTCGAAGTGGTCACGTCACGCTTCCGCTGCCTGCCGAGCAGGCAGCGCGTCGACGGTCGTCGCGTTCGTCCAGAACGCGCGCGCGCCGGCGACGCGCTGCAGCGCGCTGGCGTTGCCGCTTGCCGCGGCGTGACGCCCTTGGCGCGCGCTGAGGCGCTCTGCGGCGTGCAACGATGCGCGGCTGGCATCGCAAGCTCGGGCCCGGGCCTCATCACCGGCGCCGCCGACGACGACCCCCAGCGGCATCGCGACCCATTCGCAGGCGGGAGCGCAGATTCACGGCCTACCAGCTCGGCTGGACCGTCGTGCTTTCACCTGCCCGCCGATGGTGGGCATCCAGATGGTCAGCGCCGAGGATGGGGCCGCGTCACGGGACACGGGCTCGCGTCGAACATCCGCCGGCGCACTTTCCCGCGGCTGATCTGCTCTACGCGGTCGTGGCCGGGCGTCGGTCGTCGCCAACACGCTCAACGCGTCGCCGCCGACATCGCGGCGATGGGTCGGAAGCGCTGCAGCTGGTCGTCGGTGGCCCGGCAGCACGGCCACGCGGCATCGTGTTCGGCGTCGTTTCGTTGCTGCTGCGGTGTATTCCTGCCCGCATCGGCGCTACGTCCGGCTACCTCAAGTGGCTGACGCCTCGCGCTGCACTGCGTACGTCGCGGTATGGTCCTCGCCGTCGCCGCGCCCGTGGCAGCGAGGTGCTCGTTCGGCCTCCTCTGGCTGCGCGTTGCGTCCGCTGACGGCGCAGACGCTGACCGTCAGTCGTCGCCGTGTTCCGGAACCGCTGGATCAGTCCGTACCTGTTCTTCTGCAGGCCAAGTGGCGGCGCAGGAGGTCGGAGTCAACGCCGAGCCCGGAGGCGCTCGCGCTTGGCGCGAAAGCGCCGAGGGTGCATCACGCGAGCACCTTCATCATCGAACTGGTGATCGACACCTAGCGTCGGGATGGGATTCTCCGAACCTCATCGCCCTGTTCATCATCATCAGCAACGGCCGCGACCACGCTGCACGCGGCAGGATCGCCGGCACTGTAAACGTCCGCGACCGCAGGCGGGGCGGAAGGGCCCGGCCGCTCCGCCGTGGCGGGGACCGGGCCGTCTCCTCCTTGTTCAGCCTTGGAAGTCAGCATCGTATCGGCACCGTGTGCGGGATCGCCTCGCGGTGCCGGTGGCTTGCCGGCTCGGCGGCGTACGCGGTCGCCGAGACGTTCGAGTGGAAGAGCGGCCTCGACCTGAAGCTCCTCGAGGCGTCGCGGAGCCCCACGCGACCATTGCGCTCGCGACGCTGGGCGGCGTGCTGCGCTCGACTTCACCCGATCGATCCCATCAAGGCGCTGTTCTGGCGCGCCGTCCTCAACGGCGAATGATCGCCGTCCCGATCATGGTCGTGATGATGCTGCTTGCGGACGATCCGAGGTCATGGGGACGTTCATCGTCACAGGCGGCTGAAGGCGCTGGATGGCTTGCGACCTTCGATGGCGGCGCGGCTGTCGCCCGACGAGAAGCCTTCGGCGCGCGATCCGGGATGCCCACTGCGCTGAGTAGCCGCGCCGCGAGCAGCTTGCCGCCGCCTCGAAGGGCGCGTTCCCCTGAACGTCGGCAGCTTGGGTGGTGGCTCGCCAAGCCTGCGCTCGCCGCAACTCTTCAACTTACCTCACGCGGGACCCGCTTCGACTCTGAAGGCCTCACCAGCGATGGCCTCGCCGCGTTGGGGCGGGGAGCCCTTCTGACGAGTGGCGCCAGGAACTGGGCCGATTTCGTCGGCCGCAAGAAAGATTTATCTGCGCGCCCGCGAAATACCACCGAAGGCATGGAACAACCAGCTGCCAAGAGACTCTCGATCCCCAAAGCCGGCGACGTTGAAGTGCTCATCGCTGGATCAGGGCGCATCCTGGCGGCATCGTTTCCCTGGCTGCAAAAGCGAGGCCCGTTTCGGGGCGTGCAGGCGCGAGAGCGTGAAATTCCTGATCTCCGCCGTCGAGCGACCTGCTTTCGAGATTGCCGATCGCGTGATTTCCGCCACTGGCCCGCGCACGCGCGTTACCGGTTTCGCAGCGGCGGCCACCACGACGACCGGCCTGCGTGTAGCGCCGATTCAGCAAATTTGCGCGGCCGCACGCGCCAAAGGCGTCCGGACGCTGGATCGATGGCGCGCATATGAACGGGACAGGTGCCGGGTCAACCCGGCAACGAGCTGGGCCGCAGACTTCTTCGCCGGCATGCTCCGGCACAAATGGATGTTCACGTCGCAAAGCAGTGGCATGCGGTCTGCTTTATATCCGCGAAGAGCACATCTGAGAAAACACTCGGTGCACACCGGCGACGTTCAATTGGGACAAGTACGACTTGAAGGCGGCGCGCTTCATGATGGTGGGTACTAACAACCGCGCCATCTTCGAAGGCCACATGGCTGCGTTGCGTTTCTGAAAGCAGATCGGGCCGGACCGCGTCTACAGCCGCATCCACCAGCTGCCGTCGTGGCGTTGCGCGAACGCGTGGCCAAGTTCCCGCAAATTGGAGCGCTGACTCCCGCCGATGATCGCCTGCTACGCCGGTATGGTGAGCTTCCAATTTAAAGGCATCGACACCGAAGCCTCTTTACGCACTCGCGCGCAAGCGGGAACATCTGCGCTCTCGGGCGCGGAGCGCCTGCGTATCTCGACCCACGTCCACACTCGTCCGGCGGATCTCGACGCGCATTTTCCCCAACGATGCACGAGTCAGCTGGGCATCGGCTGATGCGCACCGTCTCACGCGGCATCGTGAGATCCCTGCGCGCGCCGGCGGCAATCGCGCTGTCTCCGCGTTTCCTAGCGTGACTTGTTTGCCGGATAGCGCGCTGGCTCGCTGCTTATCGCGTTGGGAAGAAGCAAAGTCGATGAAGACTCTGACGATCGAGCTGCGCCGCTCTACGGATTTTGGCGAAACGTGGAGCGATCCGCCGGGCTGCCTTTCGAAACTGCGTTGAATGGCGTGCGCGGCTCTCTGTGGGTGCTGCATACAACGCTCATCGCTCCGGATCATCTGATCGCATCAGCCAATGGGTGGATCGAGAAGCTTTATCCTGGCCAGCCTTTGTTTCAACGAGGAGACGGAAGGCTGCCTGCCCATGGCGATCCTGCTGGCGATTCGCGCGATCAGGGCCAAACCTGGGATGGCGGCCGAGTGCCCATCGCCGGACAGACGTCTAGCCGCCCAGCATCACCAGCCCGCTGCTGCGCCTAGCCAGCGGACCGCCTGGCCCTGAGCATCGAGAGCAATAAGGACTTTCTCGACCGCTCGCAGTGGTTTCAGAAAGTGGTTTACCCGTATTCCGATGACTCTGGGCCAAACGTGGACCCAGCCTGTCACCGTGTGCCAGGATCCGTCAGGCCGAATTTTCAACTGGGATCAGCGCACGGCGCGGCTCCAGACGGCAACACTTCCGCCAGCTTCACCTGGACTTACGACAAGCCCGCCAACCGGTATCTCAACGTTCAGCGCCGCTTGAGCCGCGACGAAGGCCGAACCTGGACGTGCGCCCGAAGACCTGGGTTTTGCCGATCAGCCCTCGCGTCCGGCGCATTCTTGCCGGATGGCGGGTTGTGCTGGCCTGGGTCGACCGCTTCGGATCGCGCTCGATCCGCGCGCGCATGGCGCGATGTCGGCAGCGATCGCGCCGTTTCCGCCGGAATCGGAAATCGTCATCTGGGAAAGCCGCGTCCGCAGCGGGAAACCGGTGTCCACCGGCGAAATGCTCGCCGATATGGCGTTGTGGAGTTTCGTAGCCTGCCTTTCGCCGAAACTTTGCCCAACGGCGAGGTGATCGTCCTGTATTACGCCGGCGGGCCCGGGGCGATGCAAGTCGAGTCGGGTGCGGCTGGGACTCAAAATAGAGGCAGGGCTGCGGGAATGAATCCGGCGGCCTGCGTCATTACGTCTATGTAATAATATGCTGATCAAACGCGCACCCGACCTCCGCTACTCCGACGTCACGCCGAAGTACGCTTATCTCAACCGCTCGGACGGTTTCTAGCCGGCTTGCACTTGATGCGCAGGCGCTGCGTTTCTTCGCGGACCGCGCGCAGGCGGGCGCTAAGCCTGGACGGCATCGTCAAGAGCCCTCTCAGCACCAGCGAAAAGATGACGCCGTTCAAAGACGTCGCCAGCTACAACAACTATTACGAGTTCGGCACCAGCAAGAGGATCAGCCCGCCAATCTCGCGCACACTCTCAAAGACGTCTCCCTGACGGTTTCTCGATCGAGGCGCGCGGTGAACAAGCCAGGCCCGCTGGATATCGACACAGATCATGCGAAGATGGCTCCGCTAGAAGAGTTGGGATATACCGGCATCGCTGCGTCGAGGCCTGGTCCATCGTGGTGCCGTGGATCGGCTTCTCTCTGAGCGCTCTGATCAAAAAGTGGAGCCCACCGGACGAAGGCCGAAGTTCGTGGCGTTCCAAACACTTTTCGATCTCAGGCGAGATGCCGGGTCGCGTTATGCGGGCATCCCGCTTCCCTACGTGGAAGGCCTCGCATGGATGAGCCATGCATCCGCTCGCGATCTGTGCGTCGGACTGTACGGCGAGGTGTTGCCCAACCAGAATGGCGCGCCGCTGCGGTTGGTGGTGCCGTGGAAGTACGGGTTTAAGAGCATCAAGTCGGTTGTCAAGATCCGGTTCGTTGAGAAGCAGCCGCCGACTGTGCTGGAATTTGTCCAATGCGCGTGAGTACTGGTTTGTTACTCGGAACGTGAGATCCGGAAGTGGATCATCCGCGCTGGAGCCAGGCGAGCGAGCGCCGCCTCGGTGAGTTCTCGAAACGCAAGACTTTGCTCTTCAATGGCCGATCGGGGACCAGTGGCTTCGCTCTATACCGGCATGGATCCCTTGCACAAGGAACTATTAGCATGCGGTGGTTCAAGATCACTGTTTTTGTCTGTGCCTGAGAGCCGCTTGCCTGCTGCTTGGCTGAAAGCTGTGCAGCAGGATCTCAGCGCGAATCCCATCGAGTACATCACCCATTGGACCTGGCGACTGGACCCTGCGTTTTATCCTCATCACGCTGGCCATCACGCCGCTGCGCAAGCCTAGCTGCGCTGGCCCGGATCTGCGCTGAAGTGTCCGCCGCATGCTCGGGCTGTTCGCGTTCTTCTACGGAGTGCCTGCACTTCACCACCTACTTTGGCTGGACAAACTTCTTCGCGCTGGGAGAGATCGTCAAGGATATCGGCAAGCGTCCGTTCATCACCGCCGGATTCGCCGCGTTCATCGTGCTTCTGCCGATGGCGATCACATCCACCGCCGGCTGGATTCGACGCTTGGGCGGAAAGCGCTGGCAGATGCTCCACCGGCTCGATTTACTTCAGTGCTGTCGCGCGGCGTGGTGCATTATTATTGGCTGGTGAAATCGGACATTCGCAAGCTTCTGTTTTCACGGATCGCTGGTGGCGATTCTGCTGGCTTATCGCGCAATCGGTGGCGCTGGTGGCGGCTGCCAGAGGCCGCCAGTTTCGCGCCCCCGTCAGCACCGTCTCCCCGTTGAACTAGAATAGGGCGTTGCCCCGCGCCCTTCGATTTTCGCCGGCATCTTGTTTGCCTTTTCCATTGCCGGCGCGCGCAAGCGCCGCCCAAAGCGGAAACGTAGCTCCATGGCATTCCAACCGACTGATCCAAGAAAAAGCCCGCATGCAGCAGCACGCCCACAATCCGGGTGATTGGTACGCCTGGGGCCCGGACGCTTTCGAGAAATCGCGTAAAGAAGAGGCTGCCGATTTTTCTTCGATCGGCTATTCCACCTGCCACTGGTGCCACGTGATGGAGCGCGAATCGTTCGAGAACGAGCAGAATCGCCGATCATGAACAAGTATTTCGTCTCTGTATCAAAGTTGATCGTGAAGAGCGCCCCGATGTCGACCGCATTTATACGACCTACGTGCAAGCCAGCACCGGCAGCGGTGGCTGGCTCGCATGTCCGTCTGGCTCACGCCGGATTTGAAGCCCTTCGTGGGCGGGACTTATTTTCCGCCCGAGAACCGCTACGGCGCGCGCCGGCTTTCCAGTGATGCGCTGGAGCTAATCGCGGAAGCATGGCAAAAGGATCGCCAGAAGATTCTCGATTCCAGTACGGCGGTGCTGGAGCAATTGCAGAAGCAGGCCGAAGTGGCTCCTGTCGCTGGCGGCTGCCGGCGACTGGCCGGCGCTCGATAGCGGCTCTCTGTATTTCGGCGCAGCTTCGACTCAAGCTCGGCGGATTCGGCCAGGCGCCCAAATTTCCGCGTCCGGTGGCGTACACTTTCTGCTGCGCTACCACGCGCGCACCGGCAATCAGGAAGCGCTGGAGATGGTGCTGGCTACGCTGCGTCGCAGCGGCGCAGGGCGGCATGAACGATCAGCTGGGGCGGCGGCTTTCATCGCTACTCGGTGGATGCGCGCTGGTTTGTTCCCACTTCGTAGAAAATGCTCTACGACCAGGCGCAGCTTGCCGTCTCGTACCTGGAGGCATATCAAATCACCCACGACGCGTTTTATGCGGCAGCATCGCCCGCCGCATTTTGGATTACGTGCTGCGCAGACATGACCGACAAGGATGGCGGTTTCTACTCACGCTGAAGACGCCGACAGCGTGATCGATCCTGCCGAGCCCCAGCGAAAAAGGCGAAGGTGCTGCCTACATCTGGAAGCAGTCGGAGATTGAAAAGGTCGCCGGCAAGCCGCCATGGCGTGGTTTGGCTATCGCTACGGAGTCGCGATGACAAGTCGGCAACGTGGCCGAAGATCCGCATCAGGAATCACCGGCAAGAATATCTCTGTTCGAGGCCCATACGCTGGAAGAAACGGCGCAACATTTCGAGAAGCCAGTGGACGAAATCCGCGCGCGTCGCTCGAAGATGCGTCGGCCAAGCTGCTGGCGGAACGCTCAGCGGGTGCGTCCTCACCTGGACGACAAAGTTCTCCACTGCCTGGAACGGGCTCATGATTTCGGCCGTTTCGCCAAAGGGGCGCGATTCTCGGCGAGCCGCGCCACACCGCCGCCGCGTCGCGAGCCGCCGGCTTCATCCTCGATCGCATGGTTGACGCCAAGACCGGCCTTCTGTTGCGGCGCTATCCGCAACAGCAGGAGGCTGCCATACCAGGTTTTCTGGACGATTACGCCTTCTTCACGCCAGGGCCTGCTGGATCTTTACGAAACGCAATTCGATTTGTGGCATCTGGACAGCAGCTCTGAAGCTCACCGAAAAGCAGACGGCGCTGTTTCTGGATACCAACAATGGCGCGTTCTTCAGCTCGACCGCTGGCGACGCCGCGCTGGTCATGCGCATGAAGGAGGACTACGACGGTGCCGAGCCCTCCGGCAACCCGTCGCGCTGCTGAATCTTTGCGTCTGGCCCAGATGACGGATCGCCAGGATCTGCGCGAAACCGCCAACAAGGGCTTTCGCGGCCTTCGCATCGCGGATTCAGAATGGCCAGGTGGGCGTCCGCGCAGCCTCATGGTGGCGTACCAGTTCAGCTTGTCCAAACCTAAGCAGATCATTTTGGTGGGCGATGCGTCTGCCGCCGACACGACAAGAACCTCCTGCGTGTCCTGCACGGCCGCTTCGTGCCGGAAAATCGTGATGCTGGTAGCGGATGACGCATCGCGCAAGAAGCTCGCGGGTTATCTGCCGGTAGTCGAAACCATGACCCGGCTGCGCGGCAAAGCCACCGCCTACGTCTGCGATGAAAACTACACCTGCAAACTTCCGACGGCGGACGCGGCCAAGTTCGCCAGAGTTGCTACAATAGCAAGCTACCAACGAAATTCTGGAGGACAAATGGAAAGACCAGGAGCAACCACAATGCGGGCAACCCGCTGACGCTGATCGGCCCAGCTTCGCCGCGGGCCAAAAAGCGCCGGATTTCAAGCTCGTCGACAACAGCTTGAAAGACGTTACGCTGGCCGATACCGGCAGCAGGTGCGCATCATCAGCGTGGTGCCGTCGCTCGATACGCCGGTGTGCGACGCGCAGACCAAGCGCGTTCAACGAGGAGGCCGCCAAGCTTCCCGGAGTGAGTATCATCAGCGGTCAGCATGGATCTTCCGTTTGCGCAGAAACGCTGGTGCGGCGCTTTCGGCGTGGACAAGGTCAAAAATGCTCTTCCGACCACCCGTGCGATGGCTCGTTCGGCTCGAGCTACGCGCACGCTCATCGCAAGGACCTGCGCATCGAAAGCCGCGCGCGATTTTCGTCCTGACAAATCCAACGTCATCCGTCACGTCGAGTACGTGAAGGAAGCGGTGGACTATCCCAACGCTACGACACGGCGTTGGCGGCAGCCAAGACTCGCAGCCGCGTTGCCGCCGCCTGAGCTGACGTGACCTTGACCACCGCGCGCCACCACACTGGTCCCACGCTTGGTTGCCGCAAGGCCGGGGACGGCGCTCGGGCGCGCGGGTGGAGAATCCGCTTGTCCTGGCGGCGGCCTCAATCCATCATCACCGCCGGTCTGCTGGCCGGCAACTTGCTTGGCTTTTCAGCTGCGGCGACTGGCGTATCTTCTGGGGACGCGACCCTGAGGCGCGGATTCCCCTGGGCCGTCTCGATGGGCCTTCTGCCGACGCCGTCAAATCCGGTGCTGATCAACACCATCGCATTCGCGTTCGTGCCCGATGCTGGCCGCATCGCTCCGGCGCCGCGCGGGCCGCGCTGTTTCAGCGGCTCACGCGCCCTTCATTCCCCGGCGTTTCAGCGCTCCTCACGCCCAGCGTGCAGATGCTTGCCTCGTGGTTGATCCGCGCTGCTCGCAGCCTGGCCTGGCAGCGGCTCCGTCGGCAACCTCAGTAATCATTTTGCGAATTGAAACGCGCCTCTCTTCTACCGCGGCCGTGGTGCGTGGGCGCACTACGCGGCGCTGCTATTCGCGGAACGGCGATTCGCCCCAGCTGTCGTACCACCGCGCCGCGATCTTGAACGACTTCGCCGCGATGTTTGCAGCGCGCAGCCAGCGTGGCTGCGGCGCTGGCTTCGGGGCGTCGCGGTTATCGGCGCCCCGGTCGGCTTACGCGCTGGGCGCCTGGGCGCAGTTGGCGATCGTGTATCATTGCCGTCGGCCGCACCGGCCGGCTCGCCATCGTGGAGCGCGACGCGGATCGGCGGGAACTGATCGCCAGGCCGTAGGCGCATCTCTTCTACGGCGGCCCTGGTTGCGTCCAATCTGCTGGTGATGACGCGCCTATGCCACCATGCAGGACTCCGGCACTGCCGCGGCGCTCGATTACCGCATGCGCTGCATCAACGTGCCGCTCGCCTCGCAAACGACTGATCAGTCCATTTCCAACTCGCTGCTGCCGGAGATCGCGCGTCTGCGCAGCCGGTCACACCTTCGCGACGCTTTCGCGCCGATTGACAGGACCGCCGCGATCATCGCCGCCCTGGCCGCCACTGCCGGATGCGCCATCGGGACCCTGCGCCGCGCAGCGAGCCGTTGATCGCGTTGCTGTTCGGAGCGCGGCAGTTCACACGCCGCACTCCGACGCGCCTCGTGGCGGATGTTTTCGCGGCGCTTGCGCCCACCCTGATCGGCTGGAGCCCGTCTGGAGCTGACGGCGCTGACCGCTTTTCGCGCTGGACCGCCCATGGCCGCCGGTGGCGCGGCTTCGGTGCCGGTGGCTTCGAATATGGCGATCGTGCTGCTTGTGCCGGCTCAAACGCCGCGGCTGATCGGCTTGGGGGCCCCGCGGGCCTCGCAGGGTTCTTCGCGCGGTGCCAGTAACACGTAACTGAACGAAGCATACC
>ERZ1370068.9871-contig-8617_pt1 | contig 47432 bp, 75 predicted proteins | sample MGYA00561227_ERZ1370068 | MGnify/ENA primary metagenome ERZ1370068 (study PRJEB38410, sample SAMEA6850437) | metagenome | study: Metagenomic assessment of the ecological functions of the soil: analysis of the soil microbiota associated with the... | reverse complement strand
TTGTACTTCGTTCGGTTACGTATTGTTCTGGAATATGCCCTCGGCGCGGTCGTCTCTATCGGTTGGTCAGGCTACGTCGTCTCGTTTCTGCGCGACATTGGCATTCACATCCCGGCCCAGTTATCGGCGGCCGCGCGGGACGCTCATTACTTTGGCGGACGGAACGCAAGTTACGGCCATCTTCAATCTGCCAGCCGTCATCATTATCGCCATCGTTACGCTGCTGCTGGTGATCGGCATTAGCGAATCGGCGACGAGTCAACAACGTCATTGTGTTTGTGAAAGTGGCGGTGGTGCTCGCTGTTCATCGTCGGCGCGGTTCACGCGGTCAATCCCGCCAACTGGCATCCGTTTATCCCGCCGAGCACCGGGTACGCGCGGACATTTCGGCTGGAGCGGCGTCACGCAGGGAGCTAGGGATCGTGTTTTTCGCCTACATCGGTTTCGACGCTGTGAGCACAGCAGCGCAGGAAGCAAAGAATCCCCAGCGCGACATGCCGATCAGCATCATCGGCTCGCTGTTAATCTGCACGGTGCTCTACATCGCGGTGTCGGCTGTGGCGACCGGCATCGTCCCTTACCTGCAACTAGATGTCCCGGATCCAATTGCCGTGGCGGCCGACCACGCCGGAGTGGGTTGGATGGCCGCCGCTAATCAAATTGGGCGCAATCGCGGGCCTCAGCTCGGTTATTCTGCGTGATGCTCCTGGGCCAGTCGCGGATTTTCTTCACTATGGCGGACGACGGTTTGCTGCCAAAGTTTGTAGAGCAGGATTCATCCAAAATTCCGCACGCCGTGGATCACGACGATAGCCACAGGAATCGTTGTGCGCTTGCTTTGCAGCGGTCTTCACTGTGCGCGAAGCTGGCAGCCTCGTTTCGATCGGCACGCTGCTGGCGTTCGTGATCGTCTCAATTGGCGTTCTTGCGCTGCGGCTGCGCGAGCCTGAGTTGCCGCGCACATTCAAAACGCCGGCTGTGTGGTGTCGTCGCCCCGACTGGGGGCGTTGTCGGCCCTCTGCTCTTGATGATCTCACTACCGTGGCTAACGTGGGAGCGGCTGATTTACTGGTTTGCGTTCGGCATCGTGATTTACTTCGGCTACAGCGTTTACAACTCCAAACTTGGCCCTCGGAAAATCCCCGGTGAGACCGCCTGGTCGCGCGCGCTGAAAATCGCCGGTGTAATCTGGATTGTATTCGGCCGCTCGGCTCGATCTCTGTGGCTGGCGCGTTATCGCACGGACATGCATCCCGGGCCCACTCGGCATTGTCATCGGCGCGGCTGGGTTCGTGCCGCGTGGAGTCTTCGGGCGCCCTACCTTAAACTTGCTGCCCAAGTTTCCGATCACACACACGCACGGCACCTGATGATGGAAACACCAGGCGAGCCAGAATACAGCAGATCCCGCGAGGTGACGCATCAGCGTCGAGAAAATGCCCGCTGACAAGTTTTAGAAGAGACAACAGGCTTTAAGATCCAGCTGACGCCCAGTCGACCTTGAACCCTGCGCGACGGGCTGGTTGGCCTGGCTTGAGAAGCACTTCGGCCTGCTTCCGGAGCTTTCGCTATCGCGAGCTGATTGAAAGCGCGCCGTGCATCGGCGAGTTCGGACAGCGCAACGCCCGCTCGCCGGAGAATTTTGCGCTCCTCGGGAGATAACTTTTCAGATCTCTTCCACTACTCACTGCGCGCGTTTGAAATTCGAGAGATTACGGTCGCCAATGCATCGTCGTTCGCGGCTCCAAACAAATCGACAAGCTGTTGAAACCTTAGATGGAACGAATCGTAGCAAGATCCACATGCTCCGCTTCGGATATTTCCCGCGGCGGGATCACAATCTCATTCGACATCGCCACTGAATGCCAGACGTCAGCGGGCTGGTAATATCCGATCTCAATGCGACAAGCACGATGCCGTTGCGACATTGCAGCATAACGCATTCCCGCCATCGGTTCGATAGCCGCTTCTTTCTCCTCCAGACCGTCTGCACAATGAATCTCGGAGATGAACCTGTCTATCGATAGGCGCGTCATTTTGAAAATCGATACAGTCAACATTCCAATATGCGAAAATTGTCCAAGGGTCGCGCTCAATGGCGAGAAGACGCGGCGGAACCATGGAACGCGGCAGTCCTCAAGCCATTACCCAGATCGTGTGACTCCTCAGTTTCCGCGAGGCACGACCGGTTTCCTGAAATGTGGAATGTCTCTCTCGCCTTCATCTTCCACCACAACGTGGCTCAAATCGAGGATAAAGGCCACACCGTGGATTTCGCGGCTAAAATCTGATTGCCTACAATCCATCCCGATCCTTTGAACTTTTCCGCGCCTTTTTGCGCGTTTAACGCATAGTTCTCGTCTAATTGGGAAAGGCATGAGCGCAAAAATCGTCGGTCTCGAAGAACTTTCGGAGCGCAGCAAGCGCTGCAGGCTGCCGGGAAAAAACTTGTAGCGACAAACGGATGCTTGACTTGCTGCACGTCGGACATGTGCGCTACTTACAAGCTGCACGCGCGCTCGGCGATTTGTTAGCGGTTGGTTTGAATGGCGATCGCTCGGTCCGCGAATTGAGAGGGAAAGGGACGTCCGATTACTGCCGAGCGCGATCGCGCGGAAATTCTCGCGGCTCTACAGTGCGTGGACTCGTCACCACTTTTCCCGAACTGCGAGCGACGCAGTTTATTGCTGCAAGCCATCCTGCCATTTATGTGAAAGGTGGCGACTACACCTCGGAAACCCTCAACGAAGAGGAGCGCACAGTTTTGAAGGAGATCGGCGCCGAAATTCGCATCATTCCATTTGAGGCAGGCTATTCGACTTCGCGCCTGCTCGAACAAGTCATGCGAGAACAGGCCTTGAAAGTTGTGGCGCGCGTCCCGCAATCGATGTCCAGATATCGCTAGAGCTAGGATGAATCAATGTGAAACGGCTGTCAATTGGAATTCTTGGGTCAGGGAAAAGGAAGCAACTGCCGGGCAATTCTCGAGCGTATCCGCTCAGGCGACCTGGCAGCGGAAGCACGTGTTGTAATCTCAGACGTCCTGGATGCGCCAATCCTCGATATGAGCGACGGGAGTTTTCAGTTGCTAACGCATCTCTTGCTGGTCTGGCCGAATTTCGCACCCGGTTAGAGCCGGAAGTGGAAAACGAGCTCGGTGAATATGTTACGCGAGGCCGGTGTTGACCTCGTGGTTCTCGCTGGGTTCATGCGCGTGCTGCACGCACCGATGCTGCCACGTTCCCAGCGACGGATCATCAATATCCATCCATCGCTTCGCCTAAATTTCCCGGACTCAAAGCTTGACAACAGGCGCTCGCGGCGGGCGAACAGGTAACCGGTTGCACGGTGACCAGCGTGGATGAGAAAATCGATCACGGTGAGATCATCGCTCAGCGCGAAGTGCGGATCCTGCCTGAGCGACACGCCCGAAAGCCTGTATGCGCGAATTCAACGCCGAGCGCGCGAGTTATACCCCGGCTGTGGATCGCGAATTCTGCGAAAGATATCGAGCGGCGGGCTTGTAATTTTCGAATCCAGCTTTCCAGTGCGCAGGCTACGGTTCATGCATCGTCCTAGAGATGTTCTGCTTTTGCTCACGGCTCAGTCACTTCCTCCAACGCCCCCGTCGGTTTTTTCTGCTCATAAAGCACGGCGTAAACCTGATCAATTATCGGCGTTTCGATCTTCAGTTGGCGTGACACTCGGAAGCGCTCCGCGCAGTGGGAATTCCTTCGGCCACCATCCTCATGGATTGCGCTGATCTGCATGAGTGATCCGCCTCGCCCGAGACGTTTGCCGATCAGCGTAGTTGCGGGCTGCGCTCACTATAACAAGTCACAATCAAATCGCCCGCGCCGCTTTAATCCATAGAAAGCTTGTGCGTTCCTCCCATAGCAACTCCCAGGCGCACCAGCTCATGCCAACGATCGCGTCACGCATAGGCCGCCTTGGAATTTGTCGCCCAACCCGAGCTCCATCGCTGATCCCCGCCGCGACAGCGAAACACATTTTTCAAAGCGCCGCCCAGTTCGATGGAAGTGACCTCCTGGCTGGTGTAAACACGGGAAGCGCGGACTCTCAAGATGCCTTGTAGATTCGTTGCGCACTCAGCGTCGTTGCAGACCAATCACGGTCGCAGTCGGGAAGTCTTGCACGACCTCTGCCGCGAGATTCGGGCCCGATAAGACTCGCGACCTTCTGATCTGGAAAAAGTTCGCTTTTAGGATCTGACTCATGCGCGCATCCCGCGTGCCGTGCTCGATCCCTTCACGCAACTCAGTAGCACCGCGCGAATATTTGCAATCGCTTCTCGCAGCTGGGCTGCAAACCTTCGCCAAGGCTGCCGATGGCGTCGCGAAAACGATCAAATCCGCAGCCGGTGCAATCAGTGAGCTTGGGACGTGACACGCACCGATCCAGGCAATTTGAGCCCCGGAAGCGATAGTCGCTGTTCTCGCGTGTTTCTCGTCATGCGCGCCGCGCGATCGCCGTCATGACCCCAAAGCGAAACCTGACGCCCATCTTTGCCCCACAACCAGGCCAAAGCCGTCCCCAACTGCCAGCCCCGAGAATTGCTGTTTCGCCTGATTTTCACTTTCGAGTAAAGCGCCGGCTCCGTTCCACGCATGAGCCGCGAAAGATTTCGAACGATGACGCCAAATCACAACTGCCGCGAGACAAACCGACGAGTAGAATAACAACCTTCCCGTGCGTTCCGACTTAGCCAGGTTGTAATCAGAATGATGAGAGGCAATGCAGCTGCAGCGGCGATTGAGGCGACCGAAACATAACTGGTAAGCCAAAAGGTCAGTATCCAAATCGCAACACCAACCAGCGCGCGCAATCGAGCCAACGCCGAAAAGCGCCCCTGGCTGAAGTGGCGACACCTTTCCCGCCCTTGAAGCGTAGCCACACGGGAAAAGAATGCCCGAGCACGCTCGATATCGCCGCGACGAATTCCAAACATCTCTGACGAGTTCCATTCCGGCTGCACTCGCGTAGCGATCAAGATCGACATCTTCACGGAACCGAAGCCCTTCAAGAAATCTGCCGCGAAAACGGGATAGCCGTAACTCCTTCCGGAGCGTTCGCAGTAACGTTGATGTCGCACCGACGTTGCCACTACCGCAGCTCGGATGTCAGATCCCCGCAGATCTCGACCCGCGAGATAGCCGAACGGAATCGATCCCAACAGATAGCTCCCGATCACTACAACGGCGAACGTGAGCATGAAAACCTTATCCGGAACCAACGGCTACGTCTCCACGGCCGGCATGTCTACATAAGTCCTATTCTTAGATAACCATATAGATATTATTGCAACATCAGCTGGCGTGATTCCACTATATTCGCGCTGCCTGTCCGAGCGAACTGGGACTGAGCAGTCGCCAGTTTTTGTCTCGTCTCAGAGCGAAGGCCGTGGAATTTCATCATAATCGAGCCAATTTGGAATCACTTGTTGCTGCCTGCGTTCAAGCTGTCGATTCTGGTCTGATTGCCGCCGCCTGCATAACCCGCGTATTTGAAATCCGTTCGCACCAACCGCCAGATTGTGATCGGTGCGAGAGAAAGAAGGCTCTGAATCGGCAGGTCTCGTGGCGCTAAAGTCGGGTCTCCTGAGTAACTGAGAGACTGGGACGCCATTGAGCTTGGTCTGAGTGGCTAACAGGCGCGCTTGGTCCAAGAGCCGCGTTTTTCCCTATACCGAACCCAGCGTCCGCTGACTTCACTAATCCCGACGTCAAATGCACGGTTCGTTAGCGCGCTGATCGGCGTTGTCATGTCGCGCAAACAGCCGATCCTCGGCCCGGCTTGTAAACATGACGATATAGGCTCTTCGGTGCCCTTGGTGACGAGGTCATCGATAAGAACTCCCATACGCTTTCGCCTCGCTCCAGCACTCAGCGGAGAACGCCCTTGAAGCTTCAGAGCAGCGTTAGCTCCGCGCAACCAAACCTTGAGCCGCCGCCTCTTCGCACCTAGACGTTCCAGTTGACCGTAGCCGGCGAAATACAACCCATCGATCAGCTCTGTTTCGAGAGTCGGGAAAAGCTGTGTTGGCGGAAAATAATCGTATTCCACAGCGCGTAGCCCGGTCGCATTATCTCCGCTCGCTCCAGAGCGGGATCGAATCGTAAGAATTCAAGCTGAACGTCATATGGCAAACTCGTCGAGATGCCGTTTACGTAATATTCTCTGGTGTGGCGGCCCTCCGGCTCAAGGAAGAGTTGGTGCGATGTCTTATCCGAGAATTTTACAACCTTATCCTCGATGGATGGGCAGTAGCGGGGCCCGGTGCCTTTGATTTGCCCGGCATAGAGTGGGGAGCTGACTCAAGATTCGCACGAATGATCTCGTGCGTCCGCTCAGTGGTATGAGTTATCCAGCAGGGCATTTGTTCCACGTGGAACTTTCCTTCGCGCAACGCGGTTCAGCGTAAAGACATCTGCTTTAGCAGTCACCAATTTCCTCATCATAAAGCGGAGAAGGCTCGGCGGCGGCTCTCGTCCCCAGTTTGATTGCGCACCGGGAAAAATCAATTGAGCGCGCATTTAGCGACACGGTGTGCCCGTCTTGAATCGCCCGACCTGGAAGCCTAACTGCCGAAGATTGTCGCTGAGACTCGAACTGGCGTCTGCCATTCGTCCTCCAGGCTTGGTAGCTTCGCCGACGTGCAGGAGGCCCCGCAAAAAGTCACCTGAAGTGATCACGACGCTTCGGGTAGCGATTATCAGCCCCAAATCCGTTTCCACCGCGACGACCTTGCCATCCTCGACAAGAATGCGTGAGACAGTTCCCTGTTTAAGGTCGAGATTGTCGGCCGACTCCAAAGTGGCCTTCATGCGAAATTGATAAGCCTTCTTGTCGCATTGCGCTCTGTGGCGCCCGGACCGATCGGTCCTTCTGTTCTGTTAAGCATTCGAAACTGAATCCCTGTTGCATCGGCATTTAGCCCCATCGCGCCGCCCATGGCGTCTATCTCGCGGACAATATGACTCCTTGGCTAGCCCACCGATCGCCGGGTTACACGACATTTGCCTCAATTGTGTCCAGGTTTTGCGTTAACATCAAAGTCCGGCATCCGATTCGCGCGGCGGCTAGTGCCGCCTCGATCCCGGCATGGCCGCTGCCGACAACCAATACGTCGTATTCTGTCGGTAACTTAACACACTCATAATTAACGTAATTATTTAATAATCAGCTATTTATCTGTATATGCTCGCCAGCGTTCGCTTCTTGTCTGGGTCCTGTCGAATTGTGCGAGGTCTGTATTGCAGCGTATGCCATTCGGCCGAGCACTATCAGAAGCAATGCCGTCGTGCGTCACAAACGCGCCTCCCCATATCCAATACTCAATCATGCGAGGATAACTTTTCCGCGCATGATCCGCACTGCAAACTGACCCAGCGTGCCGGCATAACGCATAAAAAGACCAGGTGCCCGCCCGATCGATCGCCCAAAAGCATGTAGCTGCCAAACCGGATTCGCGTTATACCGTAGAAATAGTTCAGCAAGCTAGTCGGGAAAAGTGGATGCAGCTGACTCAACAGAATAATCTTCCAGCCTCGCGCTCCACCGCAGGTCCCAATGCGCGCAGCGTTGCGATTACGTGAAAGTTTTTGCTGAAACCATCGCCTTGCGATCCATCGGCTTAGCGCAAAGGAAACTGCTGTAGCAAACGAGATTACCCACCAGCACGATTAAAAATCCCCACCACAATCCAAAAAGAAACCTCCGCCGACAGCAAGAATGCCACCGGGAAGCAGAAGAATATTACAAGCGGCGAAAAGCAGCGGGTAGCAAACGGCTCTCCACGTCCCAGCTCATCACGCGCTGTTGCGATACTTCTCGATAAAACTGACGATCGGAAGGAAGCGCGAAAGCACGATTGCCGATTACAATTGCAATAACGAGTGCTCCAACTTGCCAGCAAATCGCGCGGCTGACCTTCAGCATCCGGAAATTGTGCTCGCGTCACCGGCTTCGCGCAAACCTCGCCGGCTGCGTTTTCCGGAGGCGTGGAAATCCGTCTCGCCTAACTAGACGCTCGAGGGCTCTGATTCCGACGACGCGGAATACCAAGGCTGTCAAAAGATTACGCGCGTGTGCGTCGGAACGGTTGAGTGTATAGAAGTGAATGCCTGCGCGAACATCGTTGTCCAGAAGATCGTGGCATTGTTCTATCGCGAAATGAAGCGCCAACGCGCTTGACCATCTCTGGATCGCTTTGGCAACGCTGCAGAGCGCGCAGAAGCCTTGCAGGGAACGCGCGCCGCCAGCCAGCTCGTGGCGATGCGTTTGAATCCGCCGATGGAAGTAACGGGCATGATGCCGGCGATAATAGGACTGTTAACGTCGCGAGCGCATCAGCGTTCGCGCGAAAATCGAGGAAGTCGCGGTTATCGAAAAATAGCTGGGTGACGACGTAGTCGGCGCCGGCGTCTACTTTCGCTTTGAAGTAATCCATTTCGAGCAACCGATTTGGCGTCGCGGGATGCCCTTCAGGAAAGCCGGCTCACCCGATCCCGAAACCGCGGCGGTCCGGATGCGTGCCGGACTCAGTTGAATCGGCGAATGAATTTGACCAAATCGATTGCATGTTGAACGAGTCCCGCGATTTATCGTAGGCAATTCCAAACCGGTCTGTCGCCGCCTAGCGCGAGAATGTTCCCTAATCGCAGACTTTGGCGTATCGAGGCGAGAATCCGCTTCGATCTCCTCCTCGTTAGCGACAGACGCACGGTAAGGTGGGAATCGGGTCGAGCTTTGTCGTGTGTTGAATGCGCTCCACAAGATCGTGCGTTAAAATCACGGGTTGAGCTGCCAGCACCGCACGTCACGCCGCTGACAAAGTGTGGCATCATACGATTCGAGGTCCGTGAATGCGTTTGATAGAGAGTCCCGACCGCCTCCGTAGTTTTCGGTGGAAAGAACTCCGAACGCAAACGTGGAGAATCGCCCCGCGCAATGCATGATCGCGCTACGTGCATGGACTTCCGGCGCTCACCGTTCGCGCGTTCCGTCGACTTCGGTTAGCGTCGTCGAACCAATGCTTCCAGACACGTATTCGGCACCGATGGTTGACTCTGGCTCGGCTCATCGCCGACAGATTAGCCGACTCCGTGGCACAATCGCGAAGGCCCGGTGCCGGGAAACCCTGAGCCGCCTTTGGTTTTGGAAAGCTCACTATCGCAATTGCGCCGGCTTCCGGGACCTGGTCGAGATCTGGTAAGCAGCTCCGATCCGATAATGGCGCAGTACCGAGAACGTATGTTTCGGCGCGGTAATCGTCTCTACTGGCCGCGATTCCCGGATCTGTATCTGTCGTTTCGTGGCCTGACGCCGCATTCTTTGCGCTCTTCGTAAAGATATTTCAAGCAGGCAAACTCCATCCGGGTAGTGCGCGATGCCATTGACATCTTTGTTTTCCATCTTTGCCGCATCGGGCCAGCGCTTCGACCAATCGGTCCGCATCGCAACAAACGCACCGGCGGGGATTGGTCCGTGATCTTTTCCCCATTTTTCTACCCGCTCGAGCCGATGGCGCGTAATCTGGATCTTTCGCAGCCTCCCGTGCACATCTGATGACGAACCAGGCAGCACCATTTCTTTCGGATCGATCTGATCTACGGTTCGAAGCCCTCTTTACAGAATGAGCTGGCGAATCGACGTGCGTCTCCCATTGGCCGACGATGCGTACGTTCGGAGAAGAAACCTGTTCCCCATGACGTCGGGACGCTTCACGCAGTAAAATTGTCTTGCGCACCTCATCGGGAAACCCCGCCAACGAGGGACTCCCGGCGCGAACTCGTGCGTCAGGTCTACGTATCGTTTGTGGGCAAGAATCGTGTTGAGATCTTGCCAAAGCGACGGTTCTTCGGCACTCCATGCCAGGAAAATGCCGGGGCGGAACAGGACGACACCTAATAAGCAACGTCTTCTTAATGCGCATCTTAGCCCAGCTAAAGCATTTAGAGTTAAGAGGCCAATATGTTCGAATAACTTTGAATAAGTCCCGTCCTTCTTCGAAAAGCCAAACCTGTCGGTGTTTCATGTTGACCTTATCAACAGCTCATTCCTGCGTCGTAAACACGAGGCAAGCACACCGTGAACAGTCCTGACTTATTCCCACCTAGAAGGATGATTGCAAAACTAAACCTTTCATCCAACTCATTACTGATTGTGGCAGAAACCTTTGACGCTGAAAAACGGAACGAAAACTGATTGTGCTACTGGAAACAACGACAAAATGCCTGCGCGAAACAGGTTCTACCTCGACAAGACAACAACCCTGCCAAACAGATACGCGAATACCAAGCTTTAGCACAACTGACAGTCTTTTCGAGCATGCCACCTGGGCTTATGCGTTCTGCCGCGAACACCTTTTCCGTGATGATACGAAGGCGCATTATCACGGCTCTTTGGCCAGATGAACATCCTGCTCCGGGAACGACCCTGATTGAACTTGGATGCGGCCCGGATTCTATCGTGCTCGCGCCGACTAGGAGAGCGCTTTCTGAGATGTCAATCACCGGGGTGGATCGTTCTGGGAAACAGGCGCATGGGCCAGCGAGCGAGCCGAGGCGCTTCAGCTTGACCAATTGCTGCTTTAAACGAATCAACGCCCTGAAGTTGTCGTGTTCCGATGCTGCCTTCTGATGTCGTCCCGGCTTCGCGATTGCTCACTATTCTGCCGGAACAAGCGAAAGCGTCATCGCTGAGATGTATCGTGTGTTGAAGCCAGGAGGTCGCCGTTTCGTTGCCGAACCTCGCTACGCTTGGTGGGCGTCAATCCCACTTTGGCAATGTGGCTTCTCGTGGATTGATTCCATCCGAAATGGTTATCGGGAGCCATATGCAAGGCGACGGTATTTTCTGCGAAAGGATTCGCGAACCTTTTCGCGACGCAAGCCATGGAAAGTTTCAGACCTGGCAGGATGGCCGCCACCTAGTACGCTCTTTGTGCGAGAAGGATAGCAATCGGCAGCGCAACGAATGAGAAGAGGGCATCGCGCGTTGTTGATCCGGATAGGTGGCTCAAAGATTTTGCGGGCTGTTCTGCATTGGCGCTGATGACCAAGGCGCCCGCGCAGGGAACGTAAAGACGCGTCTTGTCCCGCCGCTTACAAATGAGGGAGGCGGCGCAACTCAACAGGTGTTTCCTGAGGATACAGGCGCTGCGATTTCCGTTTGTTGTGGCGGCTTAACTGAGGCCGAACTCGCCGGGCCAATCGCATGAGGGATTGCCGTTTACGTGGCCGGTCGGTGCCGAGCTCAGGACTCATGCCGACAGTTTCGCCTGGCCGATTTCAGTTTGCTGCCGACAGCGCGGCGGCAAAAATTTCGGCGAACGCCTGATTTTGCACAGCTGAGGACCTGTTCAGGTGCGGTTTCGGATAGCCGTTTGGTTTGATTGATTCTGATAGCCCGACCATCTCCGCCGAGAACCTCACCAAAGCGATGGAACTCCTTTCGTTGCCGGGGACCATATCGTCCTGGGACCCTGCGGACGACGGTGGTTACTACTTGATTGGATTAAAACAGTTGCACCAAGGAGTCTTCGAGCAAATCGCATCGAGACACGGAACGAGTTTTCGGAGCAGACAACACAGGCGCGACGCAGAATCGGTGTCAGGTGTTCGCATGAGTTGCCTGCGCGGATTGACGTCGATCGATCGCGCGACGCTGCGTCGGCTTTGCAGACGAACTGCCTGGCGAAATGCGCGCGACAATGTCGCGCCCCAGACCCAACGAGTTTCTGCACGCGAACCTATCGCGCGCGATGGGTGGGGAGCGTGCCTGGTCGGCGTAGGCCGCGCTTTTGCATGTGCCGAATCCGAGAGCAACTGAAGCGGCTGCCCTACAACAGCTATGTCGACTAGCCTCACAGTCCGCATGGCAAAGCGCGCATTAGTTACCGGCGGCGCGGGTCAATCGGCTCACATCGTCGTGGATCTTCTCGTGACGATGTTGGCTGGCAGGTCCGGGCACTGATAATCTGGAACCGCAAACTCACCGTTCGCGGAAAGCCGGTCTTGACAGCAGAGGCCGAGTTCGTTCATGGCGATTTGCGCGATCGTGATACAATCGCCGCTGCGCTGGACAAGATCGACATCGTTTTTCACCAGGCCGCTTACGGCGGTTACATGCCCGAGATCACAAAATTTCGTGCATGTGAATTCGCTCGGCACTGCGCAGATGCTCGAAAGTGATCCGCGAGAAAACCTGCCGGTTAAGAAAGTCGTTGTTGCGAGCTCGCAAGCTGTTTACAGCGAAGGCGCCGGCGATTGTCCGAACATGGATTGGTTTTTCCGGCGGTGCGGCCGGTGGAACAATTGCGCAAAGGCGATTGGCAGGTGCATTGCCCGACTCTGCGGCGCGACCACAACGAGCGTTCCGACTCCGGAGAACGCGCCGGTCGGTGGCGAAACCGTTTACGGCCTGACGAAAGTTGATCAGGAGCGGCTGGTGCTGCTATGGGGAAAACAGAGTCGGTATCCCGACGGTCGCGCTGCGTTACTCCTGCACATACGGGCCGCGCCAATCGATCTTTAATCCCTACACCGGCGTGATCGCGATTTTTTGCACGCGTTTGCTGAACGATTTGCCGCCGGTGCTTTACGAAGACGGCGAGCAGACGCGCGACTTCTCATTTGTGGAAGACATCGCCCGCGCGAATTTGCTCGCCGCGGAAACGGACAAGCTCGACGGATTGCCGGTGAACATTGGCAGCGGCACGCGGCACGCCGATTCGCGAAGTCGCTGAACAACTCTCCGATGTTCTGAAGATCGACATCGCGCCTGAGATCAACGGCGAATTTCGTCCCGGCGAAATGCGCCATCTCACCAGCGACACCACGCTCGCTCGCTCGGCCGGTTACAAACCGACTGTCGATCTCAGTGAAGGCATCGCGTCGTTACATCGATTGGATCCGCGCCCAATCAGACATTCCGCGATTACTTCAGCGAAGCCAGCGAAATTTTGAAGAACAAAGGCATCGTTCATCGAGTAGGGAGATGAACATCGCTGCCGCGCATTCCGGATTTCAATGCGCCGGTCGTCGATCATGCGCGGCAAAGATTTTCCGTTGCTCGATGCGGGCATGACAGTGGCGAGAAGCGCTCGAGCGCATCCGGCGCGAAGGCGTGGGTGAGCGCGTCATCTACTTTTATGCGATCGATGAACGCGAAGCGGCTGGTTGGCGTGGTTCCTACCGCGGCGTTTGCTGACGGCGCCGCTGGAAACGCCGTTGCGCGCAGATCAGTGGTGCCGCGCGTCGTGGCTGTTCCCGCGACCGCAACGATTCTCGACGCCTGCGAATTTTTCGTGCTCTACAAATTTCTCGCGTTTCCCAGTCGTCGATGCGGCAACGCCGCGTGGTGGGCATCATCGACGCCAACCTCTTCGCCGAAGAAATTTTGGAGGCAGGCGATAGCGAAGTCCCGGCAGACTGGAAGCCTATTGCGCAGATGAGCCCGGGAGTTCTTTGAGGCGCTCGGCTTTCACATCGAACAAATCCGCGGTGCGTCGCCCTGGCGTGTTTTCCGGTTCCGTTTTCCGTGGCTGCTGGTCACGGTCGGCGGTGGCACGCTTTCGGCGATCCTGGCCGGCTTTTTTGAAGCCACACTCGCGCGCAGTTTAGTGCTCGCGTTCTTTCTCACGATGGTGCTGGGACTAAATGAAAGCGTCAGCATGCAATCGATGAGTGTGACGATTCACGCGTTGCGGTCTGCTCAAGTCACGTGGCGCTGGCTGGCTAGCTGCGTTCCGGTCGCGAGTTGATCACCGCGCTCCTGCTCGGTGCCGCGTGCGGGCTGGTCGTCGGCGTGGTTGTTTGGATCTGGCGAAATGATGGCGCTGCCGCATTCGTCATCGGCGGCAGCATCGCGCTTTCGCTCGTCACGGCGTGCGCGTTTGGCCTCGGCGTCGCTTCGCTTCTTCACCGGTTCGAGCTCGACCTAAAAATTGCGGCAGGACCGATCACGCTGGCACTGGCGGATTTTTTGCGCTGGTGATTTATTTCACGGGCGCGTGGCTGGTTTTGCGATGAGCAGCATCTCAGTCATTATCCCCGCGCTGGATCGAAGAGGAACCGATCGCCGGCGTCGTTGCGCGAATGTCTCGCGACTGGTTTGCCCAACGAGGTGATCGTCGTTGATAACGGCAGCACCGATCGAACGCGCTGAACGCGCACGTGAAGCAGGCGCGCGCGTGGTGACCGCGCCGCGCGGATACGGACGCGCTGTGCGCCGCCGGCGTTCGTGCGCTTTCGCCTGAATGTGACATTGTGGTTTTTCTCGATGGCGACGGCAGCGACGTTGCCCGCGTTCATGAATCAGCTTGTTGATCCCGTAGCGCACGGCACGCACGATTTCGTGCATCGGCTCGCGCACGCGCGGACAACGCGAACCCGGCAGCATGAATTTCCAGCAAATCTTTGCCGGACGACTCGCCGGATTGATTTTGCGATTTCTGTACGGGGTTCGTTACACCGGATATGTCCCCATTTCGCGCCATTCGCCGTGATGCGCTCGAACGACTCGACATGCGCGAGGCAGACCTGCGGCTGGAATCTGGAGATGCAGATGAAAGCTGCGCGCGACGGGCTGCGTATTCTCGAAGTCCCTGTAAACCATCGCCGGCGTGCCGGTGGCGAATCCAAGGTGTCAGGCACGTTCCGCGGCACATTTGTCGCCGGTTCTCGCATCGTTGCGACATTGGTGCGCGTCGCCGTCGGATAGTCGATTCCATCTAGAAGTTCCCGAGTTTTTGTGTAGCGTCGCCCAATGCTTTCGATGCTTGATCTGGAGAGATTTCGCGACCACGCCGCTCAGCCGTGAGCCGTTTGAGTTTCTGAGTCGTTCCAGAGTTTGTAAGGGCTGAGGCGCGTGCTGCAATCGATAAGGATTACCCCGAGGTTGGCCGGGCCGGTAGCTTTCCGCTTCGAGAGGTGACTTATGGTCGCGGGATTTGCGAAGCTGATCGAGGAGATGCGCAGCGAAGAGTTTCGCAAGGCGTTTGAAGAAAAGTTTAACATCGACCTGACCAATCGCCCGGACATGATCACCGTGCGCGGGCGTTGCAGCGACAAAGGATGGCAAGATCCACACCGATTCGGAGACCAAGATCATCACTATCCTTGTTTACATGAACTCCGGCTTGGGAATCGTCCGGTGGCCAGCTTCGATTGTTGCGATCCGGGACGAATCTGGAAGACATCATTCTCGAAGTGCCGCCGACCGAAGGCACGCTGCTGGCGTTTCGGCGCAGCAATAACTCGTGGCATGGTCACAAGCCATTCTCCGGCCCGCGCCGCGTCATTCAGTTCAACTGGGTCACGAGTGAGGCGGTGGTGCGGCGCGAGCAAAATCGGCATCGCTTTTCCGCGTGGATGAAAAACTCCGCGGCGCGCTGTCAGGTGAAAAACAGGCCGCCTAATCTGCTGACCGGGTAGCCTGAAAGCCGAAAGAAACGCCGAACGCCCAATAATCCAACACGAACGCTTAACCATCTGAATTTGACGTTGAGCGTTGAGCGTTGAGCGTTGAGGCCGTTGAGCTTGACTTAGCAGCTTGGTGTAAGAACCTCTTGTGAGCGGTCAGATTGAACCCCAAAAACTTCCGACGCATTGGCACTGCGATCAGCCGAATTCTCGAGGATTTTGCTGATTAAACCTTCAGCACTGGGCGATGTGGTGCACACACTTCCGGTGCTCGTGAAGACTGCGTGCGCGGTATCCGCGGGCGCGGATCGACTGGCTGATCACGCCGGAAAACGCGGAAGTCGTCCGCTACCATCCTGCGCTCTCCAATGTCGTTCTTTTTGCGCGCCGCGATTTCTCAAAGCGCGGCGACGATGGCGTGCGTTTCTGTCGTTTGTCGATCTGCTCAAACAAATTCGCCGCGCGAAATACGAATTGGTCATCGACATGCATGGCCAGGTGCGTTCGGCTTTTTTACTCTCATCAGCGGCGCGCGTGTGCGCATTGGATTTGATCGGCCCATCAAGCGCGGTGTGACAATCTCCGCTGAACACGATCTCAAGAACGTCCCCAACCATGGCTGGCGCGGCGCGCGCGAAGGTTCGTGGATAGCTTACACCCACCGCATTCCCATTCCGACGCTCGATGTTCACGCGATCGATCGTTACCTGTGGGTCGCGCCGTTGCTTGGCCTGGATGATAATCCGCCCGATCTCACTATTCACCTGTCGCCGGAGGCTTCCGGCAGGGTAAATCGATTGCTGGAGGAGCACGACGTGCCGGCGTCTAAACCGCTTGTCGTCCTGTGCCTGGCACAATTTGGGAGACCAAGCATTGGACAATTGAAGGATTCGCTGGTGTTGCGCGGCAATTTCTTCAGGATGGATTTGCCGTCGCTTTGGCGGGCACCAAGCGCGATCAACAGCGATGCCGGCAAATCGCCGCCGCAGCGCCTGGGACATGCGACCTTTCCGGAAAGACAACGCCCGCAGATTTGGCGGCGCTTATTCCGACGTGCTGAGGTCGCTGTCACCAACGATTCCGGCTCGATGCATGTTGCCGCATCGCTTGGCAAACCGATGGTTAGCGTCTTCGGTCCGACCAACCCAGTTCACATCGGACCTTACGAGCGACCGGAATCGGTCGTGCGCGTGGATTTACCGTGTTCGCCATGCAATTACCGTCGCTTGAGCCAATGCCCGTTTGATCACGCCTGCATGAAGCAGGTTACTTCCGCCATGGTAGTGGAGCGCGTGCGGAAAATCCTTTCGGCTGCAAAAAGCCATCCAGAAGAGTGTGGCGGCGGTCGCCGCGGCGACCGCTGAGTGAAAAACCAGGCGCTTGGCACAAGCTCCTCTACAACTCATATTCGCGGGTGAGTGAGTAGAACGAAGGCAATTTTCGCTGGGCTCATCGCCGGATTGCTCGCCGGAATCGTGATGACAACGGCAATGTTATTGCTCGCTGTGCTGGGCGTGGCCACACCGCTCGTGATCATCGGCGATCGCCTTTCGGTTTTCATCCCGCCCGGGCCGTTTCTTTCCCTTATGGGCAAGGTCGGCGGTTACAATCATCTCAAGCAACTCGGCGTTGGATCGACGATAGCTGGTCAACTCGTCGTTGGTGCAATTGGCGGAGCAATCCTCTGATTGTTCTCGCGGCGCAATCCTGCGCGAGCTTCAGCGCTTTGGACCATGTCGATCTTCGTTTTGTTGCCGATAGTTGTGTTTGCAATCGCGCTTTGGCCGGTTTTGGGCACCAGTTACATTGGCCTGCCCATCGGCGCGGCGCGTCTGGTCACGCTGGTCGGTTTCGCGCTGTGCATTTTTGTGTTCGAACGCACGCTCGTCGCTGGCTTTCGATTTCTCACGCAACGAAGACTCGGAAGAAGCGGATTACGAATTCAGCCCGGCGATCGGCCGGCGTGCCTTTGTGCTGGGCGCAATCGGAGCTGCAGTTACGGGCGGCGGCATTCGCGGTGGCTCGCAAGCTTTATCGTGCTGCGACGTTTAGCTATGACGGCACGCAGTGCAAAGGCCGCATCGTTCAGCCGATCACGCCTAACGAATTGTTTTATTGTGTGACGAAGAATGTGGTCGATCCGCGGGTGGACGTCGATCTTTGGCATCTTGAAGTAGGTGGTCTCGTGAAGAACGCCGCCACGTGGCGATTCGACGATCTATTGGGATTCGAAATGAAGGAGCAGGAAACAACGCTGATGTGCATCAGCAACGGTTTGATGCGGGACTGATCAGCAACGCTGTCTGGAAAGGTTTTCCGTTGCGGGACGTTCTGGATCGCGCGGTGCCGCTGTCCGGTGCCGCGCGCGTGCGCTTTCATGGCGTCGATAATTACAGTGATACGATTCCGCTCGAGAAGGCGTTGGAAACCGACCACCCTGCTTGCTTATGAAATGAACGGCGCGGAGTTGCCGGATCGGCACGGTTACCCGTTGCGTCTCATCGTCCCGGGTTACTTCGGTGAAAAACATGTGAAATGGCTCACCCGAATCGAAGTGACCGACGCGAGCGCGAAAGGATTTTACGAAGCTACAAGGCTGGGGACCCGATTTCATCACGCCGACAAGATCGAGAATTGACGTGCCTGACGCTTGGTCGTCGTTTTCGTTAGGCAAATTGAACGGGCCGATTGAAGTGAAGGGGATTGCCTACGGTGGTAACCGCGGTATCTCGCGCGTGGAATTTAGCAGCGACGGTGGCAAATCCTGGCGTGACGCTGAGATCTATTATTCCGGCGGCAATCTGGCGTGGTCGCTCTGGAAAACCGAATGGATGCCAGATGCAGCAGGCTATTACACGCTAGTCGTCCGGGCCACCGACGGAAAAGGGCGATGCGCAGAAATGGGAAGAAGATAGAGGCTCATTTTCCGGTGTAGCAGGCTTGCATGAAATTGGCGTGAACGTGACGGCGTAGCTGGCCGTGTCTTCACGCAGCCTGGCGTGTCATGTGGCTTCGCCGCAATGGCTTACCGAGGCATTAATGACAACGCCGTCCCTGCGGCAACAACTTGCGGTGTGTGCTAAGTTTTATTGATGGAAAGACTGATCATTATTGGAAGCGGCTGCGCCGGATTGACCGCAGCGGATTTATGCCGCGCGCAGCGAACCTGAGCCCGTTAGTGCTGGAAGGTCGCCATCCGGGCGGACAACTCTCGACCACTACGCTCGTTGAAAATTATCCCGGTTTCCCGGAGGGAATCGATGGGCCTCAGCTCGTCCTGAACATGCACAAACAGGCTGAGAAATTTGGCGCCCGGTTTTCATACGCCGAAGCGACTGATTTCGATGCCAGCAATCGGCATATTCGGATCAAAGCCGACGATGAATGGTTGGACACGGAAGCGCTGATCATCGCCAGTGGGGCTTCGGCGCGATATCTGGGACTCGAGAACGAACAGAAACTAGTCGGTCACGGACTGACTTCATGCGCCACCTGTGACGGCGCATTTTACAAGAACGTGCCGGTTTGCGTCGTCGGTGGAGGCGATTCCGCTGCGGAGGAATCATTGTTCCTCACCCGGTTCGCTTCAAAGGTCTATTTGATTCATCGACGCGATAAGATGCGGGCTTCCAAAATCATGCAGGACCGCGTCTTTGCGAACAAGAAGATCGAACCGCTCTGGGACACTGTCGTTACCGAATACATTCCGGACGAAAAAGGCGAAATGCGCGCCGTGCGCTTGCGAAATGTGAAGACGAATGAAGAGCGGGAACTAGCCGTGGCCAGTGTGTTTGTGGCAATCGGCCATGATCCCAATACCAAAGCGTTTCGACGTAAGCTCGACATGGATTCGGACGGTTATCTGATCACGAAGAACCTGGCCGAGAGCCGACACCCTGGTGTGTTCGTGGCAGGTGACGTGGCTGATCGCGTTTACAAGCAGGCGGTGACCGGCAGCCGGCTCAGGCTGCGCGGCGGCCATGGACGCCGAGAAATACCTGAGCGAACTGGGATCCGATGCTTGATTGCTCGTCGCGCAATCGTCGCCTTTTCTTGTCATTCCGAGCGGAGTCGAGGAATCTCTAACTTCTCGCTCCAACGGCCAGCCAGCAATCAGAGATGCTTCGACTTCGCTCAGGGTGACAAAAACGTGAAAATTTGCGATCTGACCCAGTTTTACTCTCCTCTAAGCGGAGGAGTAAAACGCTATTTGCACGAGAAAATTGCGTACATCAGCAATGGTTCGTCTGACGATGCGCACGTGCTCATTGTTCCCGGCTCGAAAACAGAGGTGACAACAAATGCGCGGTCACGAGTTTATTCGATTCGCTCGCCATTGGTGTCGAGGAGCTCGCGATATCGCGCGCTGCTAAATCTCCGCGCAATCGAAGAAATCCTGGAGCGCGAACGTCCAGACCTGATCGAATCGAGCGATCCGTATCAGATCGGATGGAAAGCGATTGCTGCCGGTCGCGCGCTGAGAGTGCCGGTCGTTGGTTTCTATCACTCCCATTTCCCGGAAGCGTATTTGCGCGGGGGCACGAAATTTCTTGGCAAACGTGGCACGCAACGAGCCATGAAATTGACGCGTGCTTATGTGCGCAAACTATACAATCGCTTTCAAGCCACGCTGGTGCCGTCTGAAACGCTGAGCGACCTGCTTTCCGAATGGGGTGTGCGCAATGTGCGACCCGTGCGGCTCGGGGTGAACACCGGCATTTTCAAGCCTGTGCCGGATGACGGAGCCGCGACTCGTGGGTCGTTAGGCGTCTGCCGGGAACAGACATTGCTTCTCTACGCGGGGCGACTGGCCAGAGAAAAAACACAGAAACATTGTTCAGAGCATTCTGAGGTCCTGCAGCAACGGGGCCAGAACAAATTTCATCTGTTGGTAATTGGTGACGGACCGCAGCGGAACAAAGTGCAAAAGCTGCAGCGGCGCATCGGGAACGTTTCTTGGATTTCGTACTGCGCGGACTCGTGCGATCTCGCTCGTTACTATCGCGCCGCAAATCTCTTTGTTCATCCAAGCGTTCAGGAAACGTTTGGACTTGTGGCGCTGGAAAGTCAGGCGTGCGGCACACCGGTTGTAGGAATTCGCGGGAGTTACATGGATCGCATTATTTGCCACGACCAGAAATCGTGGGCCCAGAAGAACAGCCCGGATGCGTTGGCTGACGCAATCGAAGATTTTAGCGCTAAAAAATTGGCGGCTTTGGGAAGACTGCCGGCGGGCGCAACGGAAAGACTCTACAGCTGGCCGCGCGTATTTGAGGAACTGTTTTGCATTTATCGCGAGGTTCGCGCAAACTACCGCCGATTTTAGATGGTGAACGACGACCACAAGCCGTTCCTTATTCGTGGCTATCGCAGATCGGACCGCGAAGCGGTAAGAAAGCTCTGCTGCGATACCGGATTTCTTGGCGACCCGATTGATCCCGTTTATGAGGATCGAGAATTGTTCGCTGATTTTCTCACGACTTATTACACCGATCACGAACCGGGATCGTGTTTTCTTCTGGAGGTCGACGGCGAAATTCGCGGTTATCTTCTGGGCTCACGCAAGCCTCTGCAAAACCAGCTTTACGCGCTTTATCAAAATGTCTGGTTATTTTTCGCGCGCTGACGCGCTATTTCCGCTACAATGGGCGCTCGCGCCGTTTTGTTCGGTGGATCCTGGTGCACGGATGGCGTGAAGTGCCAGCGGCGCCGCGACGCACACCGCATTTTCATATCAACCTGCTGCCAGATGCCCGGAAAGTTTCGACGACGCGCGCCCTGATGAGCGCGTATTTGAGTTATCTCTATCGCTCCGGCGAAAAACGCGTTTACGGCCAGATCATTACATTCGAAAGCCGGCGCGGAGAGAAAATGTTCGAACGGCACGGGTTTAAGGTGCTTAACCGCGCAGAGATCACCAGCATACAGGCAATTTATCCCAAATCAGTTTATCTCAGCACCGTGATCAAGAACCTGGAGACGGCAGAGCCGCTCTCAGTTACGACGCGCCCACGTTTCTAGCGTCGGCAACTTGTTCCAATGGTCAGCTCGCTTAGAGCGTCAACAATGTCATCGACATCAAGACGGCACGTGTGGTCGACGTCCGCGTGCGCGAGGCGAATAGTGCCGCTATTACTTATGAGAAACGTGCCTGCGACCGGCAGGTCTTTCTGCGCCCACGTGGCCGTTGGGATATTCAAGTCGATGGCCGAACAACCGATAGAGTTCAAGGAGGTCACTATTACCTTCAACGACAAGACCAAACTGCCGAATAACCTTGTCGCCGTCGTCACTCAACATCGGTAAAGGCGAGCTGCCTCTTTATCTGGGCGGAAAGTAAATCGTCCGCAAGCTCCGGAGAGATGGCGACAACTTGTGCGCCCAGTTGTCGCAACTCCGCCAGACGCCGCTGAAACCCGCGCAGGTGCAGGTCGCAGTAGGGACACCAGTTGCCGTGGCAGAAAACAACCACCACATGTCCTGCGCGAAGCAGAGAGGTACAGCGCACTGCGTTGCCATCTGTATCGGGTAGAATGAAGTCGGGCGCAGAATCGCCGACCTTGACCAACGTTTTATCCACAAGCGCCTTCATGTCAGCTTTGCACGCGGCACGCGTCTTAATGAGATAGACCTTTACCAGCATACGGTTTTCGGCCCCGTGAACCACAATCTCTCTTTCACTTTCGCGACGGCTGGCGACCACGACCTTCGGTCCAGCGTTAGCAAACACGAAGGCTGTGGCTGTTCCAATTGGCGAGGGTCCACTGATAACAACTGGACCTTTGTCTTTGTGCGCAAGGCATTCATTCCCTCTTCTAATGGCAGTGTCCCGGCAATCGTTCAAAACGCATAATTCACTTGTAGAAATCGGATTTTGTGAAAGCAGCCCGCCATAATAAAAAAGCCTCGCCACGTAGGTCTTCATTCGTCTTTACCCTCTTCTAAGAATTTTGAGGGCAGACATTTCAGGAGATTTAAAGTTTCTTTTGAAACTAGATGAGCGCGGTGCGGTCAGAGACGCGCCGAGGCCTCTTATTATTGTTTGGAGGCGGGCGGAGCCAGGCGCTGAACTAGCGCTTGGAAACGTGGATCCTCTCGCAAAGGATCCCAGAGAGCGTTTAGTTTAAAATCGCCGTATGTCGGCTGAGCTAAAACGTTCCTGCCCGCTGGTTGGCCAATGAGCGGTTCTAAAGTAGTAATCGCGCGGTCGCGCTGGCCGGTCCACGCGTAAACAATGGCCAAATTGCAATCGCCGATTGGGGCATCGGTAGCAGAGCTCTTCATCTGCTCGCGTGCACGGAGCGCCTCGGCGAGCGCCAACTCGTGGTGCTCCAACCCGGCATCGATAATTGCAAGGACACCCAGTTTGCGACCGTTGCCGGGATCAGCCGCGACTGCATTCTCAATGTCTGCGCGAGCTATCAGAAAAGCTGCTTGGGAGGCAGATTTATCTCCACGAAGTCGCTCCGCCAATGCTTGGAACCACGCTTTAGGATAAGCTCACTCCGGTGATTAGTGATTCTGGCTAGATCCGGTGGCTTCCAATATGCGCAGTATCGTTTCGGCATCGCGATCGCCCAAAGCAAGCGTCAGTCCAGTTAGGACCTTGTCATGTTCCGTAAGATCATTTGCTGCGGCGCGCTCGGCCAAGGCAACGCGCAGCGGACGTGGATTGGCACGCTGTTCGAGCGGGCCAAGCGCTCCTTCCAATGGCAAATCTCCAGGATGCTCGGATCGCTGGCAATCATTTGCGTCATGAGATGGTCATAATCCTCGTAGCGCCGCATCAAGCGATAAGTCTCCGCCACAACGAAAGCGCGCTATTGTCGACGGCGTGGCTCCAGCGCTGCTATCGCGCGCGCGAAACCTCGAACAGCATCGTCCCATCGCCCCTGGCTACGCGCGACGCGCGCCGCAATCATCTCAAGCTCAAAGTTGTTTGGAAGAGTGCGCCGCGCCAGGTCCGCCTCCGAACCCGCTTGCTTATAATCTTTGGTGACACGAAAAAATGATACGCCTGGGCCAGATGCAGTTCTCCGGCGTCGGGATCGATGCTTGCGGGCGTTTTGAAGTGCGATCTCGGCGAGGCTGCGATGATCGACTGCTAATTCTTCGGGCTTTGCGCCTGTTTGATTGCTGAAGAAAAAGCCGTGCGCCTTTGCCAGTTCGCAGTATGCGAGGAGAACCTGGGGTCTCGTGCAACCGCTTTCTCGAGTAAGTCGATCCTACGCAACGCGTCCCGACGCGCGGACGCTTCATCGCGAAAGCTGACGGGGACCATCACGAGCGCGCAAATAGAGCTCGTAAGCCTCCGCATCCCTTGTCGGCGGCTGATTCAGCGCCGACTTTCGCGGGCCGAAAGTTGTGTTCGCAACCGGACAGCGACGGAGCGCGTCGATTTCATTCTCCAAGGCGAACACATCTCTGATCGGTTGTTCGTACGTTCCAGTCCAGGGGTGGTCGTTATCACGGCTATCAGCGAGTCGCAGCGAAACGCGCACAACGTCATTCGCTCGCCAGACGGAGCCTTCCAGCAAATGTCTTACTCCCAGCTTGCGAGCGATGGCAGGAAGATCGCGCTTCTTTCCAGGCAGATAAGAACGAGTAACTTCCTCGTCCGATTACTTTCAGGTTGGCAAGTCGAGCCAGGCCGTCCGCGATCTCATCCTGCATTCCCACGGTGAAATAGGCGTCCTCGCCATTTGGGCTGAGATTTTCGAAGGCAACACCGCAATCGAACGTTCCATCTCGGCGAAAGATTGCGCACGCTGGTGCAAAAGCATTGCAACTACGAGCGCCGTAAAAGGAACGCTGATCCCGCTGCCGCCAGAATCAAACGCTTCCGTCGCAAGCGCTGCCCTAGGTTCAAATTTTTTCGCGGCAACGATGAACCGCCGCGAGAAGTTCACGCGCCGTTTGTGGTCGCTTCGCAGGATCGACAGCCAAGATCGACTTCAGGAGCGCAATCACCTTCACCGGAACGTGCGCGGCTTTCAGCTGTTCGAGTGGTAGCTCTTCTCTGCTGGATCGAATCTGCTCCAGCGTCTCTCCGCGAAACGGCGTTTTGTCCCGTGAGGAGTACTCACAACGTAACGCCCAATGAATAAATGTCGGAGCGCGTGTCGATCCGCGATTTTCCAGTTTCGGCAAACTGCTCCGGGCTGGCGAACGCCGGTGTGCCTATAAAACCAGCTTGTGTTTGATCCATCGTATCCGTTTGCGAAGCGACGACTTTAGCCACGCCGTAATCGATGATCTTCACCAAGAGCAGTTCGCTCGCATCCGAACCGATCATCAGATTCGAGGGCTTAAGATCACGATGCACAACGCCGCATGCTTCCGCGGCCGCAAGGCCACGCGCTGCTTGCTCGATCACTTCAAGCGCGAGCGACAATGGCAGGGGTCCGGTCCGTTGCACGCGGGCTTGCAGCGTTTCACCTTCGACAAGTTCCATCGCATAAAAGTATTCGCCATCCTGCTCGCCGTAATGGGTGACCCGTGCCACGTTCGGGTGATGAATCTGCGCAGCGGCGCGCGCTTCGCGCAAAAATCGCGCGCGAGCGATTGGATTTTCCGCCAGCTTCAGACTGATAACTTTGAGTGCAACGAGGGAATTTAAAACGGTGTCGCGAGCCCGATAAGTTACGGCCATTGCTCCGGCGCCAAGCGCGATCGGAAATCCGCTGGTATCTGTCTCAACCTCAAAGTGGCCATAGCGCAACGGACCGGGCGTGACCTCAGCATTTCGTTGCGATTGCTCCTCCTCGAGGCCGCCCAATCGAAGAGGCAACGCAGACATTCCCCATTGGGTCGAGATGGGCTTAGCGGCCGCCCGCAACTGGAGCAAGACCCGGCGCCGGTCGGTTCGGCTCTTGTTGCTGATTCGGCACCGGTGTTTTCATCAGCCATAGGCTTACGCCGGAATTAAGATCACGTCATCAATATTCGGTGAAGATAACGCAATTCTTCGTCCACATCCGCCGGATCAGACAACCGTGTTGGCCACTTCCGTTCGCAGCAAATCACGGTAACGCTGACGCAAACGCTGAAGCCATGTGCGCAACGTTGCGATCGGTGCGCCAAGTCGTGCTGCCACTTCCTCTTGATTCGGTGGAGTCGCCCCTGCGCCTGCAACGAAAGGCTTTAGCTCGTCGAGCCATTGAGCTTTTTCCCTTCCGCAACCAGCTTTTGACGCAACTGTTGCCAGGAGCGTTTTGCGCGATCGTGAACGCCCACGTAGCATCAAACGACTTACTATCCATTCAGCTCAGCACTGGCTAACATTGCCGCTTCGGCTTCAGCTACTTCTCGATCGAGCGAAACAATCTGGCGCCCACCTCCGCGTTTTAGCGCGTGCACACGACCATGCTCATCCAATATGAAAATTCTGCGAGACGCTAAAAGAAAGATGCGGAGACGACCTTTCTCCCGATCAGCGCGGCTCAGCGTGTCGTGCTCGAGAAGATAGGCAAAGAAGCCTTGCACGAAATCTTGGGCGTCAGCAGGAAGAATATCCGCGGCGTCGAAGAAAAGCGTAAAGCGGCGGCCAATACCCTTCAGCAAAAGTAGCGAAGGCTTTCCGCATCGATTCATCGGTGTCGGCCTTGCTCGCCTGCAATACGACGGTCAATGCGTCGTCTGGAACGGCATGCCCCGCCTTCTTGCAACGTTCCCGGGATCGATTTCGTGCGTGCCGGAGTCTAACCAGTGGCTGATCCGTTGCGATCAAAATTGATAGTGCACAGAATACTAGCGCAGCTGCTCTGACTCTCCTCCTTTTATTCGGCCTGTTTCCGCAATCGTCGAAACATGACCTGTTTGTAGCAATCGAAGGAAGCTTGAGAAAATGACGACGCGTGACAAAGAGGCGGGAGGCGAGAAAAACTACCGCGCCGTTCTCAGGAAATGGCATGTCTCTAGATCAGTGGAAGTCGTGGACGATGACCATCTTTACGCTCACGCCCAGGAGGTGACCTCCGCTCCCTCATCCAGGGAGAGTTAAATTCCTCTGTTTGTGGACAAGCTGCCCCACGAGTCGCCGAGATGTATACGAAGGCCCCTTGGGTTCCGCTGTTGCTTGCCGAATTTAAAGATCGCCGCGGCGTTGGCGGCAAGAATTGTTTACAGAAATAGCTCGCGCCGAATCGTCCGTGAGAAATGAGCCGAATGGGTTGAGCGGCTTTCGAACTCGCCGATTTGTTGCTGTGTTGCCTCACGTGGACGGGCGATTGAGGTCAATCGCTACCCTGATTGCGCGCGACGTGCGGACGCCACGCTATTTCGGCGAGCGCGTATCGGCGTGCGTTTTGACGTCGCGTCTTTGCTTGTCCACCACGCGGCGTAACTCGCGCTCCATCGTTTTGAACGCGTCGTGAATCACCTTGTTGAGCGGCTGGTGTGAGCCGTTGTCCATCTGTCTTTCGTCAGCAACCAGCTCGTGACCCCGCGCCACAGTCACATCGATGCGGCACCGGTACGGATTTCCCTTGTGATGTGTGTGATTGGTTTGCTCGATGGCCACATCGCAGCGGTTGATGTGGTCGCAAAATTTTTCCAGTCGCGCCGGCATAATCCAAAACGAGATTGTCGATCTGGTCAGATTTTTCCAGACCCCGATAGCGAGATCTTAACAGGCAGTTGCATGATTAATTAGATACTAGTGAGCTCCCCGGCGTTGAGGAATAAAAATTCCGAGACAGGATGCTGGATACGTGATGCCTGATAGATGGAGGAATCGCCCTGTCATCTCATCCAGTATCGGGATCGAGTATCCAGCATCAGATCATTAAATTTGCTGCAACGAACGAAATCGCGAAACGAGTTTCGCCGGCTCCACTTTTACCAAATCCGATTTCACATGCTCGACGATCCGGTCGCGCACTGCCGCGGTAGAAGATCGACAATCGCCGCGTGAATTTCAGCCGGCGCGGCAAACGACCAGCCTTCCTTTCCATTGCGCGAAACAATTTTTGTAATTTGATCGGCGAGCTCCTTGTGAATGCGGCGGTCCATTTCTGTTGCCAAATGTGTCCGCTCGGCAATGGAAGCCCGGCCCATGATGAGCGCCCGCGCCGTTGATCACCGGAAACCGCCCAGCCAAATCGCTCACTTTGTCCACGAGTCTTCCGTGCGCGTCGGTGATGTTGAATGCCTGCACGAATTGCAGGCTCGGTCCCGCGTCGGCGTCTCGTTCACCCGATATGCTTTTAAACTGCCTCGATCAGTGACGATGATAAGAGAAGCTCGGTGTCATGACGAATCACTGACCAAGAAATTTGGCCGCGCATCGAAACAGCGCGCTCTACATCTCTATAGACTAATTCGATTCTCGGCAACAAGATTGCGTTGCCTGAATTTCTCTCGCCTACGGAACCGGCTACTCGCGGCGAGCGCGTTCTTCCTCTGCGCTGAGCGGAGGAAACTCGACGCGACGTTTCTTCCAGGATTCCTCGCGTGCCTGAGCTTGCGCCCCGCTTACGAGTTGGAGCAAGCAAGCCAGCGCGACCGCCAAGATCGACGTCGTCGCCGGAGGCAAATTTTTTGGCTCAGCGAGGAAACCGTTCGGGTCCATTGTGTCGAGAATGCAGTTGCCACTCGAGATGCTCCTGGCCGGGGAGCACAAAGGGGATCGGTTCGTAATGCGCATTGATCAGCAGCAGAAATGTGTCGTCGCGGATCGGTTCGCCTTCAAAACTGAGAACATCGCTCGTATCGCCACTGAGCAGCATCCCAATACAGCGAACAAACGGCGAAGCCCATTCTTCGTCGCTCATCTCGTTGCCGCCGGGATTGAACCACATCACATCGCGAATCTCGGAACCGCGTATCCGCCGGCCCTGAAAAATTTCGGCCGGCGAAAGACTGGATGCGCCTTCCGAAACTGAATCAGCTTTCGTGTGAACTCCAGAAACTGATTTTGCTTTTCGTCGCGCGTCCCAATTGAACCAGCTGATCTCGTTGTCCTGGCAATAAGCGTTGTTGTTGCCGTTCTGCGATCGGCCCCACTCATCGCCGCCGCTCAGCATCGGCACGCCCTGGGAAAGAAAAAGTGTGGTCAGAAAATTCCGCCGCTGTCGCTCGCGCAACGCGTTGATCTGCGGATCGTCGGTTGGACCTTCCGACGCCGCAATTCCACGAGAGATTGTTATTGTCGCCGTCCTTGTTGCCGTCGCCGTTCGCCTCGTTGTGCTTTTCGTTGTAGCTGACCAGGTCGTTCAGGGTGAAACCATCGTGCGCGGTGACGAAATTGATGCTGGCGTACGGGCGTCGCCCATTGTGCTGGTATAGATCGGGACTGCCGGTGAGCCGGTAACCCATCTCGCCGATGCGGCCCTCGTCGCCTTTCCAAAAACTGCGAACCGTATCGCGATATTTGCCGTTCCATTCCGCCCAGGGCACGCGGAAAATTGCCAACCTGATAGCCGCCCTCGCCCACGTCCCACGGTTCCGCGATTAGTTTCACCTGCGAAAGCACCGGGTCCTGGTGAATGATTTCGAAGAAAGCGTGCAACTTGTTGACGCCTGTCGCCGATCGCGCGCCAGCGCGCAGCAAGATCGAAGCGAAATCCGTCCACGTGCATTTCCACGACCCAATAACGCAGGCTGTCCATCACCAGCTGCAGCGTCCGCGGATGCAGCAGGTTAAACGTGTTGCCCGTGCCGGTGAAATCCAGATAGAAACGCGGATTTGTCCGGATGCAAGCGGTAGTAAGCGAGATTGTCGATCCCGCGGAAGCAAAGCGTCGGGCCGAGATGATTTCCTTCGGCCGTATGATTGTAAACCACGTCGAAAATCACTTCGATGCCGGCGGCGTGCAGACTGCGCACCATCGATTTGAACTCGACAACTTGTTCGCCCATTTGCCCGCTGCTGGAGTACTGCGCATGCGGCGCAAAAATCCGATCGTATTGTAACCCCAGTAATTCGTCAGGCCGCGATCGATTAAGACCTTGTCGTCGATGTGCGCGTGCACCGGCAACAGCTCGATCGCGGTCACGCCGAGCTTTTTGAAATAATCAATGGCTGCCGGGCTGCCGAGCGCCGCGTAAGTGCCGCGCAGTTCCTCTGGCACGTCGGGCCAAAGTTTGCTGAAGCCTTTCACGTGCAGCTCATAAATCACAGAACTGTGCAACGGCGATGCCGGGCTCTCTTGTCGCCCTGCCAGTCGAATCCAGTGTCGATGACGACCGACTTCGGCACGCCCCACGCATCATCGCGGAAATCCTGAGTCAGATCTCTCCTTCTGGCCCCCGACGACGTAACCGAACATTTCATCCGCCCAGCTCACTTCTCCGGCGATGGCCTTTCGCGTAGGGATCGAGAAGGAGTTTCGAACTGTTGAAGCGCAACCCGTGCTCCGGGATCGTATGGACCGGAAACGCGAAACCGCACTAGATTGTCCTGGACGCACATCAGGCAAGAACACGTGCCAAACCTGATCGGTGCGTTCGGTGACCGGGATGCGAACGTTTTCTTCGGTGGCCTCGATGTTGTCGAACAAGCAAAGCTCAACACCGGTGGCGTGCTCGGAAAAAGATGGCAAAGTTGACACCGTTCCCCATCCACGTCGCGCCCAGAGGATACGGGTAGCCGAGGAAAGTCCTGCACCGAAGTCATAAACGCGCCGCGCATTTATCCGGCATCGAGTCCCCGTTGGCAATCCGAATGGTGAAATCAACGAAGATCCTGCTGGTCATGGACAGGAGATTGCCTGTCACGCGAGGGCGCGTCGCACTCTAAAGCTCGCGCAAAACTGGAAGTGTCTCGCATTGATTGTTCGCACGAAGTGCTTTGGGAGTGCGAGGCGTCTTCGCATCGCTTTCAGTCGCTCGTCAAACATCATGCCGGCGGTGTGTAGCAAAGTCATCCTCGCCGCGTTCATCGTAATTTGCATTTTAGCGCTCTACTTCTATGCGCATCACAATTGGCATCCGCTGCCCGTGGGAACAACCATCGATCGGATTCTTGTGGAAAAATCAGCGAAGAAGATTGTCGATCTTTCGCGACGGCAACCAGGTCAAGCGTTATCGAATCGCCTTGGGTCCGGAATCCTGTCGGCGCGAAGCAGGAAGAAGGCGACATGAAAACGCCGGAAGGAATTTACGAGATCGATAACCGAAATGCGCAAAGCAGTTTTCACCTCGCGCTGCACATTTCTTATCCGTCAGATGAAGACAACTGGGCGGGCAGCCGCGCGGGGCGTCTCAGCTGGTTCTGACATTACTGATCCACGGAATTCAGAACGGACGCGGCTGGATTGGTGCGTTCCATCGTTGGAAAAATTGGACTGCCGGTTGCATCGCGCTCACCGATGAAGAGATCGAGGAACTCTGGCGTGTGACGCCGGATGGCACGACGATCGAGATTCGCCCCTGAGCGTGCAACGGCACGTTCGCCCAACGGCGCGCCCGGCGGTCGCCGTGCCGTCACCCAAACCGGCATCGCGCTCGTGATACGAGTGCCGGCTCGCACCCGTTGCGCACGCTACAAATCCTGCAGGGCACGCTTCGCTTTTTCTCACATCCGATGGCCGCAGAACGATCAGACCTTTTTCCACCGCGCGGCCGCCGGCGAGATATGCGTATTCAATATTGACTTCGGCTTCAGCTGAGGCGCTCGGCGATCTTCGCCAGGACACCTGGTTGGCTCGTCGGTTTCGATCATCAGCACTTCGGTCTCTAGCGCCAGTGTTCCCGCCTCGCCCAGAAGCGATGAGCGCCTTGGTTGGATCGCTTACAACCATGCGCACCACTGTGTGATCAACGGTGTCCGATGTAGCCAGCGCGTGGATGTTAATTTCTGCTTTCGCCAGCGCTTCACACACGCGCGCAAGCGCCCCGGGACGATTTGCAAGAAAGACTGCGAGTTGGGTGGCCGTTTCGATGGAGAGCGATGGGTTCATGCTACTTTCAACGTGATGCCGGGAATGGCTTCTGACAACTCAGGAAAAATCTCTGGAGACTGTGATTCTGCTCTTCATCCTAAGCCACCAGCAATTTTCCGATCGGCGACCAGCATCGTCGCGCAACCTTGCATCTGCGCAACTCATGGACTTGAAGACCACTTCGAAAGAATTCGCTAGTCCCGATAATTCGAGATTGTCGATCCAGAGATGGCTACAGTTACTGAACCTCGTTCAGTGAAGTCGCGAACTCAGGCGGCGGACTATCGGTTTTGTTACGGCATCTTCCATCGTTATCGCCAACATTATCGGCACGGGCATCTTCACCAGCCTCGGCTTTCAACTGGCAGATATTCAGTCGGGATTTCCGCTGCTCATGCTTTGGATCATTGGCGGAATCGCGGCGCTTTTGTGGCGCGCTTTGTTACGGCGAACTCAAGCGCCGCGCTGCCGCGCTCCGGAGGTGAATATCATTTTCTATCGCAGATCTATCATCCCGCGCTCGGATTCATGGCGGGATTCGTTTCCGCTACCGTCGGGTTTGCTGCGCCCATCGCCCTCGCCGCCATGGCGTTTGGGAAATATTTTGTCGGAGTGTTCGGCGTTGGTTCGCCGATGCTTCTATCATTTGTCGTTGTTTGGGTGGTAACGGTTTTTCATCTCGGGAACCTCCAGATTGGCAGCGTGTTTCAAAATCTTCTCTACGCTCGTGAAACTGCTTCTGATTGGCGCGTTGATCACCGCCGGATTATTTGTGCAGACAAAGCAGCCGATCAGCTTTTACCCGCGCCCGGCGATACGATCGCGATCTTCGGTGAGCCATTTGCGGTGGCGCTGGTTTACGTGATGTACTCCTACCGGTTGGAACGCAGCGGCTACATCATCAGGAGAAATTAAGAAGCCGGAAAAAATGTGCCGCGCTCATTGCTGGCAGGAACGGGCCTTGTGATCGTGATCTACGTGCTGCTCAACGCCGTCTTCCTCGCCACGACGCCCGTCCAGGAATTGAAAGGTCAGATTGAGGTGCAGCGTTGATCGCGGGCAAACACATTTTTGGGACGAACGGCGGGCGGGTTGCGGGCGCGGTCATTTGTCTCGGCTTGGTTTCGCGCAATCAGCTCAACGACATGGATCGGGCCGCGTGTCAGCATGTCGATGGGCGAAGATCATTGGGTTGCTGCGCATGCTTAGTCGCAAGAATCCTCACGGTATTCCGACCAACGCCATTGTGCTGCAGTTGCTCATCGTCAACGTGCTCTTTGCTCACGCGCAGCTTTGAGAGCGTCAGTGCAATACACTCAATTTAGCTCTGTTGCTCTGTTCGCTGTTCGCGGTGCTCGGCGTGATGGTGTTGCGCGCTACACGTCCCGAAATGCCCCGGCCTTACCGGGTGTGGGCTTATCCGCTGCCCCCGATTATCTTCAGCGTCATCACGCATCTGGATGATGTTTTATCTGTTGCGCTGGAAGACCGATCGAATCGCTGGCGGGACTCGCCACCGCACTCGTTGGGCGTGTTGCTCTATCTTCTGCGTCGAAACGCGCCCGCAACGCTCCTGCATGAAAAACGACGCCTGAAGAAAGACCGAACATTTCCAGTTTGCCGGCAGAATCGAGAAAGCAGCGCAGCGGCGCCGCGCTCCAAAACTGCAAGCGGGATCGGAGAGCGGAAGTTGCAGGACACGTTTTGGAGTGCGGCGATGCTCGCCGCTTTGTCCTGGCTATGATCTTGGTGAACATGCTTCAGCGTTTCGGCGCAGCAGATTCCCGAGATCGCGCCTCGCGCGCGATTCCAGTGACGCCAGAGCGCCCGCCGCTGCCGGACCTAATGATATCGCGCGCTTCCTTGCTGGAATGCCTGTGCCGGGGAATTCTCCGCTCGCGCCACTTACGCGCGATCCGGCGTGGCAGGCGCATTCCGCGTTTTTTGAGGGTGAGTTCACCAAGCTCTACCAGCGTCAGCTCCAAAAGCTGCACGCGTGGACAGCCACTAATCTTCCTGAGGTAACGCAGCCGACTCCGGTCGCATTTTACATGTTCAGTGGCCCGGATTTTTTACGTCGATCAATTCTTTCCCAACGCCTCGGTGTACGTGCTTTGCGGAAGGAATCAATGGGGCCGCCGCCCGATCCGTTGCGTATCCCGAATCTCTCCGGCGCGCTGGGAAATCTGGAAAACGCAATGAAGGTCGTCGTTGAACACGACATACTTCATCACCAAAAACATGAAGGTCGATCTGCAACAGCAAACCCTCAATGGTGTATTGCCGATTCTCTACGTGCTTTATCGCACGCGACGATAAGTCGATAACCAACGTCGCGTTTGGCTCGCTACAACAGCAACGGCGCATTCGAAGAATTCGCGCCGGGTAAGAAAGGCGGCAGCACTCCCGGAGTGCGAATCCGTTATACCGACAATCAATCGGGCAATTCACAAACCTTGTATTATTTCACCACCGATATCTCTGATGGCGGCATCAAGTCGACGCCTGGTTTTTGAAATTTTGTCAACGGCTTGGGACCGGCCTCGAGTTTTCTGAAGTCTTCTTCGTATCTGATGTTCGAGCAGGGCTTCGCGGCCATCCGCAATTTCATCCTCGACCATAGCAACCGAATCGTGCAGGACGACTCCGGAATTCCCCTGGCTTATTTCGATCCAAACAAATGGAACCTGCGTCTTTTGGCGTTTACCTCGGCCCGATCGATCTCTTCAAACAACATTACCAGCCCAGGCTTCAGGAACTTTTTCGGCAAGGCAATCCGCCTCCGCTCGACTTCGGGTTCGGTTATCGCTGGAACTACAAGGAAGCCAATTTAATCGTGGCGGAACGGAAGTGAACGCTGTCATGTCGAGCGGAGTCGAGACATCTCATTGCAGAACCCAATGGCAGTGCCACGGGATTTGATTCGCTCACTTTCTATTCGCTCAGCCTGCGGCCTGCTCGTCCATGTCGCGGCTTGCCCGCGCCCATTCCTCGAACTTCGCTCGACATGACAAGCGCGAAACCGCGACTGCTAAAACCTGCGAAACCACGAATAGGGAAAATCGTCTCCCGGGCAATCGGTCGGCCAACGCGGTGGATTCATTTCGCGGTGTGGCCGCACAGGAATCGCGCCCCTGTCGGTCTTACCGCAACGTTCTCGTAGATAGCGGATGAGTTCCTCGCATGCGTCAAGCTGCGGCGCGCGTCGGCTGGCCACGATTGAAATCGCCGACCAGACAAATGCCGAGCGATATGTTGTTCAGATAATCGCTGTGCACGTGCCCGCCGTTGATCTGGCGGCGCCAGCGATCGCCCACTTCAATCTGGCCGTTTCCGTGGAGGTTCCGTTCCCGATCACAAAATGATAGGCGAGACCATTCTGCATTCGGCGCACGTGCCGGTGATGTAATCGAAGACACGCGCGTTCCCCTGCCGTGTGCCGCTGTTATGCACCACAATGAATTGCCAGCGACGCCGTTTCACCGGCGCGCGTCGGATCGCGTCGATCACGGATCGCGTCAGATAACGATAGTTACCCGAACTGCGAGACCAGGGCCAGAAACCTCTTTTCGGCGGAGGCGACGGTGCGCGGGCTCGAGACCCTGGTCCTCTTCCAGGCCAGATTTTTCGATGACAACCTGAGCGCGCTCGCCGCTTGGAGCACACGCGGGCCTTTTTGTTCGGGAGAGGCGTCGGCGCCGCGACCCCGATAGATCTTGGGCGCTGGAGTTGCGCGCTCGGACACGGTAGCACGCTCTTCCGTAGGGGGTGGTGGCGTTTTTCCGGCCTTGGTGTTTCCTCGTTTCGCGCCGATTTGGATTTCCCCGCCTTCTTCGTTTTGCGCGAAACCTCCTTGGATTTCTTCTTCGCGGATTTCGGTTTCGGTGTAGGCGTGTGGTGCCGCTTTGATTTTGAGGAAGCGGCGGGCTCGGGCGATTCGCGCGGTGTCGGCCTTGGCGTCGCCTCTTCTTCGTCGTCAGATTTTGGCTTTGCTTTGCGAACACGCGGGGATTCTTGTGCGTCTTGCGATTCGCTATCGTCGCTGGTCGACCCTTGTTTTGCTGACTTTGCTTTTGCGGATTGGCGTTGGTGATTTTTTCTCGAGAGGGTCTGTTTTCTCTTGCGACTCGTCGTTTGCTAATTTCGCGTGGGGAATTGCGGTTGGAGCTTTTCAGGGGTCGCAGAAGCCTGTGTGTTTTTCGCCGATTTGTCCCTCGACGCTTTTGCTACCGGGCTCGGAGATTTTTTGGTTTCGGAGACGGCGAAGAATGCGCCTCGCTCTGCTCGGACTCCTCGTGTCGGCTTTTTTCTTCGGCATCGACTTGCGCACCGAGGAGCCTTCCAAGGATTACGCCAGAAACGAACGCAGTTGTGAGCCAAAGGCGAAAGGGCACCACTGCGACGGAGCGTAACAGAGCGCGCGAGGCGATCAACCAGATCGTTAAAAAGTTAAAAGTTACAAAGGTCAGTCAGCGCCGTTCTTTTTTAACTGTAACTTTTTAACTCATTAACTCGTCGCCGCAGGCTCTGGCGTCGTGCAGGCGCAGCCGCACGCATTTTTTTCGCCTTCACGCCGAAGAATGGCGTTTAACTTACCACCCAGCAATAGCAACAGACAGGTCAGATACATCCACGTAAGCAATACAACGATGGACGCCAGCGCCAGATACGTCGGGTTGTAGCGATCATACCGCGCCACGTAGAGCTGAAAAAGTTTCGTCGCGATGATCCAGCCGACCGAAAAGAAAATCGCGCCGGGCAAAGCCTGGCGGACGGTCAAATAATTTTCAGGCGTCAGGAGATAAAGCGCGAGCGCGAGAATGACCAGCGCCACAAAGGTAAAGGGCAGATTGAGCGTCGCGATCCATGCTTTGCAGCGGAAAGGCCAGTTGAAAATTGACTTCCGCAAGGCCGGCCAGCCGTTCGCCAAAGACGATTGCGTTGAAGCAGAACACGATGATGATCCCAAACCAAAACAGCATGAAAAATGAGATGATATACTTCGACCACCAATGCGCGATCTTCCCGCATTCCGCACGTATGGCTGAGAGCGCGCGAGGTCGTCGCGATGAAGACGGTCCCGAAATAAATTCCGAGAATGATGCCCGCGTTCGCGAGCAGGCCGCTCGAGCCTGTCACCACCACATTCGCCATCGCAGAATCCAGAATGTCCTGCACTTTCGGATCCGGCGGCATGAAGCTTTTCAAGAGAAGAAACATCCGATGCAATTTGGTCGGATCGGTGCCGAACAAACCCAGCAGATGCCAGAGAAACAGCGATCCGGGGCCAGCGCAAAGAGAAGCAGATACGCCATCTGTGCGGCCAGTCCGGTTGTGGTATCGGTTGCTGTTTCCCAAACCAGACGGCCGCAACACTCCGCCAGACGAATCCGAGATATTTCATCTTCACCGAGAGTTTACTTTGCCCGATGTAAATATCCATTAAACTCCGAATGCTTCGGTCAACCTCCGTTCTCTTTACCTCGTGAGGCGAGTTTTCACATGCGGCGTCACGATGGCCTGACAAACTGTGAAAAACGAATATTGATCCTCACGGCGAGCTTCGGGAAGGTCACAACAGCGCTGCGCGTGGAATTCGCGATGCTTTTGCCCGCGTCGCCCCGGAAGGGACGGAGGTAGAATTGCGCGATTTGTTTGCCGAAGCCTATGGTCCGGTGAACGAGCTCGTGCGAAAAAGCTATTTGGCGGTCGTCAATTTCGCGCCTGGCGCATGGGGGCGGTTTATCTGCTGGCTCGATGGCAAGAAAGATTTCGATGCAGCATTCGCAGCGTTTTTCGCGGCTCGAGGATCACTTCGCCGCATTGCTCGAGCGTTTTCAACCAGACGTGATGATTTGCATCGTTCCCGGCTTATCCGAACATGCTCCGACGAATTCGGGAACGAAACTCCGATTGCTCACTCGCTTGCAAAATTGTCGTTGTAGTCACGGATTCAATTACCATCAACGCGGCCTGGTATCGGCTGTGCCGCCGATTATTTCCTCGTTGCGAACGAGCAAAGTGCCTCGGTCTTGCGAACAGCCGGAGTCGCCGTGGAAAAAATCGAGGTGTTTGGTTTTCCTGTAAGTCCAAAATTTGCCGATTCTGCACGGTCAAATCGCGTTTTCACCTCCGCGCAACTCTGAGCGCCGTGTTTTATACATGATACACGCGGCCACTCGCGGCGCACCGGAACTGGCGCACCGCCTCGCCGAAGCTGGGTGTCGATCTCACCGTGACCATTGGCCGTGCGGATACACTCATGCGCCGACATCGAAGCCGCGGACCGGAAACAAGGCAAAGGTCATTGGCTGGACTGATGAACTTCCGCGCATGCTTCACGAGAGCCATTTGCTCATCGGAAAAGCCGGGGCGCGACGGTCCAGGAAACGATCGCCGCCGCCTGTCCGATGATCATCAATTACGTCGTCGCCGGGCAGGAGGAAGCTGCAACGCTGCCCGGCTGATCGTCGAAACGAATTCGGGTGTGATCGCAGATTCGCCACGAGAAGTCATCGCACAGTACAGCGCGCGTTTGCTGACGACGCGAAACAATGGCGCGAATGGTCCGCAAATATCAGCAAAGCTTAGCCGACCGCGCGCGGCGCTCGATATCGCCGGGTTCTTGCTGTCGCTATAGTCCTCTTAACCACGAATGAACACCAATCGACACCAATAATTGGTGCGTTGAAACCCCGGGTTAGTGAGAGAAAACTTCCTGACCGCCACTGAATGTTCGCAGCACTTCCAATTCTGGCGAGAGAACGACCAAATCCGCGTCTGCATCCACCTTCAGACAGCCTTTGGCTTCAAAGCCGACAGCACGCGCAGGATTTTCCGTGGCCATCATGGCGGCTTCGTGCAGCGGAACGTTTACTTTCATCACCATCGTGCGCACAAGATCGATCATGCGCGAGGCGCTGCCCGCGAGTGCTGCGAGTGATCGGCAAGTAAACAGACGCCATCCTCCACGACGCAATCCCTTCCAAAAAGCGAGAACTGCGATTTATCCGGCAATCCAGCGCCCGCGGTTGCATCGGTTACGAGACAAATTCCACGCGGTCCTTTTGCGCGGTACAGCATTTTCATCAACGTTTCGGAAACGTGATGACCGTCGGCGATTAGTTCGCAACTGATTCGTGGTTCGCTCAACGCAAACTCGAGTAAACCACCGACGCGATAAATGCCGCGGCGACGCGCGCTCGACATGCAGTTGAATGAATGTGTCACGCTGCGCATGCCGCGTGCAAAACCTTCTCGCGCCTCCTCGTCCCATGCATCGCTGTGGCCTCCGCTGACACTGATCCCGTGCGTGTGAAAATTCTCGATCGCCTCAAACGCGCCCCGCAGCTCGGGCGCGATCGTGATTCGTTTGATCACGTCAGCGTAGTCGAGCAGTTGCTGGACTGAAGCGCGCGACGGATTTTCAATGAATTCGGCGCGCTGTGCTCCGCATTTGGCTTTCGAAATAAACGGGCCTTCTACATGAACGCCAGCGATCTGTTTAATCGAACAACAACACTCACGGATGGCACTTAGAACATCGGCAATGCTATCGAGTGGCGCCGTTGCCGTTGCCAGCAAAAGCGAAGTCGTGCCGCCGCTGGCATGATAATCGCAGACGGCCTGAAACCCTTCCGCAGAGGCTTCCATGGCGTCGCGGCCAAGTGCGCCGTGCACGTGAAGATCGATAGAAGCCAGGCGCCAGATAATTTCCGTGAAGATCAAGAACGAAGCCGGCGGGAGCCGAGCGACGTAGACGGCGCGGCCTGGAGAGGGTGGCGAGCCGGGAGGAGAGCCATCAACCTCTTTCGCGCGGGCATGGCCATGCTCGGCGATTGCGGCGATTTTTCCTTTCTCAACGACGACCTCAAGACCATCGCGAATGCCGTCGGGAAAAATCAAACGCGCGTTCTGGAAAATCATATTCAATTGGGCTGTCGCTCAAAGTTCAACCCTCACGAAGGAACGATGAAAAAGAGGCCCCCGAATCACGCAGATACACGCGAGAAACATTCCGGAGAATGAGACAATCATTCGCGTTAATTCGCGTCATTCGCTGGGAAAAGCTGCTTTTCTCTACGGGCTCAGCAATCGTAGCGTACCCAATTTAGAAAAACTTGGCCAAAGAACATCCAGCTCAGCGCACCGAACGCCAGATAAGGTCCAAAGGGCAGCTTTGCCGACCAGACCCGTTTTCCGACGTACCAGCGTGATCAGGCCAACAATCGAACCGAGAAGCGATCCCGCGAAAAGACTAAACAACACCGCGCGCCACCCAAGAAATGCGCCAATCGCAGCGAGAAATTTCAAGTCGCCGCGGCCCATCGCCTCGCGTGGAATCACCAGTTCGCGCGCTACGCCCGAAATCTGCGTCACATCATCGAGCATGAACACTTGGCCTTCAGGGGAGACGCGATCGTAGCGAAAGTCCAGCGTCACATTCCCGTATGCGTGGTGGTCGATCCTGGCCTCTTCGCACTCAAGCAATAATCGGTCTTTTCCCGGGCAAAATAGTCACTCCACAGAGCTTTCCTCGGTGCCGACGACAAGATCGGCGTCGTCTCCGCGTTTTGTCCATGTAAACGGCGTTGGGGCGTCGAGGTGAATCCTTTTTCTTCCAAAAGCGATTTTGCCCGCTTCGAGAACAATCAACAAAATTACGTAGCCCAACGCTGCAGCGAGAAGAGAAGCGAACGCATGCGGCGATCCGCGAATCCGTCTCCATCAAAGCTGGCACTGCCACGCTGCAAACGACGCCCGCAACTATTCCCCGATGGTCACACGGTCTGGAATGATGAAATGTTCCAGATCGATAAACGTTCCAACGAGCAGAAGCGAAGCGAAAATCCAGTATGCAATCGCCATCTGCCACGGAAAGCTTTGCCAGATCGCGAGGAACAACAGCGCCGTGATCAGTTCCACCGCGAAATAGCGAAACGGCTATTTTTGCGCCGCAATTTGCACAACGACCCCGGAGAAAAATCCAACTGACCAACGGCAGATTCTGATGCCATGGGATCGGCTGCCTGCAGGCCGGGCAAAAAGAACGGCGCGGCTTGTTAATCGAAAGATCGGCAGGCCACCGATAAATGCAGACGTTCAAAAACGACCCGACTGCCGCGCCGAGAACAAACGCAAACGCTCGGAAGAGAAACTCGTAAACAGAATGATCCACGCAACTAATTGGTGATCGACCTGGAGCTGCGGCGCTCCATTAGCCCATGCAATCCAGATGCAGCTTTCATAAAGCAGGCACATCGGAGCGCCATCGCGACCAAGGTCAGAATGTCTGGTGTCGGCGTGATGATCGTCGCCAGAATAAATATCAGCACGACAGCGTAAGGTCGTGTGCGCGCCATGAACCTGTAGGTAATCAATCCAAATCGAACCAGGGCCAGCACTACCACTGGCAATTCGAAAGCCAACCCGAAACCGAGTCGTAAATCGCGTCACAAAGGAATAATATTGTTGCACCGTCCAGGTGGGTGCCCAGCCAAGTGACTCGGTGTCGCGAAAGAAAAAAGAATCGTCTTCGGCAACAACCAAAAATAACAAACGGTCACACCGAGAAGGAAGAGCGCGAAGCTCACTAAGATAGCCGGAAACAAGAAGCGTTTTTCTACGACGGTCAGCGCCGGCAGCACAAACTCCGCCATGAAATAGAGCAGCAGCGGAAAGGAGATAACGATGCCGGCGTAAAACGCCAGATGAAACGAAATCACGATAGAATCGGTGATGCCGAGAGCTTTGAGCGTTCCGATTTGTGAACCGACGTCCCGCAACGGCGCCTGCAGTACTCCGCACAAGTGTCGAGCGGAATGCGAAGCAAACGATCATCGCCGCAACGAGCGTGATCGCCATCTTTACGATCGTCCAGCGCAAGTCTTCCAAGTGCTCCAGAAACGGCTTGGATGTTTCCCTCTCCGGTTGCTCGCGAAATTTGAAAATGTCTCTCAGGGCCATTGGATCAAAATACGAAATCCGAATATCGAAATCCGAAACAACCGCCAATAATCAAATCCAGAGCGGTCAGCACTCTTTAACGGGAAGGAGATCACGGGCCCAGAGCCGCGCCCAAATGCTTAGCGTGTTGGCATCGCGAATCTCGTTCTCGGCGATCATTCGCCGAATTTCCTCTACGCTAAATTCGCGGCAATCGAGAATCGATTCTCCTTCGTCTCCGGCCGCTCGCTCTTTACACTTCTGTACGGGTCGCGCCAAAAAGAAGTGGCCGCGTTCATCGGTGAAGCCAGGTGAGGTAAAAGTACTCGCCCAGCGCGATGAGCTCACCATTCTTGGCAAGCTCATAGCCCGCTTCCTCGCGAAGTTCGCGCAGCGCAACTTGCCCAGGGGTTTCCCGGGCGGGTCCGTCGATCTGACCCGAGGGCATTTCCCAAATTGCTGTGCGAATCGGAATACGCTCCTGGTGAATGAGAACGATTTTGCCGTCTCGCGTCATCGGCGCAATGATCACGGCTGCTTTACGGTGCACAACTGTCCACGCCCGTGGCAGCGAACGCGCGGGTGTTCGCACATGGTCGGTCACAACTTCGAGATGCGCGTTGGCGAAATGCCGCTCACTCGACACGGTTTCCCAGCTGTTTTGCATAACGGGTGAAGTGTAGTGGCCGCTGTCCTCAGCGGCAAACATTGTAAGCGCTGTTGTAGCGGCGTTTGCGTCAAACGCCGAAGACCTCCGATCCTGAACGCAGGCGCTCGCCGCGGCGAGTGCCTCTACAATTTCGCCTTCCAGCGCTTGATCCGTGCCGCGACGTTCTCAGGTGACGGAGCGCCGATCGCGCGCCGCTGCGCAAGCGAACCCCGAACATCGAAAATCTTCGCTGCGTCATCTTCGAAGTGTGGCGAAAACTTTTTCATTTCAGCGATGCCGATTTGATCCAGCGGAATGCTTTTCGCAAAGGAGCGCACAACAAGCTCTCCGACGATTTGGTGCGCCTCGCGAAAAGGCACTCTTTTTTCACCAGTACTCGGCCAAATCGGTCGCGAAAAGATTTGGGTCCCGGGAGTAGAACTGTTCATGCGTTCACGGTTGATTTTCAATTCTGGCAACATCGCAGCAAAAACGTCCAACGCGCTTTTGATTGTATCGACGGAATCGAACAGCGCTCTCTTGTCTTCCTGAATGTCGCGATTGTAAGAAGAAGGAAGCGCTTTCATCGTGGTTAAGATCGACATCAAATTTCCGTAAAGGCGGCCCGTCTTGCCGCGCGTCAGCTCCGCCATGTCCGGGTTCTTCTTTGCGGCATTAAGGCTGGAGTGCGTTGAAAATGAATCGCTAAATTCCAGAAAACCGAATTCGGTCGTGCTCCAGATGATTAAGTCTTCGCTCAAGCGAGAGAGGTGCAGGCCGATCATGGCGAGGCAAAAAAGAAATTCGCACACGAAATCGCGGTCGCCGACGGCATCGACGCTATTTTGGCTCACGTCCGAAAAACCGAGGTCGCGCGCAATTCTCTCGCGATCGAGAACGATGGTCGATCCGGCGAGCGCTCCAGATCCAAGTGGAAGAACATCTGTTCGCGCGAGGCAGTCACGAAGCCGATTCGCGTCGCGCTCAAAAGCCTCCACCTGTCCAAGCAAATAATGCGAAAAAGTGATCGGTTGCGCGCGCTGCAAATGCGTATGGCCGGGCATTACGACATCAATGTGTCGCTCCTGGCAAGCGTCGAGCAGGGCGGTTTTGCAAACTTCGCAAGCGACCTGACACTTCCGCGATCTCTCGCTTTTACGTAGAGCCGCATGATCGAGCGCGATCTGGTCGTTTCGGCTGCGTGCTGTGTGAAGCTTTGCGCCCGCAGCTCCGATTCGCTTCGTCAGCGCAGCTTCAATGTTCATATGCACGTCCTCGAGCGATGCGTCCCATTCGAATTTGCCGGATTCGATCTGCTTCTCGACTGCACTGCAATCCACGCTCAATTTCGTCGGCGTTCCGCTGCTGGTTATGATTCCAGCACGAGCCAGCGCTGGCGGCGTGGACGATCGACCCCGCGATGTCGCAGGCGATAAAGTCGCCCAATCGAAGGAAACAGATTCACTGTAGCGCTGTGCGAGTTCTGCCGCGGGTTGGCTGAATCTTCCTTTTCGCATCGCTCTGTTGGGACCGACACCGCCGGGATCACCGATCCCGGCTACAGGTTCGCATTGTGGATGGTTTTCAGGCGACGGACGCAGTTCTGCGTTACGGTTACCGACACGTGCTTGGCGTCCTCCAAAGGAAATTTTCGCAGCTCGACAGTGATCTTCTGACGCGGAAAGCTTTTCACCAAGTGCGTTGCCAGCCGATCGGCGAGGTGTCTCGATCAGATTTGTCGATTGATCGCGCACAAAATTCTTTGCTTCTCCAGCCACGATCGAATAATTGACCGTGTTGTCGATCTTGTCGGCCATGTCGCGCTGGTCGTAATATGGCCAGAAAGAAATGCTGACGGTCAATCGCTGCGGGGTAGCGCTCTTTTTCCGGAACCCCAATGCACGTGCGAAATCTCCAGCTGCTCGATATGAATCTGGTCGGAAAGCGGATTGCGGCTCGTTGGGCACTCGGCAAGATTACCGCGGTCGCCGACTTGAGAGCAACACTCGTTTCTGCCGATCCAGCTATGCGCCTACTTCGGTGCGAGCGAGGCGACGATTTTCGTCAAAGCGCGGATCGCCGCGCAGCGGATCCCAGTAAGGGTGCAGACGCAAATGACCATAGCTCAAATGACCGGGGATGCGTGCCGCGACGCTTAACTGTTCGAAGGCAAGATCCATCTCGCCAGTCCACGCATAAATAAGCGCTAAATATTGGACCAACAACGGGCCCACTGATCGCATCTTTGCGTCACCGGCAACAGTTCGACCGCGCGGCGGCCTTCTCGAATTGCGTCGTCCTTGTGACCGAGGGCAGCGTCAGCCATCCCGAGCACACAAAGCCCTTCCGCGTAATCAGGTTGCTCTGCGACCAACTTGGCCGCTTCGGCTCGCGCGTTAGTAAATGCAGCACGCGCTGCCGCTTTATCACCGCGCAACTGAGCCGACTACGCCTTCACACCAAAATCGCGGAATCGGAATCGTGTCGTCGTAACACCCATCGATCGGCAGCGCAGCGAGTGGCGCGACGCGCACCATCGAAATCGCGCGTGCACAGCGCTCCGCGAAGCCAAACCCACGCTAGGTGTTTGGCTTCGCCAGAATCTTGGGCAACAAACGCCTCGATTGTCGAGATCAGCGGGTGCGGATCGGCATGCCAGTTGAGTTCGACCTCTGCGCGTGAAGCTCGCAGCGCGGCATCTTTGGGAGTAACGGCGATGGCACGGTCGTATACACGCTCTTCATCGGCGTAACGGCGCAGAAAGTCGATAACTACCAGCGCGAGTTGTTGGAGGACTGCAGGGTTTTGCGGGTCGAGCTCGACTAGCGCGCTCAAGATTTTTGATCGATTCATCCCAGCGTCCTTGCCGTCGGTCGATATAGCCGGCCAGCACAAACGCCCACGGCTCGTTAGGCAGACTCTTCTGTGCCAGACTAAGTTCGTTCCGAGCGCGGTCGTAATCGAGATAACCCCGAGTACAAATGCTTGGCGAGAGCAAGATGCGCTTCGCCTGAATTTGGAAGCAGGCGAGTGAGCGATTGGATCGCCGCGTCCGCCATAGCCAACCGCGCAGGAGTGTGATCCATACCAGTGAAGTAGAGCAAATCGTGAGTGTGGGCCAGTTGATAATAGGCAAGCGCAAAAGCTGGATCGCGTTCGATCGCCTCGTTCAGCAGGCGAACGGCCTCGGACAAGCTCTCCGCTTGAGGCGTGCTGAAAACAGCAGTCGCGATGAGCGTTTTGGCGCGGATGTGCAGATCGTGAGCAGCAAGATCAGCCGTTGGCTTTTGCTCGATTGCCGCCTTTTTCGCTGGGGAGATCTTGGCTTGAAGCTGCGCGACTATCTTTCCAGCCAGCTCGCTTTCGATCGCAAACACATCCGCGACATCGCGATCGTAGCGTTCCGCCCAAAGCTGGCTGTCCGTCCGCGCATCGATCAACTGAGCGTTGACGCGCACTCGACCGCCGGCGCGCTGCACTGTGCCTTCTAACACGTGCGCGACGCCCAAGTCGGTCGGCGATCTCGCGCAGGTTGCGTCTCGGCCCGGCTCTTATACTGCATCACCGATGTGCGGCTAATCACTTTCAGGTCGGCAACTCTGAAAGGCCAGTGAGGATTTCATCCTGGACGCCATCAGCGAAGTAAGCATTCTCTTTCTCGTTACTTAAATTCTCGAAGGGAAGAACGGCGATGCTCTTCTCGGGAATCGCAGCCAGCGCGCTAAGAGCTCTCGCCATCGTTCGTCTGGTGGCGCTCGATTGAAAAAATCAGGGAACTGATAACCAGCGCAACTGCGGACACGAGAAAAGCGATTGCAAGCGCAGCCTTGGGCCAGCGGGGCAGCAGTAATTGGACGGACGCTAATGGCAGACGTGGGTCTCCCTTCTTCCTCGCCGGAGTTTCTCGGGGACTTGCGGATTGCCGAGACCATCCTTGTAGAGGTTAAACAAGTGCAGGCGCAGCCCGCATTTCGACTCTCGCATTCGCCCAGATCGTGCAGGTGCGGCTGCCAGTGGCGATACTCGGCCAAATCTTCCGCCACGTGCGCCGACAAAAGAATATGTCCGGCGTCACCGCAGTCCAGCACTCGCTGCGCAACATTGATTCCCGAACCGGCTATGTTCGTTTTCTCGTTAACATCGATGACTCGGTTGACCGGACCACTGTGAACTCCCATCCGCAGCCGGATGCTCGGATGATCTTGCAACGCTTTGCTAATCTCGAGCGCACACCGGGCCGGTTCTTCCGGACTGTGGAAGAAAACCAGCGCCATCCCATCGCCGGTCGGCACTCGGATGAGTTCGCCCTTGCTTCCGCAGCGCGAAAGCATTCCGTACTTCGCACGATTTGCTTCAACTCGCTGCAGCAATTCAATCTGCTCGTTCACGAGCAGCTTTGAATAACCGACCACGTCGATTAACAAGAGCGTGCGCATCTTCAGCGTGCAGATCCCGGCTCTTACTTCGCGCGACGGTCTCTGGGCGTTCACCCTGTGTTGACCTGTAACGATTCTTTAACGCCAGTGAGTGCAACCGAGGGTGGCGCGAGGCAATGGGAAACTTCATGACTAAAAGCGCGCTCGTCAAGCCACACGACGGTCTCTGCGGCTGCGAGCGCTTATTTTCACATGTCCTAGGATTGATCGTCAGCTAGGGGGCCGAATGAACGCCGCCACGTTAAGGACGATCATCACACAGTGAAAAAGGCCACATTCCCATCGCTAGTCCGATCAGGGATGTGCATCCCGCAGATACAAATCAGCCAGATACTGCGAGTCTTGTTGTCCCAAATAAAGAATGGATATCCAGTTTCGAGCAGACAAATAACAACTCCTACAATCGGGAACAAACTCGCCCTCGAACAAGTATCTCGGATCGATGATGTTGAAAGGCGGGCGAGTGAGCAGACGCCATACGCTCGAGCCGTCCCACCCAGCCGCTTCCAAGACATTTTGTCAGGCCACCGAAAAATAGATGACACAGCAGATGCACCTGTAACACGCGCCGAAAAACCGAGTAACTGTCGATCCTTCTCGGCCGCCATTTCCGGGCTACGCCACGAAATCGAGCGAATAACGATCAGGCAGAGCAGGTGGTAATATCGGGGGCCAAAGAGGACCGATGGTCGCGATAGTTATCCATGCCAGTATGACACGAACCCTCCGCTCTCGGCTGCGCATAGGATGTAAAGCAAAACCACGCCAGCATCGCCGATGAAGCGACAGGCAACTCCCAGGAGAAGCGCCGCAGCCCGCAACAAGCAAACAAATCCACGCAATTGCAAGGACAGTCTCTTCTCACGCAGACCAAGGTGCTCTGAGCGTGACGGACCAAAGCCTGGGTCTCGGGACAAAATGACTTTCCACGGAAAGAAGTGCTGCTTGCCACTTTGGCGCTGCCGCCGGGCACCCCCTGCCCGCTCCGCCAAGCAGATCATTCCAGTCGTTTCGCAACGTTCGGGAATAAAGCGTTGTTTGAATAGCAAATACGCAACTGAATCAGCTGCTC
>ERZ1370068.1708-contig-11632_pt1 | contig 47450 bp, 65 predicted proteins | sample MGYA00561227_ERZ1370068 | MGnify/ENA primary metagenome ERZ1370068 (study PRJEB38410, sample SAMEA6850437) | metagenome | study: Metagenomic assessment of the ecological functions of the soil: analysis of the soil microbiota associated with the... | reverse complement strand
ACGCGCCGTTCAGTGCATCGTGCTCGTCGCGCTCAGCAGCCGCACGGGCCCCACTTTATCCGCGCAGCGGATGTTGTTACGAGCGCAGCTTTGGGGGCTGAACCGCTACCGTGATAAGCGCTGACGGAACTGCAACAACAAACTTTGCGCACCGTCGACCGAATTATCCCTCCGGATAATTACGCGGGCGCGTGGCAGTCTGGCGTAGGCGATTATCTGGCGCGGCAATTTGAAGGCGACCTGCGTCGGATGGTTTTGACGATTATTGCAACGGCTTAACCGCACTCGATGAGGATCTCTCGCGCGCTTTCAGCAAAGCTGCTGAAAGCCCTCGAAGAGGCTCAGGATACAGGTGCTGGGCCTGGTTGAACGGCGAAGTGTTACGGCCTGGACGTAACACCGGTCGTTTTTGATCTGCTAGATGAACGGCGTCGAAGGGTTCGTGATTAGGTGAGTGGAAATCGAAATGCCGTCTCCTGTTTGCGATCAAACTGAAGAAGCCACTGTTCTCAGAGAAGAGGAAGAGGAAGAAGGGAAAGAGAAGGAGTAAAGAGTGTTGCAGAGGAGAGCACGAGTCCAGCAGATAGGATCTGGAAAGACCATAGATTATGGAGATGTGCATCCTGATTTATACTCCTTTACCACCAGTTTTAACATTTGTGAAATTCCACGTGATCATCATCATGGCACCGGTGCAGCGGGCGATTCGGCCCGGCATTGGCTGGCTGAGGCCGGCAAGGACGTGCAACGCGGAACGTCGGTGAGCTTTGGAGGACTCTCCCAGGTTGGTCGCGACCATCTGCACAGCAACCTGTATACCTGGTTCCGCCACGGTGCGACTGAAGGCAATCTGCATGTTGTGAGCCTGAACGCGAACGCACGGTTATTTCCACACGACGGCTACCGCTGCTACAATGCCGCCTGTGTTGGGTGGCACTCAACGTTTACGGCTTTGTGGCATTTGTTTTCCACAACTGCGCCAGCGACCACCATCGCCAGACACACCAGGAAGCTCTCGACCAGCCGAATTAATAATCTGCCTGACGATATGAACCGTTTTCACGAGCAGTGGAATTGGATTTGGGCGCAGCGGCGACATTGCACTGCCGTCAGATCGAGGTTTGCCGCACGTCGCGTTCGGTGCCTGCTGTTCTCAGATATCAGACCGGCGTACAGTGGCGCTTCAGCGATGGTTGAACATAACCGGCCGATTTATTCATATCAACACTCGCGGCGGGCGGGACGCCTGCGGCCTGCAAGCTACCGTCGGCTGCTTTGCCTGCCGACGCCAGACCATTTTGCACCACTGGCGATGATTCGAACAACAGCCAGCGCCATTCATAACGGTAAGCTGGCAAGCGAAGATTAGAACGGATAAAAGCGCGCATCGTGGCGGCGTCTCATATTTGGTTTCAGGCGAGAAGATGAAACGCCCAGCCTTTGCGCGCTGAAACCTGATGGTGTGTCTCTCGTTGGAACGGCGACCAGAAGGTCAAGCTTTTTCGCGCTGATTCTTTCTCGCCCTACCACCTGAGGCAGCGCCAACGTCAAAACGATCAGGTCGACGTAACACTACCGAGGGCATCTATCGGGCTGGGGATGATGAAGAAAGAATCTTCCACTGATAGTGGGCCGGCGTACTGACGCGGATAACCGCGTGGCAGCCGGGCATCATTGGTGGCAGTATGCTGGCCGACGTTTCGTTGGCTTCATCGATTTTCTGGGCGACTCACTGCCGCGCCCCGGCTGACCAGGATTCAGCTAATGGCGATTGCCGCGACAACACGTGCTGCCTCATCGGCCAGTGCGGACATACCAGGCCAGGTCGATGCTCATCGATCTCACAGCTTCGGCAGGATCGCTGGTGAGTGACTCCAGGTAGCGCGCTTCGATGGCTCGACTTTGCTCCAGCAACGATGTTACTCAGGATTCTTACTGGCGCGTCGAGGAAGTGGCTGCGACAACTGCGAACAAATCTCGGAGCGCCGCGCCGGGTGAAACCAGCGGCCGTGCTGGGCCAGCACCCGATCGACGCCGACCACTCGTTCACGGATGATGGGGCCTTTGTCCCAGCTAACCTGTTTGTTTTCGTGACGTTCCTTCATGTAACAAACGGCGACTGTCCAGCGCTGATAATTATCAACGCCTTGCATTCAGATCAGCCGGAATTTCTTACCGGGCGACTAAGAAACTGGACGCTGAGTCGAATAAGCTGAGGTTCGCTGGCTCTCTGTGATCCTGATATATCTGAGTTACCTGAACAATTTAATCCCAGTTTTGGTCTGTTGGCGGACTAAAATGAACTCTGAACAAGAGCTGGATGATTTCTGAAGCTGTAGACGAATGTTATCGTCAGAACACAGATTTCGCTCCTCTGGGCAACATTTCTTTTCGACAACCTGGCATTTTTTATGCTTCCACGGCAGAGAAGACTATCATTCCTGATCTCTTCATCGGAATTTCTGATTGGGCATAAAATATCACTTGAAAACCTCTTTTTGATCGGTTATGGATCAGGCGATTTAATAACACCTGGCGACAAGTGGGCTTTTGGCAACCTGGAATACCACCATCTTAAAAGTGATTTGCAGCCTGTTTGAAAGTAATGATAAGACTGCTAACAACTTTTGGTTTTGGCAGGAACACTCCACTTCCTGGGAAGAGAAGCGATAAGCCGCGAGAACATTCATCGTGGTTTCTGCCGGGAATATGCATTTACCGATCGACTGCGGCACGGCGTCGAAAAGATCATCTTCTGGCGCTGGCAGCACGTGATGTAGAAACCTGACGACTGCTGGAAGCAGCCACGCCACGGCTGCGTGCATGCTCTCATCCTGATACCGGCGCGTCCCCGCCGTTGTGGCTAAAGAAATCATCGAATTGCCGGGCGCATCGGTGAGATTTATCATTACCGCGGCACCCTGCAAGACTGGTTGGTAGATCCTGACTTTCGCGTTTGGCGCTGGAAAACAAGCGCCTGGATCGGACATGCCCAGGATCCCCACCTACCACGCTCGATGATCATAACGATACCTGGACGGCGGCAAAATCACGGAGGATAAGCGGAAGCTACTGAAAACCGCTATCCTGAACGTACCGCAGCCGCACCATGGCGAGCAGAGATGGACGACTTTACCACCTCTCGTATTTGGGAATCGGGCGGTGGGCGCATTGACTGCGGTGCCGCCGGGCGAAAGTTAATCGGGCCGGAGTTAACTTGGCAGTCGCGGGAAGCATTGTGTTCATCTTGAGCGTCGGGCAAATCGGCTACGTTGACGGCTGAGTAGCACCAGAACCATTCCAGTAACCGGCAAGGGTATCGCCGCCAGAGCTGGTAGCGAGGGTCCATCATCGGTTCACTGTGGCATTTCCACCGTACTCGTCTCCAGCTGTGAAGGCGTTGCCACTAACGCGCTGAAGACCGGGTTCAACAGCAAGTCCTGTTGGCGAGTGAGCGCATTTAGAATCTCGATGTTGGGAACGCCGGTGAGGCTGGCACGCCAGTAGGAGCACTCGAAAGTAAGTTTGGACAAATCCCAGGCGGGAGCGTAAAGACAACAGTTCACTTCAAAAAGTTAAAGGATTAGAAGAACTTCAGGCTGCCGTTAATAGTGGTTGCGCTTTGGCTGTCTTCCACGCTTCAATTCTCGATTTGTCAGACACGCGATTGATCTTCAAACTACCAAAATTTGGAATTGCCATTAACACCAAGATTTAAAAGACGCATCTACGGCAGCGCATCGAAAAATCTTTAAAGGAAAACGAAATGGACAAAGATTTTTGATTCACGTCGATATTTGGCTCATTACAACGTAACCAGAACAACGCGGCCGTCTATCAAAAACAGCAATAACGGCGCGCGATCAAACCACGTTTATCATCAGCCACCTGGTTTCCTCGTTTGATTCTCTGACATCGTTCTCAACCACCATTGATTGCTGGTCTGCACCACTCAGGCGACGATTTTAAGTTACAACCAGTTTCCAACTTACCGATGGGATCGTTGACCAAAGATTGCAGCCGAATTTTCATTTCGCGAAGATGATGAATTGTCGGTATCCTGAAACCCGATGTCAGCGCGTCATGGCGGTGATTCACCATGAGCGGTGGCTGGCACCGTGATGGAAAACGGCCTCGCACTGATGATCCGCCCGGCGACTGGGACCAGACAATATTTGAATGCGAACTCATGATGAGTTTGCCGGCGACAGGTAGGCGAAGGTTGGTTTAGGCTATCAGGGTATTCAACGCAGGCCATTTCAATGTCGCCAAACAATTTCTATCGAACTGAACACTCTGCAATGGTGCCGGATCGGAAAACCACGGCGGTAGGCACTGATTGCGATCGCCCACTTCATCCAGCGTATCTGCGACAGCACCGCGCGCAACCAGCATCTGCCGATCCAGAATCGGCCGCCCTCTGCGAATGATCGCGCGGACCTTCGATCTACAGCCTGCCGGCGGCGCAGCAATCGTGCGATTACGCGCGGTTGTGCGCCAAACAGACAGATCTTTGACTTCCAACGGTGTTTACCAAATCAAAGGTACGTATGGCGCGCCAGATCTGCAACGCGAACGAAAGAAAACCGTCACGAGCGCAGGCGATAAAAATTCTTACATGACCCGACTGGCGTGGCGTTATTCTTATCTTCCACATCAAGCCGATTCCCGCATTGCCAGCCTGGCGTGCGACCTGCGCATCAGGAACTACCAGCGAATGCAAAGATCTTCTTTACAGACCGCCAGCCGGAGTCCGGCGACGAGATCTATTGGTTTCATTAGTAAGAACCACTGGGATGAGTCGACGCGATTGGATTCATACGCACAACCTTGAGACAACGCCTGATCAGACGTGAATATTGGTCTACTGTCCGACCCAGCCAACGGTGAGTGACGCCCGCACACCTCGACAACCGACGAATGTTGAGCGTGGCGGTCCATTAACGCCAGAAGAGTTCAACGGCGTATCGCGAGCCAATGAAAACAGGCACGCGCAACGAGATTTGGATAATCAACGACCGTCGCCTGCGTGCAACAACGCCGCAGGACAGAATCGCAAGGGGACGGCCAACGAGCAGCTTTGCAGCAGGCAACATTGATGGCGTCTACGCGTTTCTCACCCATACGGATGCAGTCAACTCGGTGACGATCTAAAGGCGACACAAAAGGTGCTCGCCGGTTTGCTTAACCACCCGAACGGCAGGCGGGTACTCGTCCTCGGCCTGGGCTGCGGAAACATCGCATCAGTATTTCGTGGACGGATCGGCGGTTTCGATCCGGCACGGGTGCAAGGCACGAATGCTCGATGTAGAAGATGAAGTCGAAGAGGGTCTTGAGCTTTGTCGCAAAATTAGTCAGTACGGTGAAACTTTCCAGCGCGAGCCGTGCCCACTCGCTGATCTGGTAATCGGAATGAAGTGCGGCGGTTCCGACGGGCTTTCCGGGATCACCGCCAACCCGCTCGTCCGGGCTGTCAGTGATCACGCCTCAGTGACGTTAGGTGCACCGCCATCATCCTGAGGCACCTGAAATGCACTCGAGTTGAGCAAACCTGATGAACCGAGCACGAGATGAGAACGTGTTCCGCAGCATTGTTGAAATGATCAAGCGGCGTTTAAGGATTATTATCGCCGCCACGGTCAGCCGATCTTCGAAAGCCCCTCGCCGGAGCAGCGAGACGGCGGCATCACCAACGCTCGAAGAAAGTCCTTGGGGCGATTCAGAAGGCGGGCGGCGACCGTCACGCAGGTGCCAAGCCGGTGAGAGCGTAAACTGAACCAGGTCTGATCCGGCGGAATCGCCAGGTAATGATGGCGTGTCGTCAACCTGCTGAGGCTGTGGCCGGAGCTAATTTGATTCTCTTTACGACGGGACGTGGTACGCCCCTTCGGCGTACCGCGCCGACGATCAAAATCTCCACTCAACACTGAATTAAGCACCCAAAAGCCGAAGTGGATGGATTCGACGCCAGAGTCATCCGAGCGGTGCGAGACTCTGGGGCAGTTGTGGACTCGACGATTTGCTCGATTTCATTTTGCGCGTTGCTTCGCTGGAGAAGTCGAAGCCAGGAACGAGTGAACGGATTCCGCGAGATCACGATCTTCTAAAACTGCGGGTCACGCCGTAATTTTGTGAACATGACTCGCCGCAAACAATCTTCGGCGGAGCGCTCGCCAGTTGCGCAACCAGCGGCGGCGTTTCTGCTGAATCAGAATTCTTTCCTCCGTCTCGGCGGCATTCGCGACGTAGAGACATTTCGTAATCACTTGCAAGAGCTTGCATCTATATCATCCATCGATGCTGAAGCTACTCGGCGGGATACTTCGCCGCTCGGACAGCCTCTTCTCCGCGGCGACATTCGCGCGATAGGAAATCGTTTCGCTATTCAACCGATGGAAGGTTGGGACGGAACGACCGACGGTCGAGCCAACGGGTTGGACGTTCCCGCCGTTGGCGTCGCGCTTGGCGCGAGCGGACGCAAAGCTCATATGGGGCGGTGAGGCAGTTGCGGTCTGCCACCAGGGACGAGCTAATCCAAATCAACTGGCTATCGGCCCACACAGTATCGCCGATCTGTCGTCGGCTTCGTGAAGCGATCCAGGATCACGAGCGGTCAGTCGGATCAGTCGCGGGCTTAGTGATTGGATTGCAACTGACACACTCGGGTCGTTACAGTCGTCCCAATAGTCACGATCGCCCCGAACCACGCATCCTCCACCACCATCCAATACTAGGACGAGAGACTTGGCACTCACTGACGACTACCCGTTAGCTCGCAGACCGGGAGATCAGGCAGATCATCGAGGACTTCCAGCGTGCGGCTCGAGTGGCTCATCAGGCGGGTTTCGACTTGCGTAGATATCAGACATTGTCGCGGCTATCTGGGACACGAATTCATGAGCGCTACACGCGTAGCCGGGATCACGGCGGTAGCTTCGAGAACCGCAACGCGATTCCTGCAGAGGTGGTTAGAGGTATGTCGCCCCCTGGCGCCGGGCCTCAAAATCGGTGTGCGCCCTTCCGCCTTTGACATGAAGTTCCATTCAAACCAGATCCGCAAAGCTCTGCGCCGGTAAGCCACGGCCGTGGCGTGCGAATCTTTCAAAGCGCTACCCCCTATCGTTGGGGTTTCGCTGTCAAAGAAGAATCCAGTCGAACTCCCGATCTCGCCTAAACCAAACGATTCCTCTCGCCGCTGTCCGAGTTAGAGACATTAACCTGATGAACCTTTCGGCAGGTAGCGCCCACTATAACCCGCACCCGCAACGTCCCAGCGCTTTCCCTCCTTCGGACGGATACCTTCCACCGAAGACCCTTTATTCGGCGTCGCTCAGCCAAATGCAGGTAACACGTGCCCTCAAGCAGCAGTTCCCAAATATGATTATGGTCGGCTCGGCATGCACACCGCCTGCAGGATTTCACCACGTTGCTCAGGGTGCGGTGCGCGAAGGCTGGGTTGATTGCGTCGGCCTGTGGACTGAATGGAATGCTTGCTTACCCATGGCGTTCCGCTCGATGTAATGCAGCGCGAGGTGCAGCGAGAGCGGTCAGTTCTCGTACTTTTAAGCGACTGCACGATGGCGCCTCGCGCGGGCGCCTCTGGCTGTTATCCGCTTCGACGAACACTCACCGGCGGTCAGAAGACGCCGCGCTGACTCAAAGATTTGAAACACCTGCACGAAATCGGCTCGAGTAAACTTCAACCGCGATCCAGGTCCAATGTGAGAGAGGCGATATGAGAGTCGAAGATATGATCGCGCGGCTTCGTCCGCGTCGCAAAGTGCAGGGATTGCCGCAGCTCTTCTACCATTCGAGCCGGATGGGCGTATAGCTGTTGAAGCATTTCAGAAACATTTGTTAGCTACTCGAGACGCAGGACTCTGGAACGCAGTAAACATGGACACCGGGTATGTCAATTATCTGACCCCGGAAGAACGCCTTTCAGTACTCAGTTGGTCGCTGGAAGTCCTGGGTCCGACTCCTTCTTCATCGCCGGTGCATACATTGAAGGACTCGATGGGTGAGGTTGATTGATCTGTACCGCCGTGAGATGGATCAGATCGTAGCTCACGGCGGCACGCCGATCATCTTTCAGACCGCGCGCCTCCGAGGAATGCAGTCCGCGAGAAGGCCGCTGTCTATCGCGCACTGTGTCGGGGTTTCGAGGTGCTCGCATTCGAGCTTCGCTCCAGTGTTTCGCGTCGAACGGCGAAATTTTAGACGGGGACACGGTAAGTGGCCTCATGGAGATCCCTGAACTACAAGGGTTGAAGCCATTCATCTCTGGATCGGCTTCTGGAGTTGGAAGGCGGCTACGCTTGCGCGACGAGCTCAGGCCGGACTTTCGCAGCATACCACGGGCAACGACCTTGGCATTGACATGATCGAGTACGGCTCTGACTTCACCTTCTTGGTCTGGCCGACGTTCGTCCCGGAGAAATTGACGACGCGACCGACTCTGGGAACTCGGAGATCCCACCATTACGAACTCTCGACGCCTTTGCAGCTATCTCGGCAATGTTCGCATTCCGCGCGCGCGGTGCCGGCTTATAAAGAGTTCTGCGGCGATCTTCTTAAAACTGTTGGACAAGATTCCATCGTCCCGAACACACCCGCTAAGCCCTGCCCGCCCTGCTTGGAAACCGATATTCTGTGAAGTCGCGGGGCGTCCTGGTTACTGACCGCGAATAGTCTGGATTCCTTTTTTTCAAGTCGATTCTCCATTCTTGGCATACCTTCTTCCAATCTCTCTGTAAGCCAAAATTCTCTGTAAGCCAAAAATAGCCAACGGCGTGAACCAACGGACGTCAAAATTCTGAGCATTTTCCCCGAAAAGCGGGTACGACGACGTACGGATCAAGTTGGCAAACCACGGTCTACCGCAAGCACTACTGTCAGACTGAAATTGAAGCAGCCAGGGAGTTTCACACCCTTACCGCCGTAAACTCCAACCATTAAGTCGTGTTCGACCCAGCGCTCAGACGTGGCAGAGCATTTGCACTGTCAGACACTGAGGTGGAATTGACACTAAGAGGTAACAATGCCGACCCGCATTACAGAAATTGAGGAGACCGAAGAGTGAAGGTATTGGAGAGAACTGGTGGATCAGCCTGCCGGTTCCTCATCCTGGAGATGTTGGGACCGCAACCGATCAGTGTTATAAGGTGGAAGGTACGCTCTACTCAAAGAGACGCTGAGTTGCTGGAGAAGATTTGCTCGCGATGTCGCTAATCAGACCGAGCGGCCCGTGACTCTTGAACTCGAGGGACTCAGCTACCTCGACAGTGACAGCGCGCTTGGTGCTCTGCCGCATGAAGCGTGAGCAGAACGTAACGCCTTGAAGGGCTGCACCTCTTCATAGAGAAGGTCGTTGAACTGACGGAAGAAAGTGAAAGAGCCAACGAAGTACTTGCCGAAACCGCAAGCTGCCGATCGAGTGAGTTCCGGGACGATAGCCTACCGCTCGCCCGCAGACCATCGCTTGCGATAATTCCTGGGAGAAACGAATTCTCCTCTGACTCGTTGCAGCACGCTCACGCTTTGGCAGTGAGCACCGCCAGAGTCACCCACAACCTCTTCCTGATAAGGCGCGGCAAGCTGTACGTTGTAGTGATCCATCAGCCACAGTTCGGGAATGATTTCAGCAACCAGTTTGCCGTCGTCGAAGACTCTCACCATCGAACTTTCCGAAACAACAATCGCAACCGCATCGGTAACTTGAGAGATCGAAGCGCCTGCCAGGTGACGACTCGCCATTCCGTAGGGCAAGAGCGACATCCGACGCCGCCGCATCGAGATAGCGACAAGCTGAAACTACGATGCCCTGGTCCGACACGACAAAGGCACCGTCCAGCTGCGCGAGTTCCTTATATTGTGCCACGGAGGTTTGGATCTCTGATCTCCTCGCCTGCCGTAGTATGTCCTGCAAGTGGATCCAGGATTAGTGGACGCGAGCGCGCCAGCACCTGCATCGGCGTCGCCAAACGTGAAGAGCGTGCCAATCCGGCGACCTTCGCGACCTTCGCGCGCAATCTCGACGGCTAACTCGATCGTTGGTTCGAGATTCTTCTTGTCGCACCGACGCACTCGCTGGCAAATTGATTTGAACATTCCGCCACTGCGACCGGTCGCACGAAATGTCGCCGACCAAAGGCAGCGATTGGCGTGCTGACAACATGCCGTCATTGGTTGCGCTAATAGGCGATCGGGTGTTATCAGGCATTACGTTCTCGCTTTCGTATGCTGGTGTGGCGCCTTCATTGATTTCAGACGCAACGAGGATCATCGTCGACGTAACACCAGCGCCAGTTCTCTCCCGGCTCGAGAGATTCGATGACCGGATGACCAGTTGCATGAAAGTGCGCTGTTGCGTGCTTGTTCCTTTGAATCATCGCAACAACCAACATGCCCGCACGTGCAGGCAAAGTCGCAGATGCACCCAATCGTCACCAGTTCTTCAGACACTCTTCGCAGCCATCGCTGCGTGGTCTGATTGCTCGAATCTGATCAAGATGCGTACAAGTCTCTACCACGACATTCTCTCGGCAAACGATGAGCTGACGTTATTGTTGCCAACCACCGCCCAGCGCTTTGTAGAGTTGGACAAGCTGACAAGAGCTCGTTACGTTTCGTTTGCGCCAAACTCAGTTCAGCATCGAATAGCGAGGTGTCAGCTACACAGGCATTGAGCAGTGTGTCGACGCCACCCTCGTATCCTCAGATGGGCCAGGCTCGAGGCTTCTTGCAAGGAACTGACCAGCAATTCCTGCTGAGTGCGAATTTCTCTGACGCGTCGGTACTGAACCAGGGCGTTGGACACATCGCTAAACGCCGTCTGCACAGTTTGTTGATTACTGCGCCAGCGCGTACTCGCGTTGGGCCTTTTCAAAATTGACATTCGATTTAAGTTCAGACCAGCGGTAAAGATCGGCTGTGTGACCTGTGGATGAAACTCCAGTGCACGGCTGGGACCGCTAAAGAGATTCGCGAGAGAATTGCTTTGAAATCCAAAGGCGCCCGTAAGACTGATGGTCGGAAAGTGCTTTTTGCAGCAGAGACGAGGGCATTCTCGGAGATCAGAAGCTGTTCCGCCGACCTGATATCCGGTCGTCGCTCGAAGCAACGAAGACGCGGCAATCCGGCAGGACAGCCGGCAGTTCCTTCTGCCCGGACAGTGAAGCACCACGCGTAATGGGTCCAGGATTGTTTCCAGCAAGAGATTTATCTGGTTCTCGCTCTGTTCGGTCAAGCGCTGTGTATCGGGAATAGTTTGAGATGCCTGATAGACCAACTCCTCTGCCTGGCGCACTTCTAACATGTTGGCGAGTCCCCCTTGCTGCCGCGCCTTAATGATCTGCAGCGATTCCTCCCGGCACGCAAGGATGCGCTTTGTGATCTCGAGTTCCAGGTCCAGCTCGAGCAGGTTGAAATCAGTTGGCAGCAACGTCACTTACTACAACGGTGGCTACGGTCTTGCGATCTTCTTCAGTGGACGCTAGGCTGCGCGCGCGCCGCTTTGTTTGCTGGCGCCGGCGGCCCCAGAGGTCGACTTCAAAAGTGAGCAGGCTCAAAAACACTTCGCCGAACGAGCGTTTTTGTCCGCCTAGTCCAGCCGCACCAGTTCCACTGTTGGCGGATGTGCGAGGTGGTCGTCAGATCCGCGCCGACATCAAACCGGGGAAACTGATTCGATCGAGCAAGCGCCAACGTTCGCACGCGCTGCGTTGATGCGTGCAACCGCCAAGCGCAGATCATAGTTCTGGTCAAGTTGCTGTGCGCACCAGCTTCTGGAGCGCCTCGTCCTGGAAGACTTCAAACCACTTGAGGTCGCCGATGGAAGTCTCGATCGGTTGGGCGACAGCGTCGGCACCGCGAAAACTGTCGGGCGTCTTGACAGCCGGACGCTCGTACTCTTTTGGGCGAACGCGGTGCTGGTCAGAGGCTGAAAGTGCCACCACTGCTGTTATTAATCTATGTAACACGCAGAAACGCCGTGCTTGATTCCTTTCTAGCTCAATCTTCACTTTCAATCTCCAGCCAAGGGCTCCGGTGTCGGAGAATAATTTCGGGCGCGTGTTTCCTAAGCCTCATGCGTGAACTTTTCCACCAAATAGAAAGTCGCCGGGATAATGAAAATCGCGATGGCGGTGGCGGCCAACATGCCCACAATCACGACGGTCCCCAGGATTCGCCGGGAGGCGGCGCCGGCGCCCGATGCAAACCACAGTGGAGCGGACCCGAAGATGAAAGCGAATGAAGTCATCAGAATGGGTCGCAAGCGCAAACGTGCACCTTCAAGAGCTGCGTCAATCAAGTCCCGGCCCTTTTCCAATTCCGCCTTGGCAAACTCGACAATCAAGATCGCGTTCTTCGCCGCGAGACCGATTAGTACGATTGAGCCCAATCTGAGCATAGACATCGAGGTCGTAGCCGCGCAGCCAGAGGCCGAGAAACGCGCCAAAGATCGCGATCGGTATCGTCAGCAGAACTGAGAACGGCAGCGACCAACTCTCGTACAGCGCCGCCAAAATCAGGAACACAAACACCAGCGACAGGCCGAATACCCTCGTTGTTGTTCCGGAGGCTTGTCTTTCCTGATACGAAAGATCGGACCAGTCGTAACCAATTTCCGGCGGCAGCGTCTGCTTGGCCACTTCTTCGAGCGCCGCCATAGCTTGTCCCGAGCTGTACCCAGGCGCCGCCGATCCAATCACCTGGGCCGCGCGATAGACGTTGAAGCGGTTGGTATACTCGGGGCCGGAAATCCTCCGCGTTGTTACCAGCGACGAAAGCGGCACCATGTTGCCGTCGTTGTTGCGGACGTAATATTGGTCGATGTCGCTGGGGCTGAGACGCTCCTCACCTTCTGCTTGCAGGAAGACGCGCCATTGTCTGCCGAAGCGATTGAACTGATTCAGAAATAGCCCGCCCAGGTAGGCTTGCATCGTTTGATACACGTCGGCTATCGCGACTCCCTGTTTGAGCACCTTGTCACGATCAACGTCGGCGTAAATCTGGGGCGAACTCGCCGAGAACTGAGAGCCCACTCCCGCCAACTCGGGTCTCTTCCGCGCGGCCGCAAGAAACTTTTGCAAATTCTGATCTAGATAGTTCGACAGATCCGCCGCTGCGGTCCTGCAGCCATAATGAAAACCGCCTGAGTTCCCCAGGCCTGGAATCGCGGGCGGACTGAAAGCAAAGGCCATCGCCTCAGGGACATCGCTCGCGAGCCTGCCGTTAATGCTCTTCAGAATTTCAGCCGCGGTATGTTTGCGCTCGCTCCACGGCGCCAGGGAGATAAAGCAAAAACCGTTGTAGCTTGCCGAGACTCGATTCAATAGGCTGAATCCGTTGATGCTGGTGACAAACTGCACGCCATCAGTTTCCTTAAGAATCTTTTCGACCTTGCGTGAGACCTGATCCGTTCGTTCGAGCGAAGCCGCGGGCGGAAGTTGAATATTCAGAAAAAGATATCCGTAGTCCTCTTCCGGAAGGAAGCTGGTCGGTAAACGGTTCCCAAACAAACCGTCGACAGCCGCAAATCCCACCAAAATCAACACGGCGATCGCCGCTTTGCGGATTAGTCCGCGGCTTAAGCTGACGTAACCGTTCGTGGCTTTGGTAAACCAGCGATTGAAAGCAGCAAACGGCCGAGCGAGCAGGCCACGCGCTTCTTTGCGCGGCCGCAGAATCAATGCCGCCAGGGCTGGCGACAATGTCAACGCGTTGAACGCCGAGATGATCACTGAGACCGCGATCGTGACGGCAAACTGTTTGTTCAAGCGCCCTTGAATTCCGCTGACCAATGCCACCGGAATAAAGACGGACGCCAGGATCAGCGCGATGCTGATGACCGGACCGGATACTTCCTCCATCGCCTTAAGCGTCGCCTCGCGCGGACTCATGCCTTCTTCGATGTGGTGCTCAACCGCCTCCACAACGACGATCGCGTCGTCGACCACCAATCCTATTGCCAGCACCAGGGCGAAAAGCGATAGCGTATTGATTGAGAAGCCGAGCAGCGGAAAGATCGCGAACGTACCGATCAGCGACACAGGTACCGCAATCATCGGGATCAGCGTCGCGCGCCAGTTTTGCAAAAAGATAAAGACCACCAGGAGGACCAGCACAATAGCAATCAATAAGGTTTCGACGATCTCACTGATGCCTTCGGTAACCGAGCGGGTGGTATCGAGTCCAATTGCGTAATCGAAATCAGCGGGAAAGCGCTGTTTCAATTCTTCCATCGTTTTCTTCACACCGTCGGTCACTGCCAGCGCGTTCGACCCGGGCGCCTGAAACACAGCGATGATGCCCGCAGGCTGCCCGCCGAAACGCGCGCACCTGCTGGTAGTTCTGCGCGCCGAGTTCAATCCGCGCGACGTCCTTGAGCCGCACGACTGAGCCGTCCGGATTGATGCGCACCACTATCTGTTCGAACTCTTCGGGAGTCTGAAGCCGCCCCTGCGCTCTTAACGTGTAAGTATTCTCTTTTCCTTTGGGAGCGGGTTCAGCCCCGACCTGGCCGGCGGGATTAACTGGTGCTCTGTTGCTGAACCGCGCGCGACAAGATCAGGTACGGTTAATCCCAGTTTGGCGAGCAGATCAGGTTTGACCCAGATGCGCATCGCGTAATCGCTGGCGCCGAAAAGGCGAACCTCGCCCACGCCCGGCACACGATAGAGCGCATCGTTGATGTTTATGTTCGCGTAGTTCGCGAGAAAAAGTGAGTCGTGAGTTTGATGCGGCGAATAGATGGCAATCGCCAGCGTAGGTATTCCCGTTGACTTCCGCATGTTCAGACCAAACTGGTTGACATCTGCGGGAAGGTTGGGCTGCGCCTGCGACACACGGTTTTGGACGTTGACCTGATCGATGTTGGGATTCGTATCGATGTCGAAGGTAACGGTCAGCGTCATCGTGCCGTCATTCGCATTCGTCGATTGCATGTAGAGCATGTTGTCAACACCGCTCATCTGCTGTTCGAGCGGCGTCGCTACAGATTGCTCGATCGTCACCGCATCGGCGCCCGTGTAGGTCGTATTAACGATAATCTGGGGCGGCACGATTTCCGGGAACTGGGCCACCGGCAGCCCCGCCATTGCCACGAGTCCACCGATGACCGTGACAATGGCGATCACCATCGCAACAATTGGCCGGTTTATGAAGAGCTTCGAAATCATTGTTTTTCCCAATGTCCGACAAACTTCAGTTTGTCGTGAACGCGGTCACTGCGTTGGTCAAAAGCGAATCGAAAGTGACCTCGTCGAAAAGAACATCTTTCCCCAACGTAAACGACAAACTAAAGTTTGTCGGACGCCTGTATGTCTGCGGATTTACTACATCCCCCGGTTTGATCTTTTGTGTCCCTTCCACAACTACGGTTTCGCCCGCTTTCACTCCTCTTCGATAACCCACTCTGACCCGCTGCGCTCGCCAACTTTGACCGTGCGCATCTCAATCTTGTTGTCGGCGCCGACTACGGCGACCTGATAACTGCCCTGCAACTCACTCACGGCGCGCTGCGGAATGAGCAAGGCGTCGGCCTTGGTTGCCGTTACAGCACGAACCCGACCGTACTGCCCCGGCCGAAGTACGTTTCCCGGATTCGGAAATATTCCGGCCATGCGGATGGCGCCGGTCTTTTGATCAACCTGGCGGTCCGCAAAAAGAAGCTTCCTTTTTCTGGATAAGCGGTCCCGTCAGAGAGGATCAATTCAAGTTCGATCTGGGCCACACTGGCGCCGCGCCGCGCTTCAATCAGATTGCGCTTGGTAAAGTTCAAATACTGTTGCTCGCTGAGAGTGAAAAAGACCTTGATAGGATCGACGGTCGAAACCGTCGTCAGCGGAGGGCTCGTCGTCGTAATCAAGTTTCCGACCTGCGCCTGAGCAATACCGGCAATTCCATCGATTGGCGAGATGATGCTGGTGAAACTCAAATTGAGCTGGGCCGTTCTCACCGCCGCTTTGGCGTTCTCAATTTGTCCCTTTGCAGTATTAATCGCTGCCTTGGCTGTCCCAATCTGAGCGTTCGCCGCTCGGAGTTGCGCGCGCGCGGTCTCGACTCCGGCCCTGGCCGCCTCGACTTGCGCCTTAGCAACGACATTGCCCTGCACCGCGTTGTCGAGTTCCTGTTGCGTGACTGCCTTCTGCTCAGCAAGCGGCGCATACTTATTCACGTCGAGTTGCGTCTTAACCTGATTCGCCTGCGCCTGAGAAAGTTGCGCCTGCGCTTGCAGTACTTGACTGTTGGCTTGCGCGACTTGCGCCTCTGCCTGAGTAACCTGAGAGTTGGCCTGTTCTAGTTGGCCCTGAAACTGCGCAACCTGGCCGTTGGCCTGATCCAATATGGCTTGAAACGGCCGGGGATCGATCTCGAACAACAACTGCCCCTTCTTTACGAACGAACCCTCCTGATAATTCTGTCTCAGGAGATAGCCGGTGACCTGGGCCTTGATGTCGGCATTGACCATTCCTTCGGTCGTCCCGATCCATTCGCTGTAGACGGGAACGTCCTTTGCTCGACTCGGACCACTTCAACATCGAGTGGTCGTGGCGCCGCCTGCGCCGGTTTGCTCGAGCGGCTAGCGACAATCAAAACGCCTAAGGCCACAACCGTTGCGCCCGCAATCGCTGAGAGCAATACCTTGCGTTTCAACAAAACGTTCTGTAATCCCGTCACGATCGTCCTCAATTCCTTTGCATGGGAACCTCATCAACTGACCTTTTCAAACTTGAATCCGGTAGTGCATCTCTTACTCGCATTGAGTTGACCATCTAATCTGCAATTTCCGTCGGGTACGAGTTCTCGCGACGCTAGTCACAATCACGACTTCTCGTCATGTTGCGGGCTCTTAAATGCCCACCGAAGTGCGCGCCAAGCGGATGGACTGGCACATGAGCCCCACTTCTCAGTTCCAAGTCCATCCGCTGCCCGAACACAGGCTGAGTCCCCTTTGATCTCACCCTGTGCCCTCCTTGATAGCATTCCCACTGTTTTCGTTCGTTCATAAAACTGCGATTTGTTTCGTCGTTTGAATACAATCTCTCTGCATAGCAACAGCCCTGCCACACAGTTTTCGAGTAAGCCTGTCGATGAATTTCCAATGAACTGGATGAATTGATTGGTGAGGAGCAGTGACGGGATGCTGTCAGGTGACAAGGGGCGGTCACGAAGGAGACTATCGTGGTATTGGAATCAGCAGAGCTCACTATCCCTTCCTGAGGAAAAGGCGCCAGTCGGCTTTGCCTCAAAACTCGAATAGTTCCCCTCTCATTCACACCGGGCTTTAGCCCGGTGATGAGCGGCAACTGAAAGAAGCGTGCAACCGTTTTAACGGTTTGCCTCTTGACGGATCACTGAATGGTTAACCCCGCAGAAGTCACCCCGCCAGCCAGCCGAGAAACCGTTGAAACGGTTTTGGAATGTTCGCGGGTCCGGGTCACCGGGCTAAAGCCCGGTGTGAATGAGATGGGCCACTTCCAGACTGTTGAGGCAAGGCCGCGCCAGTCCCTTCTGTTCCGTCCTTACGATCACAACTGGTTGCTCCACTTTGCGAAATGCGTCGCGAAGCTGCTGGCAATTGCTCTCAGTCCCCACGCACAAGATAAAGAGCACGATCAGTGGAAGGGTCACTCGCATCTTCCTGAATGCAGAGGTGGTACGTTCTTCTTCCTGGCGACGCCGATGCAGTTCGGCTATCCAACCTTTGACTGTCCTCATCATCTCACGCGTGTTCTGCGTGCTGGTCCTTTCGTCCGAGCCCTCATAGACCTCAGTCACAACTGGGTTCTTGTCCGGCTTTATGATTCTTACGGAAGAGTTCATGATGCTGACACCTCATTGATTACGGCAAGTTGCTCGTCCTCTGCGTGATGCCAATGTCTATGCCTGCGCTCTGCCAGTAGGCCACAGTGTCTGCTTCGCCGATCGCCGTTTCCAAACACGTTTGGTTACGGTCTAGTTCATCGAGCTCGATACGTACACGGTCCCTGGCAATCTCAAGTTGGCGCCGCCGAAGTTCTCGCAATCGTTCCGGATGCGTACTGCCGAAACCCGCAAAGTTTCGCTCAATATTTTCCGGTCTCAGATCCTCCTGGAGTTGCTCGTCGAGCGCCTGCATCTCCGCCTTCCTGATTTGTACTTCGCTCAATTGCAGACGGAGATTGGCGGCAGTTTCCTTAGCGCTCGATTGCGCCAATACAGTTGTTGCAAAGAGACCGCTCAGCAACAGAGTGACAAACATTCGACTTACAAGGCTTCTCATTTCCATAATCCTTTTCTCATCTTCTCGCCTTACAAAACCCATTCCAGTTTCCCGAATGGACCAGGACGGAAGAAACAACTACCAATACAAAAACCTTGCCACAGCTCTGTTATCTGTTTGTTTGAAAAAGTGGGCGGATAGATGGGAGAGTGCCAGGCTTGAAGCCTTAAACGCCTGGCCAGATGGCATGACAGTGACGACATGCGGCCAGCTGACGAGCAGCGGTCACGACTCTTGCAGTTGAGGTCGATTGATGCCGAGCTTGCGCATACGGTGGTTGAGAGTAGTGCGGTTGAGGCCCAGGCGCGCGGCCGCTCCAGTCGGACCACCAATCACCCAGCCAGTCTCACGTAAGACCTTCAGGATATGCTCGCGTTCAACCGCCTCGAGTTTTGTTGGGCCCTGAAGCTGATTGGCCGGATTGCCATTTGCCGATTGCTTTGACTCAGCCAGCGGAACTTCCAGCACCGAACCGCGCGAAAGGATTACCGCCCGTTCGATGAGATTCTGGAGTTCGCGAATATTACCGGGCCAGCTATAGGCCGTCAGCTGCGTCATCGTCTCGGAGGGAATCGTTTTGATCGGTTTCTTCATCTGTTGCGCAAACTTCTGCGCAAAGAAGTTGATCAGCAGAGGAATATCTTCAGTTCGTTCCCGCAGCGCCGGCAGCGAAACCGGAAAGACGTTTAGCCGATAGTAAAGATCGCTGCGAAACTTTTTCTCAGCCACCATCTGAGCGAGGTCGGCATTCGTTGCAGCTACTACGCGTACGTCTACACGGATCGTTTTACCGCTGCCCAATCGCTCGAACTCATGCTCCTGAAGCACGCGCAGTAATTTCGGTTGCAGCTCAAGCGGAATCTCCTCAACCTCGTCGAGAAAGATTGTGCCGCGGTGCGCTAATTCAAAGCGGCCCTTGCGCTGCTCGACGGCGCCCGTAAACGCGCCCTTCTCATGACCGAACATCTCGCTTTCGAGCAGTCCGGTGGGAATGGCGGCGCAGTTCACTTTGACCAGCGTATGTTCTCGCCGGCCGCTCAAATTGTGAAGCGCCCGGGCGATTGGTTCCTTTCCCGTTCCAGTCTCGCCAAAAATCAGAACCGTCGAGTCAGTAGGCGCCACCGTCTCGACATCCTGAAGCGCGCGCTTCAGAGTAGCGCTGGTGCCAACGATCTCCTGGAAGTTGTATTCCGTGCGGATCTCTTCCTGGAGATAGAGTTTTTCTTCCTGAAGCTTGTTCTTCAGCGCATCGATCTCGCGATAGGCGAGCGCGTTTTCAACCGCAATCGCGACCTGCTTGCCCACTTCAGTCAGCAACTCCGCGTCGGCTTCTGTAAAAGGGTTCTCGCTCAGTCTCGCTACACCCAGGACACCGAGTGCGCGGTCATGCGAAATCAGCGGAATGGTGCAACCAGATTTGATTCCAGCACGTCGCCCAGGGAATCGACTAAATGATCCAGCGCCGCTCACGACGGGTTGGCGGGTGGTGAAAGCTCGTCCCCTGGGGTCTCCTCCAGGTCAATGATCTCGCCTTCAATAAACGCATCTTCGTGCTCGGGAAATTCCAGCGCCGTGACCCGCAGCTTATTGATTTCGGGATCGTGTAGAGCGAGGCCAGTGACGTCATGTGGCATCACCCGCTCTCAGACAGTTGGAGATGGCTGAAAGGAGTTCGCGCAAATTGAGATTTGAGACGAGGGTGTTATTTATCTCCAGGAGTAGCTGGCTGTGGTCGCGCTCGCGCGCCAACTTCTGTTGATGACACTGCGCTTCAATGGCGACTGCAATCTGTGCCTGCCAGGAGTCCCGCGAATTCGAGATCGAGTTGATCGTAGACGCCGGCTACGTCACTCCAGAAATTAAGAACTCCCAATCGGTGATTGGCAGTCGTCAACGGAAAGCTGCAGACTGCCTTGATCGGATGATCTGGCATCGTCTTCGCAAACGGGAAGCGATCTTCCAGCGCGATGTCGTGAACGACGACCGGTTGCTGGTGCTCCCAGACCCAACCGGCAATCGAACCTTCCATCGGGACTTCGGTGGGCGCCTGCCACGCTGTCGGCGCGCACGTTTCCAGAAAGTGACACCGCATGATGTTGCGCGAACTATCGTGAAACATCACCGCGAGACTGCGAAACTTGAAAAGGGTCTGGAGCCGACAGGCGAGGTCATGAAACAGCTTCATTAAGTCGCGATGTGACGCGATTGCTTTCGATAGCTCAAGCAAGGTGAGGTATTGCTCAGGCCTCAAACCTTTGGCGGCGACTTGGGCGGTGTCCGTGGTCAAGCTGAGCCTCTTTAAATCAGATTAGTATTATCCGAGCTCCGGCGCCAATACGAACTTTTCCGGGGAAGAGCCCCAACGAACAAGGCAGCTAAGTATTAGTATCGAACCATTGCATTCTCAAAATTGGCGTCGGCATTTATTGTCTTCGGTATCCCGTGAAAATGCCAGTGGCCACCAGCAAGATGCCTCAGCAACTCTGATCGACCGCCGAACGATCTTGAACTCTCACCTCTGTTGCCATCGATTTGTTAGTGATGATTATGCTAAATCAAATAAAATGAACTCAGTTCCGTTTTCGAGCGCTTTTATCTTTAGCAGTTCTTCTGCACTGATTGCAGCGCCGTCGCTCGCCCGCAAAGTTTCACCGTTTAATTCCAGAGAGCCCTTGACGACTTGCAGAAAGCCATAACGCTTCTCGGTCAAATCGTAGGAAACTGCCTCTGCCTTCATTCAGAATCGAATCAAACACCCAAACGTCTCGATTGATTTTCAACTGAACCGTCACGGGCATCATTTGAGGCGACGAGTTTCAGCTTTCCGCTTTTGTCGTCGGGCGCAAACATCTTTTGCTCGTAACCAGGCGCCAAATCTTCTTTTTCCGGCAAAATCCAGATTTGATAAAAATGCAGAGGGTCCGTTTTCGACGGATTGTATTCGCTGTGCCTGATCCCGCTGCCAGCCGTCATTCCGTTGCCACTCATGCGGTCGCAGGATTTCTTCGCCGCCTGTTGAATCTTTGTGCGCGATTGCGCCTTCGACTACATAGGACAAAATTTCCATGTTGGCGTGTCCGTGTGTGCCGAAGCCCTGGCCGGGGGTTACGCGGTCTTCGTTAATCACTCGCAGCGAACGAAAACCCATCATGTCCGGGTTGTAATAATCGGCGAATGAAAAAGTGTGATAAGTGTTGAGCCAACCATGATTGGCGTGGCCTCTCTGATTTGATCTAATGACTTGTAACATCTCTTTTTCTTCCTCTCATCGCGGCGAATCAAATTGCTGCACGCGTCGCCAAAGCGACTCGCTGTTTCATTGATATCGCGACACAGCAGATTGACAAGAGTGTCGCGGTAGCCAACGCCAGTACCACCGACCGCCTCAGTAGCAGCGTTCCTAACGCCGCTCCGGCAAACATCAGGAGAACGGCCAGAAGCCGACGGCGCCAGCGTGGGCTGGTACCGCCGGCAAATTTCGAATCGGCGGCAAGACCAGTAACGGTCAGGGTAAGAACGGTAGTCGTGAGATCTGGGACCGCCATCTTGCGAACTGTCGCGTTCCGAATTCTCATCGCACACGCCGTGAGTACTATGATCGAATACAATTGGAACGAACTCCCCGACGAATCACGGAACCTGATAGAAACCAGGGTTGCGGCGAGCAACAAAGCCGATTCCAGGCTTAGGGCTGTCGTAATCCAGCCTGGGGTCAAGACTTCTGAAAGACGAGCAGCAACGCGCCCGCCAATCAAAGCGCCGATCATAAATGCAATGAGCGCCGTGAGCGAACGCGTTATCGAAAGCCCAGGTGCTCCGGCCACAGCGAACGCGAGGAAAACGACGTTTCCAGTCATGTTAGCCGTGAACACATGGCCAGAGGGCAAGGTAACTTATCGCGTCGATCAATCCCGTGGATGGCCGTGGCAACATGAAGCAATAACGGCAGCGTGTGATTGAGTCGAATTTCCGGCGTCATGAGCAACTCAAATTCTTAAGCTTGCGTCCCGGCCGAGAACCAGGCGGGCCGCCCCTCTTGCCGTTATGCCTTTACGAATTCAGCCTCCAGACTGATCGCGACGTCTTCACCGACAAGAATGCCGCCAGTCTCGAGTGCAGCATTCCAGGTCAAGCCGAAATCCTTTCGATTGATCTTTGTGCTCGCCGAGATCGCAACCCGCGTGTTGCCCCATGGGTCCTTGGCAGGGGCGTTGGCCCTTCCACTTCAAAGCTGACTGTGCGGGTGACTCCGTGGATGGTCAGATCGCCTTCGACAGATAATTCTTCATCGCCGACGATGCTGATGCCGGTGGATTTGAAGTCCAGAGTGGGAAACTTTTCGACATCGAAGAAATCCGCGCTCTTGAGATGTGCGTCACGTTGGCCGTCACGGGTCTCGATAGAGGCAGCTTCAATTGAGGCCTCGACGCGGGAATTCGCCAGGTTCGATTTATCCAGGGTCAACACTCCCGAAATCCCGGAGAAGTGGCCTTCACATTGGCGATCATCATGTGCTTTACCTTGAACTCAGCGACGGAGTGGGCTGGATCGATGTTCCAGGTAGTGATGTTGCTTGACGTTTGCGGTTGAATTTCTGTGGCGGTGTTTGTCATATGGTTTATCCCTTTCGTGAAAATGAGTGCCGCGACTCTGTCCGTGCTGCCTTCGCGGGCTTCTCGAGTGCAAAGATTATCCGGAAGACAACCGCCCGTCTTGCCGACGATTGCTTCTAATTGCGAATCCCTGCTATCGAACGCTGGCTTTGCAGATCTTTTCGCGAGGGGTGAAAACATCAGAATCAAAAAGCAGTTGCATTAACGATAAGGCTGGAGAAGTGTTCGCGGTGATGACTGATCTTAAGTATTCTACATTTAGTAGTCGTGCGGCAGAAATTCTTGGGCCAACTGTCACGGCGATACCGGCTGCACGAAGAGCGGCCACACCGCGCCCAGTTAACTCGAGGGTTCGGGTCTGTGATGCAGCACACGACCCTTTTCACGCCAGCTTCAATCAAAGCGTCCGTGCACGGAGGAGTTCGTTTACCATCCCCTCGATGGCAACATGGTTCCAGATTGACGTAGACAGTTGCGCCTTTCGCAAGCCTGCCTGCTTGTTCAAGTGCCAACACTTCGGCGTGCTTGACTCGATCGTAACGGTGAAAGCCCTGGCCCACGATGACCCCATCGTTCACAATGACGGTACCCACCAGCGGGTTTGGCTTTACTTGCCCTTCGCCTTTGGCCGCGAGTGCCAGAGCCCGATCCAGGAAATAGAAATCGAGATCGCCGTCAGACTCGGCTCTTGTCAGAGGTAAAGTTTCGATCAAGCTGCTTACCATAGGTCGTGCCGACGCTCAGACTGCCACCAGCCTGCGGCGCCATTTATCGACCCCTGTGCAATTTCAGTAAACATATCGGCACTGGCGAAGTCACTAAACTCATTACACATATCGATTGCCTGACGTGCGAGATCTACAAATGAGCCCAGCGTTGTTGCGAGAGTCGAAGCATGATTGCGGCACAACGCATCCGGTGCGCACAAGAGATTCGACCATGTAGGCACCACCCGCTCAGTTGAATTGGCAACTCCGCCAATCTGAACCACGCGCTCGGCAATCCGATCCGTATAAAACATCGACCGACTTATTTACCTCATCGAAGAGCTCTCTCAGATCGAGGGCGGTCGTATTCCAGAAAGCGTGTTTGCATTGCAACCGCAAATCCACAGCCTCCGCCAGACGATCGTTACAAAGCTTGACGAGATGACGAGTGCGCTCCGATGAATTGTCACTGCGATTAATCAACATTTGAGTCCTTCCGTGAACTCCGTTTACTCCACAAGTTCGGATCTTTGGCGCGCTGGCGCTAGTCGGGTGCGAATAGGAATTGGCGAGTCAAGCATGCGATGAACCGGGCACTTATTGGCGATCTCTATCAACCGTTGTCTTTGGTTCCTCGATAGTTCACCCAAGAAGGACAGCTCCATCTCGACTCCATCGACCAGCTTTAATCCGTTTTCGCATGCAGCGCAGTCTTCTGCGTGGACTCTGGCGTACGACAGCTCAATATGCACACCGTCGAGCGGCCACTGCTTCCGGTCGGCATACATGCGGACGGTCATGCTCGTACATGATCCCAGCGCCGCCAGCAACAACTCGTATGGGTTAGGCCCGACGTCACCGCCGCCGGCAGAGACAGGCTCATCTCCCTGGAGCAGATGAGAGCCGACCGATATGTTTTGCGCGTACCGCAATCTTCCAGCTTCGACGACTACACTTCTGCTCACGACTCTCTCCCTGGCGTTAACCTACGGCTCGTTTCTGATCCGCCCAAAACGCTCGCGCAGATTCCTCTTGAGGATTTTGCCGGCCCCATTCTTCGGTAACTCCGTTTCAGAGAACTCAACCCGACGCGGAACTTTGTAATTGGCGAGCGACTGCCGGCAAAATGAGATTAGTTCATCGGCGCTCAGAGCTAACCCCGGCTTAAGCACAGCGGAAGCCATCACCAGTTCTCCCCACTTAGGATCAGGTATGCCGAAGACCGCGACTTCCTTAACCGCCGGATGCTGGTAAATGACCGCTTCGACTTCGCCCGAGTAAACATTCTCGCCACCGGTAACAATCATGTCCTTCAACCGATCCAGAATGTATATGTAACCATCGGCATCCTGGTATCCGATGTCACCGCTGCGGAACCTCCCATCGCGAAATACCGCGTTCGTTTCTTTCAAATTGTTCCAATAGCCGCGCATTACATTTGCACCACGGGCAACCAGCTCTCCATGTTGACCGGTAGCAACCTCCTTTCCCTCGTCGTCCACAACTTGCACTTCAACGCCGGGACAAGGGCGCCCGCAAGATGTCAATCTGTTTTCTGTGTGTTCATGATCCTGCAACCCGGCAAGAAAGCCAGTTTCACTGAGGCCATAAACCTGGACCAGTTTTGCTCCGGGCAACATCTTCCTGGTGCTGTGAATAAGTTCGGGAGCGATCGGTGATCCACCGTATCCCAAATACTCGAGGCTGGTCAGGTCATACTTTTTCAAATCCGGAAATTGCGTCAGTAAGTTGAGCATTGTTGGAACCAGCACTGTATGCGTAACCCGTTCGCGCTCTACGGTCTCGCAGAAGGCTTCCGGGCTGAACTTCGGAATCGTGACCTGACGAGTCCCGAAAGCCGGCGAAGCGAACATGAACGGAAAGTCGGCTATGTGAAATATTGGCGCCGCATGGAGATAGACCCCACCTTCTCTGTAACGCATCCAGTAGTTCACGTGGTCCAGATTGGCCAGAATGTTGGCATGAGTGAGTGCCACACCTTTGGGCCGGCCCGTAGTACCGCTGGTATAGATGAGTGCAAATACAGCATCCGGGTCGTAGACATCCGCAGGAAATGAGTCACTCCCAAGGTCGAGTGGTTCTTTGTCGATAACCAGTTGGCCGGGAAGCTCAACGCTTGGAGCAGCCAGCGACGAGTGCCGAATCAATCCATGCGGAGCTGCATCAACCAGTACCTGATCGATCTCCTTTGCTGACAGCCGGGTATTCAACGGCACCGCAATTACGCCAAGCCATGCGCACGCGTAAACCAACTCGACATACTCGCGTTCGTTCGGCAGTAATAACCCCAAACGGTCGCCTTTCCTGAAGCCGTGATTCGTAAGCGCCGCGGCAATTCTGCCGACGCGATCGTGAAGCTCGCGAAAGTCGAGCGTTCTTCGCTCGATGCAAACGCCGTCCTTTCCGGATAGTACCTACGGGCGCGTCCTAGTGAATGTGTATGGATCATCCAATCAACTCCGCATTAATGTATGGCGCATAGGTCCTGTCGAGATCAGTCGGAGAGATCGTGTTACATACCGGAAAAATTCCGTCGTATGCCGCCAGGGACCCTTCATAATCGCAATCGAAACGATAGCGCGCGAGATCTGCGACCGTGATCATCAGCAAATCGTGCTGCTTGCAGAATCCGATGAGGTCAGGCAAACGAGCCATGGTGCCGTCGTCATTGATGATCTCGCAGATCACTCCGGCGGGCTGCAGGCCGGCGAGGCTTGCCAGATCGACCGCAGCTTCTGTTTGGCCGCGCCGTTCGAGAACTCCGCCGGGCCGAGCGCGAAGCGGAAAAACGTGGCCTGGTCGCGCAAAGTCTTCCGGATGACTGTTCGGGTTAACAGCCATCTTAATTGTTTGCGCGCGGTCGTAAGCTGATATCCCGGTCGTTATGTCCTGGCGTTTTAGGTCGATTGAAACGGAGAATGCGGTACCACCCAAAGCACTATTTGCCGGCACCATCGAACCAATTTCTAATTCTTTCAATCTCTCGTCAGTCATGGCGACACAGATCAGGCCTCTCCCATGTTTGGCCATGAAGTTGATCGCCTCTGGCGTGATCATTTCCGCTGCCATCGTGAGGTCGCCTTCGTTCTCACGATCTTCATCGTCGACCACGACAATCATGCGGCCGGCTTTGAACTCTCGAATGGCATCTTCGACGCTGGCAAACTCGAACTGATCGATATCGAGATGTCGTATGGGTCCTATAGCTCGAATAGGACCCATTGGTTTCTTCTGATTCAGCGTCAATGCGTGTCCCATTTTTCTTTCTTGGTCCGCAGGTAAGCCAGTGAGTGTGAGTTTGGCGCTGCTTCGCAGGAAAGCTGTTCAGCCTCGATGCCTTGATCAGTCAACGCACGAACTTTGTTTGGATTATTCGTGAGCAGACGCACCCGATCGAGTCCCAGCTCACGAAGGATAGCGACAGATAGACCAAAGTCTCGAGCGTCGTCCTCGAATCCCAGAGCACGATTAGCTTCGACTGTATCCAGCCCTTCATCTTGCAGCGCGTAGGCGCGCAACTTCGCCATCAGCCCAATGCCCCGCCCTTCCTGGTGTTCGTAGATCCACGACGCCGCGGCCTTCCTCAGCGATGGCGCGCATCGCAATCTCAACTGGTCTGCACAATCACAACGCAGCGATCCCAGAACCTCACCGGTGAAACATTGCGAATGGATGCGAACCAACGGAGCGTCGCCTGCTAAATCGCCCTGGATCATTGCGACTGCTGTTTCCACGTGTTGAGGGCCGTTAAGGCTCTCGCGCTCGAAGCCTACAGTCTCAAATAATCCCCATTTTGTCGGGATACGGGCGGAAGCAACTCTTCGCAGCGTCTGTGATGGTGCGGACGTCATTATTCGTACAACTGCTTCCTCTGAAAGGGCGGAGACACCGCCCGCGTTAATCCGTCGTGAAGAAGTTACTTTGTCACGGCAGCCTTCTTTATTCTGTTGAAGTCAGGTGCGCGCTTTTCCACGAATGCCGTGAATGCTTCCTTTGCTTCTCCAGAGCGCACACGCGGAGGCGAACTCTTCATTCTCAACCTTGATCGCCTCATCAAGCTGTTTGCGTGGATAGCGCTTGATTAAACGCTTACAAGCTTGCAGAGCCGCTGGCGGTTTCGCCGCTAACTTCGACGCGGTTTCAATGGCTGTGTCGAGTACTCTATCGTCGGAGACAACCTTGGTTACTAATCCGATCTCAGCCGCAAGCCTGGCAGCAAAGGGCTGGCCCAACATGATTAGTTCAGCAGCACGGAGATATCCGCTGCGCGCCGGCAATGACCAACTGGATCCAAATTCCGGAACCAGGCCGAGATTGATAAAGGGCAGTTGGAACTTCGCATTCTCACCTGCATATACGAAGTCGCAGTGTGTCAGCAAAGTGGTTCCACCTCCGATAGCGACTCCCTGCACGGCGGCGATGAGTGGCTTGTCGAAGTTGAGCAAGGCACTGGCCAGCTGTGCTTGCGGACTCTCACCCGGTCCTGGTGGATTCTTCAGGAAATCCTTGCAGATCGTTGCCGGCGGAGAACGAGTCTCCGGCTCCAGTCCAGATCACCACGTTTATGCCATCGTCCTTCGCCGCGTCATTCAAGATCTCCGCCAAAGTTACGTACATGCTTGAAGTCATCGCATTCTTCTTAGCGGGTCGATTCAACGGTGACCCGCAAGATGCTTCCAGAACGTTCGGTTAAGATCTCACTCATCGTTTCACCTCACTTGAGCTGCCAATTCTCGAGGTTCTGTTACTACCCCACTCGCGAGAAAGCCGTCGATTTGTTTTTGTGTCGAAGCCCAGCTCCTGGAGAATCTCTTCGATTGTGTTCGCCAAGTTCCGGAGCTCGCTTTGCAGTTACTTTGTTAACGCCGTGCACCTGAATCGGACTGCTGATCGTCGAGGTCAGCTTGCCGCCGGCGCCTTCGAGCGGAACGACGATGTCATTCGCTCGCAGCTGCGGATCGTTGATCACCTCTTCCGGCCCGCGCACGGCGCCGAACGTGACGTGAACGCCATTGAAGACCTCGTACCAATGCGCCATCGGCTGCGCGCCGAAGACTTCGTCGAGAATGGCCGTCAACTGCGGCATGTTCGCCATCAGCTTCGCTGGATCGGAGAACCGCGGATCGGTCAGCAGGTCGGCGCGGCCGATGGCTTTCGCCACGGCTTCCACCTTGTCCGGCGTGACGAGGAGCACGAACCAGGTGTCGTCGGCGGCCCGATAAACGTTCAGCGCCGCGTTTGCGGGATTCTTGCGATCGTGCAGTCCGTAGAACTTCGCCCCGCTCAGCGCGGCCTGGATCGAAACACTTGCGGACCAGACACCCTCGGCGAGCAACGAGGTCGTGACATACGACCCCTTGCCGGTGCGCTCGCGACGATAGAGCGCGGTCACGATCGCAGAATAGAGACCGACGGCGGTCGCATTGTCACCGCTACCGGCCACCGGCCAGGTCGGAGGGGCGCCGGCATCGCGGGTCATCGATAGCAGACCACTGCGCGCCCAGTAGGAAGTGATATCGAAGCCAGGCAGCTCGGCATCAGGCCCCTTGTCGCCGAATCCGGTGACATCGGCATAGATCAAACGCGGGTTCCACTGTGCAACGTCCTCGTATTCGAGCTTCAGTTGTTTGCGCCCGGGATGCGGCGTATTGACGATGAGCACGTCGGCCCATTTGACCAGCCTCTCCAGAATCGCGCTGAGCGCCCGGGGATTTCAGATCGAGCGCCAAGCCGCGCTTGTTGCGGTTCTGCCAGGTGCCATTGATAGGGATCCTTCGCCTGCGGCTGCGGCGGGATCTGGTGTCCATGTCTCCAGTAGTCACCGGACGGTGGCTCTACTTTGATCACGTCGGCGCCAAAATCGGACAAGATAACGGCGGCGCTGGGACCCGCGATGAAGCTCTGCCAGGTCTACCACTTTCAATCCCGAAAAATATTCTCAGTCGTCATTGTCTCTCCTTCGATAGGTCTAATAGGTCATCACTACTTCATCGACCCTGGAACTGCGGCGCGCGCTTTTGCAAAAACGCCTGCGTACCTTCCTGCTTGTCTGCGGTCGCAGCGCACAGGCCGAAGAATGAAGCCTCGAGTGCCAGGCCTTCTGCCTGACTCGTCTCCAATCCCTTATTCACCGCTTCCAGTGAATACCGAACGGCGACTGGCGCATTCGCAAAGATCTGTTTCAGGATTGCTTCCGCGCGAGTAATCAAATCGGCAGCGGGAACGACTTCGTTGACGAGGCCGATGCGGTAAGCCTCCTGCGCCGAGATCATTTCGCCTGACAGGATGAGTTGCAGGGCTCTGCCTTTGCCTACCAAACGTGGCAAACGTTGTGTACCACCTCCGCCCGGAAGGATGCCTAACTTCACTTCCGGTTGACCAAATCTTGCGTTTTCAGTCGCTACTCGAATAGTGCAAGCCATCGCGGTTTCGCATCCGCCGCCAAGTGCGAAACCGTTGATGGCTGCCACCACGGGCTTGCCAAGATTCTCAATCAGGTTGAGAACTGCTTGCCCGAAGGTGCTGGATTGTTCTGCTTCGACGGCGGTGACCTGAGACAGTTCGCCAATGTCAGCGCCGGCGATGAACGCTTTGTCGCCTGCGCCGGTAAGAATGACGCCGCGGACCGCCGAGTCCTCTCCGCGCATCTTCAAACGCGGTTTGCAAATCTTCCCACGTTCTTCGATTCAAGGCGTTGAGGACCTTCGGGCGATTGAGCGTCACATAGGCGACAGCGCCCTTCTTCTCATAAAGAACATTTTCAAGTGTCAAAGCTGCAGCCGGTGTACTCATGATTGTTCATTCTCCTGTTTATCTAATTCGATATCCTTCAGTCTTCTTCGACGATTACACGAAGGCGCTGAGCCCGGTGACCGCTTTGCCGATGATCAGGTTCTGCATCTGGTATGTGCCTTCGTAGGTGTAGAACGCCTCCGCATCCGCGAAGAAGCGGCCGACACCGTAGTCTACGGAGATGCCGTTGCCGCCGCAGATCTCCCGCGCCCACGCGACCGTCTCGCGGCACTTTGAGGTGCAGAACGCTTTGGCGACCGACGCATGCGGGTCCGTCAGCTTGCCTTCCGTCGTACAGTTGCGCCATGCGCGTCACCATGGCACTGGCAAGCCGTGATGTTGCTGATCATCCTGGCGAGGAGGTCTTGAATCATCTGGAACGAGGCGATCGGCCTGCCGAACTGCAGCCGCTCCTGCGCGTACTTGAGCGCGTGCTCGTACGCACCCATCTGGCAGCCGGTTGACATCCATGCCACGGCGTAGCGCGTGACCTTCAGTACCCGCGCCGTGTCGCGGAACGACATGTCTCCCTGGAGGCGATTCGCTTCGGGCACGCGGCAATCTTTCAACGTAATGTGACCGTTCTGGACCACCTTGAGCGCCATCTTGTCCGTGATCTTCTCGACGCTGAACCCGGGCGTCGTCTTGTTCTCGACGATGAAGCCCTTGACCTGATTGTCGTCGACGTCGCGCGCCCAGATGATCGAAATGTCGCACCAGGGCGAATTGCCGATCCATTTCTTCTCGCCGTTCAGGACCCAGGTATCACCCTCGCGCTTCGCCGTCGTCGTCATGCCGGCGGAGGTTCCCGAACCGACGAGCGGCTCCGTGAGTCCGAAGCAGCCGATCTTTTCGAGGCTAATCATCGGCGGCAGCCACTTCTGCTTCTGCTCTTCCGATCCGCCGAGATAGATGCTGCCCATCGCCAGCCCGGCGTGGACGCCGAAGAACGTCGAGATCGACGGATCGACGCGCGCGAGCTCCATCTGCAATGAAGCCCAAAAGCGCGAGGACTCTTCCCACGGCCGCCGTAACCCTTGATCGACAATGCCGCCGATGTTCAGCTCCTTGAAGGCTGGCAGCAGCTCAAAGGGAAATGCGTCCTCGAGCCAGTACTTCCCGATGATCGGCGCGACCTTGGTCTCGGCGAACTCCCGGACCTGTTTCAGGATGTCCTGTTCTTCAGTGCTCAGTGTCGATCTGACGTCGTAGAAGTCGCTGTTCGGCGCCGGCAGCGGCTTGGGTTGCTTAATTTGTTTTCTTTCAGTTGCCATTTTCGTTCTCCTTAAATCTCGTTCGTGGACTCCGTGCCGGAGTATCCGTAGTTTTGTTTCTCGCTAGCCCTCATCGTTTACGCTTGCGCAAAATCAACGTAGGCCACGCCGGTCAGATTTCCCTGTACTGCGACTACGGCTTTCTTTTCCGAGCCGTCCAGTTTTGCGGAATAGACTGAACCCGCGAGGTCGGAAAAGAACATCCGTCCGCGTTTCAGAGTCTAGAGCCAGTCCGATCCCTTCCATCAGATCCCTGACAAGAATTTCCTGACGCTTCGCTTCTTTGGTCTTAGCATCCAGGCGCGCCCGGCTCACTGTGTTGCCTTGCGGCGCATTGCCACGATCCGGTCCAGTAGATCAGCGCGATTGTTGAGATCCAGATCGAGATCAATCGGCTCGGGTAGTTCCTCGAAAAGCACTTCGATGTCTGATCGATTTGCGGGACTCTGGCCTTTTGGTATCTCGAGATTCGCGCACGAAGATTCGGCCGTCGCCGGCATTGTCGCCACCTTTCTGCGTCCAATAGAACTTGCCGCCGTCGTGATCGACCGCGATTCCGACACACCATTTCTTGGCGTCGCGGCCAGGCCGTGCGCTCACCCTGACTCGTGTCCACGAGTGTTTCGATCTCCGAGCCGTCGAAGTTCGCGCGCATAACGCGCATACCTTCGCGATCGCACCAGTAGATTTTGCCGCCCTGCTTATCGAGTCTTAGTTGTTTCGGCGTGAAGGTTGCGCCCTGGGGCACGATAGTTTTGCGATTATGTGCCATCGAGGTTCGCGCGTTCGATCGAACCGTCATTCGCTTTCAGATTTCCCATGTTGGTCCAATAGATGTGCCCGGCCGCTGCATCGACCTCGATGCCGTCCGGAATTCTCTTGAGTCCGTCGAGGATCACTCGACGATCTGAACCATCTGGATTAACCGATTCAATACGGCCGCCGCTGACATCCAAAAAGAAGACGCGTTCAGATGCCTTACCGTTCACTGGCGCACTGCTTTTAGTTGTCGAGGCTTTTTTCGATGCTCCTGACGCACCTCCATTCGTTGTGCGCAGCTTTAGCAGTCCGACCAGTACCTTGTTTTCCTCTTGAGCCAGTTGGTCCACCGAGCGCTCTCCGGCTTCCCGAAGCACTCCTTCGATAACTGTTTGCTTTAGTTCGGGAGTTATTTGCGGAGTGCCAAGAGCCTTCATCATGCCGGCGAGTGGATCCATGAGGTGTTCCATAAAGTGTTGTATCCCGCCCTCACCGCCGCCCAGATGCCATTGCAGGCTTTGGCCCATCACTCCCCAGCGCAGTCCCGGTCCATAGGAAACGGCAGCATCGGTATCCTCTACACTTAGGACACCTTCCTGAATGAGGTAGAGCATCTCTTTATAGAGCGCCGCTTGAAATCGGTTCGCTACATGGCCGGGCAGCTCCTTCCGCAGATGAATGGCTTTCTTGCCAATCGACGTATAAAACGCCATCGCCTGCTGGATAGCTTCGGGCGATGTTTTTGAGCCGCCAACCACTTCGACTAAAGGGATGATGTGTGGAGGATTGAACGGATGCCCGATGACGACACGCTCAGGGTGCTTGCATTTCGATTGGATAACGCTCGGCGTTATCCCCGACGAACTCGAAGCGATCAGCGAATCAACTGGAGTGATATCGTCTATTTCGGCGTAGAGCTTCATCTTGAAATCGGGACGTTCCGGTGCGTTCTCCTGGACGAAGTCGGCATTGGCCAGCGCCTCCTTCATATCTGAAGTAAAGGACAGTCGCTCACGGCTTGCGCCCGGCGAGAGGCCGATCTCTGTCAGCGTGGGCCATGCTTCGTCAACATACTTGCGCAGATTCGCTTCCGCGTTTGGCGCCGGGTCAGTGGCGATCACATCAAATCCGCGAGCCAGGTATTGCGCGGCCCAACTGGCTCCAATTACTCCCGTACCTACAATTGCAATTCGACGTATCGGTTTATCAAAAGACATAAATGCTTCCCTCTGGTTAGTCTGTCGTATCTCCTGCCGTGGTTAATTAATGTCGTTGACCTCTTCCACGTTTCGAGGTTGGTAGTCTAGTTAGATCTGCGGTTTGGTTCTTTTCGGTTTTTGCTGAATCTGTTCAGTTTTTGACCTGGCTCACCGTCTGGACGTCAGAACGTGTGAGGGACCACTAGGAGTTGCGATCCGCGAGTATCGGTACGCACGCGTCCCGCGTGCTCTTCGGTAAGCACGCTTCCGAGAGCAGGCCAGAGGCCCGCGTACCTCTCCCCAGTGGCTCAGTTCATTTCACATGGCGGACGAGCAATCTTTGATTTTCGCGAGCTGTGAGAGGCGCGGCAAAAACAAGTAAGCACGAGCATGATCGTGCAAGATCGAAGGTATCGCAAACGAGCCACAATTCACGACTAAAGGACTCGGCTCCTATGGAACAGCCTAACAACAGAAGGATTCGATTTAAGTAACCGCGATAACCTGAGTGATGATCCAGAGCGCATAGCCGGATACCGCGCGGTCAGCTTAGCTGAAGGTCTAGCGAAAGGCTCGGAGGCGCAAGTGCTGTGGGCCTGGCAGTGGTTGAGTGACCACCCTCACGTCACCAACCGGCTCGGGGATGGCTTCAGCGTCGAGTCGCCGAACTGAGAGACATGGACCGAATTAAGTAGCACACCCTGGTTCAATATCCTTTTTAAAACAAGTACGCTCAAGTTCCACCCAGTTAGCATCCTCGCTCAATCAGAAGGGACACAGATCGCAACGTTTTTGTTTCGATCATTCTTCACGACCGGTCAAGCGGAGCTTAAGCGAGCGCTGCGTTCGCATTCTGCGACGCAAAAATCAATTGCTGCGAGCAAATTGTCGAAAGAGCGTTCGGTTGCAGATGGCTAAGATGCAACGCGTCGATAGCAACGATGAGGAAACGGTCAGGGTCACACAAGTGGACCAACCTGATCGGGAATCATCGTTGAAAAACAAACAGACTGGGAAAAGGAGGCCGATATGCCGTTAATTCAAGTTAAAGCTATCGAGGGAGTTTTCTCGCCTGAACAAAAGCAGGAAATCGTCGAAAAGCTCACCGACACGATCTTGTCGATCGGGAGCGAAGCGATGAGACCTTACACGACGGTCTTGATCGAGGAGATCGCCAGTGGATCATGGGCCCAGGGCGGAACCGCGTTTACCACTGCGGGCGTTAAGGCGCTTGCCAGCGGCGCCAAAGTAAGGCTCGTTACCAAAGACAAATTCGTGAGCACTACCCACCAAAAAGATTTGCAGTTGAAGTGGCGGGGTGAGTATTCGCGCTAGAGAAACCATTCAAAGGAGAAATTACATGTCAACAAAATTCTCAGGTTCACGTTACAAACTCAGTGAGAAAGGACTCTTGACGCCCGACAATTGCGTGGTTGCTCTGATTGACCACCAGCCGCAAATGCTGTTCGGAGTCAGCAACTTCGATCGTCAAACGATCATTAACAACACGGTGGCCCTCGCGAAGGCTACCCAGGTATTCGACGTTCCGGTCGTGCTCACTACGGTGGAGACGAAAAGTTTCAGTGGGAATATTTGGCCGCAAATAAAGGCGGTCTTTCCGAACCAGGAAACGATCGAACGGACATCGATGAATTCCTGGGACGACCAGAACTTCGTCGCGGCGATCGAACGAACTGGCCGCAAGAAGATCGTCCTGGCTGGTCTCTGGACCGAGGTCTGCATCGCCTTTCCGACCGTTCAGGCAATTCAGGATGGCTACGAAATATATGTCGTTGAAGATGCCTGCGGAGACGTTAGTCAACTCAATCACGACAACGCGATGAAGCGGGTGATTCAGGCCGGAGCAAAACCCGTGACCGTACTCTCCACGATGTTGGAGTGGCAGCGTGATTGGGCTCACAAGGAAACCTACGACGCTGTCATGGATATCGTGAAAACCCACATGGGAGCATATGGCATTGGTGTGGAATATGCCTACACCATGGTCCATGGCCTACCAGCTTCAAAATTTGCCGAGTACGAAGTCCTGTCGCCAGTGGGAGTTCACTGACAAGAAAACTGACGCCCGAGGGTTGGAATTCTCCGACCCTCACGTCCTATCAGAGAGTCGAACAAGAACGGTGGACTAAGGAGATTTCAATGTCGGCAGACACGATAGTGCACAACGCCAGGATTGCCACGAACGGAGTTCCGTCATTCGTCGAGGCTGTGGCTATTACTGATGGAAAGATCGTTGCCACCGGAAGTGATCGCGACATCTTCAGGCTGCGTGGTCCCAATACCAGGATCATCGATGCGAATGGCCGCACGGTGATTCCTGGCCTAAACGATTCACACATGCACCCGATTCGGGCCGGACTCAGCTACAACATGGAGCTGCGATGGGACGGAGTGCCTTCGCTCGCCGACGCGCTACGCATGCTTAAGGAGCAGGCTGCCCGGACGCCAGCGCCACAGTGGGTGCGAGTGATCGGCGGGTGGACGGAATTCCAGTTTGCAGAGCGGCGGATGCCAACCCTGGATGAAATCAACGCCGCTGCGCCCGACACGCCGGTCTTTGTGCTTCACTTGTATGACAGTGCTCTGCTAAATGCGGCAACGTTGCGTGCCGTCGGATATACAAAGGACACTCCTAACCCGCCCGGTGGAGAGATCCAGCACGACAAAAACGGAAACCCCACGGGGCTGCTGATCGCCAAGCCGAACGCCAATATCCTTTACTCAACTCTGGCAAAGGGCCCGAAGCTGTCCCGCTCAGATCAGACGAATTCAACCCGCCTCTTCATGCGTGAGCTAAATCGCTTTGGTATCACCAGTGTCATCGACGCAGGTGGCGGCTTCCAAAACTATCCCGACGACTATGCAGTAATCGAGGAACTCCATCGCAGTGGCGATCTGACCCTCCGATTCGCAGCCAACTTATTTACGCAGCACCCCAAAGGAGAGCTCGCCGACTTTCAGAACTGGACCAAGATTACGAAGCCGGGCCAAGGGGATGACTTCTACCGAGTGAACGGCGCCGGCGAAATGCTTGTTTTTTCGGCTGCTGATTTCGAGGACTTTCTGCAAGTGCGTCCTGACGTAGCGCCCGTGATGGAAGCTGAGCTTAGAGCCGTAATCCGGCACCTGGCTGCGAACCGCTGGCCATTCCGTTTGCATGCAACTTACGACGAGACAATCACGCGCGTCTTGAACGTCTACGAAGAAGTCAACCGCGAGATTCCTTTTGATGGTCTTCACTGGTTCTTTGACCATTGTGAAACGATCTCCGATCGGAACATCGAGCGGGTAAAAGCGTTGGGCGGCGGCATCGCGGTTCAAGACCGGATGGCGTTTCAGGGTGAGTACTTCGTCGATCGCTACGGCCGGCGGCAGGCAGAACGAACCCCGCCGATCAGACGAATGCTCGAGCTTGGCGTGCCGGTCGGCGCCGGCACAGACGCCACGCGCGTGTCCAGCTATAACCCGTTCGTCTCCCTTTACTGGCTCATCACCGGTAACACCATTGGGGGTCTGAACCTTTACCCCGAAAAGAATCGCCTCGATCGCATGGAAGCGCTAAGGCTCTACACCGTCGGAAGTTCCTGGTTCTCTACCGAGGAAGGCAAGAAGGGGGCGATTGCTCCGGGTCAACTAGCCGACCTCGCCGTACTCTCGGCTGATTACTTTTCTATTCCTGACGAAGAGATCAAAGGACTCGAATCGGTGTTGACCATGGTCGGGGGCAAGGTCGTTTATGCGTCGGGAGAATTTTCGAAGCTCGCGCCGCCGCCACTTCCGGTCAGTCTGGACTGGTCGCCGATAAAGCATTACGGCGGCTATCAGCAACGGCAAGAATCGACCGTTGGCGTAGGGGAACGCGCCGCACGGTCAGCAATCGAGCCTGAGGCTCCCCATAAGCATCGCTGGGTTTTAGGTGAAGCTGGCATGTGGAGTCTCGGGTGCGATTGTTTCGCATTCTGAGATCGACTTATGAGTACGACATCGCCACTGCAATTCGGTACGTTGATTCGTAACAGCATGCTTGAGCTGATTCTTACGGGCGTCTTGCTTTTCGGAGTCACAACGTTCGTGAGATTTGTCGTGGGCCCCTCGCCGATTTCTCGCGCGCTGCCGCAGATCCACGTCCAATTATTTCTGGTTGGTGCGTTGGTCGCGGTACTGCTTTCCGCGCTGATCGTTAGCCCGCCCGGCAAAATCAGCGGTGGACACATGAATCCCGCGATATCGCTGGCGATGTGGCGCTTCGGCGTGTTTCCCGCGGTGGGCATAGTGCCTTACATCACCGCGCAGTTGATCGGGTCGGTACTCGGCGTGCTTGCCGCCCGGGCAGTGTGGGGTGCAATCGTCGCCCGGACACCAGTGTTGTATGCCGTCATTCAGCCGGCGCCCGTCTGGTCATGGGTGCCGCTGTTTGCCGCGGAACTCATCGGTATGGGGCTGATTGTTTTCCTGGTTGGCTACTTTCTATCTAACCCGCGGCTGGCCCCAAATGTTCCATGGCTGGTTGGAATTTTGATCGGGCTCGGGATTGCATTGCTCGGCACTCAAAGCGGCGGCAGCTTAAATCCTGCGCGCCAATTTGGGCCCGCAGTTGTTTCCGCACACACAGACAAACTGTGGGTGTTCCTGGTCGCTCCGATGGTAGGCGCCGAACTCGGAGCACAGCTGCTCCGCGCTTTTCGAAACGACCGGTGCTCACGCACCGATTGTGCGGGACGCATCCTGACGGAGCCCGATTGGACGATCCCGGCGGTGAGGCGCGCCCACTGCTCAAGGCCATTACATAAACGATTTGATTCCTGGTCCGGGTGAAGTAAAGGAGATTCCGATGCGACTAATACGAGCATTATCTTTTGCGATTCTTTTGATCGTTGGAACGGTTCCCGTCGCTGTTGGTCAGCAGACAGCGACACCCAATGTAGCCGTTGGGCCGCAATACGACACAACACACGTTTACGTCGCGCCAGACGACTTCGACCACTTCGTTGCGAGCGTCTTAGCAACTTTCGGCGGTACTACAACCAAACAGGTTGTGGCAACCGTGACGCCAACTCCCAGCAGCACCCTCTCGCAGTTAATACTGACGCCGGTGGGATCGATTTCCGTATTCGGCTACAAGACACCAGTTCCATTTCCGTTTGGCGTGGAGCGAACTGGATACCTGGTGAGTGACATGGATGCGGCGGTGCGCGCCGCTCGGGTGACAGGCGCGGATGTTTTGGTTACTCCTTTTGACGATCCGATCGGAAAAGACGCGATCATCCAATGGCCGGGTGGCGTATATACACAGCTCTACTGGCACACCACACCACCATCCTACAAGCCGCTCGAAACGATTCCTGAGAATCGTGTCTACGTTTCGTCTGAGAGGGCGGACTCGTTCATTCGGAGCTTCCTTTCCTTTTCGAAGGGCGACATTGTCTCTGACGATGATCGTGCACCGGGCATTGAGATTGGCCGACCGCGAGACACGTATCGCAGGGTTCGTATCTCATCGAGTTTTGGAAAGCTGACAGTCTTCGTGACGGATGGTCAGCTTCCGTATCCGTATGGACGCGAGGTCACCGGATATGAGGTTACTAACCTGGCGGAGACGCTCGCCAAAGCGAAAGCCGCCGGCGCAGCAGTTTTGGTTGCTCCATATCAAGCCGATCAGCGGCAAGCCTGCTTCGTGCAATTCCCGGAGGCTACATCGCCGAGATCCACTCAGCGGTTAAGAAGTGATGTCTGTCTAGAACGAGGACGCCAATTGAGAAACAGTCGGCAAGAGGAAGCAATGTATCTCAGCGATTCCTTATAGTTTTGGCTCTGGTTCTCCTTGTTAGTGTAACGGCCGCGCGGGCACAGTCCGACGATGCGCCCGAAGCGAAAGAACCGGATCGCAGCTACAAGTTACTGAGGGCAGATGAGGACTGGAGCTTTCTGCGCGACCCGCGTCTCAGACGCGGATCCCTGGGACAAGATCAAATACATTCGACTCCGCAAAAACTCTGATGATTGGTACCTGACGATCGGCGGTGAAGCCCGTGAGGTCTGGGAGCAGATCGGAAACGATAATTGGGGACAGCAACCCTTCATGAACGGATACCTCAATCAGAGGTACATGCTTTCGTTGGACCTTCACCTCGGCAAACACGTTCGCACGTTCGTTGAGTTCAAGAGTGGACTGAACTCCTCCCGTCAGGGCGGTCCACGTCCGATAGACGAAAAGAAACTCGATTTTCAGGCGGCGTTTCTGGAATTGAGTACCGCCGGCACGCGTAACTGGATCAAAATTCGGGCGGGCCGGCAGGAGCTGGAATATGGCTCCGGCCGATTGGTCGACGTCCGTGAAGGCCCAAATGTTCGGCTCAGCTTTGATGGCTTCAAGGTGGATGGCCAAAATCAACTCCTGGCGCATCGACGGATTCGCAATGCGCCCCGACGTGGACAAACCTGGATTCTTCGACAATGTCCCCAACCACGAGGTCGGCTTTTGGGGTGTCTACGCGACGCGTCCACTTTACAGGACTACGTCTCTGGATGCTTATTACCTCGGCCTGAATCGCAAGCATGCAACTTTTCAAAGAGGCACGGCCCAGGAAGTACGCCACAGCGTAGGCGCAAGAGTTTCGCGGCCCATCGCGACCGAACGGCCGGGGTGGGACTTTGACTACGAGGCGCTCTGGCAATTCGGTTCATTTGGTTCGGCAAACATCCGTGCCTGGACCATGGCGTCTGAGACTGGCTATCGGCTTACGGACCTGACGCTGAAACCTCGCTTCAGCGTGAAGGTAGATGTTTCCAGCGGCGATCACCCGAAATCGGATCCGAACACACTGGGAACATTCAATCCACATATTTCCGAAAGGTAACTACTTCGGCGTGTTAGCCACTACCGGGCCAGGCGCCGTCAACTTCATCGATCTCCATCCCAAGCTTGACCTGACGTTCCCGCATAGCGTTACCGCCTCCTTCGACTGGATCGTTCAATGGCGACAAAGCCTGGAGGACGGAGTTTACTCGGTACCAGGCTCCTTAATTAGAGCCGCAGACGGTAGTCGCGAAAGGTTTGTTGGACACAGGCCTGGCATGGAAGTGCGTTGGCAGGTCAACCCTCATCTTTGGTTTCAGGGCGATTACGGGATTTTTATGCAGGTCGTTTTCTGAAGGACACGCAACCGGGTCGCAACCTTAATTACTGGGCACCTGTGGGCCGGCTACAAATTCTAGGCATGTGGGAGGTTGCTCATGACGCCGGAAACTCGTCTCAACCACTCGCTGCCGTTATTGCTGGGAACGATTGAAGCAGGCAATCAACCCAACGGTGCTGCGCCATGATGACAATGCTAATCGAAAGCCGGAAGGTTTCAGGGTAGCCGCCAAAGCGCGGCAACCCTGGGCTCTGTTGCGTAATTGCTTCGCGGTAGGATCCACTTGATCATAAGCTCCTTACTAGTTTGTCGACTTTGAGACGTTCAACAATGAGTCAAACTATCAACGCAAATAGATTTGTAGAGAAGCTCTCGAGGAGAAACATGGTTCATACGAAGGTAGCAGCGCAACCCTGTGACGCTTCAGGCGTCAGTGGATCAGTTTTCGAAGGATTTCCAGCGCGTGAAACCAGTCTCGGCACATTGAAAATTCTCAGAGCGCTGCCCATTCGCCAGAAGCGACTGGTGGGCCCGTGGTGTTTTCTCGATCGGTTCGGGCCGCTTTCCTTTAGCGACGCCAAACCTATGGACGTCGCGCCGCATCCCCACATTGGTTTGCAGACAGTGAGCTGGTTGCTACAAGGAGAGATCGTCCACAACGATAGTCTTGGTAATGAAGCATTACTCAGACCAGGTGGTGTCAACGTTATGACGTCAGGCGGTGGCATTGCCCATGCGGAAGAGACACCTCGGAAGAACAGCGGCCTCTTGAACGGGGTTCAGTTGTGGATTGCGCTTCCCGATGCCGATCGAAACGGTCAGGCGTCCTTTCAGCACATTGACGAAGTTCCGATCATTGAGCAGGCCGGCAGCATGGTGAGCGTCTTTGCCGGGTCGCTGCCTGGTCGGTCGTCTCCGGCAAAACATTTCTCACCGATTCTCGGGGCCGACATTGCATTGCGCGCAACTGCGAGCATGGAGCTTCCGTTGGACCCATCGTTTGAGCATGCAGCACTGCTGGTGACAGGCGATGCAGAGATCGATGGTCAATCAATTGACTCGATGAATCTCTACTATCTCGGGACCAATCGCTCGAGTGTCGAGTTCAAGAGCAGAGATGGATGTCGCGTGTTGCTGCTTGGCGGGCCTCCCTTTCCAGAGAAGATCCTGATGTGGTGGAACTTTGTTGCGCGCACGCCCGAAGAGATTGCGCAGGCACGATCTGATTGGCAGAGTCATCAGAGATTTGGCGAGGTGAGGTATCGAGGGCCGCGGATGGACGCACCTCCGCTCAAGCGGTTCGCACCACCAAACCCAGTCAGCTAAACTTAGGTAAACTCGACTTTCTAACGGAATCGGACCGGTAGTAGACTCTGCATCACGATTCCCTCCGGACACGTGGCGGAGCGCGCCTTTTTCAGGTCGAGTCCGTCTGCGAGACTTTGAGCTTGATCTCAAGACCGGTGAATTGTGTTCGGGGGATAACTCCAGGACCCTGCTGAGAGAACAGCCGTTTCAAGTCCTGCGCATGCTGGTTGCGAATGGCGGGGCAGATTGTCACCCGCGAGGAAATCCGGAGGACTCTCTGGCCAGGCAGCACTATTGTCGATTTCGATCACAGCATTAACGTGGCCATCGGAATCCTGCGAAAGGCCCTGGGCGACTCGGCAAATAATCCACATTACATCGAGACGCTGGCGCGGCGTGGCTATCGCCTAATGGTCCCGGTTGAGTGGTTGGAACCGCCTACAGAGACTCCTGTCAGTGACGAGCCGGCTGCCATGCCGCCGAACGGGTTTTTGGCCAGCCTCGTCGGCAAAAGGTTTCTCATTATCGAGTGCTCGAAGTCATCGGCGGCGGCGGCATGGGGATGGTGTACAAAGCAGAGGACCTCAAGCTGGGCCGCAGCGTGGCGGTTAAATTTTTGCCGGAAGATCTGGCCGGCGATCCGGTTGCCCTGCAGCGGTTTGAACGAGAGGCTCAAACTGCGTCGGCGTTGAACCATCCCAATATCTGCACTATCTATCAGATTGAAGAGCATGAAGGACAGCCCTTCATTGCCATGGAGCTTCTTCAAGGAGAGAACCTGCGTGACCGCCTGTCTGCCTCGATGCAAAAGCCGCTGCCACTACGTGAACTGCTAGAGACTTCGGCCCAAATTTGCGACGGCTTGCAGGCCGCGCATGATAAAGGAATCATTCACCGCGACATCAAGCCCGCCAACATCTTCCTGTGTGCAAGTCTGGTACGGTAAAAATACTGGACTTCGGATTGGCAAAAGTTGGCCGGCAGTGATGTGGCCCTGGAAAACGGAAGCAGCGAGCACTACTGAACCCGAAACTCCTTCGAGCGAAAGTCTGAAGAACGCGCTCACCCGTACAGGAACTATCGCGGGGACGGCAGGATACATGTCGCCCGAGCAGGTACGGCATGAGCAACTCGATACCCGCAGTGACCTGTTCCTCGTTAGGATTAGTAGTTTATGAGATGGCCTGCGGACAGCGGGCATTTGCAGGTCAAACGCTCGTGGATGTTCAGGAGGCCATCACTGCATCAGCCTGCCGCTCCGGCCAGAGCCCGCAATCGGTCCTCCCACGCAGCCTCGATCTCGTGCTGGCAAAGGCACTCGAGAAAGACCGCAATCCGCCGTTACCAATCAGGCGACCGCAATGAGAGGGATGATCTCAAGCGGATCACGCGGGAGGTTCATCCAGCAAGACGTTGGACGCGGCGGGCGTTGGCGGCGGGCGTACTGCCTGCTGTTGGCGCGCTCAGTGTCTGGCGCTACCAGGGTTTACCGCCATCACATCACTCTTTCTCCGACAGACACCATCGTCCTGGCTGACGCCGACAACCAGACTGGCGATCCGGTCTTCGACGATGCACTGAATATCGCGCTGCGCTATGAGATGGCACAGACGCCCCTACCTCAATGTTCTCGGCATTGATAAAGGGATATGCCACTCTGGCTCAACTCAAGCTCCCGTCAACCACTAAGATCACGCCCGACGTGGCACGCCAGATCTGCGGCCGGACCAACAGCAAAATGGTGATCTCCCAATCGATCGCCGACGCCGGCAATCGCTATCACCTGGAGATGAGAGCGCTCGACTGCAGCTCGGGAGCAACCTTGGGCCAATGAGCAGGCCGATATCGGTAGCAGGAATGAAGTCATTCACGAGCTGGGAGTCACGGCAGTACACCTTCGCGCGAGGCTGGGAGAACCCTCAGATTCGCTGGCGCGCTTCAATCAGCCGCTGGAAGTAGCCCTCAGCGCCTCCTTGGAAGCACTCAAGCGGGCGCTGAGGGATAAACTCCACTACGCCGGCGATGTTGCAGGAGCGGTCAAACTCTATCAGCGAACCATCGAACTGGATCCAAACCTTGCCCTGACGTATGAGGGCATGGGCGTCGCCTACTATTTTCTCGGTAACACTGAGTTGTCAGAAGGCTTCTATACCCGTGCGTATCAACTACGCGACCGAATGACCGAAAGGACCGGTTGAACGTCGAGATCATTTACTACGACGAGGTGATCGGCGCCTGGGAGAAAGAGTACTCCTCCCTGCTTCGTTTCTTACAATTATTTCCTCGGGATGTGTGCTGCTCACCACAATCTCGCGTCCGCCTCATTGCGACTCGGCGAGGCCCGACCGCGCTGCTGACGAAGCGGCTGAGACTGCACGGTTGCAGCCAAAGCTCATATTATTTCGGTGCTGCGATACTGTACTGCAGGGTGGCAAGCAGATTCATCGAGGCGAAGTCATGGCTCGCCAAAGCGGACGACCTAAGTTCGACAACCCAACAATCCGGTTCGAGAGACTGTTTGTGCTGTTTGCTACAGGCGACCGTGATGGCGTCGAAAGGTCTTGGCGGAAGGAGAGCGAGGCAGTGATCGAAGAGACGTCTTGCTCGACCATGCTTTGATCGAGACTCAGCAAGGTCGCTTTCGGCTCCGCCGAACGGCTGCGCCTCAAGCTTTTGGGCTTCCATCGAAGACTACAGACACTTACTGGCCGGTCCCTCGCGCGGCCCTCGAGAATGCCGAAGTCGGAATGGATGTGCAGGCTCGACGCTACGAAAGCAAGGCAGATAGAAGCAAGCTGGGCCGGGATGAAAGCTTGTCCTGGCGCTCGCGCTCGCCAGATCGGGACGAACAGAGGAAGCCGGCAAGCTAGCAGATCAAATCGGCGCGGAAAGACCCGAAGACACGCAGGTGCAGAATTACCTCGTCCCCACTATCCGGGCCGCGATCAAGCTGCAGCAGCACGATCCGGCGGCCGTCATCGATCTTCTGCGCGGGACTGCCAAGTACGATCTGGCCTTCACAAACTCGTTCGACTTTGTTTACCCCGCCTACATCCGTGGTCTCGCCTATCTGAAGCTCGGCGATGGCCGTTCGGCCGCGGCTCAGTTCCAGAAGCTGATCGATAATCCCGGCCTTACCGTTAGACATGTCACGGGACCGTTGGCCTGGCTCCAACTGGGCCGCGCGCAGAAGATGATGGGCGACAACGCATCCGCCCGTAAATCTTACGAAGAATTCCTTAACACTTGGAAAGACGCCGACACCGATCTTCCCATCTACCGTGAAGCCAAAGCCGAGTACGCCAGGCTGGGAAAAGAGACACCCACGAACTGATTCATCGATTGCCAGAAACGTATGGAACAGGCCTTTTCAGGTCGAGTCAGACTGCGAGACTTTGAGCTGGATCTCAAGACGGGTGAGTTGTGTTCGGGAGACGACTCCAGGACCCTGCTGAGAGAACAGCCGTTTCAGGTCCTGCGCATGCTGGTTGCGAATGGTGGGGAGATTGTCACCCGCGAGGAAATCCGGAGGACCCTCTGGCCAGGCAGCACAATTGTCGATTTCGATCACAGTATTAACGTGGCCATCGGTGTCCTGCGAAAGGCCCTGGGCGACTCGGCAAACAATCCACTTTACATTGAGACGCTGGCCCGGCGTGGATATCGCCTAATGGTCCCGGTTGAGTGTTTGGAACCGCCTACGGAGACTCCTGGTGACGAGCCCGCGGCCCTGCCGCCGACCGGGTTTGCGGCCAGCCTCATCGGCAAAAAGGTTTCTCATTATCGAGTGCTCGAAGTCATCGGCGCCGGCGGCATGGGGATGGTGTACAAGGCAGAGGACCTCAAGCTGGGGCGCAGCGTGGCGGTTAAATTCTTACCGGAAGATCTCGCCGGCGATCCGGTTGCCCTGCAGCGGTTTGAACGAGAGGCTCAAACTGCGTCGGCGTTGAACCATCCCAATATCTGCACCATCTACGAGATTGAAGAGCATGAAGGACAGCCCTTCATTGTCATGGAACTGCTGCATGGCGGCACTCTGCGTGGCCGCACCTCTGGATCAGAGTTTGAGGCCCTTCCGTTGGCTGAGGTTTTTGACATCGCACTCCAGATTTGTGACGCGCTGCAGGCTGCCCATGACAAGCGTATCGTTCATCGCGACATCAAGCCGGCGAACATCTTTCTGACGACGCAAGGCAGAGTGAAGATACTCGACTTCGGACTTGCGAAGCTGATAGCAAGCGAAGAAACCGCCGGACATGATCCGGCTGAGGGAGCACAGAATGATCATGATCGACCAAGTGTGAAGAGTGTCCGCGAGTATGCAAAGTTCGATACCGGCCTAACGCGCCCCGGGATTACGGCGGGCACCGTCGGCTACATGTCGCCGGAGCAGGTACGCAAGGAAAAGTTGGATGCCAGAACCGACCTGTTTTCCTTTGGTATGGTTCTGTACGAGATGGTGGCTGGCCGGCGCGCATTCGAGGGCGAAACGGTAGCGGAGATTCACGATGCAATTCTCCATCAGACGGCCGCGCCCGCACGCGACGCAAATCCGGAATGTTCCTCGCGCTCTGGATGCAGTCATCAGCAAGGCCCTGGAAAAGGACCGCGCACGCCGCTACCAGTCCGCCGCGGAGATGAGCAAGGACCTGTTGAGAGTTCAGCGGCAGGTACAGCCATCTCGTCTCCGCCTGCGCAGATGGTTCGGGGTGCGCCGCGCTGTTGGCCGTTATCGCTGCGGCCTTCTGGTGGTACTGGAGCTACCGTCGTCTGGTGACGCTCTCCGCCACGGACACCATTGTTCTCGCCGACGTCAAAAACGAGACCAGCAATCCGGTGTTCGACGATGCCTTAAACGCAGCTTTGCGCTATGGAATGGAGCAGACGCCCTATCTGAACATTCTGGGCATCGATAAGGTCTTCGGGATGCTGGCGCAACTCAACCTCCCGCCGACTACAAAGTTGACGCCCGAGGTCGCCCGCCAGGTCTGTCTTCGCACCAACAGCAAGCTGGTGATTTCCGCTTCCATTGCGGATGCGGGCAATGGGTTTCGCATTGGCCTCGACGCCGCAGATTGTCAGTCAGGAAAGATAGTCGCCGGAATTCGCAAAGATGTTGCTGATCAAAATCAAGTCGTTCATGTGCTCGGCCTCGCTGCCGCGCAATTGCGCCGTGAGCTGGGTGAGCCGGCGGCATCGCTGGCCAGATTCAACCAGCCGCTGGAGGAAGCGCTCAGTTCCTCGGTAGAAGCCCTGCAGGTGGGAACCCTGGGATATAAGCGCCACATCGTCGGAGATTTCAAGGGAGCTATTACTTATTACCGAGCAATACGTAACTGAACGAAGTACAAC
>ERZ1370068.1538-contig-11443_pt1 | contig 47483 bp, 58 predicted proteins | sample MGYA00561227_ERZ1370068 | MGnify/ENA primary metagenome ERZ1370068 (study PRJEB38410, sample SAMEA6850437) | metagenome | study: Metagenomic assessment of the ecological functions of the soil: analysis of the soil microbiota associated with the... | reverse complement strand
CCGCCTGGCGAGCGTGACGTTGCGGCGCAGCGTCTCGGAAGCTGCTCGCTCGAGGCGGCGGCGAGCGCCGCGGCGCCGGCGACCGGTCTGCACCGCCGAGGCGACGGGCCTCGTCCTCGCCGAGGCCCATCTCGCGGCCGGCGGCGAGCATCGCTTCGATCAAATGGAAGACGTAGGCCGGGCCCCGAGCGAGAGCGCGGTGACGCGGCATCGAGCGCACTCCTCGGCGGGCCAGACGATCTTCCGGGTCGGCGCCAGCGCGGCGGCGACTGCGCTCCCGATCCGCGGCCGATACCGCGCAGGCGCGCGTACGACGCCGGCGACGCCCTGGCCGATCAGCGCCGGCGTGTTCGGCATCGGCCCGGACGACGCGCTCGCTGCCGCTCGCTGCGACGATCGCGTCGCTGCGGATGCCGGCCATCACGCTGAGCTGCAGCGCGCCGCTCGACGTGCGCGCGCGCACGGCGCGGCGGCGGCCGCGAAAGAGCTGCGGCTTGACCGCCCAGACGACCAGCGCGCGCCGCGCGAGCGAGGCGTCGGCCGCCGGCCAGCACCTGACGCCGAAGCGGCTCGCCAAGCCTTGGCGCTGCCGCCTCGCCCGGATCGACGACGAGGATCGAGTCGGCAGCCCGGCCGCCGGCGACGAGGCCGCCGACGATCGCGCCCGCCATGTTGCCGCCGCCGATGAACGCGATCGTCTCCATCGGGCGAGTGTACGGAGGAGCGCCGCCCGGCGTCGACGGCAGCCGCAGTCCGCGTAATCGACGCTTCTCTCGCCTTGCGCCTTCGGGCGCGGCATGATTTCCGGCGTCGGCCCTGCTGGCCGCATCCGGAGGACCCATGCACCTCGAAGGATCCTGCCACTGCGGCGCCGTGCCGCTTCACGCGTCGAGGCGCACGAGCCCGGTGCCGTTCATGCACTGCCACTGCTCGATCTGCCGCAAGACGGCCGGCAGCGGCGGCTACGCGCATCAACCTCGGCGCGCGAAGTCGGCGACCCTGAAGGTGCGCGGCCGAAGCACCTCGGCCGCTACCACGCCGCTGCTGCGCGAGCCGGGCAAGCGGCGCGAAGCGCTCGCCGGCCGAGCGCGCCACTTCTGCCGGGAGTGCGGCAGCCCGCTCTGGCTGTGCGATCCGCGCTGGCCCGAGCTGGTGCATCCGCACGCCTCGGCGATCGACACGCCGCTGCCGAAGCCGAAGGAGGTGGTCGAGGCAGCGCTCGGCCTATGCGCCGGCCTGGGTCGACGTGCCGTCGGGCAAGGGCCACGTCCATTGCCGCGAGTGGCCCGAAGGAGTCGCTCGAGGACTGGCACCGCCGCCACGGGGTGCTGAGCGAGTGACGCTCAGGGCGCGGCGCGGCCGCTCGCCGAAGATCGCGCTGCCGACCCGCACCATCGTCGCGCCTCTCGGCGATCGCCGCCTCGAGGTCGGCGCTCATCCCCATCGACAGCGTGTCGAGCGCGCAGCCCGTCGCGCCTGCAGCGCCTCGAACAGCTCGCGCAAGGCGCGGTGCGGCCGGCGCTGCGCCTCGAAGTCGCCAGCCGGCTCGGGATCGCCATCAGGCCGCGCAGCCTGTCAGCCGGCGGAAGGCGCGGCCACCGCGCAGGGCGACTTCGGCGACCTCGCCGCGGCGCCAGGCCGGCTCTTGGTCGCCTCGCCGCTGATGTTGACCTGCAGGCAGACGTCGAGCGGCGGCCAGGCCGCCGGCCGCTGCGCGCTCAGCCGCTCGGCGAGCTTCACGCCGATCGACCGAGTGCACCCAGTCGAAGCGCTCGGCGACGACCCGGGTCTTGTTGCTCTGCAGCGGCCCGATCAGGTGCCACTCGAGCCGCGCCGCGCAGGTCGGCGCAGGGCCGGCGATCTTCTCGAGCCGCTTCCTGCACGTAGTTCTCGCCGAAGCGGCGCTCGCCCTGCGTGAGCGGCCTCGCGCACCGCGTCAGGGCCGAAGGTCTTGCTCACGACAAGCAACGTGACGCTTTGCACGGGGCGTCCGGCGCCGGCACAAGCGCTTGCAATGCGCGCATGCACTTGGGCGAGCTTGTCTGCGATCATTGCGTCTTAGCGTTGCTACTGCAGCCGGCGCTGCGACGCCTGTCGCCGCGCCTCGGCGCCACTTCCGGACGATCCATGGACATCACCCAACTGCTGGCGTTCTCGGTCAAGAACAAGGCCTCCGACCTGCACCTTTCGGCCGGCCTGCCGCCGATGATCCGCGTTCACGGCGACGTGCGCCGCATCAATGTCGACCCGCTCGAGCACAAGCAGGTGCACGACATGGTGTACGACATCATGAACGACTCGCAGCGCAAGAACTACGAGGAGACGCTCGGAGTGCGACTTCTCGTTCGAGATCCAGGGCCTGGCGCGCTTTCGCGTCAACGCCTTCAACCAGAACCGCGGCGCCGGCGCCGTGTTCCGGACCATTCCGTCGAAGATCCTGACGCTCGAGCAGCTCAACTGCCCGGCGGTGTTCGCCGAGCTCGCGCTCAAGCCGCGCGGCATGGTGCTGTGCACCGGCCCGACCGGCTCGGGCAAGTCGACCACGCTGGCGGCGATGGTCAACCACCTGAACGAGAACGAGTTCGGCCACGTGCTGACGGTCGAGGACCCGATCGAGTTCGTGCACGAATCGAAGAAGTGCCTGATCAACCAGCGCGAGGTCGGCCCGCACACGCTGAGCTTCGCCAACGCGCTGCGCTCGGCGCTGCGCGAGGACCCGGACTGCGATCCTGGTGGGCGAGATGCGCGACCTGGAGACGATCCGCCTGGCGCTGACCGCCGCGGAGACCGGCCACCTGGTGTTCGGCACGCTGCACACCTCGAGCGCCGCCAAGACGGTCGACCGGATCGTCGACGTGTTCCCGGCGGCGGAAAAGGAAATGGTCCGCGCCATGCTGTCCGAGTCGCTGATCGGCGTGATCTCGCAGACGCTCTGCAAGACCAAGGACGGCGCCGGCCGCGTCGCCGCGCACGAGATCATGCTCGGCACCGCGGCGATCCGCAACCTGATCCGCGAGAGCAAGATCGCGCAGATGTACTCGGCGATCCAGACCGGCAACGCCATCGGCATGCAGACGCTCGACCAGAACCTCGCCGACCTGGTGCGGCGTAACATCGTGGCCCCGCGGAAGCGCGAGCCAAGGCGAAGTTCCCCGAGAACTTCCCGGGTTAAGGGGGCGCACGCCACATGGAACGCGACCAGGCATCGAAATTCGTCAACGACCTGCTGCGACTGATGGTGTCGCGCCACGGTTCCGACCTCTTCCTCACCGCCGATTTCCCGCCGGCGATCAAGGTCGACGGCAAGGTCACCAAGGTCTCGCCGCAGCCGCTCACCGGCCAGCACACGCTGGCGCTGACGCGTTCGATCATGAACGACAAGCAGGCGGCCGAGTTCGAGCGCACCAAGGAGTGCAACTTCGCGGTCGCGCCGCAGGGCATCGGCCGCTTTCGCGTCAACGCCTTCGTGCAGCAGGGCAACGTCGGCCTGGTGATGCGGACGATTCCGCAGATCGTGCCGACCATCGACGCGATGAACCTGCCGCACGTGCTCAAGGACGTCGGCGATGACCAAGCGCGGCCTCGTCATCTTCGTCGGCGCCACCGGCTCCGGCAAGAGCACGTCGCTGGCGGCGATGGTCGATCACCGCAACGAGAACTCGTTCGGCCACATCATCACGATCGAGGACCCGGTCGAGTTCGTGCACGCGCACAAGAACTGCATCATCACCCAGCGCGAGGTCGGCATCGACACCGACGGCTGGGGCATCGCCCTCGAAGAACACGCTGCGCCAGGCGCCCGACGTCATCCTGATGGGCGAGATCCGCGACCGCGAGACGATGGAGCACGCGGTCGCCTTCGCCGAGACCGGCCACCTCTGCCTGGCCACGCTGCACGCCAACAGCGCCAACCAGGCGCTCGACCGGATCATCAACTTCTTCCCGGAAGAGCGCCGCGCCCAGCTGCTGATGGACCTGTCGCTCAACCTGAAGAGCCTGGTGTCGCAGCGCCTGCTGCCGCGCCAGGAGGGCAAGGGCCGGGTCGCGCGCGGTCGAGATCCTGCTCAACACGCCGCTGATCTCCGACCTGATCTTCAAGGGCGAGGTCGCCGAGATCAAGGAGATCATGAAGCGCTCGCGCGAGCTCGGCATGCAGACCTTCGACCAGAGCCTGTTCGACCTGCTACGAGAGCCAGACCGTCACCTACGAGGATGCGCTGCGCAACGCCGATTCGGTGAACGACCTGCGCCTGCAGATCAAGCTGCACAGCCACCGCGCGCGCGGCGGCGACCTCACCGCCGGCACCGAGCACCTGCACATCGTGTAAAACGGCGCCAGCCGCTGCTGCATGAACGGCCTCCTCGAGGCCGTTCTCTTTCATGAGCACAAGACCTACGACTCCGTTCCCGCGCGCAGCGTCGCCTTCCTCGGCCTCGGGGTGATGGGCTACCCGATGGCCGGCCACCTGGCCGCGCGCCGGCCACAAGGTGACGGTCTACAACCGCACCGCCGCCAAGTCGGCCGAATGGGTGAAGACGCATGGCGGCGCCAGCGCCGCCACGCCGGCCGCCGGCGGCGGCGGGCGCCGAGCTGGTGTTCGCCTGCGTCGGCAACGACGACGACCTGCGCTCGATCACGGTCGGCGCCGACGGCGCCTTCGCCGGGCATGAAGCGCGGCGCGATCTTCGTCGACCACACGACCGCCTCGGCGCGCGGTCGCGCGCGAGCTGGCGAAGGCCGCCGCGCGGTCGCGGCATCGGCTTCGTCGACGCGCCGGTCTCGGGCGGCAACCTGGGCGCGATCAACGGCGCGCTCACCGTGATGTGCGGCGGCGACGGCGGCTTCATTCGAAGCCGCCCGGCCGGTGGCCATGGCCTTCGCCAAGGCGATGACCCTGCTCGGGCCCAGCGGCTCGGGTCAGCTCGCCAAGATGGTCAACCAGATCGCCATCGCCGGCCTGGTGCAGGGCCTGTCCGAGGCGATCGCCTTCGGCCAGCGCGCCGGTCTCGACATGAAGGCGGTGCTCGAGGTCATCGGCAAGGGCGCAGCGCAGAGCTGGCAGATGGACAACCGCGGCCCGACCATGATCGAGCGCAAGTTCGATTTCGGCTTCGCCGTCGACTGGATGCGGAAGGACCTCGGCATCGCCCTCGAGGAAGCGCGGCACAACGGCGCCCGTCTGCCGGTGACGGCGCTGGTCGACCAGTTCTATGCCGACCTTCAGGCCCGGGGCGGCAACCGCGCCGACACCTCGAGCCTGATCAAGCGCCTCGACTGAGCGCGCTACGGCCGGACGACCGCCGCGCTGGCGGCCGGGTCGGCGGGCGCCAGGGTCTTGGGCTGGGTGCTCGCCAGCTCCGCCTCGCTGATCACCTCGAACACCCGGACCACCTTGACCACGCCGCTGACGCCGCGCGTGACCTCGGAGGCGCGGGTTCGCCTCGCGCTCGGTGACGCGGCCCATCAGGTAGACGACGCCGCGGTGGGTCGTGACCTTGATCGAGTTGGCGAACAGGTCCTTCGCATCCACCAGGCTGGCCTTCACCTTGGTGGTGATGTAGGTGTCCTTGGAGCGCTCGGTGAAGGAGTTGAGCGGGCCGATGGTCAGCTCGTTGACCACCGAGCTGACGTTGGGCGACCCGGGCGACGATCTGCTCGGCCGTGGTCTTGTCGGCCGGCGTTCGGCACCTCGCCGGTGAGCAGCGCCATCCGGTTGTAGCTGGTGGTCTCGATCCGGGCGCGATCGCCGAAGGTCTCGCTCATGCGGCGCGCTCGACTTGACCTCGATCGTCTCGTCGTCGACCTGCGCGCCGGTGGTGCGCCGGTCGGTCGCGACCATGGCGCCGCCGACGATGGCGCCGCCGACCAGATCGGCGCCGCAGCCCGAGAGCAGGGCGCCGGCGAGGGCAGCGCCGGCCGACGACAGGGCAATCCGCGGCGGATGCCGCGGCGGGAAATCAAGGTCATGTGTTTTCCTGTTCGCCGAGCAGTTGCAGGTCGACCGCATCGCACAGGCAGTGCAGCACCAGCAGGTGCACTTCCTGGATGCGCGCCGTCCGCTCGTGCGGGACGCAGATGTGGACATCGGTCTCGGTCAGCAGCTCGCGCATCCGCCCGCCGGTGTTGCCGGTCAGCGCCACGACGGTCATTTCCGGGCGTGCGCCGCGTCGACCGCGGCGAGCACGTTGGCGGAATTGCCGCTCGTGGACATGCGCCAGCAGCACGTCGCCGGGCGAGCCCAGCGCCGCGACCTGCTTGGAGAAGATCGACCTCGTAGCCGTAGTCGTTGCCGACCGCGGTGAGGATCGAGGTGTCGACGGTGAGGGCGATCGCCGCCAGGCCGGGCCGCTCGCGTCTCGAAGCGGCCGACGAACTCGGCGGCGAAAGTGCTGGGCATCGGCGGCCGAGCCGCCGTTGCCGCAGGCCAGGACCTTGCCGCCGCCGGTGATGCAGCCGACCAGCGCGCTGACCGCGTCGGCAATCGGCTTGCTCAGCACTTCGGCAGCGGCGTACTTGAGGTCGGCGCTGTCGAAAAACTGCTGCTGGATCCGCTGTTCGAGCATGGTCACCGATGATATGACACGGGTTTTGCGCGTCGGTTCATGCATCGCGTTTCACGAGGCGTCGAAGGCCGCGCGCAGCCACTCGATCCGCTCGCCTTCGACCGTGACGACGTCGAAGCGGCAGGGCGGCAGCGACGCGAACCGGCGAGGAAGTGCTGGGCGGCGAAGACCAGGCGCTGCTGCTTGAGGACGTCGACCGTCGCCGCCGCGCCGCCGTGGCGGGCGTCGCGCCCGCGCCCGGACCTCGACGAACACCAGCGTGCCGTCGCGGTCGCGCAGGATCAGGTCGACTTCGCCGCCGCGAGCGCGCGGACCGCGCGCGACCCGATAATTGCGCTCGACCGGGACGAGCCCGTTCGCCACCAAGTGGGCGAGCGCTCGCCTCTCGGCTTAGCGTCGCCTCGGGCCTTGGTCGTCCGCGGGCCGGCAGGTCTTGCATCGGAGGTCATGGGTGCTCGCGGATCGTTCGATGCTCGTCCAGGCGGCCGCGGCCGCGGCCGGCGGCCAGCAGTATCCCGCGCCGGCGCTCTATGTCGTCGCGACGCCGATCGGCAACCTCGCCGACCTGAGCTGCGCGCGCTGCACGTGCTCGCGCACCGTGGACGCGATCGCCTGCGAGGACACCCGGCACAGCGCCCGCCTGCTCGAGCACTTCGGCCTGGCCAAGCCGCTGCTCGCGCGCGCACGAGCACAACGAGCGCGACGCCGCCGCCGCCATCCTCGCCCGGCTCGGCGCGCGGCGAGCGGGTCGCCTACATCAGCGACGCCGGCACGCCGGCGGTGAGCGACCCGGGCGCGGCGCTGGCTCGCCGCGGCGCGAGACGCCGGCTACCGGGTGGTGCCGATCCCGGGCGCGAGCAGCGCGCTGGCCGCCCTGTCGGTCGCCGGCGACACCCTCGAATCCGGCTTCGCGGTCGTCGGCTTCCTGCCCGCGCGCGGCGCCGAGCGGGCCCGGGCGCTGGCGCAATGCGCCACGCGCGCGGCCGACGCAGGTGCTGTTCGAGGCGCCGCACCGCGATCGAGTCGCTCGCCGCGGCGCTCGGCGAGGCCTGCCCGGAGCGCAGGCGTCACCTCTGCCGCGAGCTCGACCAAGCAGTTCGAGACCGTGGCCACCCTGCCTGCCGCGCGAGCTGGCCAGCCTGGCTGGCCGCGCGACGCCAACCGCGCCCGCGGCGAATTCGTGGTCGTGCTGCATGCGCCTCGCCGACGCGCAGCGCCACCGGCGGCGACGCCGCGCACGATGCGCTGCTCGCTGCCCCTGCTCAAGTCGCTTGCCGCTCGAAGCAGGCGGTGGCGCTGGCCGCCGAGATCGGCGGCGCGCCGCGCAATGCCCTCTACGCTGCGCGCCCTCGAGCTCAAGGCCGAGCGCACCGCCCGAAGGCGGCGCGGACTGAACGCGCCAGACCGGAGCGCTCAGGGCTGGCCGTCATGCGGCGGCACGATCTGCGCGTCGTGCTTCTGCTGATAGATGTTCCCGCTGGTCGCGGTTCTGCACCTTGGCGAGATGGCGGCGCTCGCCGGCCGGTGACGGTGCCGTCCGCCTTGGCCCGGGTTTCGACCGCCGCGACGTGGACCTGCTGCTTCTCGAGGCGCTTGGCCTCGCGGGCGTTGAGCTGGCCGGAGGCGACGCCGGCATCGATGCGGGCCTCCTGCTTGGCTTCGCGCGGCATCGACGCGCGGCGTGGCCGGCGCGGCAGCTCTGGGCTGAAGGCGCCGATCGAGGCGACGGCGAGCGTCGCGCCGAGGGCAAGTGATCTTGAGATTCGACATCAGGGCTCTCCACGAGTTGGTGTTGTTCGCATGTCGTGCGGACGCGAACCGCCAGCCTCGTCTTCAACGATGTCCCTGGCTCGCCGGACGACCGGCACGGCGCGTAAAGGTCTGTGAAGCGGGGCCGGCTCCTACAATTCCGCCTGACTTCCGCGAGCGCCTCGACGACCATGATTTCCCGCGAACCGACGATCGAGCGCCTCGGCCATCGCCCGCTCGCTGCTGCTCGAGCCCTTCGGCCTCAGCGAGAGCGACGCTGGCCAGCGCCGCTGGCGACGATCGCCACGCACCGGATCGACGACGCCGACCTCTATTTCCAGTACACGCGCAGCGAAGGCTGGAGCCTCGAGGAGGGCATCGTCAAGAGCGGCAGCTTCGGCATCGACCAGGGCGTGGGCGTGCGCGCGCGTCGCGCGGCGAGAAGACCGCCTTCGCCTATTCCGACGACATCTCCGAGGCCGCGCTGCTGGACGCCGCGCGCACCGTGCGCACGATCGCCGCCGCCGGGCAGAGCCGCCGCGTCAAGGTCGGCAGCCGGCGTCAGCGCTCGCCGGCAGCCGCGTGCTCTATGCGCCCATGGACCCGATCGCCACGCTCGACAGCACGCAGAAGGTGGCAGCTGCTCGAGAAGGTCGAGCAGCTGGCGCGCGCGCGCGACCCGCGCATCGTCCAGGTGATGGCCGGCCTGGCCGGCGAATACGACGTGGTCCTGGTCGCCCGCGCCGACGGCACGATCGCCGCCGACGTGCGGCCGCTGGTGCGCCTGTCGGTGACCGTGATCGCCGAGCAGACCCAGGACGGCGTGGTGCGGCGCGAGTCGGCAACGGCGGCGGCGGCGGCCGCTTCGGCCTCGGCTACTTCCAGCCGACGATGATCGAGTCGTACGTCGACCAGGCGGTCAACGCCGCGCTCACCAACCTCGAATCGCGGCCGGCGCAGGCCGGCGAGATGACGCGTCGTCCTCGGCCCGGGCTGGCCCGGCGTGCTGCTGCACGAGGCGATCGGCCACGGCCTCGAGGGCGACTTCAACCGCAAGGGCGCGAGCGCCTTCACCGGGCCGCGTCGGCCAGCGCGTCGCGGCCAAGGGCGTGACCGTGCTCGACGACGGCACCATCCCCGACCGGCGCGGCTCGCTCAACGTCGACGACGAAGGCAACGCCGACGCAGCGCAACGTGCTGATCGAGGACGGCATCCTGCAAGCGGCTACATCCAGGACTCGATGAACGCGCGCCTGATGAAGGTCAAGCCCACCGGCAACGGCCGGCGCGAAAGCTACGCCGCGGTGCCGATGCCGCGCATGACCAACACCTACATGCTCGGCGGCGACAAGAGCCGCGAGGAGATCGTCGCCGGCCTCAAGCGCGGCCTCTACGCCACCAACTTCGGCGGCGGCCAGGTCGACATCACGAGCGGCAAGTTCGTGTTCTCGGCGAGCGAGGCGTTCTGGGTCGAGAACGGCAAGATCCAGTACCCGGTCAAGGGCGCGACCCTGATCGGCAACGGCCCCGATGCGCTCACCCGCGTCAGCGCGATCGGCAACGACATGCGCTCGACACCGGCGTCGGCGTCTGCGGCAAGGAAGGGCAGAGCGTGCCGGTCGGCGTCGGCCAGCCGACCCTTCGGATCGACCGGCTGACGGTGGGCGGAACCGCCTGGGCGTTGCGCGTTCCGGTCACGCGCACGTCGAGCGTCGGCAGGCCGGCGATCGAGCCCTGCATCACGTCGCCCGGCACCACCGGACCGACGTTCTCCGGCGTGCCGCTGTAAGATGATGTCGCCCGGCATCAGCTCGAACGCCTGGCTGAGCTGCGAGATCTGCTCGGCGACGCTCCAGATCATGTAGCTCAGGTCGGCGTTCTGCTTGACCGCGCCGTTGACCTTGAGCGAGATCGCGCCCCTTGGTGAAGTGGCCGATCTGCGCCACCCGGTGGATCGGACCCGATCGGCGCCGAGCGGTCGAAGCTCTTGCCGATCTCCCAGGGCTTCTTCTCGTCGCCCATCGCCCGCTGCAGGTCGCGCCGGGTCATGTCGAGGCCGATCGGCATAGCCGAAGACGAGGTCGAGCGCCTGCTCGGTCGAGACGTTGCGCCCGCCCTTGTCGAGGGCCGCGACCAGCTCGATCTCGTAGTGGTAGTTCTTGGTCAGGGTCGGGTACGGATGGTCGGCGGTCGTGCCCGGGGCGACGAACTGGATCGCATCGCTCGGCTTCTGGAAGAAGAACGGCGGCTCGCGGGTCGGGTCCGACCCCATCTCGCGCGGCGTGCGCCGCGTAGTTGCGGCCGATGCAATAGATCCGCCGCACCGGAAACATGTCGCTCGTGCCGACGATCGGCAGCATCGGCTGGGCGACGCTGAAGACGGTGCGCGCGCCTGCTGCCGGTCGTGCTCGAGCCGGACGTGCCGCTGGCGCAGCCGGCGAGGCGCGGCGGAGGCCGCCGACGGCGCTTGCCGACAACACTTTTCTTCGATCCATTCGCTTGTCTCCCTGCTTGGGGTTGACGGGCGTCGCAGGCGCCGTGCTACATTGGCACCATGATCTCGCGCTCCTGGTTTTACGCTTATTTTGCGTTCTCGCACCGCTCGGCGGATGGAGAGGCGATCGCGTAGGCAAAGACAGCGCAAACCGAACTCCAGAACCGCCGGGCAGCCCCGGCGGTTTTCTTTTGGCGAAAGGGAAAGCCCGTCATGGTGAAGAGCAGCAGCAGCGTCGAGGGTGCGTATGCCCACGGCGAACGCACCAGCCAGACCGACGACCTGCGGATCAAGGACGTGACGCCCTTGCCGCCGCCGGAGCACCTGATCCGGTTCTTCCCGATCGCCGGCACGCCGGTCGAGCAGCAGATCGGCGCGACCCGCGGCGCGATCCGCCGAGATCATGCAGCGCGAGGACGACCGGCTGCTGGTGATCATGGGGCCGTGCTCGATCCACGATCCGCTCGCCGCCGTCGAATACGCGAGGAAGCTCAAGGCCGAGCGCGACCGCTTCGCCGGCACGCTCGAGATCGTGATGCGGGTCTATTTCGAGAAGCCGCGCACCACCGTCGGCTGGAAGGGCCTGATCAACGACCCGTACCTCGACGAGAGCTATCGCATCGACGAGGGCCTGCGCATCGCGCCGCCAGCTGCTGCTCGAGATCAACAAGCTCGGCATGCCGGCGGGCAGCGAGTTCCTCGACGTGATCTCGCCGCAGTACCTCGGCGACCTGATCGCCTGGGGCGCGATCGGCGCGCGCACCACCGAAAGCCAGGTGCACCGCGAGCTGGCCTCGGGCCTGTCGGCGCCGATCGGCTTCAAGAACGGCACCGACGGCAACATCCGGATCGCGATCGACGCGATCCAGGCCGCCGCGCGGCCGCACCACTTCCTGTCGGTGCACAAGAACGGCCAGGTCGCGATCGTCGAGACCACGCGGCAACAAGGACTGCCACGTCATCCTGCGCGGCGGCAAGGCGCCGAACTACGACGCCGCGTCGATCGCCGCGGCCTGCCGCGAGATCGAGGCCGCCAAGCTGCCCTGCACCCTGATGGTCGACTGCAGCCACGCCAACAGCAGCAAGGACCACACCGCGGCAGGTCGAGGTGGCGCGCGACATCGCCGCGCAGCTGGAAAGCGGCAATCGCTGTATCTTCGGCGTCATGGTCGAAAGTCATCTTCAGCCCGGGGCGCAGAAGTTCAGCGCCGGCAAGGACGATCCGGCGCAAGCTCGCCTACGGCCAGAGCATCACCGACGCCTGCCTCGGCTGGGACGACTCGGTGCGGGTGCTCGAGACCTGAGCGCGGCGGTGGCCCGGCGTCGAGGTCGGCGAGGCGGTGCTCGCGCGAAGCCGGCACGCCGATGCGAGTCGAGGCACCGGAGGCGCCGCGCCCCGGTCCGGCCTCGGCCGGCGACGCCTCGCGATCGGCGCCGGCGCGGCGTCGCGATCGTCGCCTTCCCGGCGATCGCCGCCGGCCGCGACGCCTCTGCCGCGCATGACCGACGGCCCGTTCTATCCGCCGCCGTCCTACCGCGCCCGCGCGCTCGACTGGGACGCCGACCTCACCGTCGTCGGCGGCCGCGACCCCGACGGCATGCCGCGGCCGCGCGCCGCCGGCGAGCATCTCGACCTCTACGGCACGGTCCAGGACGGCGACGGCCGGGCGATCGACGGCGCGACGGTCGAGATCTGGCAGTGCGACGTGTTCGGCAGCTACCGCCATCCGCGCGGCGCCGGCGCCCGCATCGACGCCGGCTTCCAGGGCTTCGGCAGCACCCGCAGCGACGCCCGCGGCGGCTACCGGTTCCGCACCATCCGCCCGGTGCCCTACCCCGGACGCACGCCGCACATCCACGTCAAGCTTCGGCACCCGTCGTTCGGCGAGCTCACCTCGCAGCTGTTCGTCGCCGGCGACCCGGCAACGCCGGGCGACATCCTCTATCGCAGCCTCTCGGACGCCGACCGCGAGGCGGTGGAGATGCGGCCGGTGCGCGCGCCCGGCCGGGAGCCGGTGATGTGGCTGGTGGAGCGCGCCCTGATCGTCGGCTGACTGGTCGGCGGCGCCGCAGAGACGGGCGCTCGCCGCTCAGTCGCTGTCGCGCGCCAGCCGCTCGCTCTTCCAGTAGACGTCGTCGCCGCCGAGGCGCGTCGAGGTTGGCGCGGTTGAGCACCCGGGCGAGGACGAACAGCAGGTCGCTGAGGCGGTTGAGGAACTGGCGCGGCTCGGCGCGTACCGTCTCCGTCGCCGCCAGGGCCGACCACCGCCCGCTCGGCGCGCCGCGCCACGCGTGCGGCCGACGTGGGCGAGCGCGGCACTGCGCGGTGCCGGCCGGAAGGATGAATTCCTTCAGGCGCGGCAGGGTGGCGTTGTAGTGCGCGAGCGCGGTGTCGAGCCGGGCGACGGCCTCGCTCTTCAGCAGCTCGTAGCCGGGGATCGACAGCTCGCCGCCGAGGTTGAAGAGCTCGTGCTGGATCACCGACGGCAGCTCGCGGACGTCGTCGGGCAAGGGCTCGGCGAGAGAGCACGCCGAGCTGCGAGTTGAGCTCGTCGACCTCGCCCATCGCGGCGATACGCAGGTGGCTCTTGGCGACGCGCGTGCCGTCGCCGAGGCCGGTGGTGCCGTCGTCGCCGGTGCGAGGTCGCGATCTGGGTCAGGCGGTTCGACATGGCGTGGCCACTGCTAGCAGCGCGGTCGGCCGTCGCCGCGAGCTTCCTACAATGGGCCGACGGTGCCCGCCACCGAGGAGATCGCCATGAACGCGCCGCTGCCTGCCCACCTGCTGCCCAAGATCGAGCCCCGGGCGGTGCCCAAGGAGATGGTCGAGGCGCTGAAGGCGCAGTTCGGCGAGCGCTGCTCGACCGCGCTCGTGGTGCGCGAGCAGCACGGCCGGGACGAGTCGCCGATCGACGCGCCGCCGCCCGAGGCCGTCGTCTTCTGCGAGCACCGAGGACGTCGCCGTTCGTCGTCAAGCTCGCCGATCGCTACGCGGTGCCGGTGATCCCGTTCGGCGTCGGCTCGTCGCTCGAAGGGCACCTGCTGGCGGTGCAGGGCGGCGTCAGCATCGACCTGTCGCGGCATGAACAAGGTGCGTCGCGGTCAACGCCGAGGACCTGACGGTCACCGTCCAGGCCGGGCGTGACCCGGACCCAGCGTCAACGACGAGATCCGGCACACCGGCCTCTTCTTCCCGATCGACCCGGGCGCCGACGCCTCGATCGGCGGCATGCGTGCGCCACCCGCGCCAGCGGCACGAACGCGGTCCGCTACGGCACGATGCGCGAGAACGCGCTCGGCCTCACCGTCGTCACGGCGCAAGGCGAGGTCATCCACACCGGCACCCGGGCGCGCAAGTCGTCGGCCGGCTACGACCTGCACGCGGCTGATGATCGGCAGCGAAGGCACGCTCGGCGTCATGACCGAGATCACGCTGCGCGCTCTATCCGCTGCCGGAAGCGATGTCGGCCGCGACCTGCACCTTCCCGTCGATCGACGCGGCGGTGCGACGACGATCCAGATCATCCAGATGGGCATCCCGATCGCCCGCTGCGAGCTGCTCGACCGCTACGCGGTGCAGGCGGTGAACCGCCACGACAAGCTCTCGCTGCACGAGGCGCCGATGCTGCTGATGAGTTCCACGGCACGCGAGGCAGGCGTCGCCGAGCAGTCGGCGATGGTGCAGGAGATCGCCAGCGAGCACGGCGGCGAAGGCTTCAGTGGGCGACCACGCCGGAGGAGCGCAAGACGCCTGGGCGGCGCGGCATCGCGCCTATTTCGCCGGCCTGCAGATGAAGCCCGGCTGCCGGACCGTGACCACCGACACCTGCGTGCCGATCTCGCGGCTGGCCGAGTCGGTGGTCGACCGCGTCCGAGGAAGCCGAGGCCGCGGGCATGATGCACTATCATCGTCGGCCACGTCGGCGACGGCAACTTCCACATCGCCTACCTCGTCGACCCGAACATCCCGGGCGAGCGCGAGACGCGCCGAGCGCCTCAACGAGGCGCTTGTCGATGCGCGTGCTGGCCATGGACGGCACCTGCAGCGGCGAGCACGGCATCGGCCTGCACAGATGGACTTCCTCGTCGAGCGAGGCGGGCAGCGGCGCGATCGACATGATGCGCACCGTCAAGCGCGCCCTCGACCCGAAGAACATCATGAACCCGGGCAAGATCTTCGCGCTCTGAGGGCGCTGCACGGGCCGGCTAGGCGCGTCAGAACGTCCTCGCGCAGCAGCTCTGGCGCGAGGGGATCCAGATGTCGTTGTTGGGCGTGCTGACGATACGCTTGACGAACTCCGGCTTGAGCCCGGCGCTGCGGTAGAGCTCCGACTCCTCGCGTTGCGCCGGCATCGCCCGGTCCTCGGCCGATTCGCCGATCGAGCGGCCGCGATGAAAGCCGATTCGCGCCCGCTCGCCGGCGGAGCGATTGGCGCCGGCGAGCAGCACCAGCGTGCAGGCCGAGAAGCACTCTCGTTCGACCCGGGTGTTGAGCCGGTAGCGCTTGACCACGTCGGCCATGCGCTGGCCTTCGCGCAGCCACCCCCCGGGCGAATGGAGCAGGACGGTGCCGACGCGCGGCGCCGCGCCGATGGCCTTGTCGATCGCGGCGGCGGCACCGTCGTTGATGCCGCCCGAGAACGCCACGACGCGGCCATCGTCGCTCAGCGCCACCTCGAAGCTTTCGGTCGGCTGCTTGCCCTGGGCGACCGCCCAGTGCTCCTTCAGGTAGGGACCCATCCTGCCGAGCTCGCGGACAGTCGCGACCGTGCCGAGCCGAGCGAGATCAGGGCGAGCAGCGACCAGACGATCTGCGAGCCGTCGAGAAAGCGGCGCAGCGCCGACATGGCCGTGCCGAACATCGACCAGAGCCACACGGCCACTACCACCGGCTCGAAGCACAGGACCGCGACCGAGACCGCGCGCATCGAGCCGCGGTCGCCGAGCTCGCGGAACACCCAGGCGCCGAATGCGGCGAGGCCCCAGGCCAAGAAGGACGGTGTGCAGCCAGTAGGAACGGGCGAGCGAATACTCGCCGACCAGATGACGCCAGAAAAAGCCGGCGCGTGCCTCGGGCGCGCGACCCGGCGCGCCTCATCCCGCCGGGTCGTCACATCCGCTCGATTTCGGACGTGGTGACCGACCAGTGGGTCGTGACGTCTCCGTAGGAATCGACGCTCTCGAGGTTGACGCCGAAGCCCCAGAGGCGGGCGACGTGCTTCAGCACCTCCTGCGCGCCGTCGTGCAAGCGGCCGGTTGTTGTGCCGGGTGTGGCGCAGCGTCAGCGACCGGTCGCCGCGCAGGTCGACGCTCAGCACCTGGATGTCGGGCTCGCGCGAGCCGAGGTCGTACTGGCGCGACAGGGCCTCGCGCACGTGGCGGTAGCCGGCGGTGTCGTGGATCGCCGAGACGCGCAGGTGCTCGTCGTTGCTCGTCGTCGAGGATGGAGAACAGGCGCAGGTCGCGGATGACCTTGGGCGACAGGTACTGGCCGATGAAGCTCTCGTCCTTGAAGTTGCGCATCGCGTGGTGCACGCGCCGGCAGCCAGGGCGTGCCGGCGATCTGCGGGAACCACTCGCGGTCTTCGTCGGTCGGGTGCTCGCAGATCCGGCGCAGGTCGGTGTACATCGCGAAGCCGAGCGCGTACGGGTTGATGCCGCTGTAGGCCGGGTGGCCGACCGGCGGCTGGAAGATCACGTTGGTGTGCGACTTCAGCCACTCGATCATCACGCCGTCGGTGAGGTAGCCCTCGTCGTACAGCGTGTTGAGCAGCATGTGGTGCCAGAACGTCGCCCAGCCCTCGTTCATCACCTGCGTCTGCCGCTGCGGATAGAAGTACTGGGCGATCTTGCGCACGATCCGCACCACCTCGCGCTGCCAGGGCTCGAGCAGCGGCGCGTTCTTCTCGATGAAGTAGAGGATGTTCTCCTGCGGCTCGGGCGGGAAGCGCTTGCACCTCGGCGCTGTCCTCGGGCCGGTCGGGCCGGCGCGGCAGCGTGCGCCAGAGGTCGTTGACCTGGGTCTGCGCGTAGGCCAGGCGGTCGTTGCGCCGGGCCAGTTCCTCGGCGAGCGAGAGCTTGCTCGGCCGGTGGTAGCGGTCGACGCCGTAGTTCTGCAGCGCGTGGCAGCTGTCGAGCATGTCCTCGACCTGCTTCATGCCGTACTTCTCTTCGCACTCGGCGATGTAGTTCCGGGCGTAGACCAGGTAGTCGATGATCGACGAGGCATCGGTCCAGAGGCGGAACGAGGTAGTTGCCCTTGAAGAAGCTGTTGTGGCCGTAGGCCGCGTGGGCGATCACCAGCGCCTGCATCGCGGTCGTGTTCTCCTCCATCAGGTAGCTGATGCAGGGGTCGGAGTTGATGACGATCTCGTACGCCAGGCCCATCTGGCCGCGGCGGTAGCTGCTGCTCGTTGGCGATGAACTCCTTGCCGTAGCTCCAGTGGCGGTAGTTCACCGGCATGCCGACCGAGGCGTAGGCGTCCATCATCTGCTCGGCGGTGATGACCTCGAGCTGGTTCGGATAGGTGTCGAGCGCGAAGCGCTGCGGCGACCGCGCGGATCTTCTCGTGGTACTGCTCGATGAGCTCGAAGGTCCAGTCGCTCGGGTCCGGCAGCGGCGCTTCCGGCCGCGGCGCCGGGCGGCAGCGGCACGAGCGGGATCTTGCGCTCGGACGGCAGCCGGCGAGCGCCCGGCAGGTCCGCGTGTCGAGCGACGACGGCGGGTGGTGGTGCTTCACGCTGCCGCCTCCTCGCGCTTGAAGAGGTCGCGGAAGACCGGGTAGATCTGGCTCGGTCTCGGTGACCTTCCTCATCGCGAAGTCGCGCTGCGATCTCCTGCAGCCGGGCGTACTCCTCCCAGAGGTTCTGCTCTTCCTCGGCCACCTGCACATAGGCGAAGTAGCGGCACTGCGGCAGGAGGCTCTCGGTCAAGCAGCTCGCGGCAGCTGCCGCAGTCGTGATGCCAGTTGTCGCCGTCGCTCGCCTGCGCGCCGTAGATGTTCCAGTCGCCCGGCGAGTAGCGCTCGCGTGATGATCTCGTCCATCAGCACCAGCGCGCTCGAGACCACGGTGCCGCCAGTCTCGCGGGCGCGGAAGAAGTTCTCCTCGTCGACCTCCTGCGCCTGCGTGTGATGGCGGATGAAGACGAGGTCGATCTTCTCGTAGTGGCGCGTCAGGAAGAGGTAGAGCAGGATGAAGAAGCGCTTGGAGAGGTCCTTCCTCGCCTCGTCCATCGAGCCGGAGACGTCCATCAGGCAGAACATCACCGCCTTGGCGGTCGGGACCGGCAGCGCACGCGGTTGCGGAAGCGCAGGTCGATCGGGTCGAGATAGGGATGCGCTCGAGCCGGCGCGCGCAAGGCGCGATCTGCTGCTCGAGCGCCTCGCGCGCAGCCCGCGGCCGGGTCGGCCGGGCCTTCGGGCAACTCGGCGAGCTTGGCTAGCAGCGCCGTCAGCTCGCGCGCGCGAGCCGGCGCCGATGCGCGACGCGCCGGCCGATCGCGCCGCGCATCGAGCGGATCACGCTGCAGGTTGCTCGGCGTGCCGGTGCTCGAGTAGCCGGCGCGCTGGCTCTTCATCTCGGGCGTCTCGACGAGCTGGCTGCGCATCAGGCGCGGCAGGGCCAGGTCGTCGAAGAAGATCTGCATGAACTCTTCCTTGGTGAGGTGGAAGACGAAATCGTCCTCGCCCTCGCCGGAATCGCCCGCCTCTGCCGCTGCCGCTGCCGCGCCGAGCCGCCCTGCGGCCGCTCGATGTGGTCGCCGCGCACGTACTCCTTGTTGCCGGGATGGACGATCTCGCGCGCGCCGCCGCTGCCGTGGCCGAACGTCGGCTCGCTGATGTCGCGCTTGGGCAGATGGATATCCTCGCCCTGCTCGATCTCGCGGATGCCGCGCTTGTCGATGGCGCGGCGAACCGCGTCGCGCACCTGGTCCTGGTAGCGGCGCAGGAAGCGCTCGCGGTTGCCGATCGACTTGTTCTTGCCGGCGAGCCGGCGGTCGATGATCTGCTGGAGCATGCGCGCTCTCCCGTTCAGCTGAACTCTTCCTCACGCGCAGGTACCACTCGCAGAGCAGGCGAACCTGCTTCGGCGTGTAGCCCTTCTCGACCATCCGGTTGACGAAGTTCTCGTGCTTCTTGGCCTCGTCGGCGCTGGCCTTGGCGTTGAAGCTGATCACCGGCAGCAGCTCCTCGGTGTTCGGAGAACATCTTCTTCTCGATCACCGTGCGCAGCTTCTCGTAGCTGGTCCAGAGCGGGTTCTTGCCGCTGTTGTTGGCCCGCGCACGCAGCACGAAGTTGACGATCTCGTTGCGGAAGTCCTTGGGGTTCGAGATGCCCGCGGGCTTCTCGATCTTCTCCAGCTCGGCGTTCAGCTGCGACGCGGTCGAACACCTCGCCGGTGTCGGTGTCGCGGTATTCCTGGTCCTGGATCCAGTAGTCGGCATAGGTGACGTAGCGGTCGAAGATGTTCTGCCCGTACTCGCTGTAGCTCTCGAGGTAGGCGGTCTGGATCTCCTTGCCGATGAACTCGGCGTAGCGCGCCGAGAGATGCTCCTTGATGAAGCCCAGGTACTTCTGCTCGAGCTCGGCCGGAAACTGCTCGCGCTCGATCTGCTGCTCGAGCACGTACATCAGGTGCACCGGGTTGGCGGCGACCTCGGCCGGGTCGAAGTTGAAGACCTTCGACAGGATCTTGAACGCGAAGCGGGTCGAGACGCCGCTCATGCCCTCGTCGACGCCGGCGTAGTCGCGGTACTCCTGGTAGCTCTTGGCGCGCGGGTCGGTGTCCTTGAGGTTGTCGCCGTCGTAGATCAGCATCTTCGAATAGAGCGACGAGTTCTCCGGCTCCTTCAGCCGCGTCAGCATCGCGAACTGGCTCATCATCTTGAGCGTGCCCGGCGCGCATTTGGCGTCGGCCAGCGACGAGTTGCGCAGCAGCTTCTCGTAGATCTTGACCTCTTCGGAGAGTGCGCAGGCAGTACGGGATCTTGACGATGTAGATCCGGTCGAGGAAGGCCTCGTTGTTCTTGTTGTTGCGGAAGGTCTTCCACTCGCTCTCGTTGCTGTGCGCCAGGACGATGCCGTCGAACGGGATCGCGCCGAACCCTTCGGTGCCCTTGAAGTTGCCTTCCTGGGTGGCCGTCAGCAGCGGGTGCAGCACCTTGATCGGCGCCTTGAACATCTCCACGAACTCGAGCAGGCCCTGGTTGGCCAGGCACAGGCCGCCGGAGAAGCTGTACGCGTCGGGGTCGTCCTGGGCGTAGGTCTCGAGCTTTCGGATGTCGACCTTGCCGACCAGCGCGGAGATGTCCTGGTTGTTCTCGTCGCCCGGCTCGGTCTTGGAGACGCCGACCTGCTTGAGCACGCTCGGATGGCGCTTGACGATCTCTGAACTTGCGGATGTCGCCGCCGTACTCGTCGAGACGCTTCACCGCCCACGGGCTGAGGATCCGGCTGAGGTAGCGGACGGGAATGCCGTATTCCTTCTCGAGCAGCGGCCCGTCCTCGATCGGGTCGAACAGGCCGAGCGGCGATTCGTTCACCGGCGAGCCCTTGATCGCGTAGAACGGCACGTGCTCCATCAGCTGCTTGAGCCGCTCGGCGATCGAGCTCTTGCCGCCGCCGACCGGGCCGAGCAGATAGAGGATCTGCTTCTTTTCCTCGAGCCCTTGCGCGGCGTGCCGGAAGTAGCTGACGACCTGCTCGATCGCGTCCTCCATGCCGTAGAACTCGGCGAAGGCGGGATAGATCTTGATGACCTTGTTGGCGAACAGGCGCGACAGCCTGACGTCGTTGCGCGTGTCGACCATCGTGCGGCTCGCCGATCGCCTTCAAGCATCCGCTCGGCGGCGGTGGCGTAGGCAAGCGGGTTGCGCTTGCACTCGGCGAGGTAGTCCTCGATCGACAGCTCTTCTTCGCGGCTGCGCTCGAAGCGCGCGGCAAAGTTGCTGATCACATCCATGCTGATCTCCTGTGGCGAAGAGGCGGCGGCGGGAGGCTGTTGGCCTCCGCGCATCCGGGGAAGTTCTGATGGAGCCCGGCGGGGCGCCATCAGAGCTTTCCTGCACCAGCAGGGTGTCAGTTCAAGCTTCGATCATCGTGCCAAAGGCAAAGGCTCGAAAAAGAGGAGCGTTTGCGGTGTTGCTCACGCGCATCTCCTTTATGCGCCGGCTACGAGCAGGTTAGCAAGCAACGTGCCGAATTTACGATCCGGTTGACGCAGACGCAACGGTGAGTTCGTAGCGGAGCGTGCAAAGTTTCTCGTCGCAGGCATCGTCCCCACATGCGGGGTCAGCTTCGCTCGTGACCGAGCTTGCCGAGCAGGCCGTCGAGCTCGTCGAGCGAGGCGAAGGCGATCGCGACTTCGCCTCGATGCCCCTTGCCCGGGCCGCCGTCGCGCAGGCGGATCTCCACCGTGGCGGCGAAGCTGTCGGAGAGTTGTCGTTCGAGACGAAGAATGTCGCTCGACTTCTGACGTTTCGCGCGCAGCAGCGGCGTCTGCCGTGCGCTGCCAGCCGCGCGCCGGGCGGCGAGCTTCTCGGCCTCGCGGACGTTCATGCCCTTGGCGACGATCTCGTTGGCCGCCTGGATCTGCTCTGCACCGCCGAGCGGCAGCAGCGCCGTGCATGCCCCATCTCGATCGCCCGCCGAGAAGCAGCTGCTGCACCGGCTCGCTCAGCTGCAGCAGCCGCAGCAGGTTGGTCGTGGCGCTGCGCGAGCGGCCGACGGCGCGGGCTGCCGCCTCGTGGGTCAGGCCGAATTCCTCGGTCAGGCGCTGGATGCCGCGCGCTTCCTCGAGCGGGTTGAGGTCCTCGCGCTGCATGTTCTCGATCAGCGCCATCGCCGCCGCCGCCTCGTCGGGCACGTCGCGCACCAGCACCGGCACGCGCTCGAGGCCGGCAAGGCCGGCGGCGCGGACGCGGCGCTCGCCGGCGATGATCTCGAAGCGGTCGGCGGCGCCGCCATCGATGCGGCGCACGAGCACCGGCTGCATCACGCCCTGGACCTTGATGCTCTCGGCCAGCTCGTTCAGGCCGGCTTCGTCCATGCGGGTGCGCGGCTGGTAGCGGCCGGGCTGCAACTGCTCGAGCGCCAGCGTTCGCGGCTCGCCGTCAGCCGCGCCGGGGCCGGCTTCGGATGTCTCCCGAACGGTCGGCCCGAGCAGCGCTTCGAGGCCGAGCCCGAGGCCCTTGGGTTTCTTCGTCACCATCGGCAGATTGTCCCTGATCGACCCGGACCGCCTCGGGCCGAGCCGCGCAGGTTCCGGCCCGCGGCGGTATGCGTTCGGACGTTCGCCTACAAGGCACCGCCATGAGCATTCGCGTTTTCGTCGACGGCCAGGAAGGCACGACCGGCCTTCGGATCCATGAATACCTCGCACAGCGCAGCGACGTCGAGGTGCTGCGCGCCGCGCCCGAGCTGCGCAAGGACACCGCCGAGCGTTCGCGCCTGCTCAATGCCGCCGACATCGCCTTCCTCTGCCTGCCCGACGCCGCGGCGCGCGAGGCGGCGGCACTGGTCACGAACCCCGGCACCTGCCTGATCGACGCGAGCACGGCGCACCGCACCGCCGCCGACTGGGTCTTCGGGCTGCCCGAGCTCGCGCTCGACCAGCGTGCACGGCTGCGCGCCACGAAGCGCATCTCGAATCCGGGCTGCCATGCCACGGGCTTCATCCTGCTGATTCGTCCGCTGGTCGATGCCGGCGTGATCCGCAGTCGGCGGCGCTCTCGGCCACCTCGATCACCGGCTATTCGGGCGGCGGCAAGAAGATGATCGAGCAGTACGAGGCCGGCGGCGACCCGCGACTTGCGTCGCCGCGCCCCTATGCACTCGGCGCTGACGCACAAGCACCTGCCCGAGATGACGGCGCACAGCCGGCTCGAGACCCAGCCGATCTTCATGCCGATCGTCGGCAACTTCCTGAAGGGCCTGTCGGTGACGGTGCCGCTGCACCTGGCCGAAGTCCGCCGCGGCACGACCGCCGAGCACATGCACGCCGCCTGGCGGAGCGCTACGCGGGGAGCGCTTCGTGCGCGTGATGCCGCTGCGCGACCCGGCGGTGCTTGCCGAACACTACTTCGACGTGCAGGCCTGCAACGACAGCAACCGCGTCGAGCTCTTCGTCTTCGGCAACGAGACCCAGGTTCTGCTGATGGCCCGGCTCGACAACCTGGGCAAGGGCGCCAGCGGTGCCGCGGTCCAGTGCATGAACGTCCACCTCGGCATCGACGAGGGCACCGGCCTCTAGGGCGGCGCCGCAGGTTCAGCCTGCCGGCGGCGAGCGATAGTGATAGGCGTAGGCATCGGCAAAGCCGAGGCGTTCGTAGACCCTCCGCGCCGGAGCATTGCTCGCCCTCGACCTGCAGATACGCGACCCGCGCACCGTCGGCCGTGGCGAGCCGAAGCAGTTGCCGGCATAGCGCCCGGGCCAGGCCTCGGCCGCGGATCGCCTCGATGCTGAAGACGTCGTAGAGGCCGGCCAGCTCGCCTTCGACCACGACCTGGCCGCCGGCGAGCGGCGGACCGCCTGGATCCGACGATGTAGAGCGCGCGATGACGCACCGGCGATTGACGGATGCGCTCGGCGTGGGCGGCACGCGCCTCGGCCGACGAGCCGCGCTGCAGGCCGATCCACTCGGCGAACGCATCGCCATCCACGCCGCGAAACGACATCGCCTCAGGGGTGTCGCCCATTTCGAGAGGGCAGGCGATGCCTCCGCGTCTAGCGACGCGACCATGACCGGGTGTCGTCGATCCGCTCCATGCCACGCGCCGCCAGCTGCGCGTCGAGCCCGGCGGGCAGGGAGAACGGGGTGATGCGGAAGAACGGCTGCAGGCCGACCTCGGCGTAGATCGCGAGGCAGCGCGCGAGCCGCTCGTCGAGCGACAGGCGACCGGCAGCAACCGCCTGGACACAGCGCGCCCGCTTCGCCTTGCCGGGCGAGAAGCGGACCAGCCAGCCGTCGACCCAGAGCTGCTCGCGTGGCGCGCTGGCGTTGATGCCGGCGTCCTCGACCCGGCTGAGGCAGCCCGGCGCGAACGCCGGGTTCATGCCGGAACGCTGCGCGCGTCGGCGCGCGCCACCATCTCCCGGGCGAAATCGAGGAAGGCGAGCGCGCCCTTGGATGCCGGGTCGAACACCACGCCCGGCATGCCGTAGCTCGGCGCTTCGGCGAGGCGCACGTTGCGCGGGATCACGGTGTCGAACACGCGCGTCGCCGAAGTGCGCCTTGAGCTGCTCGCTCACCTGCTGCCTGCAGCGTGATGCGGGCATCGAACATCACCCGCAGGATGCCGATCACCTCGAGCTGCGGGTTGATGTTGGCGTGCACCTGCTTGATCGTGTTGACCAGGTCGCTCAGGCCTTCGAGCGCGAAGTACTCGCATTGCATCGGCACCACCACGCCATGGGCGCAGGCACAGGCCGTTGAGCGTGAGGAGGCTGAGACTGGGCGGGCAGTCGATGAGGACGAAATCGTAGGCAGCGTCGACCGCGGCGAGGGCGCCGCGCAGGCGGCGGTCGCGGCGCTCGACGCCGACCAGCTCCACCTCCGCGCCGGCGAGCTCGCGGTTGGCGCCGACGACGTCGTAGCCGCCTTTCGGGCTCGTCCGCTTCGCCTCGTCGATCGAGGCGCTTTCCAGCAGCACGTCGTAGACGCTCGGATCGAGGGTCCGCTTGTCGATCCCCGAGCCCATGGTGGCGTTGCCCTGCGGATCGAGGTCGACCACCAGCACGCTTGCGTCCCAGTCGGGCCAGCCCGGCCGCCAGGTTGACGGTGGTCGTGGTCTTGCCGACGCCGCCTTTCTGGTTGGCGATGCAGAAGATACGGCTCATCGGACTTCTCGTGATTGAATCATTGCAAGCGCCCACTCGTTTTTTGCCATCATCGGCGCGGTTTTTCGAATCCAGATCAAGCATCTTTCGGCATCCAGCCCGGGAACGCTTCAGACGTTCCACGTGAAACGCCTGGAAGCCGGACGGCAGCGCCGAGATCTCGTCCAGTGGCAGCTTCCCCTTCATGGCCAGCCAGACGCCGCCCGGCGTCGCGAGTGCCTGCGTCAGGGCCACGAAGTCGGGGAGGGAGGCAAAGGCTCGGGAGGTCAAGACGTCGAACGGCGGCGCCTGCAGCCTCTCGACCCGCGCGTGCTCGGCGCGCAGGTTCGGCAGACGCAGGGCGCAGAGCGGCCTGCTGGATGAAGGCCGTCTTCTTGCCGACACTGTCGACGCAGGTCACGTCCAGAGTGGGTTCGACGCACCGCCCAGACGACCCCGGGGAGGCCGCCGCCGCTGCCCACATCGAGGACGCGCTTCGGCCCGGGCAAGGTCCGGCGGAGTGCGGGAACGGCGGCCAGGCAGTCGATGACGTGCTGCGTCAGCATCTCCGGCGGGGTCGCGGACCGCGGTGAGGTTGTAGGTCCGGTTCCAGCGGTCGAGCAGGGCCACATAGTCGAGGAGCTTCCCGGCCTGCTCGACCGAGAGCTGCAGGCCGAGAGCTTCCGCGGCGGCGGCGAGCGTGTCGCTGAAGGGTGGCCGCTCGGCCCGTTGCGACGGCGCCGCGGTCAAGCGTTTGCGCGCAGGGCGCCGACGTCGTTGGCCGCGGCCTCGCTGCGGCGCAGCTTCTTCAGGTGGACCAGCAGGAGCGAGATCGCCGCGGGCGTGACGCCGGGCAGGCGCGCGGCCTGGCCGATCGTTTCCGGGCGATGCCGCGCCAGGACCTGGCGCGCCTCGAACGAGAGCGCGCGCACGGCGGCATAGTCGAGCGAGGCCGGCAGGTCGAGGTCGTCGGCGTTTCGACTGCGCTCCACCTGCTCTTGCTGCTTGTCGAGATAGCCGGCGTAGCGAGCGGACGTCTCGATGCTGGCAATGACCTGGTCGGCCAGCGTCCTTCCCAGCTCGGCCCGGAGGGTTTCACGTGAAACACCGTCGGGTTCGCCTGCCAGCGGGTCAGCTCGTCGAAACCGACCCCGGACGGCGCAGCAGGTCGAACATCGCGTAGTCGCGAGCTCAATTCCAGGCAGGCCGTCCGCAGCTGGCGCCGGTCCGACCCGGGTCGCCTGCAGTCGGGTGGTTTCACGTGAAACCCGCTTCCTGCTTGCGCTCGAAAGCCGTCCAGCGCGCATCCGAGACGACGCCGAGCCGCCGGCCGATCTCGGTCAGGCGGACGTCGGCGTTGTCCTCGCGCAGGTGCAGGCGGTATTCGGCGCGGCTGGTGAACATCCGGTACGGCTCGGTCACGCCCTTGCTCACCAGGTCGTCGACCAGAACGCCGAGGTAGGCCTGGTCGCGCGAAGCAACCCAGGGCGCGTCGCCGCGGACGGCGAGGGCGGCGTTGATGCCGGCGTGCAGGCCCTGCGCCGCCGCCTCCTCGTAGCCGGTGGTGCCGTTGATCTGGCCGGCGAAGAACAGGCCGCCGATCGCCTTGCGTCTCGAAGCTCGGCCTCAGCGCGCGCGGGTCGAAGTAGTCGTACTCGATCGCGTAGCCCGGGCGGACGACGTGCGCGTTCTCCAGCCCGGCGATCGAATGCACCGCGTCGAGCTGCACCTGGAACGGCAGACGAGGTCGAGATCCCGTTCGGATAGACCTCGTGCGTCGTCAGGCCCTCGGGCTCGAGGAAGATCTGGTGCGAGTCCTTGCCGGCGAAGCGATTGACCTTGTCCTCGATGCTCGGGCAGTAGCGCGGGCCGACGCCGTCGATCTTGCCGGTGAACATCGGGCTCTCGGTCGAAGCCGGAGCGGATGATCTCGTGGGTGCGGGCGTTGGTCTGGGTGATCCAGCACGGCACCTGGCGCGGATGGCTGCGCCGGATCGCCGAGGAAGCTGAACACCGGCACCTCGGTCAGCGCGTCGCTCGCCCGGGCCGGCTGCCGTCGCCGAGGCTGCTCGAGCAGGCGGCTGTAGTCGATGGTGCGGCCGTCCAGTCGCGGCGGCGTGCCGGTCTTCAGCCGTCCCTGCGGCAGCTTCAGCTCCTTGAGGCGCGCCGAAAGCGTCATCGCCGGCCGGGTCGCCGGCCCGGCCGCCGACATGGCTTTGCAGGCCGATGTGGATCTTCCCGTCGAGGAAGGTTCCGGCCGTCAGCACCACCGCCGCGCACGAAAAGCGAACGCCCACTTGCGTCACAACGCCCGTCACACGGTCGCCGGTCGACGATCAGGTCGTCGCACGCCGCCTGGAACAGCCAGAGGTTCGGCTGGTTCTCGAGCCGCCGCCGGATCGCCGCGCGGTAGAGCACCCGGTCGGCCTGGGCGCGCGTCGCGCCGCACCGCCGGACCCTTCGAGCCGTTGAGGATGCGGAAGTGGATGCCGGCCTCGTCGGCCGCCTCGGCCATCGCGCCGCCGAGCGCATCGATCTCCTTGACCAGGTGGCCCCTTGCCGATGCCGCCGATCGACGGGTTGCAGCTCATCTGGCCGAGCGTCTCGATGCGAGTGCGTCGAGCAGCAGCGTCGCCGCGCCCATGCGCGCGGCGGCGAGCGCCGCCTCGGCGCCGGCGTGGCCGCCGCCGACGACGATGACATCGAACTGCTTGGGAAAATGCATGCGGCCGCTCCGGCGAGGGCCGATTGTATTTTCCGCGCCTCTCAGACGGCGCGGGGTCGCGCAGCATCTCGGTGTGCTCGATGCCGTCCTCGAGATAGGGCGCGCCGACGGCGACGAAGCCGAAGTCCTCGTAGAAGCGCTCGAGGCCGCGTCTGCGCCGAGATGCGGATCGCTCCGCCGGGCAGGCCTGGCCGACGCGCGGCGATCGCCCGCGCACCAGCTCCCGGCCGAGGCCGACGCCGCGCCGGCGCCGACCGTGATCACCCGACCGATCGACGCCTCCGGGATACTTCACGCCGGGATCGAGCACCCGCGCATAGGCGAGCGGCTCGCGCTGCACCGCCGACCACGCCGCCAGGTGCCATGCCGACTCGTCGCAGCCGTCGACATCGAGATAGATGCACTGCTGCTCGATCGCGAAGACGAGCTGCCGGGCAGCGTAGATGTGCTGCAGCTCGCGCACGCCGAGGTCGTCGAAGCGGCACCAGCGCCAGGCGAGGTCGGCGGGCGCCTTCACTTCGAGGCCGCCTGACGCAGCATCCGGGCGACGAACCAGACGCCGACGAGCGTAAGCGCGATGCAGACGCCGAGCGGAATCAGCACCTGCGCCAGGGTGAAGTCCTCGCCCTTCAGCACCCACGTCATCAAGGTGTTCTGCGCCAGCGCCGGCACCCACAGGTGCCAGGGCGACTGGCTGCCGAGATTGAAGACGTTCACCAGCGGCAGCAGCGAGGTCACGAGGATGACGATGGTCGAGCTCGCCTGCGCTTCACTTGAAGGTCTTGCAGCGGATCGCCACCGCCATCAGCACCGCCGACAGGGCAGCGCGCGAACGGCAGCAGCACCGCCAGGAAGAGCAGCGCCTCGCGCGGCCCGTACTGGAACATCGCCGCCAGGGTGTCGCTGCGCAGCACCCACTGGCCGGGCAGGAAGCTGAAGCAGCTGAGCACCGCGATCAGCATGCTCACGCACGCCACCGCACCCCATTTGCCGACGACCAGCGCCCAGCGCTCGGCCGGATTCATCAGCAGCGGCTCGAGCGAGCCGCGCTCGCGCTCACCGGCGGTGGTGTCGAGCGCCGCGGTGAGGGCGCCGTAGAGCACTGCCATCATCACGAAGTAAGGAATCATGCCGGTGATCCGCGTCGCCCGCGGTCTGCTGGTTGGCGAGGTCGCGCTCCTCGACGCGCATCGGCTCGAGCACCTGAACCGGCGACGCCGCGCAGCGCCAGGTTGAGCACCGCGCGCTCGTGGCTGAAGCCGCGTCGAGCAGCCGCTCGATCCGCGCCGTCGCCGCCTCGGGCGCTGGTTGGCGCTGTCGGAGACGATCTCGACCACCGGCGCGTCGCCGCGCGCCAGCGCGGTCTCGAAGTCGTCCGGCACCACCACCACCGGATCGATGAATTTCGACTTGCGCAGCTGCGCTTCGTAGTCGGCCGGCGGCGTCTTCACGGTGTAGGTCTGGCGCTCGAGGAAGTTCTGCAGCGTCGGCGCGTTCGCCAGGCCGGCGACGTAGACCTCGCGCAGCTCGGCGCGCGACTCCAGCGAGGCGACCAGGCCGGAGACGCCGAGCAGCGCCAGCGGCCACGAGCAGCACCGAGGACACCAGCACCGTCATCAGCGTGCGCCGGTCGCGCAGAGCGTCGGTCAGTTCCTTGCGAGACACCGTGACCGCGGCGGCGAGAGCTTCGCTTCATGCCGGCACGCCGCCGTCGCCCGTCGGCGGGAAGGCGAGGCGGACGAAGGCCTCCTCGAAGTCGCTCTGGCCGGTGCGCGCCAGCAGCTCGGCGACCGTGCCGCTGGCCACCGTGCGGCCCTCGGCGACGACGACGACGCTGTCGCAGAGGCGCTCGACCTCCTGCATGATGTGGGTCGAGAAGACGATGCACTTGCGCGCCGCCCGCGGGCGTGCGCAGCCAGCGCAGGCTCTCGCGCAGGGCGCGGGTGGCGAGCACGTCGAGGCCGTTGGTCGGCTCGTCGAGGACGATGTTGGCCGGGTCGTGCACCAGCGCCCGCGCCAGCGCCGTCTTCATCCGCTCGCCCTGGCTGAAGCCCTCGGTGCGGCGGTCGAGCAGGGCGCGTCATGTCGAACATCCGCGCCAGGTCCTGGGCGCGCGCGTCGGCGGCGTCGCGCTCCATGCCCTGCAGCGCGCCGTAGTAGACGATGTTCTCGCGCGCCGTCAGCCGCGGGTAGAGGCCGCGCGAGTCGGAGAGCACGCCCATCCGCGCCAGCACCTCGCGCGGCCGCGCGACCGACGTCGATGCCGTCGACCGACAGGCGCCCGGCCTCCGGGCGTGATCAGCCCGGCGAGCATGCGCAGCGTCGGTGGTCTTGCCGGCGCCGTTCGGGCCGAGCAGGCCGGTGATGTGGCCGCCGGGCGCGCTGAAGCTGACGTCGCGCACCGCGTGGACGACTGCGCGGCGGCGCGCTTGCGCCGAGTCCGAGCAGTCCGCCCAGCCCGCGCCGCTTGCCGGACGCCGCGGCGACGAACGATCGGGCGACGCCGCTGACCTCGATCATCGGCCCGGCTCCGAGGCCTTCGCATGGGCCGCGCGCAAGGACACGAACGCCGGCGGCCGCGGCACCTTGGCGGCGCAGCCGGCGTCGACCGCCAGGGCATCGGCATCGGCTGACGGCATCGACGAAGCGGAAGATCACGTCGCGCATGCAGCCGATCGCCATCACGCCATGGCCGGCGTTGGCGACGACGACATGCCGGGCCAGCGGCCGAGCGCCTTGGCGACGCGCTCGCCGTGGCGCGGCGGCGTCGCCGGATCGATGCCGCCGCTCAGGACGCAGCGTCGCCGACGGACTCGTGCGGCAGCGAGTAGAACGCCGCCGGCACCGCGCCGCGCGGCCAGGTCGCGCAGAGCTTCTCGTACATCCGCGGCGAATGTGCTGCCGAACTCGCTGCCCGGCTTGTCGGCGGCCGACGCCAGGCGCGGCAGGTCCTCGGCGCAGACGACCGAGAGGTGCATGCCGGTGGCGAGGCGCATCGCCTTGCGCCGACCGCTGGGTCGCGCTCAGGCCGACCAGCGCCGGCATAGTCGCCGCGCGCCGCCGCCTCGATCGCCTCGGGCAGGGCGGCGGCCGAGCGCCGGCGATATAGAGCGCACCGCGCACCGCGCCGAGCACGAGCTCGCGCGTCAGCGTGAACTGCTCTTCGGCGCCGGTCAGCGGATGCTGCGCCTTGACCTGGCGCGGCAGGCCCTGCCAGCAGCGCGGCGAAGCGGGCGCGCAGAGTCGGGGTGCGCCTCGGCGCAGCCGGCTCGGCAGCGCAGGCTCGGCGAGAGCGATCGAACGCCGCCTGGTTGTCGGTGCGAAAAGCTCGCCGGCAAGCGCCATGTCGGCCGGCGGCGACCGCCGTCGATCACGGTCCGGCGCACCGTCTGCGGAAACTGGCGCAGCATCTCGAGCGCGACCCGCGTTCCGTAGGAGCCGCCGATCAGGTCGATGCGCTCGGCGCCGAGCTGGCGCCGCACCGCATCAGGTCCTGGACCGCGATCGTGGTGGTGAAGAAGCCGAGGTCGCTTTCCGCCTTCAGGTACGGCTGCTTCAGCAGCGCCGCCTTGCACTCCGCGATCAGGCGCTGCTGGCGCTCGAGGCTCGGCCTGCTCGGCGAGCGGTCTCGTCTTCCGGATCCTTGCAGGCCAGCGGCGCCGAGCGACCGGTGCCGCGCTGGTCGACGAAGACGATGTCGCGCCGGTTGTTCAGCCGGGCGAACAGCGCCATCACCTGCGGCGCCAGCGTCGATCGCGCTCTGCCCGGGACCGCCGGCGAGGAAGAACACCGGGTCGGGCAGCTTCCTGCGCGCCAGGGCCGGGACGACGACGTAGTGGATCTCGAGGCTGCCGCGCTCGGCATGCTCGGGATCGAGCGGCCGCTTGACGCTGCCGCACAGCACGCCGTTGCGGAAGCCGGCGACGTGGCATTCGCTCAGCCCGCCGGCGGCGCATCGGCGCAACGGCCGCGACCGGCAACGCGAGACCGGCCGCCGTTGCCGCGGCCAGCGCAGCGAACGCGGATGCGCGCCAGCTCATTCGCCGAGCGGTGCGCTTCGAGCTCGCCGCTCTCGATCAGGACCTCGATCTCCTTGCCGCCGCCGACCAGGCTGCCCTTGACGAAGACCATCGGGAAGGTCGGCCAGCCGGTCCACATCTTCAGCGCATTGCGCCGCCGCCATTCGCTGAAGTAGCTGCCGTACTCGAGGTAGTGGTAGGCGACGCCGGCGGCCGCGAGCGCCTTGCGGGCGCGGCGCACGCGCGGGTTGCCCGCCATGCCGACCACCAGCACCGCGTTCGAGCCGGCGGCGGCCTGGACGTTGTGGACGATGTCGGCGTTGAGCGTCGCCACCTGTTCGCGGATGGCGGGATGGAGTCGTGCTTCTTCGAGGATCGTGCGCGGCATGTGGGGTCGGTCCGGTACGCGGATTGGCGGCGACCATACCATCGCCGCGACGACCGGAGGCGCGCTCCGCGACGCCGCGGAGCGCCGCGCCGACTCAGGTGGCGAGCACGCCGCGCTGGAAGTCGCTCACCGCCTGATGCAGCTCGGCGGTCGTGTTCATGACGAACGGGCCCGTGCTGGGCGATCGGCTCGCCGAGCGGCCGGCCCGCCACCAGCAGCACCCGCGCCGCGACGCCGCCCGTCGGGCGCCGCCAGGCGAACGCCGTTCGCGCCGGCGTCGTTGCCGAGCAGCGCCATGCGCTCGACCTCGACCCGGGTCGATGCGCCGGCGTCGCCGATCTCGACCGCGCCGGCGTAGACGTAGGCGAAGGCGTTGTGCCCGGCCGGGATCTCGGCCTCGAACGCCCGGCCCGCGGGCAGCGCGATGTCGAGGACGATCGGCTCGGTGGTCGGCCGCTCGACCGCGCCGCTCGACGCCGTGGCTGCTGCCGGCGATGACGCGGACCGTCGCGCCCTCGGCCGTGGTCAGCACCGGCACGCCGGCCGGGGCGATGTCGCGATAGGCCGGCGGCTGCATCTTGTCCTTGGCGGCGAGGTTGACCCAGAGCTGGAAGCCCGCCATGCGGCCCGCCTCCTGCTCCGGCATCTCCGAATGGATGATGCCGCGGCCGGCGGTCATCCACTGCACGCTGCCCGGGCTCGAGCAGGCCGACGTTGCCGACGCTGTCGCGATGGCGCATGCGGCCCTCGAGCATGATCGTCACGGTCTCGAAGCCGCGGTGCGGATGGTCGGGAAAGCCGCCGATGTAGTCGGCCGCGGCATCGCTGCCGAAGGCGTCGAGCATCAGGAACGGGTCGAGCCGGCGCTGCAGCGGCTGCGTCAGGACGCGGGTCAGGCGGACGCCGTCGCCGTCGGAGGTCGGCTGGCCGCGGACGGTGCGCTCGACGCCGCGCGAGCGGAAGGAAGCGGAGGCAGTGGTGGTGTTCATGCGACTCAATGTAGTGCCGACTCGCCGCGGCGACAACAGCGCCGCTTTGCACGCAGCGTTGCATGCGCCTCGAACAGCGCCGGTCGGCGAAGGAGCGGTGTAATAGCCATCCCACGGTCACCGACAACCGATCCAGCCATGAAGCTCTACTACAGCCCAGGCGCCTGCTCGCTGTCGCCGCACATCGTCCTGAAGGAAACCGGCCTGCCGTTCGAGGCGGTGCTCGCCAGCACCAAGACGAAGAAGCTCGTGGACGGCACCGACTACTACACGCATCAACAGCAAGGGCTACGTGCCGACTGCTCGAGCTCGACGACGGCAGCCGCCTCGCCGAAGGCCCGGCGATCGTCCAGTACCTCGCCGACCAGGTGCCGGCGAAGAAGCTGGCGCCGCCGGCCGGGACGATGCCGCGCTACCGCCTGCAGGAATGGCTCAACTTCATCACCAGCGAGCTGCACAAGGGCATCGGCGGCCTGTTCAACCCGGCGATGCCCGAAGAGGCGAAGGCGCTGATGCGCGAGAGAGGCCTGGCGCGGCTGAAGTGGGTCGATGCCGCAGCTCGAAGGCAAGGCCTACACGATGGGCGATTCGTTCTCGCGTCGCCGATGCCTACCTGTTCGTGATCGCCAACTGGGCCCCGGTGGTCGGCATCGACATCGCGTCGCTCAAGAACCTGGGCGCCTTCATGGAGCGCATGCGCGCCCGGCCGGCGGTGCAGGCGGCGATGAAGGCCGAAGGCCTGCTCAGTAGCCGCCGCCCGGATGCGCGGCGCCGTCTCCTCGCTGCTCCTGGCTGCGCTCGCGGCGCCGGCCGCGGCCGCCGGCCCGGCGCCGGGGCGCTACCAGGCGACGCTGTGCGTCTCGGCCTCGGCCTCGGCGCCGCCGTCCGTGCGGACCGGCCGAGCTCGAGGTCCGCTCCGGCTCGCGCGCCGAGGTGCGGGTGGCCGACATCGTCTATCGGCTGCATCTGCGGCCCGAGCAGGTCGACGTCGCGACCATGCACGGGCGGATGCAGATCGACGAGTTCAGCGCCGAGTACGCCTGGCGCGACGGCGTGCTGAGCTTTCATCGATGCCGACAAGCAGGCGCGCTACGAAGTCCGGCCCGGCGCGCGCGGCTGACCGCCGCGCCCGCTAGTCCGGCGCGAGCCCTGCGTCGGCCGCCGGCATCGCGGCCGCCTCAGGCGAGGTGCGCGCGCGGCGAGCAGGGCCTGCGTGTAGGGCTGGCGCGGCGCCGCGAACAGCGCCTCGGCCTCGCCTTGCCTCGACCACCTGCGCCGTCCTTCATCACCAGCACGCGGTGCGACATCGCGCGCACGACCGCGAGGTCGTGGCTGATGAACACGTAGCTCATGCCGTAGCGGCGCTGCAGGTCGACGAGCAGGGCGAGCACCTGCTGCTGCACCGAGACGTCGAGCGCCGAGGTCGGCTCGTCGAGCACCAGGCACCTCGGGCCGCAGCACGCACCGCGCGGGCGATCGCGATGCGCTGGCGCTGGCCGCCCGAGAACTCGTGCGGATAGCGGCCGCAGCACGTCGTCCATGCCCGGCGCAGCGCCGAGGCCGACCTCGTCGAGCATCTGCAGCACCAGCGTCTCGCGCTCCTCGCGCGACGAGCTCGGGCCGATGCAGCTCGAGGCCCTCGCCGACGATCCTGGCCGACCGTCATGCGCGGGCTGAGCGAGCCGAACGGATCCTGGAACACCACCTGCATGCGCCGGCGCAGCCGCCGGCGCGACTCGCGCGTCGGCGCCGTCGATGCGCTGCCGTCGAGCGCGACGCTGCCCGTCGGCGATCGGCTGCAGCGCGAGCAGCGCCATGCCGAGCGTCGTCTTGCCCGAGCCCGACTCGCCGACGATGCCGAGCGTCTCGCCGCGGCGAAGCGGCCAGCGTCGCGTCGCCGCACCGCATCGAAGCGGCGGTTGCGGAACCAGCCGTGCGGGATCGTCGAAGCTGACGCGCACGTCGCTCGGCCTCGATCAGCACGCGGCGCGTCGGCGGCGATCGGCTGCACCAGCGCGGCGCGGCCGGCTCGCGAGCAGCGCGCTGCGTGTAGGCGTGCTGCGGCGCGGCGAACACCTGCTCGGTCGGCCCGGTCTCGACCAGGCGGCCGCGCTCCATCACGCCGACCCGGTGCGTGAAGCGGCGCACCAGGTTGAGGTCGTGGGTGATGAAGAGCAGCGCCATGCCCATCTCGGCCTGCAGCGCGTCGAGCAGGGCCAGGATCTGCGCCTGGATGGTCACGTCGAGGGCGGTGGTCGGCTCGTCGGCGATCAGCGAGCTTGGGCCGGCCGGCGAGCGCCATCGCGATCATCGCCCGCTGCCGCTGGCCGCCCGAGAGCTGGTGCGGCCAGGCGTCGACCCGCCGCTCCGGCTCGGGGATGCCGGTGCTTGCGCGAGCAGCTCGATCGCCCGCGCGCGCGCCGCGCTGCGGCCGCAGGCTCGAGTGCAGGCTCGAGCACCTCGCCGATCTGCGCGCCGACCGTGTGCAGCGGGTTCAGCGCCGTCATCGGCTCCTGGAAGATCATCGCGATCTCGCCGCCGCGCACCGCCGCGCATCTCGCGCTCGGACGCCCGCAGCAGGTCGCGGCCGGCGAAGCGGATCGCGCCGCTGCGTCTCGGCGCCGTCGACCAGGCCGAGCACCGACAGCGCGGTGATCGACTTGCCCGAGCCCGATTCGCCGACGAGGCGCGAACTTCTCGCCCGGCGGCGATCTCGAACGACACGTCGTCGACCACCGGCGTCGCGCCGAAGCGCACGCTCAGGTGCTCGATCGCGAGCAGCGCGGTCAGGCGCTCGCCTTCGCGCCGCCGGCGTCAGCAGCGACTTGCAGCGTGGCCCGGTCGGCGTCCGCTGCTCGGCTCGTGGCGAAGCGCAGAGCGTGTCGAGCTCGCCGCGCAGCCGCGCCATCGACGGCGCGGTGGGCGCCGCCCTGGCTCCAGGCCTGCAGCTTCGCCGACGCTGCTGCAGCGAGCGGCCGCTGCGCTGCTCGAAGGCGTCGGGCAGGGCCGCGGCCTCGCGCCAGAGCTGCAGCGGTGGTGGCTTCGATCGCCGCTTCGTCGGCCGGCGACAGCTCGACCAGCGCGTTGAGGTAGCTCGCGCCCCACTGCAGCCGCGTCGCCGGGCCTTCGCTCTTCTCGAAGGCCTCGCGATACCAGCGCAGCGCCTCGGCCTTGTCGCCGCGCTTCTTGGCGTTGCTCGCCAGCCCGGACATCAGGTAGTAGGGCGAGTGGCTCTTCGCAAGGTTGGCCTTGAGCAGGGCGTCGGATTCGGCGCCGAGGCCGGCCTGCTCGAGCAGGTGGGCGCGCCGAGGTGATGACCGCCTGGCGCTCGTAGCCGTCGGTGATCTCGCGGTCGGCGCGCGCCGCCTCCTCGCGCACGTCGGCGAGCAGCGCCTCCGGCATCTTGGGCGCCGGGGCCGGCTTGGCGCGCGTCCTCTCGGACAGGTCGATCCGCACCAGGTCGACCCGGGCGATCAGCGCCTGCATCCGGTCGGCGCGCGACAGCGTCGTGTCGGCTTCGAGGCGCTGCAGCGCGGTGTCGAAGGTCGCCAGCGTCTCGGCCGCGCTCGGGCGTGCCCGGCGCCGCGAGGCGCGGACGATGTCGGTCGGCGTAGTTGACGAGCAGGTCGGCGCACGTCGCGCGCCGCCGCCGGGTCGGCGAGCGGCTGCGAGAACGGCCGGACGCGGCGCCAGGTCGGCGGAGCCGGCGTCTTCGCGTCCGCGCGCGGCCGAGCGCCTTGCAGGCGCAGGCGCATCGCCGTCTCGGGCTGGTCGGCCGGGCAGGCGGCGGCGAGCTTGGCCAGGGTCGCCGGCGACCTCGTCCTTGCCGAGCACCTGGGTCTGGTCGGTGTCCCACGAATAGAAGGCGAGCAGGCGCCAGTCGTTGGCCTTCAGGTCCTTGCCGCCGGCGAGCGCGTCGGCCAGCACCGCCTTGACCGGCCGGGCGGCGTTCATGCCGAGGTTGAGCAGCTCGGTGTAGCGGGCCGGGTCGACCTCGCCGGGCAGGCGCGTCACCTCCTCGCCGCTGCGGCTTGAACAGCATCAGCATCGTCGGATAGCCGCTGACGCGAAAGCGCGTGCCGAGCTTCTGCGCGCCGGGGCTGTCGCCGTCGACGTACACCGGCACGAAGGCGCGCGAGCGCTCGATGAAGTCCTGGCGGTTGAAGAGCGTCGCCTTGACCTGGTTGCACGGCGGGCACCACTTCGCGCCCCAGTAGAGGAACACCGGCTTGGTCTCGGCGCGGGCGACCGCGAACGCGGCGTCGACGTCGGCGTCGCTGCTCGCCTTTCTCCAGGCGATGCCGGCCTCGGCGTGGTCGGCGACGCTCGGCGCGGTCTGGCGGCGGCGGTCGGTGCCGCCGGCGGGCGGCGGCCGGCGCGGCGCTGTCGGGCGCCTTCGAGCAGGCGGCGAGCGCCAGCGCGACGGCGACGACGAGGCCGGCGGCGGCGCAGGGAGGTGTTTCATCGCGTCCAGTGCGCGCGATCATCGCCCAAGGCGCGCCGGCCGCGACAGCCGCCGGGCAAGGCCCTCAGTCGACCGGCGCCGGCGCCTCGCGCACCGGGTCGCGCGGCGACGAGCCGAACTGCGCCAGGGCGACGCCGGCGAGCGTCAGCGCCGCGCCGCGCGACCTTGATCGCCGAATAGCGCTCGCCGGTCAGGGCCCAGGCGACGAGGCCGGCGACCGGCGGCATCAGGTACATCAGCGGCGCGGTCCGGGCGACGCCGCGGACCGCGTTGATCCAGCCCCAGGCGAGCCAGCCGAGGAAGGCCGAGATGATCACCGCGTAGAAGGTGCCGGCCCAGATCGCCGAGCCGATGCTCGGCCCACGACACCGCGAGGCCGGCGGGCAGGCTGAGCAGCACGACCGGCACGCTGCCGAGCAGCACGCGCGTAGGTCATCACCGTGACGCCGCCGAGCCGCTCGATCAGCGGCTTGGCGGCGACCGTGTAGTACGAGAAGAACGACGCGGCGATCGAGCAGCACCAGGTCGCCGCCGCCCGCCTGCCAGTGGCCGCCGAACAGCTTGTCGGAGAGGAAGGCGACGCACGCCGCAGCAGGCGACCGCGACGCCGGCCACCTGGCCGCGGGTCAGCTTCTCGTGGCCGTGCCAGTGCAGGATGAAGAGCGTGAAGATCGGCCCGCAGGCGAGGATCAGCGAGCTCGAGAACGCGGTCGACCAGTGGATGCCGTAGGTCACCAGGCCGACGTGCAGCAGGTGGCCGACGAGGCCGAGCCGGAGCAGGGCGAAGGCATCGCGCGCGCGAGACCTTCGGCCAGCGCAGTGCCGTAGCGCGAGCAGAGCAGGAGCGCCGCGGCGACCGGCATGATCAGGTAGCGGACGAACAGGAAGCCGCCCGGCGACGAGCGCGCTGAAGATCGCCTTCTGCACCGTGAAGTTGGCGCCCCAGACGAGCGATCAGCAGCGAGCGCCAGCCAGAGCGCCGGCGCGCCCGGCCGTCCTGGCGGGCGACGGCGGCTTCGACCGGCGCGGCGGCGGTGGCGGCCGGCAGGCGGCATCGTCACGGCGCGACGTCCGTCGCCAGGCGCCGGGCTGCCGACGCCGCTCGCCGAGCGCGGCCCTGCGCGTCGTCGAGCCGCCAGCCTTCGACCGGCGTCGCCCGGGCGAGCGCCATCCAGAGCGGAAAGCGTCATCCGCGCCGGCCGCTTCGGCGCCGGGCGGGCGACCGTCAGACCGCGCTGGCGTCGGCGACCAGCACGCCGCACTCGAGCCGGGATCTCGTCGGGCTCGGCGATGCCCGGCCTTGACCACGTACCAGCATTCGCCGCCGAGCTGCAGGTAGGCCTCGCGCTTGGTCGCGCGGCGCAGGTCGGCGAGCAGGTCGGAGCGCTGCACCTTGACCTCGTGGACGATCGGCTCGAGGTAGGCCTCGACCGTGGTGTGGCGGATCGAGAACACGTCGGGCATGGCGATCTGCCAGCTGCTCGCCGACCTTGGCGCGCACCGCCAGGCCGCGCCAGGCGAGCCGGCCGGCGCGCGTCATCTCGCGGGCGACGCGCTCGACCAGCAGCTCGTGGGCGTCGCGGCGGCTGCGGTTCTTCGCCAGCGTCTCGGCGAGCACGGCGATGCCGGCGTCGCTGACGCGCAGCGTCTCGTGGCCGAAGGGGCCGCGCTCGCGCACCAGCAGGCCGGCGGCGACCAGCTCGATCTCGACCGCGTCCTGGCAGGGCCAGCCGGCCGAGCGGTAGACATCGCGCAGGCGCCGCCGGTGGACGACGCCGATCGCGACCAGCGACACCGCGAGGGAGAAGGAGAGCCGTCGAGGCATGGAAAGAGCGAATTTCCGAACCGCGCACCTTACCAAGATTCAACGCATTCGGGCGGCGCGCGACGTTAGGATTCGCGCCACCCTGTTCCGCCAGAAGGCCTCACGCCATGCCCGCTCGTCTTCTCCGATCCGGCCTGCGCCATGCGCTCGCGCTCGCCGGTCTCGCCCTGCTCGTGCTGCGACCGGGCCCGCCTCCGGGCGCCGACCCGAAGGTGCTGAACATCTACAACTGGTCGGACTACATCGCCGACGACACGATCAAGAACTTCGAGAAAGAGACCGGCATCAAGGTCAACTACGACAACTACGACACCAACGAGGTGCTGCACGCCAAGCTCGTCGCCGGCCAGACCGGCTACGACATCGTCGTCCCCGGCGCGCACTTCGCGAAGACGCAGATCGAGGGCGGCCTGCTGCAGAAGCTCGACCGCTCCAAGCTCAGCAACTGGAACAACCTCGACCCGGCGCTGCTCAAGCAGCTCGCCAACGTCGACCCCGGCAACCAGTACCTGGTCGACTGGCTCTGGGGCTACGTCACGGTGGGCATCAACGTCCCCAAGGTCAAGGCCGCGCTCGGCGACCTGCCGATGCCGGACAACGCCTGGAGCCTGATCTTCGATCCGAAGTACGCGAGCAAGCTGAAGGGCTGCGGCGTCAGCTTCCTCGACTCGGCCTCCGAGGTGCTGCCGGTGGCGCTGCTCTACGTCGGCAAGCCCGCCTACAGCGACCAACGCGGCCGACTACGACGCGGCGCGCGAAGATGCTGACATCGGTGCGCCCGTACGTGACGCGGTTCTCGTCGTCGGGCTACATCAACGACCTGGCCGGCGGCTCGCTCTGCGCGGTGATGGGCTATTCCGGCGACATCAACATCGCCCGCGCCCGCGCGCTCGAGGCCAGCCCGAAGCAGCCGGCGGCGATCGAGGCGCTGATTCCCAAGGGCGGGGCGACGCTGTTCTTCGATTCGATGGCGATCCCGAAGGACGCGAAGAACGTCGCCAACGCGCACCTCTTCATCAACTACATCCTGCGCCCGGAGGTGCTCGCGGCGCTGACCAACAAGGTCTTCTACGCCAACCCGAACGCCGCCTCGCTGAAGTTCGTGAAGAAGGACGTCGCGAGCAACAAGACGATCTTCCTGTCCGACGCCGACAAGGCGCGGATGACGCCGCCCGACGCCTTGCCGCAGGCGATCCGCCGGAGTGCAGACGCGGGTCTTCACGAACTTCAGGAAAAAGCCCCACGCTCCCTGCGGTCGCTGCCAGGGCGCGGCTGAGACGCCCGGCACACTGGCAAGCGTGGGCCTGGCCCGTATGCCTTGCTCATTGGCGACCTTCACGCCCTTCCAGAACGCGACGCGGCCCTTGATCTCCTTGGCCGCTTCGCTCGGCTCGGGGTAGTACCAGACGGCGTTCGGGTTCAGGTCGCCGTTGACCATCACGCTGTAGTAGTGCGCCTCGCCCTTCCACGCGCACATCGAGCGGTGGTTGCTGAAGGTCACGTATTCGCGCTTCAGGCTGGCCTCGGGGAAGTAGTGGTTGCCTTCGACGACGACGGTGTCGTCGCTCTCGGCGAGGGTGACGCCGTTCCAGGTCGCTTTCATGTCGTGATGCCTTTCATGCCGCTGCTCGTGTCCGCGGCATGCGCACGATCGTAGCGAGGCGGCGGAGGCACTGCATCGACGAGGGTCCAGCGCGCGCGGTGCATCGCCGTCCTTGCTGCCGAGCAGCAGGCACGGCCGCGGCGGCACCGAACGCGGTCGCCGTCCGGCCGCCAGCGTGCCGAGCAGCCGCACCGGGTCCGTGGCGGAAGCGCGGACGCTCTGCGGCGGCGCCGGGCCGACGCGGGCGCGCTCGAGCTCGAGGGTGGCGCGCTCGTAGGCGAGCACCTCGGCGAGCGTAGGCCGAGCGAAGGCGAGCGCCGCTCGAGGAAGGCGCAGAACTCGAGCGCCTCCGGCGGGAACGGAGAAGCTCGCCGGCGGGTTCGCCCGCCAGAAGGCGGCGACCTCGCGGGCCAGGCGCGCCGGCGTCAGCAGGGCGCAGGTGAGCGGCAGCAGCGCGCGCAGCTTGCCGAGGCGAAAGCCCTTGTGCAGGGGGTGCGGTTCATGTCGAGGCCACGGTCGTGATGCGATCGTCACCAGCCGCGACGCCTCCAGAGGCCAGTCAGCGGCCCGGGCAGCGCGCCCGCGCCCTCGCCGCGGACGGCATCGCGGAAGTCGGGCTCGACGATCAGCCGTGCCATCGCCGTCTGGAAGGCGAGCGCCGTCATGCCGGCTCCGCCACGGCGCGACACAGGGGCCGCGATGCGCCGCGGTCCACAGCGCTCGCAGGCGACGCAGGTCGGCGGCGATGCGCGCGTTGCCGACGCTGTCGAACCAGGAGCCGAACAGCTCGAAGGTGACGCCGCCGAAGTTCGGGCAGCGCGGCAGCGTCCACTCGGAGCAGCGACCAGACCGGATCGGGAATGGTGTCGGGTGGGCGTCGAGATAGAAGCCGTCGAGCTCCATGCCGCCGGCGACGTGGATCTCGCCGACGTGCTCGAGCTCGAGCCGGCGAGCATCGCGGCGGCGTCGAAGCCGTGATTGCGGGCGTTGGTATGGACGTTGTGCAGGTCGAGCACGAGGCCGCAGCCGCTTTCCCGGCAGAGCGTGTTGAGGAAGGTCGGCTCGTCCATCTCGCACGCCGGAATGTCGAGTAGTAGACGTTGTTCTCGAGCAGGAACGGCACTCGGCACGCGCTGCTGCACCTCGCGCAGGATCGCGGCACGCAGCAGCTCGATGGCTTCGCGATCCGCGCGGCAGCGGCAGGGTGATGCCGACGTTCATCAGCGCATCGCCGTGCTCGGCGAGATGAAGCGCCAGGTGGTCGCTGTGCCGGGAAGCCGAGGCGGCGGCGCCAGCGCTCGACCTGCTCGACATGCGCCGCATCGAACGCGCCGGCGCTGCCGATCGACAGGCCGATGCCGTGGGCGACGAGCGGCCGGCCGCGGCTCGCCTGCTCGAGCGCATGCGCGCGCAGGCGCGGTCGTCGATGTAGCGCGGCTCGGCCGTGCGGCCGAGGTCGGTCAGAGGATGTCGGGAACGACCTCGACGTAGTCGAGGCTCGGCCCCTGCCGCCGCGAGCAGCGGCGCGAGCGGGGCCTGGTACGCCAGGCCCACGCCCAGCTTCGGCAAGGTGAGCGTGGGAAGGCGCATGGCTCAGCGCATGCCGCGCATCGCCAGGTCTTCGATCACGAGGCGATCGAGACCGGAAAGGCAGGGCCGGCAGCCCTTGAAGCCGGGCAGCTCGGGCACGGTAAGGGTGATCTTGAGCGCGGCGACGAGGTCGTCGAACGAGCTGCTCGAGGTCAGGGCGACATGCATCTGCGTGACTCGCGACCTTGCGCTTGCTGCTTGCTCTGGAAGTTGCCATGGGTTTCTCCTCGTGGTGGCACACGGCTGGGCGTGCGCGCCCGGGCGACATGCCCGAAGCGGGGCGGATTGTTTGCGCCGTCCTCGATGCATTCATATCGCGCGGAGTGGGGATGGATGGCATCGCCGCGCGGTGTTGGCCGACAGCGCCGGCGCGAGCCGCTGGCTAGATTGATTCGATCCATCGACTCGAGCGGAGGCGACATGACGACCACTGTGCGCAAGGGCCAATGGACCGGCACGCTCGAACGGGTCGCGTTCAGCCGGCGCTTTCGCAACGCCTTCGTCGACCCGGCCTTTCGCAGCGAAGACGCCGCCCTCGACAAGCTCGAGGCGATCGCCTGGGACGCCTATGTCGACGGCCGCAAGGCGCCGATCACGCGCAAGGCCGGACGCGGGTTCGCCGATCCTGACTACGACCTCTCGGTCGATTGGTTCGAGACCCGCGAGCGCCTGATTGCAGGCGCAGACGGTCTGGGCTGACCCGAAGACGAAAACGCGGGCGCTGTGATCTGCGGCTCGCCGCGCAACGACGGCACCTGCCCGGGCGAGATCTCGAAGACCTTTCGCCTCGCCGGCCTGGTGAGCGAGGTGCTGGTCGAGGAGAAGATCGAGGTCGATTTCCTCGACCTCAGCCAGCTCACGTCCGACTACGGCCGGCACATCCATCCCTGCAAGGGCTGCGTGTCGACCGCGATGCCGCTCTGCCACTGGCCTTGCAGCTGCTACCCGAACCATTCGCTCGACCAGGTCAACGACTGGATGGCCGAGATCTACGAGCGCTGGGTCGCGGCGCACGCGGTGGTCATCGTCACGCCGGCGCACTGGTACCAGCCTCCAGCGCCGCTCAAGCTGATGATCGACCGCCTGGTCTGCGCCGACGGCGGCAATCCCGACCCGACCTCGACCCACGGCAAGGACGCCGGCCAAGGCCAAGGCGCTCGAGCTCGCGCGGCTGGGACTATCCGAAGCATCTCGCCGGTCGCGTCTACGGCCTGGTGGTGCACGGCGACGTCGCCGGCATCGAAGGCTCGCGCCGCGCGCTCTCGGACTGGCTCGACTGGATGGGCCTGATCGACGCCGGCGACCTCGCGCCGGCTCGATCGCTACATCGGCTACTACGAGCCCTATGCCACCAGCCACGACACGCCTCGATCGCGACCCGGCGGTGCAAGAGGAGACGCGCAACGTCGCCCGTGCGGTCGCCCGCGTCACCCGGGCGCTGCGCAGCGGCGAGCTCGGGCCGAAACCAGAGACCTGCCGAAACCGCGACGCGAAGTGATTTGCTGCACCGCAGCAAAATCGGGTTACTCTTCGGGCCTGACCCGCCGCCGAGATGCCCGTTGAACCCGATCCTGCAGAAGATCCTCGCCGCCACCGGACTGACCCGCCGCGGCGACCTTCGTCGAAGCCACCGCCGACCATCCAGCGCGCGCCTGGCCGAGGCCGGTGTAGTCACAGCTGCCTGGCAGTGCACGAGCGGAAGTGCCCACTTCACTCGATGCCCGAGTCGGCCGACGTGCTCGACGGCCTGGTGCGCGAGATCGATGTCATCCCGGCCGACGCCGAGGTCTGTTCCCGTCGACGCTGCGATGCCGCGCGTGATGGGCGCGTCGAGCGAGGCTGTCGTCGAAGCCGACGATCTCCCGGTGGTCGACGCCCCGCCGGCAGCCGATCGCCCGGCACCGGCCGCTTCACCGAGCAGCTTCACCGCCGAGGCCGGCACGCGCAGCTTCAAGCTGTTCGAGCCGGCGGGCTTCGAGGGTCGTGCTTGCCGCTGGTGGTCATGCTGCACGGCTGCAGCCAGAACCCGGACGACTTCGCCGCCGGCACCGCGCATGAACGCGCTCGCCCAGGAGCAGGGGCCTGGTCGTCCTCTACCCGGCGCAGGCGCCGCGCTCCAACTGCCCACAAGTGCTGGAACTGGTTCCTGGCCGGCGACCAGCAGCGCGGCCAGGGCGAGCCGGCGCTGCTCGCCGGCATGACGCCGCCACGTCATGGCGACGCATCGCGATCGACGCCGATCGGGTCTGCGGTGGCCGGGCTCTCGGCCGGCGGCGCGATGGCGGCGATCCTGGCGCGCGAGTACCCCGACCTGTTCGCCGCCGCCGGCGTCGCATTCCGGCGTGCCGCCCGGCGCGCGCACGACGTGGTGTCGGCGTTCTCGGCGATGAAGTCGGGCGCGCCGCGGCGCGACCTCGCCGGCGAAGGCCATCGAGGCGCCGATGATCGTCTTCCACGGCGACACCGACAGCACCGTCCACGCACTCAACGGCAGCCTCCTGATCGATGCGGTGCTCGGCGGCGCTGCGGCCCAGGCGACGCGGGAAATCGAGCCCTGCCGCGCGCCACGCGGCCGCGCCTTCACCCGCACCGTCTACGCGCCCGTCGACGCCGCCGGGCCGAGCCGGGCCGAGCACTGGGTGGTGCACGGCGCCGGCCATGCCTGGGTCGGCGGCGATGCCGCCGGCAGCTACACCGAAAGCGCGCGGGCCCGACGCCTCGCGCGAGATGCTGCGCTTCTTCGCCGAGCATCCGCGCCGGCCCGGCGCCGCCGCGGCCTAGCCGACGCCCCGGCCGCCTCACTTGCGCAGGTAGCGCACGATCATCTCGACGACGCTGTCGCGGCGCGCCCGCAGCGCGTGCCGCCGAGCGTCAGGTCGCGCTTGAAGATCAGCGAGAACGTGTGCCGGTTGGCGACGTTGAAGAAGCACAGCGCCGAGATCGACATGTGCAGGTCGATCGGGTCCACGTCCCGGCGGAAGACGCCCGCCTCGACGCCGCGCTCGTAGAGCGCGCTGCACCGCGCTCGATCGCCGGCACGTTGAGCTCCTGGATGATCCGAGCTGCGCGCAGGTACTCGCCGCGATGGATGTTCTCGTTCATCACCAGGCGGATGAAGTCGCTCGTTGTCGTGCTGGTAGTCGAAGGTGAAGGCGACCAGCTTGCGCAGGCGTCTTCAGGGCGCCAGGTCGCTCGAGATGCAGGCTCGGCCTCGATGGCGCGGATGCGCCGGTAGCGCCGCCTCGAGCACGGCGACGGTACGAGCGCCCTCCTTGCTGCTCGAAGTGGTAGTAGATCATCCGCTTGCTCGTGCGCGTCGCGCGCGGCGATCTCGTCGATCGCGCGCGCCCGACAGGCCCTTGTCGGCGAACTCGGCGGTGGCGACCTCGAGGATGTCGGCCAGCGACTTCTCGGCGTCGTAGGGCCGGGTCTCGGGCGTCCGCCGTTCCAGCCGTCTTCACTTCGAAGGGGACTGGTTCGTTCATTCCCGCAGACTAGCACGCGCATCATCCTTGTCCTCACCTAGGAAATTGGGGTTACCACTACTAGTACCACAGAACGTACTAGTTCGTACATTCACGCATCGGTCCCGTTTCGAGGGACCGCATGGAGACAAGGCATGGTTCATGAGCACACGAGCGCCTCGGCGCCGGCCCGCGCCCGCGCGAAGGCCGCCATCGCGAGCTGGATCGGCAGCGCCGTCGAGTACTACGACTTCTTCATCTACGGCACCGCCGCGGCGCTGGTGTTCGGCAAGATCTTCTTCCCCTCGGTCGACCCGAAGATCGGCACCATCGCCGCCTTCGCGACCTTCGGCGTCGGCTACGTCACGCGGCCGATCGGCGCCTTCTTCATGGGCCACGTCGGCGACAAGTTCGGGCGCAAGAAGGTGCTCACCTTCACGCCTGCTGCTGATGGGCCTGTCGACCTTCCTGATCGGCGCCCTGCCGACCTACGGCCAGGTCGGCATCGCCGCGCCGATCACTGCTGGTGCTGCTGCGCCTGCTGCAGGGCCTTTCGGCGGCCGGCGAGCAGGCCGGCGCCAACTCGATGACGCTGGAGCACGCACCGGCCGCACCGGCGCGCCTTCTTCACCAGCTTCACGCTGAGCGGCACGCAGATCGGGCTTCATCCTCGCGACCCTCGTGTTCCTGCCGATCTCGGCGCTGCCCGAGGACCAGCTGCTGTCACTGGGGCTGGCGCGTGCCGTTCTTCCTCGAGCGCCGTCGTCGTCGCCGTCGGCTTCTGGATCCGCCGCACGCTGCCCGAGACGCCGGCCTTCGAGGAAGAGGCCAAGCGCGCACGAGACGCCGCAAGCTGCCGGTGGCGGAGCTGTTCCAGAACCACACGCCGGACGTGCTGCGTCGTGATCTTCGCCGCGCGCTGGTCTCGGTGGTCAGCACGATCTTCGGCGTGTTCGTGCTGTCGTACGCGGTCAACACGATGCACATCCCGCGCTCCACGCATGCTGACTGCTGCTCGGTCTGCGCCAACGTCGTCGCGCTCGTCGCGATCCCGCTCTGGGCGACGCTCTCCGGACCGGATCGGCCGCCGCCCGGTGTTCATGCTCGGCGCGCTCGGCTCGGCACGGTTCTGATCTGGCCGGCGCTCTGGGCGATCTCAGCGCGCACGAACCTGACGCTGATCTTCGTCTTCGGCCTGCTGCCTGTCGGGCGTCGTCTACAGCGCGGCGAACGGCGTCTGGCCCTCGCTCTACGGCGAGATGTTCGACACCCGCGTTCGCCTCTCCGGGCATGGCCATCGGCACGCAGATCGGCTTCGCCCTCGGCGGCTTCGCGCCGACCATCAGCGCCGCGATCCTCGGCGAAGGGCCGAACGGCTGGATGCCGGTCGCCGCCTTCGTCTGCCGCCTGCGCTGGTGTCGGCGATCTCCGCCTGGTCGCCCGCGAGACCTACAACGTGCCGATGCACCAGCTCGGCAAGCGGCTCGCCCTGGGCATGAACCTTCCGCCATGTCCCCGGCTCGCGTCGATTCCGCGCAGGCGCTCGACCCGCTCGTCATCGCCGTCGAAGGCGGGCGCGTCAGCCGGTCGTCGCGAGGACAACTCCGACGTCCGCGCCTTTCTCCGGCATCCCACGCGGCGGCGCCGGTCGGAGCGCTGCGCTGGCGGCCCGCCGCAGCCGGTCGGGCGCTGGCACGGCGTCCGTCCGCGCGGACCGCTGGCGCCGCAGTGCCTGCAGCCGAAGCGCCCGGCCGACTCGGTCTACGCCGAATATGCAGCAATACGTAAT
>ERZ1370068.2189-contig-1348_pt1 | contig 47500 bp, 43 predicted proteins | sample MGYA00561227_ERZ1370068 | MGnify/ENA primary metagenome ERZ1370068 (study PRJEB38410, sample SAMEA6850437) | metagenome | study: Metagenomic assessment of the ecological functions of the soil: analysis of the soil microbiota associated with the... | reverse complement strand
ACGTACTTCGTTCAGTTACGTATTGCTGACCGGGTGCTCTGGACGCTGTGCGGCGTGGGGATCGCCGTCCTGGTCATGCTCCTCGCCAGTCTGCTCGCCAAGCGCACCGCCCAAAAGTCGCAGTAGCTGGCACATCATCGGCCAGCCGAGGCTAACCCGTGACCCTGACCTCTTACCGGGGTGGCAGCTCATCATTGCGCCCGTTGCCCGGGCGTTCCAGCCACCGGACCGAGCTGGTGGTGCACCGCGTCCGCACCGTCCAGCGTGTTCCTCGACCGGCCACGTCGGCTGGGTGCACCAGCACGGGCCGGGTCTGCCAGCCAACCCAGACCGCCGTGGCAGCCGACCAGTTCCTCGAACGCCGCCACCTCGTCGCTCGCGAGGTATCGTCCAGTCCGGGCTGATACGATGACGCCCATGTCGCCCACATGCGGCAGGCCGTCGCCAGGCGGCGGAGGTCGGCGCGACGGCGTGTGATCCGAACCGGGCGAGCGGATCCTCGCCCTCGACCCGCCCGTCGTCGAGGTAGTGGACTCCGTCGTTGCCGAACACGACCGGGCCGTCTGTCCGCGATCGCACCATGATGAACCCGATGCCGGATGCGCGACGAGACCGGGCACGACGTCCGGGTGGCGGGCCTGGATGCTCCTCGACGGTCTGGCGGCCGGGAGGTTGGCGAAGTAGACCATGCCGAGGTTGCCGCGAGGCGACGACGAGCCGTCTGGTGCGGCTGGCGGCGATGGTGCAGGCCGTTCCTTTCGGCCGACCGGCAGCAGCCGTCGGCTGAGCTCGGCCGACGAGTCTCTGCCGTGGCCGAGTTCGGCGAAGCAGTGTGCTGACCCGTCCGCGCTGTTCGTCTGTCGCGCCGGTGGCGCACGGCGGCTGCGCCCGGCGATCAGTTGGCGGACGAGATCCTCGAGTCGCGATTCCGTAGCGCTGCTTGAACGTAGCGCCCTGGCTCCGGCCGTGGTCGAGACAGGACGACGAAGCGGTACGGCCGCGGGCGCGTCTGGGAGCGAGTTGCTCGAGGGTGCCCAGGACCCGGTCGATCCCCAGCGACGCCATTGATTCGGCTCGGACCGGGCCGGCGTGGTGCGGCGATTTCGCTCGTAGTCAGACGAAGTCGGCCGAGTAGACCGACGGCGCGCCCGCGCATCATGTGTTCGGCCACGAGACTGACGTTCAGGTCCCGCAGCAGGACGTTGGTCACGCCGCGCAGCGCGACGTACGATAAGCGGTCGCTGCTCCTCCGGGTTCGATGTTCTGAAGCCGCTGCAGCGGGACTGGTAGACTCTCCTTGATCATCTCGCCGCACGCGTGAGCACGAGCGAGCGGGTCAGTCCGTAACCGTCCACGAGGTAGGCGCTGATGTCGCGAGTCGGGCCGCTCCTTGTCCGTCTTGGCGCCCACGTGTGCTCATCGTCAGCAGGCTGGTCGGCGCGTCGCCGAGAAGACGTTGCTCAGACTGACGCCGCCATCCGCGAGCAAGCCCCGACCGCTGGAACAGCCTCCCTCGACCAGGGCACGCTGTCCGTGCGGGATGGTTGGCGACGACCAGGCGGGCCGATTCAGTTCTCGTACCAGCGAAAGGCCGGCACCTGCCGCTGGCTGCCGTGTGGAAGTCCGGCCTGACTCGGCCGGCGTCGTGCGCGGGCAGCCGCGCGTGCCACTCGGTCATGGGTGTGACTGCCCGACCGGATCCACCGGGACAGGGTCGGCAGGTTCCCGGCCTGCACCGCCCATTGCAGCAGCGGCGCCGCCAATCCGTCGATCTGGATAAGACGCGACGCCCGGCCGGCTGGTGGTGGTGGCGGTGCGCTCGATGCCGGTGGTGCGGAGAAGTCGTTTAGATGATCGCGTTGTGGTCGCCACGGCGAACGCGAACGACCCGACCTCCGGCGTCGCGAGCGTCGCCTATGAGCTGCGCCGACTCGGCGGCGCATCCTTCGAGCGGCATCGGCTCGGCGTCGTCCAGCCCGTACGGCGTCACGTGGAACGCCGGCTCGGTCGCGAGCGGTAGCGACCTGCGGATCGCCGTCACGCGATAACGCGGGCAGCTGCTCTTCCGCAGGCGCCGATCAGCGATCTTCGTCGACTCGACCCCGCCAGGCGCTGGACCTCGAGAATCCCAGCGCCGTGGTGTCCGGCACGATCACGCTGCACGCGACGACGACGACGCGCCGGCGCGACGCGCGTCGTCTTTGCGATCAGCCAGCCGGCGCCAACAGCTGGACGGACGTCGCCACCGACACGTCGCGAGCCGTGGTCGGCGTCGCTCGACACGACCCGCCGCGACGACTGGCGGGTACGACCTGCAGCGCACGGTCTACGACGGGCCGGGCAACTTCCAGTCGAGCGTCCGCTCGAACGTCGTCTTCGACCACCGGTCGCCGACGCTCGTCCCGTCGACGCCCAGCGGACGGGCGCAGGCGTCGCGAAGCGCGGACTCGATCGAGCTCGTCGCGAGCGAGGCGCTCGCCGGGATCGTCGATGCACGAAGCTCGACAGCGTCGCCCACGGCTGCGCCGATCCTCCGCAGACGCCCACGCGACGTTCAGCACCGGCGCTGGCGACGGGAGCCGCACACGCTCACGGGCACGCTGCGCGACGCTGCTGCCGGGCACACGGGCGCGTTCGCCGTGCGCCCCCGCTGGTCCGGCCCTCCGGGACCCGCGCTCCCGGATCCGCCGGCGGTCGAGTCGAACACCAGCAACAACGCGCCGACGACGGTCAGCGCGTCCGACGGCTCGGCAACCGTGACGATGCGCCGCCGGCGCCTGGCCTTCGGGCGGGGCGGCCGGCGACTGGGTCGTGCTCCGCGTCGACCCGCTGGCGGCAGCGCCGAGCGGGCTGCTTTCCGGCTTCGACCCGGTCGGGCACGTGCTCGACGTCGACGGCGCACTGGGCGCTGAGCCGCGTCGAGATCCATCCAGTTCAATGCACCCTCGAGATCTCTTCGCGGGCACGCCCGCCAAGTCGTTACCCGCTCACCGACGAGCGCGGCTGGCACATCGTGCCGCCGCTCGACGGGCCGACCCTGCCGGGCACGCAGCCGGATGGGTTCTTCCGCGACGCCGCCGGCACCACGTGGAGACGCACCACCTGACCCGGTTCCTGGTCGCGAACGACGTCGCTTCTCCGTCGCCGGCGACCGGTCTGCGCGGCACCTTCGGCGACGACGGGATGACGCTCAGCTGGACCGCCGGAAGGACAACAGCGGCTTCCTCGGCGGCGCGACGGTCTACGCAAACGGCCGGCCGCTCGCCGACGCCGGCTCAGCGACCGAGGCGAAGATCGGCCGCGTCGACGCGACGGACACGCGCGCGTTCACCGTTATGCAGAGCGACCTCGTCGGCAACACCGGCACGCCGTCGCGCGCGCGCTGCGCATCCTCCCCAACCTCACCGGCATGACCCCTGCGGAGGCGCGCACGCGCTCCAGCAGCGCGGGCTCCACGGTCGGAAAGGTCACCACCGTGGCGCAGCGCGCTGGCCTGCAGCCCGGCACGGTCGGCTAGGCCGAGCGGCCTCTCGGCGGCCGAGGAGGGAACGGCGATCGACCTCGTGGTCGCGGCAACCGGCCAGCAGGCGAAGCTCGCCTTCACCGATCGTCGCGCCGAAGCGCGTCACGGCGCGGGCGGGCAGCCGCGTTCCCGGCGGATCAGCGTCTCGAAGCGCGCAGCCGTGTCGGCGCGCTCTGGCTGACCCGCGCGGCCGGAAGCTGAGCGTGGCAGTTCACCGTCAAGGCCGGCGTCACGATCAAAAGCTCCAGCTGCCGTCCTCGCGAACCGTCCGGGCCGCTACAAGCTGGTGTGGATCGCGCGCTCGGGCGTCGAGTCGATCAAGCGGGCGATCGTCGTTCGGATCGTCGCCAGGGTGCGGCCGCGGCACGCGCGCGCGAAAGCGATGCGGCCTCGTTCTGCGGGACGTCTGGCTTGAGCACCTCGTCGCCGCCGTTCGCGGTGTGTGCGGGGATGAAGAGGAGATCCGAGCCGGTTCAGGTAGACGGCGATGGGCGGGCCGGTCCTGATCAGGAGCACGCTGCGCCGGCGCGGCGGCACGCGCGGGTGAGGGCGGCCGCGCCGCGGGCTCCGGCCGCCGGAAGTTGACGAACGAGCGCGCAGCGGCTTTCGAGCCGCGCGTTGAAGGCGACAGTCGGCCTTCCCGAGGCCGGTCGACCCTGCGCCTGCGAGATCCGGAGCGCGTCCTCCGCCGTCGGCACCGTTAGGCCGGCGCGCCCAGGTCGAACAGCTCTGGGTCTGAACGCGGACGAGTCTTGCGGACTCTCGCCGTCGGCGACGAGCGCCCAGCGCGGCCATGGCGAGTTGAGCTCGTCGACCTCGCCGTTCAGCCGCGATCCGCGGATCCGTCTCTGGGGATCCGCGAGCCGTCGCCCATGTGCTCGTGAGGCCGGCGCCGCCGCCGCGCGCGTGTAGATCTTCGTCAGCCGGACCGGCTCGTTGCGGATCGCGAGGGCACGGTCGTAGAGTACGCATCGTGATCCGGCGCGCGACAGCCGAGGACGATCGGCGAGATGGCTTCGCTCTTCCGCCGCGCTGTTCCGGAGCATCGGCGGGCTCCCGGAGGCTGCACAACGCCGGCTGGAGGATGTCGCATGCAAGGCATGTTTCGCGCAGCCCGTCGGCGGAGGCGAGCACGAAGCGTGGGTCGAGGACGACGAGGGAATCGTCGGCGCTGGCGGCTCTCGCGTGGCGGACGAGCTCTTTCGACGCGCTATGGCCGTCGCCCCCGGAGCATCAAGGAAGCGGGAGTCCGGCTCGCGGCTCTTCGCCCAACGGTGACCGAGCGGCGGCCTGCGGGGATCACTGCAAACTGGTGCTTTTCAGCACAACGAGCGTACGCCAGTTTCTACGAGCGTGCGCGGAGTCGCGCGCCAGTGGAGCTCACCGATCGGCGCCGGCGAACGCGTGAGCGGACGCCGGACGTGCCTGCGGGGCTGGCGCCGGCGTCGAAGCGGTTGACCGCGCTGACCGGCGCGCCTGCGTGCCCAGGATCTGACGCTGCGGATCGCCGAGCGCCGCTGGATCTCGCTCGTGCCCTCGTAGATCTCGGTGATCTTCGCGTCGCGGTAGTAGCGCTCGACCGGGAACTCCTTCGTGTAGCCGTAGCCGCCGAGGACCTGGATCGCCTCCGGCGGTCTGGCGGCGCGCCATCTCCGAGGCGAAGAGCTTCGCCTTCGCGCCCGCCTCGGTGTGCGGCCGGCCCGTCCTGCTTCAGCCACGCCGCGCGGTAGCACGAGCAGCCGCGCGGCGTCGATCTCCATCGACATGTTCGCGAGCTTGTGCTGGATCGCCTGGAACTCGCGCGATCCGGCTTGCCGAACGCTCGCCGCTCCTGCGCGTAGCCGCGCGCGACGTCGTAGCGCCGCCTGCGCGATCCCGACCGCCTGCGCGGCGATCCCGATCCGGCCGCCGTCGAGCGTCGCCATCGCGATCGCGAAGCCGTGGTCCTCCTCGTGCGAGCAGCCGGTCCGCCGTCGACGACGCGCATCGATCGACGATGTCGTTCGTCGCCGACGAGTTGAGCCCGAGCTTCTCCTCGTCGCGCGTCATCGTGCACGTGCTCGGCGTCGAGGATGAACGCGCGAGACGCCGCGCGCGCGTCGCGACTGCCGGGTCGGTGCGCGCGAAGAGCAGGAACGTGCCGCCGTAGCGCGCCGTTCGTGATCCACTGCTTCGCGCCGGAGATGCGCCAGCCGTCGCCGTCGCTCGACCGCGCGTCGTGCGAGCGAGCCCGCGTCGGAGCCCGACCTCGGGCTCGGTCAGCGCGAACGCGCCGAGCGCTCGCCGCGGGCGAGCGGCGGCACGAACCGCGCGCGCTGCTCGTCGGTGCCGAACGTGCAGGATCGGCAGCGTGCACGCGCGCTCGTGTGCACGGCGACCGTGACGCCGACGCCGGCGTCCGCCGCGCGAGAGCTCCTCGAGCACGAGGATGTACGAGAGGAAGTCCGCGCCGGCGCCGCCGTACTCCTCGGGCACGCAGACGCCCATCAGGCCGAGCTCGCCGAGCTTCGGGTAAGAGCTCGCGCGGGAACGCGGTGCTCGCGGTCCCACTCGGCTGCGTGCGGCTCGATCTCCGGCTGCGCAACTCGCGCGCGAGCGCCTGGATCTCGCGCTGCTCGGCCGTCGCTGGAAGTCCACGAGCCTGAGTCTAGCGTCGCGCCGCGCGCGGGAGGAACTTCAGGCGGCGATCAGCTCGTGCTGGATCCGTGCAGCGCTCCCGCGCGCTCGTTGAATGCGTCGACGACGTCGGGATCGAACTGCTTGCCCGCTCTGGCGGTCGATCTCGGCCGCCGACGGTCCTCCCACGACATGGCGTTGCGGTATGGCCGATTGCTCGTCATCGCGTCGAGCGCGTCGGCGACGGCGAAGATCCGCGCGCCGAGCGGGATCTCCGTCGCCGCGCAGCTCGTCCGGATAGCCGCGCCCGTCCCAGCGCTCGTGGTGCGAGCGCACGACCGGACAGGCCTCGCCGTCGAGGAACGCGACGCCGCCGAGCATCTGCTCGCCGAGCACCGTGTGCGTCTGCATCAGCGCCGCTCGGCCTCGGTCAGCGGCCCGGCTTCTGCAGGATCTGGTCGGGGATCGCCGATCTTGCCGATGTCGTGGCAGCAGGAAGCCGTACTCGCAGGCCCGGTCGGCGAGCGTCTGCGGTCGATCGCGTCCAGCGAGCTCGAGCGCGTAGCGCTGGACGCGCTGCGAGTGCTGGCGGCGTGCCCGTGTCCTTCGACTCCGAGCGCGCGTCGCGAGCGCGTGAACCGTCGTCGCGGTAGCGCCTCCTCGAGGAGCTGCGCGCTGGGCGCGCTCGAGCTCGAGCAGGTGCCGCAGGTCGCGCGCGTAGAGCACGAGCTGCTCGTCCTCGGCGCGGCCTCGCCGCGGCGCGCCTGCGGCGTGACGCACGGCCGTCCCGCCCGCCAGGCGCTCGACGACCGCCGAGCAGCTCGCAGCGGGCTGAACGGCTTGCGGCACGCAGCGCCGTCCGCGCCGCGCGGCTGCGCGGCGCCGCGCCGCCCGGGTCGGCGACCGGTCAGGAGCACGATCGGGATCGTCGCTCGTGCCTCGGGTCCGCCTTCAGCCGCCGGCAGAGCTCCGAGCCCGTCCATCGCCCGGCATGCGCGACGTCGAGGACGATCACGTCCGGCTTGCGGCTCGCAGATGCGCGCTCGCGGCCTCGCGGCCGCTTCGGCCTCGTCGACGTCGACGTCGACGTCCTCGAAGCGTCGCCCGCAGAGAGCGCCCGGAGTGCCGGCATCGTCGTCGACGAGCAGAAATGCGCATCGTTGCTGCGATCCTCTTCCCTTCGCGAGCTTTGATACACGGAACCCGAATGAGTGATCCTTTGCGGAGCCTGCGACGCCATTTGGAACACTTACGAATAGTCGTAGAAGCCGCGGCCGGACTTGCGGCCGAGGCGGCCTGCCTGCGACGTACTGGCGCGGCAGCGGGCACGGCGCGTACTTCGAGTCGCCGAGCCCGCGTGCAGCACCTCCATGATCGCGACGCACGTGTCGAGCCCGATCAGGTCGGCGAGCGCGAGCGGGCCCATCGGATGCGCGAAGCCGAGCTTCGCGATCGTGTCGATCGCCTCCGCCTCGGCGACGCCTTCCAGCAGCGCGTACGCCGCCTCGTTGATGAACGGCATCAGGATCCGGTTCGAGACGAAGCCGGGGAAGTCGCTGCCTCGGCCGGCTCCTTGCCGAGATCCGCGCGCGAGCGCGACGATCGCCGCGCGCCGTCTCGTCGGAGGTCTGCGACGGCGCGGATCACCTCGACGAGCTTCAGCACCGGCACCGGGTTGAAGAAGTGCATGCCGATCACGCGGTCCGGCCGCGCCGGTCACGGCAGCGAGCGACGTGATCGGGATCGACGACGTGTTCGAGGCGAGGATCGCGCTCCGCCGGCAGCACCTCGTCGGCGCGCCGGAAGATCGTCCTCCTTCGCCGGCGCGTCCTCGACGACCGCCTCGATCATGAGGTCGGCCGGCGACGAGCTCGTCGACGCGGCTCGATGCGCGCGAGCACGCTCGTCGGGATCCGGCGCCGCCCTTCTCCGCGAGCTTCGTCGAGGCTCTTGCGCATCGCCTCGAGCCCGCGCTCGACCGCGCCCGGGTACGGGTCGTGGAGCGAGACGCGCGCGGCCCGAAGCGGCGACGACCTGCGCGATCCCGCCTCCCATCTGCCCCGCGCCCACGACGAGGACGTGCTCGAACTTCATCGAGCGGCAGAGGCTACCGTCGCCGGTGGACGTGCGGAATTGCGACGGTCGGCGATGCAACCGTCGAGACGATCCGCGTGCGTGGCTGGCGACGCTACCGCCACGTGTTTCCGCCCGAACGCCTCGACGCGATGCCGATCGGCTGGTCGCTGGGCGGCGCGCATCTTCCGACATGCCGACCAAGTGGACGATCCTCGTCGCGGGCGATCCCGTCGTCGGCTTCGGCAGGCGCCCGGCCCCAGCCGCGACGACGATGGTCTGGACGGCGTCGGCAGGCTGGCACGGGATCTACGTCGACCCACGACGCGTGGGGAACCGGCGCGGGCCGCGCTCACTGGCCGAGGACGCGCTCGCGGCCGACTTCACCCGATGCGACGCTGTGGGTGTAATCGAGGACAACCCGCGCGCACGCCGCTTCTACGAACTCGCCGGGTGGGCGTGGGACAGGTGAGCAAGACCGACGCGTTCCTCGACGTCGGCGTCGCGGAGGTTCAGTATCGCCGGCGCCTTACGCTCGGTGACCATCGTCTCACCGGCCGACAAGACGAAGCCTGCGTGGCGCGTCCACGGCGCGTGACCCGCTTCGTCGTCGACTGCGAGACGCTGCTCCGGATTGCCGCCGGCGAGATCGAGGTCGCCGCTGAGCACAAGCTCGTCGCGCCGACGCTCGTTCGCTCGCAGGCGCTGTCGGCGCTGTACGAGGCCGCCCGCCGGGGTGAGATCTCGGCCGCAGAGGGGATCGAGCGGGTGACGCGGATCAACTCGCTGAAGGTTCGCTTCCTCGGCGACAAGGTGCTCCAGCGGACGGCGTGGAAGGTCGCGGATCAGCTGGGGTGGGAGACAACGTTCGACGCCGAATTCGTGGCGCTGACGCAGCTACAGGCGGACGTCTTCGTCACCTCCGACAGCGATCTGGCGCGGGCGGTCTCCGGCCTCGTCGAGACGGCGACGATCGACGCGCTCTGCAGACGTGGTCCGTCGCTCACCCGTTCGGCGGGGCGGAATGAGATCAACGGGAAACGGGCCCTCAGCGTTGCTTTGTGAGCGCAGTAGCAACCAGGCTTCTGGCGGGGCGTCATCCAACTCGATGCTGCGGCACCGCCGTAATACGCAGGCCCGTTGACGCGGCGTTCGATGACGAGTCCGATGTCGCGCGTAGAAGGCCTGGGCGTCGCGGTTTGCCTCCCGCGACGAGGAGAATCGCTGCAAAGGCTCCGGGGTCGAGCCAAGCGTGAAAGTTGCGCATCAACACACTACGATCCGCGCGCTTCCTCTGCATGGGTCGACGTAAGATCCGATGGAGCTCGGGTTCGGGCCTATACGGTTTCCTGCACTGCTTCGGCTTGGTTGCAGTTTTCGCGTCAAGAACGAAAAGATTGCTGTCTCGAAGAGCGTCCGGGAATATCTCCTGTTGCGGTTATACGCTGGCTGCCCCGTGGGACTTCCAGCACGGATCAGCGCCGTCACGCTCGTCTGCCAAGACATCGGGCGCATGGCTGCGTTCTACCGACAATTCGGCTGGCCGGAAGCACCGACCAGCGTGCCCAGACACGTCGTGTTTCAGTGCTCGAACGGCGTCGTTCTCGGAGGCTCTTCTCCGAGGGCGAGGTTCGAGCGGCAGTTCGGCCGTGTTGCCGAGGGGTTTCGCGGTTTCACGCTCACGATCCACTGCGAGCACGAAGAGGCGGTCGTTCAGGCCCACCAACAGCTCCGCGACTTTGACGACGTCGCCGATCTGGATCGGAGCCCGCGGTCAGGCTGGGGATACGGCTTCAGCTTCCGCGACCCTGAAGCCAACGTCTGGGGCGTCGCGGTCAAGTATGGCTCGCGCTTCGACGACCGCGGCGGCTTCATCTACCCCTGACAGCCACCGACACACGACCTTCGGATGGCCAGTGTTCGTGACAAGCAACGTCGAGCCGCTCTTGGTCGCCCTCGATTGCCGCGACGAGCTCGGCAACCGAGGCGGGGTCATCGTGATCGACCGCCAGCGCCGACCCTGCGCCTCCCGCCGCCGCGATCCCGGGTCCCCGGCCGCTGGGTTAGCGGTGCCGCCGGTACTGCAGCTCGACGATCCCGTTGCTGGAGGCGGTGCTGGAGACCAGGTCGAGCCGGTAGGACTTGGGGACGCCGTCGAACAGCCGGGTGCCCTCGCCCGCAACGTAGGGGAACATGCTCACCTGGAGCTCGTCGATCAGGTCGAGCCGCATGAGCGACCGCCAGAGGCTGACGCCGCCCCAGACCACGATGTGGCCGTCGCCGCCCAGCCTGAGCTTGTCGATCTCTTCTGCCGTGTCACCAGCGGCGATGGTGGTGTTGGCCCAGTCGGCCGTCTTCAGGGTCCGGGAGAAGACGACCTTGCGCGCGGCGTTCAGGATAGGGGCGAACGGGTGGTCGGTGGACGTTGTCATGGCCCCGGCGATGCCCTCGTAGGCGGTGCGGCCCATGATGTGCGCGTACGCGCTCTGGAGAAAGTCGAGTTGCGCCGGGTCGTCGGGCTCACGGTTTTCGGGCAGGTCGAAGCAGAACTTCCAAAACTCGGTGCCCTCGTCGGCGAGAAGGCCGTCGAGCGAGTAGTTGAACACCGTCGCTATCAGCTTCCGCATGATCAGACCTCCTTGGTCTCGGGTCGTCTGGGGACCGTGCTTGCTACGGGAACGCGCCTGTTCCGGGCCGCAGCGCTCGCGTGGCCGCGGCGTCTGTGGCCCGTCGCTACTGCTTCAGACGCCACTGCCGCCCGGAAGTCATCGGTGCCCCGTCACCCGGCCGGTTGCGCGAAGCCGAGGGCGCTTCACTCCGGACCAGTCTTCGCGAATGTCCCCGAGCCGCCGAAGCTCGCTGAGTAGCCGAGGCATGTGGTTCCGAGCAGGTCTACGACGTGTGCACGGGATAGCGCAGATGCGTGACACCCACACCGGTGACGACTGTCGGATTCCCGAGGACGACCGGTGTGTTCGCGAGGTGGTCGAACAGCCGCACTCCTGCGCCTAGCAACACGGCAGCCAGATCGATGTGGATCTCGTCGAGCAGCCCGGCGTCCAGGCACTGCTGGATCGTTTGGGCGCCGTGCACTCCCACGGACTTCGGGTCGGCAGCCGATTTCGCTCGAGCAACGGCGCTTTCGATGCCGTCGGTGACGAACTGGACTGTCGAGCCGGGCCGTGGCCAGCCGTCGGGCACGTGGTGGGTGACGACGAAAGCGGGCACATCCCACGGGTGCTGGCCGCCCCAGCCGTCGGCGCGCTCGAACGTGCGCCGACCGGTGAGCATGGCGCCGACCTCAGCCGTCAAGCCCCTCAGGTGGTCGGCGCTCGGCGCCGAGACGTGGAACGTCATGCCCGGATGTCGTGCTCGCTGTGGGGACCTCGACGTCGCCCGAGAAGTACCAGTCGAAAACTTCGGCGACCCCGTCGTTCGCGTCGGCGACGTACCCGTCGAGAGACATCGACATGATCGCGATCACCTTGGTCATGGTGCAGCTTCATCGACGGAGACGAGCGTCGTGGTCGGTCAGTTTCACGGGTTCGTCCTTTCTCTCGTGGTGGTCTTTCTCGTTACGACCGCACCGAGGCGCGGATCTCATCGGTCTCGGCAGAGTCCGTCCGAAGCCCCGAAGACCGAGCCGGAGGATCCGTGGCGGGGAGCCGATGAGTTTTGGGTGCTCTGCCAGTCTGTGTCGCGTAGCGGATTCGTAAGCGCCGAGAAAGGATGTTCCGTCGTGACAGACAGTGCAGTAGGGGACGTGCTTGAGGGTTACGCGGCTGCGGGCGGCAGCATGAGGTTTCTTCTCACGTCCGCTGGCAGTCAAGAACGCGAGCATCCACGACGCGCTGGTCGACCTCCTGGGCAAACCGATTGCCGAGTCCAGCGCCCTCTGCATTCCGACCGCGGCGTACGGGCACCCCAGGGTCGGTCCTGGCGCGGGGCCATGGCGGTTCATCAGCGGACGATCCGCCGAACCCGATGTGCGAGCTGGGTTGGAAGTCCTTGGGAGTGCTGGAGCTGACCGCGCTGCCCAGCATCGATGAAGAACGTTGGGTTCCCTTGGTCCGAGAGACCGACGTCCTGCTGGTCGCAGGCGGCGATGCCTTGTACCTGTGCCACTGGATGCGGCAGTCCGGGCTGGCGGACCTCTTGCCGTCGCTGCGCGAGACGGTCTGGGTGGGACTGAGCGCCGGGAGCATGGTGCTGACCCCCTGCATCGGGGAGGACTTCGTCGGCTGGAAGCCGCCCACCGGTGGCGACAGAACGCTGGGAATCGTGGACTTCTCGATCTTTCCGCACCTGGATCACGAGGACATGCCGGACAACTCCATGGCCAACGCAGAACGATGGGCGGCCGGGATCCCAAGTCCGGCGTATGCGATTGACGATCAGACCGCCATCAAAGTGACCGACGGCACCGTCGAAGTCGTCTCCGAGGGGGCGCTGGAAACTCTTCAACTCTTCACCCACATAAAACCGAGAGCCCTGCGACGAGATGGGCGCTTTCTGGCGGGCCAAGACCTCGATCAGCAGCGCGTCGCCCTGGCCGCCGCCGGAGCAGATCGCCGCGAGGCCGAGGCCGCCGCCGTTGCGGCGCAGCTCGTGCACCATCGTCCCGAGGATCCGGCCGCCGCTACGCGCCGATCGGGTGGCCGAGCGCGACCGCGCCGCCGTTCACGTTCACGATCTCCTCGTCGGCGCCGAGCATGCGCGTCGAGTTGAGCGCGACCGAGGAGAACGCCTCGTTGATCTCGACCCGCTCGACGTCGTCGATCGTCTTCCCCGCCTTCTCGAGCGCGCGATGTCCGGCCGCGTTCGCGGGCGTGCGCGCGAGGTACGCGAACTCGTCGGCGACGTAGCCCTGCGAGAGGATCGTCGCCGAGCACCTCCAGGCCGCGGCGGCGCGCGAACTCCTCCGACGTGACGACGACGCACGACGCGCCGTCGTTGACGCCGGGCGCGTTGCCCGCCGTCGTCGTCCCCTCCGGGATCGAAGACGGGCTTCAGCTCGGCGAGCTTCTCCAGCGTCGTGTCGCGTCGCGACCGCCCTCGTCCGCGGTCGACGTCGCCGACCGGGACGATCTCGTCGTCGAAGCGGCCGCTCGTCCTGCGCGGCCGCGGCGCGCTGGTGCGAGCGGAACGCCCACGCGTCCTGCTCCTCGCGCGAGATGCCGAGCTCGCGGGCGACCATCGACGTCCTGCTGGACCATGTGCTGCTCGTCGAACGTCGAGCGTCAGCCCGTCGCGCAGACCATCGAGGTCGATCAGCGTCGCCGTCGCCCGAGCCGGTAGCCGAAGCGCGCCTTCTTCAGCACGTAGGGCGCGTTCGACATCGACTCCATGCCGCCCGTGACGACGCACTCGTGCGTCGCCCGCGCGGATCATCGCGTCGGCGATCTCGACCGCGCGGATCGACGAGGCGCACACCTTGTTGATCGTGTCCGCGGGCGTCTCGATCGGAAGCCCGGCGCCGATCGCGGCCTGCCGCGCCGGCGCCTGGCCCGCTCCGGCCTGGAGCACCTGACCCATGATCACGTACTCCGGTTCGTTCGGCTCGAGGCCGATCCGCTCCATCGCGGCCTTGATCACCACGGCCGCCGAGCTCGGTCGCCTCGTACTTCGCGAGGCCGCCGCCCAACACGCCCGAACGGCGTGCGCACTGCGGCGACGATGACGGAGCGGCGCTCGTTCACCCGTCCAGCGTAGCGTTCGGCTATGGGCACGCCTCCGGCCGGAACCGTGACGTTCATCTTCACGGACATCGAGCAGTCCGACGCGTCTGCTCGCGGAGCTCGGCACCGACGAGTACGCGCAAACGCTCGAGGAGCATCGCCGCAGGCTTGCGCGAGGCGTTCGCGCGCGGGCTACGAGGTGGACACGCAGGGCGACTCGTTCTTCTACGCATTCGAACGCGCGGACGACGCCGTCGCGGCGGCGGCGAGCCGGCCAGCGCGCGCTCGCAGGATCTGCCGCTCCGCGTTCGGATGGGCGATCCACACCGGGCAGCCGTTGATCGTCGGCGACGGCTACTTCGGAACTGGACGTGCACCGCGCCGCGCGCATCTCGCGCTGCGGCCTACGGCGGTCAGGTCGTGCTCTCGCAGGTGACGCGAGACCTCGTCGACATCGACACGCGCGACCTCGGCGAGCATCGGCTCAAAGACCTGACGCAGCCCCAGCGCTCTGCACCAGCTCGTCGCGCCCGGGCTCGAGGCGCAGTTCCCGCCGCTGCGGACGCTCGGAGAACCGGCCCACGAACCTGCCCCGCGCAGGCGACGCCGCTGGTCGGCCGGAGCGCCGAGCTCGACGCGCTGCACGCGTTGCTCGAGGACAGAGCGTCCGCCTCGTCACGCTCACCGGCCCCGGCGGCACGGGAAAGACGCGGCTCGCGCTCCACGCGGCCGCGGAGGCCGTCGAGCTCTTTCGGCAACGGCGCGTCTGGCTCGTCTCGCTCGAGGCCGTCGACGGATCCGGCGCTGCTGCTGCCGACGATCGCGCAGACGCTCGGCCTGTACGAGTCGGGCGGCAAGCCGCTCGAGGACGCGCATTCGCGAGCACCTCGCGGGCCAGCAACGTGCTGCTCGTGCTCGACAACTTCGAGCAGCTCGCTGGACGCGGCGCGCACGGTGAGCGACCTCCTCGACGCATCGCCCGGCGTGCAGATCATCGTGACGAGCCGCGCGCCGCTCCGTCTCGCCGCGGAGCGCGTCTTCCCCGTCCCGCCGCTGCAGCTGCCCGACCCGACGTCGCTGCCGGAGCTCGGACGCGCTCTCGCAGTACGAGGCGGTGCAGCTGTTCGTCGAGCGGGCGCAGGCCGTCGCGCCGGCATTCACGGTGACGAACGAGAACGCGCCTGCCGTCGCCGAGCTCTGCGTCCGGCTGGACGGCCTGCCCGCTCGCGATCGAGCTCGCGGCGTCGCGGGTGAAGCTCCTTCCGCCGCAGGCGCTCCTGACGCGGCTCGGCCGGCGGCTCGACGCTCCTTCGCGGCGGCGCGCGCGACCGCCCGAGCGCCAGCAGACGCTACGGGCCACGCTCGACTGGAGCTTCGACCTGCTGGACGAGGACGAGCAACGGCTGTTCGCCCGGCTCAGCGTGTTCGCGGGCGGATTCCGGCTCGACGCTGCGCGAAGCCGGTCTGCGGCTGCCGACATCGACGGCGTCGAAGCGCTCCTGGAGAACAGCCTGCTCCGCTCCGAGAGCGGCCGGACGGCGAGCCGCGCGTTCTTCATGCTCGAGTCGATCCGCGACTACGCATCGCGAGCACCTCGAGCGAGAACGGCGACGCGGACGCGCTGCAGCGAGCGGCACGCGCGCTGGTACGCCGACGTGGCTCGAGGCGAGGACCGAGGAGCGCCTCGCCGGCAGGCTGCTCGGCAGCTGGGGTCCCGAGGACGAGGAGCACGACAACATCCGAGCGGCGCTCGCCTGGGCGCGCGGAACGCGGCGAGATCGAGCTCGAGCTGCAGTTCGCCGCGTCCGCCGGGCTCTCTCTACTGGCCGGAACGCGGGCCACCTGACCGAGGGTCGGCGGTGGCTCGACGACGTGCTCGCGCGTTCAGCGCGACGCGCGATCGAGCGCACGCGGGCTGCGCGCGCTTGTCGCCGCAGCGCAGCACGCGTGGCGTCAGGCGCGACTACGACCGCTGCGACGAGCTTCGCCGCCGAGGCGCAGGCGGTGCTCGAGCGGCTCGACGACCAGGCCGCTGCTCGCACTGGCGCTCATGTCGCGCGGGATCGCGGCCGACTACCGCGGCGATCACGCGGCCGAGGAGCGAGGTACTACGAGGCGGCCGAGGCGATCTTCCGCGAGCTCGGCCACACCGACGCACTGGACGCGATCCTCAGCAACCGCGGGTATGCGGACATCGTCGCCGGGCGACTTCGAGTCGGCCGAGCGGCGCGCCTCCGCGAGGTCGCCGACTCCGCCACGGGCCGAGCCAGGCTGTACGCAGCCGCGCAACCACGGCCTTGCTCTGGCGCTGCTCGGGCCGGCTCGACGAAGCCGAGGCGCGCTTCCGCGAGATCCTCGCACAGCGCGATCGACGACGGATCGCTCGAGGCGGAGATCGTGCTCTACGGGTTCGAGGGCCTGGCGCTCGTCGCCGCGCGCCGAGCCGACGATCTGCGCGGCGCGCGCTCTGGGGGCGTGTCGGCCGCAATTCGCGAGGCGACCGGGTACGTGCTCGCAAAGGCCGAGCAGCGCGTTCCACGACGAGCTCGAGCCGGAGTGTCTCGCGGGCGTCTCGGCGACGACGCGTTTCGACCGCGCGCTGGAACGAGGGCGGTCAGCTCCCGTCGACGCTGCGATCGGGCTAGCGCTAGCGCGGTCGGTCAGCCCGGTCGAGCCGAGCCGCGCCGTCGCGAAGCGACGAGCAGCTTGCACGGCGTTCTCGACGTCGTCGAGCGACAGCGTGCTCCGACCGGCGTGTGGATGTAGCGCGTCGGCACCGACACGAGACCGGTCGGGATGCCGGCGCGGCGCAGGTGGTATGCGTCGGCGTCCGTGTGCGTGCGTGCCGCGCACGACGTCGACGCCGTGAACGGGATCCCTTCCTGCTCGGCCGTCTCGTACAGCAGCTCGGAGACACTGCGCGCTCAGCGGCGCGCCGCTGCGCGATCGCCGGCCCGCGGCCGAGGCACGGACGTCGCCGGCGCCTCCTCGGGCTCGGCGTCCGGGAATGTCCGCGCGCGTCAGGTGACGTCGATCGCGACCGCGACGTCCGGCCGAACGCGCGTACGCGGTCGTGCGCGCGCCGGCGAAGTCTCCGACCTCCTCGCCGACCGCCGCGACCGCGATCGACGTCCCCGGGCGCGCCTCCGGCCTCCGCGACGCGGCGCGCGACCTCGAGCGGCGACGTAAGCAGCCGATGCGGTTGTCGAACGAGCGCGAAGCGACGCGGTTGTTCGCGGAGCTCCACGCGGCTGCCGGCGCGAGCACGACGCCCGTCGCCGACGCGAACGCGGCTCTGCGCGTCGTCGCCGTCGCTGCGCGCCGATGTCGATGAACAGGTCCTTCGTGCTCGATCTTCTCGTCCTTGTCGCTTCTTGAACGGGCTGCGCTTCTTGCCGATCACGCCCGGCGATACGGCCGTCGCGCGTCAGCACCATGACGCCGCTGCGCGATGCAGCACCTCGGCCAGCCAGCCGCCGATGCCCGCGGAAGTAGAGGAAGCCCTTGTCGTCGACGTGCGTGATCGGCGAGCCCGATCTCGTCGATGTGGCCGACCAGCGCGACCGACGGCCCGTCGCCCGTGCCCTCGACGCGCGCCCACGACGAGCCGAGCGCGTCCGACCCCACCTCGGCGAACGCCGAGGCGGCCTCGCGCCACGCGGCGCTAGCGTCGGCCTCGAAGCCCGGACTGGTCCCGGTGTCGTGAGCAGCGTGCGCAGACAGGTCCGGGATCGGCACGGACGGGGCAGGTTACCTTGACGCGGGCCCGCGGCCGTCACGTACGCCTGCCTCGACGATGACTCTGCCGCCGACCGCACCTGGGCCGTGGCGCCGTCGAGCGGGGCGGGGCCTGCGCTGAGCTAGCGCAGAACAGCCCGTTTCCGCTCACAGAGGAGGCCCGCGAGGGCTCTTTCGTTTTGCCATGACGCACAGCGATCGCAACCGACCTGCTGCACGCCGCTCGGCGCGTACCTTCGCCTGCGCGCGGCACACGGCGCGGCGACGTTCCTGCTCGAGTCGGTCGAGCACGGCCGTCTCGGGCGCGTACAGTTCGTCGGCGGCGGCGACCGCCTCTGTCTACCTGAACGAGGCCGAAGTCGCTGGCATGCAGCGGTCGTCGGCTACGTCGGCGTACGACCACGTCGCGCGGCTCGAGCCGACCGTGCCGCTGCCCGCCCGACGGGCCGGGACTGCCGGAGAGCCGCTTCGTCGTCGCCGAGACGCTGATCCGGTTCGACCACGTGCTGGGGTCGCAGAGATCGTGCGCACGGCAGACGCAGCACTGCGCTCGACGAGCCGATCGCGCCGCCCGCCCGCGCCGCGCCGCGAGCAGCGGCGCCGACGCTGCGCCTGCCGATGCAGGCACGAGTACGAGGCGCGACGTGCCGCCGCGCAAAGGAGTGCGATCGCCGACGGGCGAGCGCATTCCAGATCGTCCTCGCGCAGCGCGCCGAGCGGCCAACCTCGGCGCGCGCCGCTCGAGCTCTACCGCGCGCTGCGGCGGGTCAACCCGTCTCCGTACTCTCTTCCTGCTCGAGCTCGACGGGCTCGCGCTCGTCGGCATCGTCGCCGGAGACGCGTCGTCAAGTGCGAGGGGCGCGCGCGCGTCGGTCAACCCGATCGCCGGGACGACCGCAGCCGGGCGACGGCGACGCGGAACGGCTCTCGCGTCCGGAGAGCGACCGCGCCGAGCACGTGATGCTCGTCGACCTCGGGCGGAACGACCTCTCGCGTGTGTCGCGCCGGGCACGGTGCGACGTCGACGCGCTTCCTCGAGGCCGGAGCGCTACTCGCACGTCACGCACCTCGTCTCGGAGGTCGTCGGCGAGCTGCGCGACGGCGTCGACGCCGTTCGACCTGCTGCGCGCGACCTTCCCCGCGGGAACCGTGTCGCGGCGCGCCGAAGGTGCGCGCGATGCAGATCATCTCCGAGCTCGAGGGCTACCGGCGCGGCGCCGTACGCGGGCGCGGTCGGGCTACGCGCTCCCCGACGGCGACGCTCGACACGTGCATCGCGATCCGCACGATCGTCCTCGCACGACGGCGTCGCGCGCCTGCCAGGCCGGCGCGGGAATCGTCGCCGACTCCGACCCAGCGCGCCGAGCACGAGGAGTGCCTGCACAAGCTCGCGGCGCTCGAGGCGGCGATCGACCTCGCGGAGGCCGAGCAGCGATGATGCTCTCGCTGTCGACAACTACGACTCGTTCACGTACAACCTCGCGCACCTGCTTCGAGCGAGCTCGGCGGCGAGGTGATCGGTGCTGCCGCAACGACGCACACGCTGAGCGCGAGCGAGCTCGAGCCGACGCACCTCGTCGTCTCGCCCGGCCCCGGGCCGGCCCGCCGGACGCGGGCGTCGATCGAGCTCGTCGCGCGGCTCGCGCGCGCGCCGACGCTCGGCGTCTGCCTCGGCCACCAGGCGATCGTCGAGGCGTTCGGCGGCGAGATCGGGCTAGCGCCAGCGAGCTCGCTCCACGGCAAGGCGAGCCCCGTCGAGCCACGACGGGCGCGGCCTCTTCGCGCGGCCTGCCGAGCCGGCTTCGACGCCGGGCGCTACCACTCGCTCGCGGCGACGCGCGTGCCGGACGTGCTCGAGGTCGTCGGCGACGCGCGACGACGGCGAGGTGATGGCCGTGCGCCACCGCGAGCTGCCGATCGACGGCGTGCAGTTCCATCCCGAGTCCGTGCTGACGCCGCATGGGCGCGGCTCTGCTGCGGAACTTCCTGAGGCGCGCGTGATCCAGCAGGCTACTCGCGCGGCTGCTCGACGGGCACGACCTCACGCGCGCCGAGGCGCGCGACGTGATGGGCTCGATCATGAGCGGCGAGGCGACGCCGGCGCAGATCGGCGGGCTTCCTCGTCGCGCTGCGCGCGAAGGGCGAGACCGCGGACGAGATCGCCGGCTGCGCCGAGGCGATGCGCGAGCACGTGCTCGCCGGTGCGGCCCAAGCGCGACGACCTCGTCGACACGGCCGGCACGGGCGGCGACGGCGCGCACACGCTCAACATCTCGACCGCGGCGGCGCTCGTCGCGGCCGCCGCGGGAGCCGGCGTCGCGAAGCACGGCAACCGCGCCGTCTCCTCGGCGTCCGGCTCGGCCGACGTGCTCGAGGCGCTCGGCTTCGACGCTCGAGCTCGAGCCGGACGCGGATCGAGCGGTCGATCGACGAGCTCGGCTTCGGCTTCCTGTTCGCGCCCGACGCACCATCCCGGCGATGCAGCCACGCCGCGCCGGTGCGGCGCGAGCTGGCGACGCGCACGGTCTTCAACGTGCTCGGCCCGCTCACGAACCCCGGCCGGCGCGCGCGCCCAGGTCGTCGGCGTCTACTCGGCCGAGCTCGTGCGCACGATCGCCGAGGTGCTCGCGCAGCTCGGCGCGCGGCGCGCGTTCGTCGTCCACGGCGCCGGCGGGATCGACGAGCTTCGCCCGCCGGCCCGAACCTCGTCTGCGAGGTCGTCGACGGCGCGGTCCACGAGCGCGACGATCGACCCTGAGCGACCTCGGGATCGAGCGCTGCGTCGCACCGACGGAGCTGCGCGGCGGCACGCCCGCCGGAGAACGCCGCGCGCGATCCGCGCGCGTCTTCGCCGGGCGAGCACGGCGGCGCGCGCGACGCGATCCTGCTCAACGCGGCGGGCGCGATCGCGGCAGGCGGGCATGCCGAAGACCTCCGCGAAGGGCTCGAGGCTCGCACGCGAGGCCGTCGACTCCGGCGCGGCCGCCGAGCGGCTCGACGCAGCTGGTCGCGTTCTCGCACGGCGAGATGCCGGTCCAGTGAGCGTTCGCCGACGCTCTCGCCGGCCCGGGCCTCGGCGCGATCGCCGAGGTCAAGCGGCGCTCGCCGTCGGCGGGCGACCTGCGCCCCGACGCCGACCCGGCGCGGCTCGCGGCGCAGTTCGCCGGCGCGGGCGCGGCCGCGATCTCGGTGCTCGTCGACGAGCGCTTCGGCGGCACGCTCGACGACCTGCGCGCCGCGCGCGCGGCGACCGACGCGCCGCTGCTCGGCGAAGGGCTTCTTCTCGACCGACGGAACGACCTGCGCGAGCTGCGCGGGACGCAGGCGCCGACGCGGTGCTGCTCATCCTGCGCGACCTCGACGACGCGAGCGACGGCACACCTGCTGGCGTACGCGCGCGAGCTCGGCACTCGACGCGCTCGTCGAGGCGCACGACGCGGACGAGCTCGCAGCGCGCGGTGCAGCTCGGCGCGACCGTGATCGGCGTCAACGCGCGCAACCTCGACGACGTTCGAGATCGACCGCGCGCGCGCAGCTCGAGCTCGTCGCAGCGCGCGCCGCGCGACCGCGCTCGTGATCGCCGAGAGCGCGCGTGCATACTCGCGCGCGCAGGGCGCCGCGGCAGAGCTCGCGCGGCGCCGATGCGATTCTCGTCGGATCCGCGCTCATGCAGGCGCACCGATCCCGCAGGCGAAGCTGCGCGAGCTGCTCTCGCGGCCGCTCGTGAAGGTGTGCGGCCTGACGCGGCAGGAGGACGTCGACGCGGCGGTCGAGGCGGGCGCCGACCTGCTCGGCTTCATCCTCGCCGAGGAGAGCCCGCGGCGCGCCGCGGCGGTGCTGCGACGTGCCCGAGACGACGCTCTCGGTCGCGGTCTTCGTCGGCGAGACGCGACGAGACGGCCGCCGACCTCGATCCAGTTCTACGACCGCGAGAACGGCGCACCGCGGCCGCGAGCGGCGTGCTTCTGCGCGACGGCGAGCGTCGTCGCGCGCGTCGTCGACCTGCCCGTGGCGACGAGCACGACCCGACGCATCTGGAGCGCGCGCGGCGCGACGGCGGGCCGCGTCATGCTCGCCGGCGGGCTCGGGCCCGAGAACGTGCGCGAGCGCGATCGCGCGCCGTCGCGTCCGTGGGCGGTCGACTGCGTCGTCGCTCGACTCGAGACGCGAGCCGGGCATCAAGGATCACGACGCGCGTCCGCGCATACATCGAGGAGGCAGCGCGAAGTGACCGACGAGCTTGTTCGGCGCTTACGGCGGGCGCTACGTCCCGGAGACGCTGATCCCCGCGCTCGACGAGCTCGAGGCGGGCTGGCGCGAGGCGCACGCCGACGACTGCGTTCCGCCGCGGAGCTGCACGAGCTCGGCGCGCACGTACGCCGGCCGCCCGACGCCGCTCACGCTGCGCCGAGCGCTTCGCGCCGGGCAAGCGGCTCTACCTGAAGCGCGAGGACCTCCTCCACACCGGCGCGCACAAGCTGAACAACGCGCTCGGCCAGGCGGTGCTCGCGCGGCGGCTCGGCAAGCAGCGCATCGTCGCCGAGACCGGCGCCGGCCAGCACGGCGTCGCGACGGCCACCGTCTGCGCGCGCTTCGGGCTCGAGTGCGTCGTCTACATGGGCGAGCGAGGACATGCGCCGCCAGCAGCCCGAACGTCGAGCGGATGCGCCTGCTCGGCGCCGAGGTGCGCCCGGTCGAGTTCGGCACGCAGCACGCTGAAGGAGGCGACGAGCGAGGCGATCCGCGACTGGATCACGAACGTCGAGACGACGCACTACCTGATCGGCTCGTGCGTCGGCCCTGCGCCGTATCCCGGAGATCGTGCGCGAGCTGCAGTCGCGTGATCGGCCGCGAGGCGCGCGAGCAGTTCCTCGACGCGCGAGGGCCGGCTGCCCGAGGTCGGTGGTCGCGTGCGTCGGCGGCGGCTCGAACGCGATCGGCATGTTCGCACGGCTTCGTCGACGACGCCGACGTGCGGCTCGTCGGCGTCGAGGCGGCGGGCGCGGCGTCGCCTCGGCACCGGCCGGCCCGGCGTGCTCCACGGCGCGCGCTCGTCGGTGCTCGCCGACGAGGACGGCCAGATCGCCGACGCGCACTCGATCTCGGCCGGGCTCGACTATCCGGGCGTCGGCCCCGAGCACGCGCTGCCTGCGCGACTCCGGCCGCGCCGAGTACGTCGGCGCGACCGACGAGGAGGCGCTCGCCGCGTTCCGCGACCTCGCGCGCACCGAGGGGATCATCCCGGCGCTCGAGCCGGCGCACGCGCTCGCGCGCGCGCGCGAGCTCGACGCGGAGCTGATCCTCGTCTGCCTCAGCGGCCGCGGCGACAAGGACCTGGCCGAGGTGCTCGCAGTGACCTCGACCCGGCCGCCGGCCGCCTCGACGTACGCGTTTCCGGATCGAGCTGCGCGTCGACGAGCCGCTGCGCGAGCCGCGCGACGCGGACATCCACATCCTTGCGCCCGCGTTCCTCGACCCGGCGATCGGCGGCGAGGCCGGGCTTCCTCCGGTCGGCGCGGACGAGCTGCGCGTGATGCTGCGCGACCTTCTGCCCGGCATGCGCGCGCATGGCCTGCTCGCCCGTACGTGATCGAGGACGTCGTCGCGTCGTCGGGGATCCTCGGCGGCGCGACGGTGCACCACTTCGACCCCATGCGCGACGCCGTCGAGGTCGGGTACTGGCTTTTCGTCGTCGACGCGCGCGGGCGCGGCGTCGCGACGCGATCCGTGCACGCGATGGCCGAGCACGCGTTCGCGAACGGCATCTACCGCGTGGAGGCGCACGTCCGGGTCGGCAATGAGCCGTCCGAGCTGAGTGTTCGAACGTGCGGGCTTCGCCCGTGAGGGCGTCAAGCGGCGCTACCTCCGCCGGCAGGACGGCACGCGGCACACGACGCGACGCTGTTCGCGCGGCTCGCGGACGACGCGTGACCGCCGGGACGGGCCTGGCCGGCGCAACCCGGCTGCCGTGGCAGCCGTGTGCGAGCGTTGCGCGCGCTGGGCGTCGATGCGCGTCCCGACGGGGCAGTGGTCACAGCTCGAAAGCCCGGCGCTGCGGCCACCGAGGAGGAACGGCGCCGGCTGCCGTTCTTCTCCGTCACCGGCCCGAGCGGATCCGGCAAGTCGACGCCTCGTCCGCCGACTCTGAGAGAGCGCGAACCTCGACCACGTCGACACGTCCGTCTCGGCTCCCGACGAGACCGCTGCACGCGTGGCGTCCTGGGTGCGGGCGCAGCTGTGAGCCGCGATCCTGTTCGGCCTGTCCGCGACGGGATGCGTAGCCCGCGGTGTCAGACACCGTCACAAAGTGTGCCGCGCGGATTAGCAGGAATTCTGTCGCGCCGCGTGCACGAGACGCCGCGAAGCGTCGATCCCGGCGGCCTCAGGTGTCAGACACCGTCGCGGGACCGTGCGGATCGCTCCCCAGATGAAAAAGGCCCTCCGATCTATCTCGATGTGCGGAAGCGACACGCCGGAACTGGCCGCGGCGGCGGTCGACGGCGGCGCCAACCTGTGTCGAGCTCGGCTTTCCCTTCAGCGATCCCCTCGCAGACTGGACCGGTGATCCGCCGCGCTGGAGAGAAGGCGCTCGCGGCAGGGATGCGGACGAGCGGCATGCCTCGACGTGCTGCACAAGACGCGCGAGCGCCTCGGCCCGACATGCCGCTGATCCCGATGACGTACGCGTCGCTCCTCGAGGCGTACGGCTGGGACCGCTTCGCCGCCGACGCCGCGCGCAGCCGGCGCGACGCAGCTTGATCGTCGCCGACCTGCCCGTCGAGGAGCACCCGGCAGCTGCCGCCGCGTCCAGCTCGTCGCGCCGACCTCGACCGACGACCGGATCGCGCTCGCGGCCGCGCGAGACCGACGGCTGGCTCTACCTCGTCACGCTCACCGGCACGACCGGCGCGCGCGAGGACGTCTCTCCGGCGCTCGCCGGCCTCGTCGAACGCGACGCGCGCCGCTCGCCGAACGTGCCGCTGCTACGCGGGCTTCGGCATCTCGACGCCGGAGCAGGCGCGCGCGCTGCGGCCGACCTCGCGGACGGCGTCGTCGTCGGCTCGCGCGCCGTGCAGGTGGCCGAGGAAGGGCCGGCGGCGCTGCCGCGTACGTGCGCCGAGCTTCGCGCAAGCGCCTCGACCGGTGAGGTTGGTGCAAGACGCGGCGCCCGCCGCGTCTTTCGTGCGTGCGTCGCCGAAAACCGAGGAGTCCGACGTGCAGGTCGATCCGCAAGATCTCGACTTCCTTCCGACTGCGCGTCGGCTGCTGCGTGTCTGGATCGTCGGCAGTGGCGGCTCGTCGCTCGTGGGCTCACGTCTGCGCGCTTCGTCACGGTCGCGCTCTCCATCGCGATCCCGCTCCTGATCCGCCACGCGATCGACCACTCGATCGCGCCCGTGAGCGAGGAGCGGAAGCCCTCTGGCCGTTCATCGTCGCTGATCGTCGTCGCTCGCAGTCGTCGCGCTTCGGGATCGAACTTCACGCGCCGCTACGCGACCGCGCGGGTCGGCATCCGCGTCGAGGCGCGGCATGCGCGAGCTCCTCTACCAGCGCGTACCTGCGCTTCCCCGCGCGTTCTACGACCAGCACGCGACCGGCCAGGTCGTCTCGCGCGCGACGAACGACCTCTACCCCGTCCGCTACTTCATCGGCTGGGGATGGTGCAGGGCGCGCAGTCGTCGATGATGATCGTCGGCGTCGCGGTCGTCCTCATGCTCGTCAACGCGCAGCTCGCGCTGACGCGCGCTCATCGCGATGCCGCTCGTCGGCGTGCTCGACGTGGATCTTCGCGCGCAGGGTGATGCCCGATCTCGCGCCAGGTGCAGCAGCTGAAGGCGGACGTCACCGAGGCCGTCGGACGAGGCCGTCGTCGGCATCGAGATGGTGCAGGCGTTCGGCCGCGAGGACGACGTGCGCGCGCGGTTTCGGCGTGAAGGCGCGAGCCGTGCGCGACGGCGTCATGCGCCAGGCGCGCGTCGAGGCGACGCTACCTGCCCGGGCTGCTCTTCCTGCCGACGCGTCGTCGATCGCGCGTCGTGCTCTGGCTCGGCGGCCGCAACGTGATCGCACGGCACGCTGACGCTCGGCGAGTTCTTCCTCTTCTATCGCGCTGCTCCTGCAGCTCGTCTGGCCGCTCGAGGCGCTCGGCTGGATCATCAACCTCGGCCAGCGGGCGACTCGCGTCGGCGTCGCGCAGCTTCGCCTGGCTCGAGCGGATCGACGACGATCCCGGAGCCGACCGACCCGCCGCGCACCTGCCCGGAAGGCGCGGCTCGACGGTCCGCTTCGAGGACGTCCACTTCTCGTACGGGACCGGCTCGGAGGTGCTGCGCGGCGTCGACGCTCGCGTCGAGGCCCGGCGAGATCGTCGCGGTCTGCGGGCCGACCGGCGTCCGGCAAGACGACGCCTGCTCAACCTGCTGCCGCGCTTCTACGACCCGACCGAGCGGGCGCGTGCTCGTCGGCGGCGTCGACGCGCGCGACGTGCCGATCGCGGCGCTGCGTCACGCGGTCGCGATCGTCACGCAGCGTCCGATCCTCTTCTCGATCCCGCTGCGCGACAACCTCACCGCGGCGCGGCCGGACGTCGCGTGGGACGACGTCGCTCGCCGCGTGCGAGGCGGCCGGCGTCGACCGAGTTCGCGCGACGAGCTGCCGGACGGCTACGACACGCTGATCGGCGAGCGCGGCGTCAACCTCTCCGGCGGCCAGCGCCAGCGCGTCGCGCTCGCGCGCGCGCTCGATCGCGGGCGCGCGCGTCGCTCGTGCTCGACGACCCGCTGTCGGCGGTCGACACGCGAGACCGAGCGCATGCTCGTCGAGAACCTGCGCCCCGCGCGTCGCCGGCACGGACCGGTCCTCGATCGCGACGCAGCGGCTCTCGACCGTGCAGGTCGCCGACCGGGCGATCGTGCTCGACGGACGGCCGCGATCGTCGAGGACGGCACGCCGGCCGAGCTGCTCGCGCCGCGAGGCCTACTTCGCACGCACTGTTCGGAGACGAGCTCGTTGCCGCAGCGTAAGCGACAGGCCTGACGCCGGCTCGGCCAGCTACCTCCGCGGGCCAGTGCCGGCGCGTCGCGCTGCTCGCCGTGATCGCCGCTGCTCGGCGCGGCCGGCGCCGGTGATCGGCCTGCCTGCTCGTGCAGGACGCGATCGACAACGGGATGAAGCGCGAACGACACGGACGCCGTCTGGCGATCGACGTGGTCATCTACCTGAGCGTGAACGCGGTCGCGTGGGTGCTGCACGACGGCGATCGATCCGCGGCCTCGCGCGGCGTCGGCCAGGAACGTCGTGCTCGGCGCTGCGCGAGCATCTCTTCGAGCCACCTGACCGCGCTGTCGCTCCGCTACTTCTCCGAGCAGCGCGCCGGCTGGATCATCGCGCGGCTGACGTCCGACGTCGACGCGGTCTCGGACGTGCTCTCGCAGGGACTGACGACGCTCGTCGTCGAACATCGCTGACGCTCGTCTGCGCCGTGATCGGGCTCTTCATCCTCGACTGGCGGCTCGGGCTCGTCGCGCTCGTCATCCTGCCGCCGACGCTCGTCCTCACGCGCTGGTTCCAGGTGCGCTCGCATGCGGCGTTCCTCGAGGTGCGCAACACGATCTCGGCGATGACGGCGCAGATCGCGGAGTCGGTCGCAGGCATGGCGGTCATGCAGGCGTTCAACCGCGAGCGCGCGTTCCTCGCCGAGTTCGACGAGGCGAACGACGGCCAACCGTGCGGACGAACACGTGCGCGCAGTTCCTCAACTCGCTCTTCTTCCCGGCGATCGAGTTCTTCGGGATCGTCGCGATCGCGTCGGTGCTGCTCGTCGGCGCGCACGCTGCACGACCAGGGCACGCTGACGCGTCGGGACGCTGATCTCCGCCGTCTTCCTGCTCAACCTCGTCTTCCAGCCGCTGCAGGAGCTCTCCGACCTCTACGGCCAGGTGCAGTCGGCCGGCGCGGCGATGGAGAAGATCACGACCGTCCTCGACACCGAGCGCCGAGATCCAGCGACAAGCCGACGCGCCGGAGCTCGAGCCGCGATCGACGGCGACGCTCGACCTCGACCGCGATCTGGTTCGCGTACGGCAAGCCGAGCCCGTGATCCGCGGCATCGACCTCCACATCCCGGCGGGCGCGTGCATCGCGCTCGTCGGCGACACCGGTCACGGCAAGTCGACGCTCGCGAAGCTGATCGGCCGCTTCTACGACCCCGACAGCGGCGCGATCCGCGTCGACGGCGTCGACCTGCGCGACGTCGAGCTCCGCTCGTACCGGCGCCAGCTCGGCGTCGTGCTCCAGGATCCGTTCCTCTTCGCGGGCACGATCGCCGACAACATCCGCTTCGCGCGACCCGACGCGACCGACGAGCGACGTGCGCGAGACCGCCGCGCCCGATCGGCATCGACACGCGTCGCGCGCGCGCTTCGACGACGGGCCTCGATCACGTCGTCCGCGAAGGCGGCGCGGGCCTCTCCGCCGGCGAGCGGCAGCTGATCTCGATCGGACGCGCCCTCCTCGCCGACCCGCGCATCCTCATCCTCGACGAGGCGACCTCGAACATCGACCGGCCGACGGAGATCCTGATCGAGCAGGCGCTCGACCGGCTCGCTGCACGGCCGGACGTCGATCATCATCGCGCACCGCCTCGCGACCGTCCGGCGCGCCGGACGAGATCCTCGTCATCGAGCACGGCCAGGATCGTGCAGCGCGGCACCGGAGCGCGAGCTGCTCGCCGAGGACGGGCCGTTCCGCCCGCGTCGAGCTGAAGCAGGCGTCGAGCTTCGGCGCTGGCGCCGTCGACGGCCCGATAGCGTCCCGACTAGCCTCGATCAAGCTGCGAGCGCCGCAGCGCGGTACAACCGCCGTCGGAGCATCTCACGACCGAAGGGGGTACGAGATGGCGACGTTGTCCCGCGCGCCGAGCGGTCGAGGAGCTGACAGGCTGCAGTTGCGACGGCGACGTCATCGACACCCGACGACGCGCGCGTACGACGAGCCGCGCGCAAGGTCTACAACGCGATGATCGACAAGCGCCCGGCGCTGGTCGTCACGCTGCCGTCGACGTGGCCGACGTGCAGGCACGCGCTCGCGTTCGGCCGCGCGAACGGGCTCGACATCGCCGTCCGCGGCGCGGGGCACAGCGGCGCGGGGTTCGGCACGGTCGACGGCGGCCTCGTGATCGACCTGTCTCCACATGCGCTGGGCGCAGCGTCGATCCGCGACGCGCGCACCGCGCAGGTCGGCGGCGGCGCGCACGCTCGGCGACGTCGACCACGCGACGCATCGCGTTCGGTCTCGCAACGCCGGTCGGGGTCATCTCCACGACCGGCGTCGGCGGCTCATGCTCGGGCGGCGGCGTCGGCCACCTCGTCGCGGAAGCACGGCCTCTCGATCGACAACATCGCTTCAGCGTCGACGTCGTCCTCGCCGACGGCAGCTTCGTGCGCGCGAGCGAGGACGAGAACGCGGATCTCTTCTGGGCGATCCGCGGCGGCGGCGGCAACTTCGGCGTCGTCACCGCGTTCACCGTTCGAGGCTGCATCCGGTTGTCGACGGTCATCGCCGGACCGATGCTCTGGCCGCTCGACCAGGCGGCCGAGGTGCTCGCGCTGCGTACCGCGAGTTCCTGCTCGGCACAGCGCCTGACGAGCTGAGCGGCTTCTTCGCGTTCCTGACCGTCCCGCCTGGCCCGCCGTTCCCGGAGGAGCTGCACCTGCAGAAGGTGTGCGCCGTCATCTGGTGCTCGACGGCGACGACCGCGGAGCGGCCGACGCGGCTCTCGCAGCCGGCGCGCAAGCTGCGGCGCCGGCGCTCGACGGCGTGCATGGCGATGCCGCTGCCGGCGCTGGAACAGCGCCTTCGACGGCCTCTGTTCCGCCGGGCGACGCAGTGGTACTGGCGCGGCGACTACGTCGACGGAGATCCCCGACGACGGCGATCGAGACGCACGTCGAGTTCGCGCAAGACGCTGCCGACGTGGAAGTCGACGATGCACACTCTACCCGATCCGACGGGCGCGGCAGCGCGGGTCGCTGCCGACGCGACGCGCGTGGGCCTACCGCGACGCCAAGTGGACGGCCGTGATCGCAGGCGTCGATCCCGATCCGGCGAACGCCGACGCCGTCCGCTCGTGGACGATCGACTACTTCGACGCGCTCGCATCCGTACTCGATGGGCGGCTCGTACGTGAACTTCATGATGGACGGAGGGTCAGGAGCGCGTGCAGGCGACGCTACGGCTCGAACTACGCGCGGCTCGCCGTCGATCAAGGCGAAGTACGACCCGGACAACGTCTTCCACGTGAACCAGAACATCAAGCCGGCGTAGCGACTGTGCAGCGGCGGGGCTGCGCGCGAGCGCCCCGCCGCTCAGCGCAGCTCGAGCCAGGTCATGCCCCTGCGCGCTCGAGCCAGTAGCGGTCGTTGCCGCGCACGAGCACGAGCAACGACGTTCTCGCACGATCCGGCAGCGGACGACGAGACCCGGCGCATCCACGAACGACCCGCGCCTCGCCCGAGCGCGCCGACGTTGCCGCAGTGAGCGCACTGCACCGCGCGCGGTCGTCAGCTCGAGCGCGAAGACCTCGCGCAACCTGCCTGCGGCGCCGTTTCCGTCCAGTTCCTCCACGTTCACCTCCCCGTTGGCCCGAAACGCTCCGTCTTGACGCGCTCCGGTGGATGGCCGAGCTCGCACGAGCTCCGGACGCGACCGCCTCGACGAACGGTCGTCGGGCCGCACACGAAGATCGCGCGGCTCCTGCTCGGGTGCGAAGCCCGCCTCCCAGGAGCAGCCCTGTCGACGCGACCCGCGCGCACGCCGTCCCGCTGCTCGCGCGGTCAGCGTGAGCACGACGGTCGTCGCCGAGCGCCTCCAGCTCGCCGCGGTAGATCACGTCGTCGAGCGTCCTCGCGGAGTAGATGAGACGCGCCGCGACGTCGGCGGGCCGCGACGCGCGGAGCATCGACCGTCAGCGGCACGACGCCCGAGCCGCCGCCGACGAGGAGCAAGCGGCCCGCCGTCCGCCGGCTCCCAGACGAAGTAGCCGCCGATCGGCCCGCGCATCTCGAACGCGTCGCCGTGACCGCAGCTCGTCGACGAGGTACGGCGACACCTCTCCGTCGTCGATCCGCTCCACGGTGAGCTCGAGCTGCCGTCGTCGCGGCGCCGAGCGCGATCGAGTACGAACGCTCCGCCTGGTAGCCGTCCTCGGCGGTCAGGCGGACGTCGACGTGCTGTGCCGGCGCGATGCGCCTGCCCAGCCGTCGACGTCGAGCACGAGCGTCGCGCGTCGCGGCGTCTCGTCGACGAACTCGGCGACCGAGGCGACGCGCCACGTCAGCGGCTTCAGTCGCCCCAGTACCGCTGCTCCCGCCACGGGTCGCCGTAGTTGTGGTAGCCGTAGCTCTCCCAGAAGCCCGGGCTCGTCCTCGGCGCGCAGCGTCAGGCCGCGCACCCACTTCGCGCTCTTCCAGAAGTAGAGGTGCGGCACGAGCAGCCGCGCAGGCCCGCCGTGCTCGGGTCGAGCGGCTCGCCGCCGTAGCGCGAAGGCGACCCACGCCTTGCCGCCGGTCACGTCCTCGAGCGGCAGGTTCGTCGTGTAGCCGCCGTCGCAGAACGCGAGCGACGTACTCGGCCGTCGTCTCGACGCCGTCGAGCAGCGTGTCGACCGAGACGCCCTCCCAGGCCGTGTCGAGCTTCGACCACTTCGTGACGCAGTGGATGTCCACCGTGACCTGTCTCGCTCGGCAGCGCGCGGAACTCGTCCCAGCGTCCAGCGGCGCGGCTCGTCGACCTCGCCGGTCGATCGAGAACGTCCACTCGTCGAGCGGCGTGTGCGGCGTCGGCCCGGCGGAGAGCACCGGGAAGTCGTCGGTGACGTACTGGCCGGGCGGGACGCGGTCGGACGGCACCGTCGTCGCGACGCGCGACGACCACGGAAGCCGCGTGAGATCGGCATGACGTCGAACGTTACAAAGTACGGGCATGGGGCGGAAGAGCGAGCGTGCTCTGTCGCACCTCGACCTGGCGTCGAGGACGAGGTGCGCGGCCTCCGGCCGCCGCGCCCGCGCCAGGCGGAGTCGTTGATCTCCGAGGAGGAGTTTGCGCGCTGACGAGTTCCTCCCGTACTGGGCGGGAGCTTCCGGGCCGAGCGCGCGCCTGCACTCGCAGACGTCGTCGCGTCCGCGCGACGTCCGCGGACCTCGACGTGCTCGAGCTCGGCTGCGGTCTCGGCGTGCCGAGCCCGTCGCGGCGCGTGGCGGCGCGCGCGTGCTCGCGACGGACTGGGCCGTAGACGCTCTCGCGTCTTTTGCGCGCGAACGCCGCGCGCAACGGCGTCAGCGCTTCCGAGATGCGCCGGCTCGACTGGCGAGAGCCCGGAGAGCTCGGGACGTTCGACCTCGCGCTCGCGGCGGACGTCCTCTACGAACGGCGCTACGTCGACGTGCTCGCCGACCTGCTGTCGCGGCTCGGCGGCGAGGTGCTTGCTCGCGGATCCTGACGTCCCTTCCTGCGTCCGTTCCTCGAAAGCGTCGGCCCGGCGTGTGGAGATCGGCGCCCCGCGTGTACGCGCCGCTCACGCCGCCGCTGATGAGACACGCGCGCCACGCCGTTAGCCTCTCTAGCCGCAGGAGCGCTCGATACGTATCGAGCCCCGGGGTGAGGGGGACCTTCCGCTGCTCGAAGCGGCTGCTGGGCGATCCGGCGATGACCGAGCATCTCGGCGGGCCGGAAAGCCACGAACAGCTTTGTCGAGCGCCAGGCCCGGTAACGAGCGCCTGGCCGACTCGGGGAACGGACGTGCATGTGTTCAAGATCGTGGACGCAGCGACGGAGAGCCCGTCGTGCACGGTCGGCTACTGGGAGAAGAGCCGGCGTGACCGAACGGTGCACGAGGATCGGGTGGTCCGTGCCGCCCGAGCACCGCGGGACGCGGCATCGCGAGCATCGGCACCTCACAGGCGCTCGACGCAGCTGGGTCGGAACGGAGCCACCGCTACGTGCACGCGTTTCCGAAGCGTCGACAACCACCCGCCGAATGCCATCTGCCGCCGGAAGCTCGGCTTCACGCTGCTCGAGGAGTGCGACTTCGAGTACCCTGAAGGGCAACCCGATCCGCCGCACCACTGGCGTTTCGACCTCGGAGCGCTAAGCGCTCAGGGCGAAGCGCGTCAGCTTCCGGCTCGCGCTCGCCGCGGAGGACGGCGAGCGTGCCGACTCTCCACGCACGAGGCCGACAGCGCGGCGGCGAGCGTCGCGGCCTGCGGCTTGACCGCCATGCCGCGAGGGATCCCGCGCGGCAGGCTGCGCGAGCACGGTGGTCGCTGCGAATGAAGCCGAGATAGCGCGTGAGCCAGGCTCGACCGCCTCGATCGTCGCCGACGCGCTTGATCTCGACCGCGACCCAGCCGTCGTCCTCGTCGCGGCACATCAGGTCGACGGGGCCGATGTCGGTCGGCCACTCGCGCCGGACGAGCCGGAGCCCGTCGCCGAGCGCGTCCGGGCTGCGTCGGCGAGCAGCTCCTGCAGGTCGCGCTCGACGCCGTCCTTCTCGAGCGCCGCCGCCTCGCCCATCTCGTGCGCGACGTCGCTCAGCACCTCGAGCGAGCCGGATCTCGAGCCGGTCCTCGGTCTTGCCGGCGCGCTTGCGGACGACGAGCACGCTCGTCCGCCGTCCTCGACCACCGTCGGCGGCGTCATCCAGTTCAGCGGCTTGTACCCGCCGGCGTCCGCGTGGACGAGCACCGGAGCCGTCCGTCCTTGAGCATCAGCAGCCGCGTCGACTCCGGCAGCGACGGCGTTCAGGCGGCCGGTGTAGCGGACCTCGCAGCGGGCGACGACCAGGCGCATCCGTTGGACCGTACTGTCTGAGTTCGGACACCAGGCGTCCGCTCCAGCAACGCGGAGGCGACGAGCCCGATCTCCGCTCGCGGGCAAATGGTGAGGCCGCGCTCGGGCTGCTGCTCGACGACGACCCCGCTGAGACCGGGTTTGCGCCTTTCCGCACGAGACGGTGACCCAGAAGCCGGCGTCGCGCAAGCGCCTAACCGCAGCCTGCCTATGTTGCCCGACCACCCCCTCGGCGGCGTCAGCAGCTGGGTCGGAGCGCAGGTGACCAGTCCGCCAGATTCGTCCGCATTGGACGACGCTAGCGAAGTCGCGCTGACGATCTGGGACGGCAAGAGGAAGGTCGTCAAAAGCGCCTCGTGACGCAGCAGGCGGCGTCGTACCGGCTCCACGCCGCGCGCGACTCGAGGAGATCGCCCGCTGATCCGCGACCGGCTCGGCTGATCAGGTGAGGACGAACGACGCGTCGTGCGATGACCGCGCGATTGCCCCGATGGACGAGATGCGCACCGCGGTCGTTCAGCACGCACACCGTGCTCTGCTCGAAGCGACGGCGTCAGCACCCGTCCCCACGCTCCTGATGCTGACGTTGTACGAGCCGACCGGCACTCGCGAGCCGGTGGGCGCAGGCGGCCGTCGAGCGCGTGCACACGAAGCGTTCCGTCGTCGCCGCTGGTTACGGAGGCCGCGCCGCGCGCTGGGCGTCGCGTGCTGCGGCGGCGCGTCCGCGGGGAACGACGCAAAGCCAGCGATCGGCGCGTGCGCATGGATCGCTGATCGCCGTGCTGCGCGCCGGACGTCACCTGTGACCGTGGCGTCCGTCGGGCGCGAAGCCGGCGTCGTGCGCGAGGAACGGCGGAGCCAGCACGCCGCGGACTCACGAGCCGCGAGCCGGCGACGACGATGTCCGCGACGGCTACGCGCTCCCGCCTTCCAGACCCAGCGAGACCCAGAGGATCTGCGCGTCGCGCGAGATCGAGACATGACGTGCACAGGGACCAAAGCCGAGCCCGGCCCGGCCGAGGACGCGATCCGCGATGAACGTCGACGACCGCGACCTCACCGGAGGCTTTGAGTCCGTCACGTACGCGAGGCGTCCGTTCGGATGCGCGGCCGTGTGGCGCGGCTCGCGGAACGCCTCTGCGCGCGTGCGCACGCGGCGGCGTGCGTCGACGATGCTCGCGGCCGCCGCGGTCGTGTGCGCGACGACGCCGAGCCGACCCGCCCACCGATCTCGACGCTGCAGATGGAGCCGGCGCCGGTCGCGATGTGGCGCACGACGCGTCCGCTCACCGGGTCGACGACGACGATCCGCGCCTCGAGATCGGCTGCGTGACGAGGGCCGGCGGCGTCTCCCCGGCCCCAGGCATGCCCCGCCCGCAGCGCGAACGGGACGGCGACGGCCGGTGGCCAGGAACTCGCGCCGGTTCACGCCCTGGGTACGGCCGCGGCCAGCGTTCCAGGTCCCGCACCCCGGCGTCCGCGCGCAAGCCGCTGCGGGCGCGACCGCTCGGCCCCGCCCGCCCGCCGTCTCGCCAGGAACGTCGGCTTGTCGGGCGTCCGTCGAGCCAGACGCAGTCGAAGAAGTGGTCGAGATCCATGCCGCTCATCCTGCTCGGCGAGCGCGATGAACTGCGCCGTCGTCACGTTGCCGTAGCGGTTCTGTCGTCGCCCAGTCCTGCAGCAGCCGGAAGAACGTCGAGGTCGCCGATCTTCTCGCGCAGCGCCTCGCAGCGTCATCGCGCCGCGGTCGTAGACGGTGCCGTTGAACGAGCAGCGCCGGGTCCGAGGAAGTTGGCGACCGGCGGCGCTCCCAGAACGTGGTCGTGCTGCGCCGGCGTGTTGTAGAGCTGGTTGAAGTACTGCGCGGCGCGACTTGTTGCCCTGCCGCTCGCTCCAGATCCACTCCGACCAGGTCGCGAAGCCCTCGTGCGAGCCAGATGTCGGGCCACGTCGTCGAGCGTCACCGAGTCGCCGAACCACATGTGCGACAAGCTCGTGGACGAGCGTCGCCTCGTCGGGCACGCGGTCGAAGTTCGGCTTCGTCTGCGTCTCGAGCGAGTAGCCGACGACCTTCGCGCGTCGTCGACGATCGCGCCCGACCGCGTTGAACGGGTACGGGCCGTAGATCGACGCTGTAGAAGCTCGACCGACCTCCGGCAGCTTCGAGAGCACCTGGCCCTTCGAGAGCTGCGGGTCGACCGCGACGTACGACGGGATGCCCCGACGCGTCGAGATCGTCAGGTCGAAGCTGCCCGAGCGTCGCGGTCGCGAGGTACGGCGCCATCGGATCCGTCTCGCGCCAGACCCAGGTCGTCTTGCCGCCGGCGGTCGTCGCGTTGGAGACGAGGCACGCCGTTCGCCATGCACCGTCAGCCCCGTGCGGGACGGTGACGCGGAAGTCGAAGGTCGCCTTGTCGCGCGGGTTGTCGTTGCACGGGTACCAGGCCGGGCGAGCCCTGCGGCTCGTTGACGACGAACGCGCCGTCGTCGGTCGGCACCCAGCCCTTCGATCGAGCTGTCGGGATCGGTGACGACGGCCGGCGTGCCCGCGTAGTCGATCGTGACCGTGAACGTCGATCCCGACGCAGAGCCCGGTCCTCGGCGTGATCGCGCAGCTCCTGCTCGTCGCGCGGTGCAGGACGCCGCCGCGCCGTTCACGAGCAGCGCGCGGATCGAGAAGCCGCGCGAGAGTCGAGGTCGAAGCTGCGACAGGTTCTGCGTCGGTCGCCCTGATCACCGCCGTGCCGCCGAGCGTGTTGGACGCGGCAGCTCGTAGCTCAGCGCAACGGCCAGTAGTTCGAGACGTCGATACCCCAGCGTTTCCCCGCGTTCGGAAGAAGGGATCGCCGGCGCCCGGCGATCCGGCGCGGTCGGCCGGCCGCGGACGCCAGCGGCACGCGACTCCCAACAGCCCAGACAACGGACGGCAGCGCCGCCCACGCGAACCGTTTCGACATCAGAGCTCTCTACATCGCGTCGTGTCGCCAGACGCCGCGCGGACGGTATCGCGTGAGAGGATCGTCGATCAGCCGCGCCCGCGCGCGCCCGGTTCGCAAACGCGCTGTCGAGCGCCGCGCGCCTGCTGATCGCGAGCGCGCCGGTGAGCACCGGCTGCCTCCCCGAGCGCGGAGACCTCGGCGCGAGTCACGCGGCAACCACTCGGCCGAGGTGGCCGCGGACTCGCGCTCGGGGATGAGGTCGCCGTTCGCGCCGATCCGCCGCCGAGCACCACGAGGTCCATGTCGGCGGCGACCGCGAACGGCACGGCGTGGAGCGCGATCCGGCGGGCCACCTCGGCGACGACGGAAGCGGCGCATCATCACCCGCGCGCGCCGCCGCGGGACCGTCGCGGGCCTCGTACGGAGGGACGGCAACGTGGTGTTGTCTCGGCGGCGACCTCGCGCGAGCTCGGCGACGGCGCCGCCGCGCACGGGTCGACGTCCTCGCCGAAGCCGCCGCAGGCGTAGTCGACCTCGCCCGCCGCGCCGTTGCCGGCCGCGGTGGAGCTCGCCGTCGACGACGAGACCGGCGCCGAGCCCGGTGCCGACCGAGAGGAAGGCGAAGTCGTCGACACCGCGCGCGACTCCCTGCCAGCTGCTCGCCGACGGCCGCGAGGTTGATGTCGTTCTCGAGCGTCACCGGCAGCTCCGAGCCGCTCGCGAGCTTCGTCGCCGCAGAGCCGCGTCCCTCGAGGTCTCGCGAACGTTCGTCGCGAGCGCGGATCGTCCCGGTCGCTCGCGTCGACCGACGCCGGGCACGCCGACGACCGACGCCGTCGACGAGCTCCGCTGGCGAGGCCGGCCGCCGTCGATCAGCGCGCGGACGCGAGCGCCGACGATCGCGCTCGAGCGCCGCCTCGCGCGTCAGCGCTCGGAGGCTCGACGTCCTGGCGCGCACGCACGTCGCCCGCGCAAGGTCGCAGATCGCGCCGCGCACGAAGCGCGCGCCGAGGTCGAGGCCGAGCACGAGCGCCGCCTCCGGGACGAGCTCGAAGAAGACGGCGCCGTAGCTCGGCCGCGTCGCGATCGGGCTGCGGCCTCGCGGACGAGGCCGGCGTCGAGCAGCGACTGCAGCGCGAGCGAGACGGTCGGCTTCCGAGATGCCCGGCGCGGCGCGAGATCTCGGCGCGCGAGATCGGCGCCCGCGGAGCGGATCGTCTCGAGCACCGTGCGCTCGTTCATGATCCTTGAGGAGCGGCGGCACTGCGACGGCCATCGGTCAAGCAACCTTAACCAGCAAACGGCGCCAGAGCTGGGAACATCGGGCTTGACCTTGCCGCAGTCCGGCGAGATCGCCCGTTCTGTTCGAACAGAGTTCTGACCTGGTGACGTGACTGGACGATGCGCCACGCGGGCTGCAGGTTCGGCACGTCCACCCGAGGAGGTGCAAGATGAGACGCCTGGCAGCGGCCGCCGGCCTGACTGCGGCGCTGGCGCTCGTGCTGCTCGCGTGCGTCGGCTGGAGCCGGCGGCGCAAGGCCTGCGACTCGGTCGCACGCGAAGGCGACGACAGCTGACCGTCTGGGTCGGCTGGAGCGCAGCGCGAGCTGCGAGAGTTCAAGAAGGTCGTGGCCGAGTACGACGCGAAGCACGCCGAGCGTCGACGATCAAGGTCGTCGGCGGGATCAACGACGACAAGATCATCGCCGCGATCCGCGTCGGGCAACGCGCCCGACGTCGTCAGCTCGTTCACGTCGCACGAACGTCGGCATCTACTGCTCGTCGGGCGGCGTGGATCGACCTGGCGCCGTTCATGAAGAAGGACAGGATCTCGAGCGACAGCATCTTCCCGGCGGCGACGCTGTACTACACGCAGTACAAGGGCAAGCGATGCGCGCTGCCGCTGCTCGCGGACGCCTACGGCTTCTACTACAACAAGACGCTGTTCAAGGCGGCCGGGCATCACGCGGCCGCCGAAGACGATCTCGCGAGCTGACGGCGCGACGCGAAGAAGCTGACGACAGACGAAGGCCGACGGCTCGCTCAAGGTCGTCGGCTTCGACCCCGTGCTTCGGCTTCTACCAGAACACGGCCGAGCGCGCTATCGAGCCGCTGTTCGGCGGCGAAGTACCGTCGATCGCGACGGGCAAGTCGAGCTCTCGGCGCGACCCGGCGTGGGCGAAGCTGCTGCAGCTGGCAGAAGAGCGCTCGTCGACTGGTACGGCTACGACAAGCTCGTCAAGTGGCAGGCCGGAGCCGGCGACGAGTTCTCCGCGTCGCACGCGTTCGAGACCGGGAAGCTCGCGATGATGATCGACGGCGAGTGGCGCGTCGCGTTCATCAAGGCCGAGCATCCCGAGCCTGCAGTACGGCACGGCCCCGATGCCGGTCGACGACGCCCATCCGAGCCTCTACGGCGCCGGGCTACATCAACGGGACGATCATCGGCATCCCGAAGGGCGGGAAGCACCGGACGAGGCGTGGGCGCTCGTCAAGTACCTGACGACGAACGACCACGCGCTGGCGGCGTTCTCGAACGGGATCCGCGCAACGTGCCGTCGACGATCAGCTCGGCTGAAGTCGCAGGAGCTCGAAGCCCGACGCGAACTTCGCGACGTTCCTGAAGATCTTCGCGAACCCGAACTCGACGACGACGCCGATCACGCGGCAGATCGGCGCGAATCACGTCGCACGTTCACGAACTTCGTCGGCGAAGTGGCAGGCCGGCAACGTGCAGGACCTGCACGAGCGGGCTCGAAGAGCGTCGACAAGCAGATCGACGCGCAGCTCGCAGCAGGCCAGGCGGCGGCGGCGGCGTGCCGTGAGCCGTCGCGCCGGTCGTCAGGGCGGCACCGCGCCCCGGCCGTGCCGGCGATCGGACCGCCGGCGAGCCAGCGGCGCGAAGGCGGCATGGCGCCGCCGCGGCTCGTCCTCGCTCTTCATGAGCCCGTGGATCGTCGGGCTTCTCGATCTTCTTCGGCTATCCGCTCGCTGATGAGCGCGCTACCTCTCGTTCAACGCACTACGACCTGCTCAACGCCGCCGCGCTGGGTCGGGCTCGGCGAACTACCAGCTACCTGTTCGACGACGACCCGCAGATCTGGCCGGCGGTGCAAGAACACGCTCTGGCTCGATCGTCGTCGCGCGTGCCGCTGCAGGTGCTGTTCGCGTTCGGCGATCGCGGTCGATGCTGACCCGCGCGCGCGGCCGGCGCCGGCTTCTTCCGCACGGTCTTCTACCTGCCCGCGCTCGCGCCGCCGGTCGCGCGCGACGCTCGGGCTTCGTCTACATCCTCAACCCGGCCACCGGCCCGGTCAACACGATCCTCGCGCAGCTCGGGATCGAGGGCCCGCTCTGGTTCAACGACGCCGGACTGGTCGAAGCCGTCGCTCGTCGCTGCTCGGGCTCTGGGGGCATCGGCAACATCGATGATCATCTTCCTCGCGGCGGTCCTCGACGTGCCGCAGCACCTCTACGAGTCGGCGGAGCTCGACGGCGCCGGGCGCGTTCCAGCGGCTGCGCTGGGTGACGCTGCCGACGATCAGCCCGGTGATCCTGTTCGCGGTCGTGCTCGGCGTGATCCAGGCGCTGCAGTACTTCACGCAGGCGTACGTCGCGCGCGAGCGTCGCGGCGGGCCAGGCCTCGCAGGCCGGTGACACGTCAGCACGCTCGAGCTCGGCTATCCCGAGGGCTCGACGCTCTTCTATCCCGATGCTCCTCTACTAGCACGGGCTTCCGCTTCTTCAACATGGGCTACGCGTCGGCGATGGCGATGCTGCTGCTCGTCGTCGCGTTCGCGGTGACGCTGCGTGATCATCCGCGCAACTCGCGCGCGCTGGGTGCACTACGCGGAGCGACCGCGATGAGCGGCGCGACCGTCGAGCTCCGCCGCCGCTCGTCCGCCGCGAGCCGCCGCGCGCGGTCGCGCCGGCAAGCGCTTCCTGATCTCGGTCGCCGACCACAGCCTCCTGATCGCGCGCCGCGATCGCGTTCCTCGCGCCGGTCGTCTTCATCGTCGCTGACCGTCGCTGATGACGACGGACCAGGCGCTCTCGCCGGAGCTCTGGCCGCAGCCCGTTCCACTGGAGCAACTTCGTCGACGTCTTCCACGAGCGCGCCGCTCTGGCGCTGGACGCTGAACACGATGCATCTACTCGGGCCTCGCGACGCTCGGCGTGCTCGTCTCGAGCATCCCGGTCGCGTACGCGCTCGCCGGCCTGCGCTGGCGCGGCCGCGACGCGGTCTTCATGGTCGTGCTCGTCGCGCTGATGCTGCCGCCGCAGGTGACGGTCGTGCCGCTGTACGTGATGTGGGCGAAGCTCGCACCTCGTCGGCACGCTCTGGCCGCTGATCATCCCGAACTGGTTCGGCGACGCGTTCGCGATCTTCCTCCTGCGCCAGTTCTTCCTCACGATCCCGGAGGAGTACCTCGACGCCGCGCGCGTCGACGGCTGCGGCGAGTTCCGCATCCTCATCACCGTCGTCGCTCCGGCTCGCGAAGCCGGCGATCGCGGCCGTGGCGCTCTTCTCGTTCCTCTACACGTTCAACGACTTCTTCCTGCCGCTCCTGTACGTCGGCGAGAACCCGGACCACTGGGTCGCTCTCGATCGGGCTGTCGCAGTTCCGCAACGCTGCACCAGGTGCAGTGGAACCTGACGATGGCGGCGACGCTGCTCGTGATGGCTGCCGGTCGATCATCGCTCTTCTTCCTCGCGCAGAGGGCGTTCGTCGAGGGCGTCACGCTGACGGGGGTGAAGGGATGAAGGTCGCAGTCATCGGCGGCGGCTCGACCTACACGCCCGAGCTCGTGTCCGGGCCTCGGCCGAGCGCGCGGATCGACGTCGACGAGCTCGTGCTGCACGACGTCGACGCCGGAGCGGCGCGAGGTCGTCGGCGGGCTGGCGCGGCGGATGCTCGACGCGGCAGGCCTTCGCCGGCGAGCTCGACGTCGACCGGACGACCTCGACCGCGCCGTCGACGGCGCCGACTTCGTCCTGCTCCAGATCCGCGTCGGCGGCCAGGCGGCGCGGCTGTCGGACGAGACCGTCGCCGCTCGCCGTGCGGCTGCATCGGGCAGGGAGACGACCGGCGCCGGCGGGTTCGCCAAGGCGCTGCGGACGGTGCCGGTCGTGCTCGACGATCGCCGACGCGCGTCCGCGAGCTGCGCCGCACCGGACGCGTGGATCGTCGACTTCACGAACCCGGTCGGGATCGTCACGCGCGCGCTGCTCGACGCACGGCCACCGCGCGGTCGGCCTCTGCAACGTCGCGATCGGGCTCCAGCGCTGCGCTGCGCGCGCTGCTCGACGTCGAGCCGGCGCGCGTGCGTCGTCGACCAGGTCGGCCTCAACCACCTGACGTGGGTGCGCGCGGCTGCTGCTCGACGGCGAGGACGTGCTGCCGCGGCTGCTGGCCGAGCACGGCGACGAGCTCGCCGCCGACGTCGAGCCTGCGCGCGGCTGCTCGCTCGAGCTCGGCGTCGTCCCGTCCTACTACCTCCGCTACTTCTACGCGCCACGACGCGGTGCTCGCGCGAGCAGCTCGACGGCGTGCCGCGCGCGGCGGTCGTCGGCGGAGATCGAGCGCGAGCTGCTCGAGCATGTACGCGCGACCCCGCCGCTGGACGAGAAGCCCGCGCTGCTCGAGCGGCGCGGCGGCGCGTTCTACAGCGAGGCCGCGACCGGCGCTGATCGCCTCGCTCACCGCCGGCGACGGCGACGTCCACGGTCGTCGATGTCCGCAACGGCGGCACGCTCGCCGGGCTCGGCCGACGACGACGTCGTCGAGGTGCCCGCGACGCGTCGGGCGCGAGCGGTGCGGCGCCTGCCCCAGCGCGCCGCTCGCGCCCGAGCTGCTCGGCCTCGTCCAGCACGTCGCGGCGTACGAGCGGCTGACCGCCGCGCGCGGCGGTCAGCGGCGACGCCGGTGACGGCGCGGAAGGCGCTGCTCTGACGCACCCGCTGATCGGCCAGGACTGATCACCGACGACGCTCCTCGAAGCGCTGATCGCGGCCGAGCGGCGCGCGGCGGCGAGCTGGTGCAAACGTGAACGACGCGGTCGTGCTCGCGGTCGACGGCGGCAACTCGAAGACCGACCTCGCGCTCGTCCGCGAGCGACGGCAACCTGCTCGCCGCCGTGCGCGGGCCGCTCAGCTCGCCCCACCACCTCGGTGCTCGACGGCGCGCTCGCGCGTGCTCGAGGGGCTGCTCGACGAGGCGCTCGTCGCGCGAGGGCCGGCCGCGGTCGCTGCCGGTCGTGCGATCGCGGAGATGTTGCTGCTCGCCGGCGTCGACTTCCGCGTCCGAGGAGGAGCAGCCGCTGCATGCGCTCGACGGAGCGCGGCTGGGCCGCGACGCACCGTGCGTCGGGAACGACACCTTCGCCGTCCTCCGCGCCGGCACCGAGCGCGGCTGGGGCGTCGCGGTCGTCTGCGGCGCCGGGATCAACTGCGTCGGGGTAGCGCCCGACGGCCGCGCACGCGCGCTTCCCAGCGCTCGGCGCGATCACGGGCGACTGGGGCGGCGGCTACGACGTCGGGCTCGCCGCGCGTCTCCGCAGCCGCCCGCGCGCGAGGACGGGCGCGGGCCGGCGACGTCGCTCGAGCAGCGCGTCCCCGCCCACTTCGGCTTCGAGACGCCGCTCGAGCTCGCGAACCGCGATCCACGCCGGCGAGATCGCGCACGCGGCGGTTGATCGAGCTCGCGCCGCTCGTCCTCGAGTCGTGCTCGATGGACGACGCGTCGCGGCGGAGATCGTCGACCGCCTCGCGGACGAGGTCGTGACGATGGCTGCGGTCGGCGCTCGCCCGGCTCGGGCTCGAGCACGAGCCCGCGGACGGTGCTACTGGGCGGCGGGTCTGCTGGCCGCCGGCCGACGGCCGACTCGTCGACGCGATCGCCGAGCGGCCTCCAGCGTGGTCGGCCGCTCAGCTCGTCGTGCGACGACGCGCGCGCCGCCGGTCGTCGGCGCCGCGCTGCTCGGGCTCGACGCAGCTGGGTGCCGGCGCCCGATCGCGCAGCGAGCGCGGCGCGAGCTCGCCGCAGCCGTCGGCGTCGACGACGAGCTGCGCGCGACCAGGAGCCCGCGACCGCAGCGGAGGCCGTGGATGGCTGACGTCCGCTTCGAGCAGGCGACGCGCGTCTACCCGGGCACGAGCGTGCCTGCGGTCGACTGCGCTCGACCTCGCACATCGCGGACGGCGAGTTGATGGTGCTCGTCGGCCCGTCGGGCTCCGGCAAGTCGACGGCGCTGCGGATGCTCGCCGGGCTCGAGGAGGTCGACGCGCGGCGGCATCTGGATCGGCGGTCGCGACGTCACCGACGTCGCGCCGAAGCGACCGCGACGTCGCGATGGTGTTCCAGAACTACGCGCTCTACCCGTACCTGACCGTCGCCGCGAACATCGGCTTCCCGCTCAAGATGCGCGAAGGTGCCGAAGCGCGGAGCGCGAGCGCAGCGTGCGCGAGGTCGCGAAGCATGCTCGGGCTCGACGGAGCTGCCTCGAGCGCAAGCCGGCGCCAGCTCTCCGGCGGGCAGCGCCAGCGCGTCGCGATGGGCCGCGCGATCGTCCGCGAGCCGCAGCGTCTTCCTGATGGACGAGCCGCTCTCGAACCTCGACGCGAAGCTGCGCGTCGCAGATGCGCGCCGACATCGCGGCGCTGCAGGCGCGACTCGGCGTCACGACCGTCTACGTCACGCACGACCAGGCCGAGGCGATGACGCTCGGGCACCGCGTCGCCGTCCTGCAGCGACGGCCGCCTGCAGCAGTGCGACTGCGCCCGCAGCGCTGTACGACCGCGCCGGCGAACACGTTCGTCGCCGGCTTCATCGGCTCGCCCGTCGATGAACCTGCTGACCGTCCCCGCTCGCGAGCCAACGGCGCCGTCTCCGTCGGCGGCGTCTCCTGCGTGCCGCTTCCGCCCGGCGCCCAGGACGAACGGCTCGAGCATCGTGCTCGGCTTCCGCCCCGAGTCGCTCGAGCTCGGCACGAGCGGCGGCGTGCCCGCGCGGGTCGAGGTCGTCAGGTATCGGCATGCCGACGCGTTCGTGTTCTGCAGCGCCGAAATCGGCAGCGGGGATGCGAGAGCGGCTCGTCGCGCGCGTGGAGGCCCGCCGCCGTCCCGAGCGCGGCGAGCGCGTCGCGCTCCAGCCACGCGCCGCCGGGGGCGCTTACGTGTTTCGACGCGGAGACCGGGAGGCGGCTGAGCGGCGCGGTGGACAGCTCGAGCTGTTCCGTTCAGAGATCGAGAAGCAGTCGAAGCAGCACTCGAGACGGCTGCTCGAGCAGAAGCGACGACTTCGCGGCGGTTGCCGGCGGATCGCGGCGCGCCCGTCCGAACGCGATTCGCTCTCGATCGGCCACGGCTCGTCCGACAACGCCGCTTCCTACGGCGTCTACGTGTTCGGATTGCTCCCCGGCTGGACGGCCTTCCGCGACTCGATCTCGCTCGCCGTACTGACGGGCGGACGTCGACGTCTCGCGATCGGCCGTACTCGCGCTTTCTTCGCAGATCGGGCCTGCGCCGAGACGTGCTCAGTACGTGGCGCGTGCCCAGTCCGCGCGGCGCCTTCACGGTTGCAGTCACGAACGAGGCCGCGCACCGGGCTCGGTCCGGGCGGCGGATGCGGTGCTGCTCCCACTCGAAGCGGAGGCACTCGAGCGGTCGGTTGCGGCGACGAAGACCTGCACCAACCAGCTTGCGGCGCTCGCTGCTCGGCGGTACCGCCGCCGGCCGAGACAGATCGGCGAAATGCTCGCGGGATGACGCGACGTTTCTGAGAGGAGCAGATCTTCTTAAACTCACGGATCTCATGTTCCATTTCATCAACGTGTGTGAACGTGGTTTCATCAAGTCGTTTGTATTCATTTCCTCAGACAGATGAAAAGCTGTATAATCAGTTTGATCAGTTTTCATCCTAACAACAAGAAGGTTATCAGCCATGAAATACCTGAAGCACGAAGAAGGCGCGTGATATTATGTGTTATCGCCATATTCACAAACCATCAGCTTTCGATGAACCATTTACCTCAGTGTGTTTTGTGTTCCATGATATGAGTTCAGTGTAATGGCTGAAAATCTCAGTGTACCTGGTCTTCGTGATCGACGATGTGATCGTTACTCATGGTGGCTGTGTGTTTCTTTAACCCAGCAACGTTGAGCTTTCGTTTGTTTCCAACCATGGGTTTCGTGAAACGGCGATCCTCTGCCGCTGGCGTGAAACATCAGATCTAAATGCGCTGTGTACATTATCCCAGACATAGTGAAGCATTTGAGCCTGGTTTATAATCCCATTATTGATGATATTGTTGATCAATATTTCAAACATGACATGGACAAAAGATCTATGGTTCTTGAACAAACCTTTGCAACTCAGACTGCGACCTATCCATGTGTAGCATTTCGTGAACTCGGCGGTTCTCTGTTCAAGAAAACATGGAAGAAGCGCTATGTCGTGAACGTTCTGGTCTTCCTCAACATACCATGGTTATCCACGTTTGTTCCACCGCGTGTTTGCGATGGTTGTCATGTCAGCGGCAGCCAGCGCCGGACACCGGTCCACGTCGCCGACGCGGTTCCAGACGAGGACGTGCAGCTGCTGCGAGCGGCGACGGACCGGCGACGGCTGTAGGTGACCTGTCGGTGAGACGCCGTTCCGGCCGTCGCGCCCGACGCGTCGAGGACCGAAGCGACGGTCACCTCGCCCCCGCGCCGGTGAACTGCGGTCGCGCAGCTTCGTCCCCGACCGCGCCGTCCACCGCCACCACGCCAGCGCAGCCGGACGGCGAACGGCCTGCGTCAGCAGCCGTCGTCACCAGTAGACCGGAGTTCCGCGACCACGATTCGTCAGGCACGTTGATCAATCTCGCAGAGCCTGCGTCCCGTTGTGCATGCCCTGGCGAAGTACCAGGTCCACTGCTGCTGCACGGTGCCGCGATGCGCCAGCGGTGGCGAGCGTCGAACCGCAGATGCTGGAAGCCGTTGATGTTCGCCTTGCGCATCGGTCGTCCCGTCGGCGGTTACACGCCGGGAACTCGGGCAGCGTCGCGCCGCCGTAAGCCGAGATCACGCGCGCACTGGCGTACGCGGTCGCGTAGAGAGGCTTCCTGCCCGCCGCCGGCGGCGAGTCACGACGATCGTCCGCACTTCGGTGAGCCGCTGCTGCAGCTTCGGCGTGTCCCGGTGAGTCCCAGAAGACGTGGATCGGTGAGTTACGCGTCGATGATGTCGCTCTAAATGATGGTCGGCCATGTACTGGAACCAGGCGCGCTGGTTGTTCTGCACAGGAGCCGCCCGCCCATGAAGCGGATGTGGTGCGCGCAGGCCGGCGGCGACGAGGTCGCGGTCGAGCAGGCGGTATCATGCTCGCGGCGTTCTGCTCGGGCGTGATCGACGTCAGAGTTCGGAGGCTCGTTCTGGATCGTGACCCAGCGCAGGCGAGTTGTCGACGCCGCGATTCCGGATCAGGTCGGCGAGGACGTCGGTGAACCTCTGCACGCCGTCGCCTCGGGGAACGCGCCGCCCTGCCAGGTGACGTTGATCGTCAGCGCCGGCGCGCTGCGCGAACACCGCCGTCCGGACGAACGAATCCATCCGGTCGGGGCGTGAAATCGCTGTTGTTGAAGATGGGCGAGCTGGGAGGAAACGCAGCCCGACGACGGCGTCCTCAGCTCGACCGGGTTCCAGAGCGGCGCTTACCCGCGGCCTGGCTGATCTTCTGCGCGTACGTGCTGCAGACCTGCCATCTGACCCCGAACCCCGCGAAGCTCCGGCGTGAGCACGTTCGACGGGACGGCGCGAAAGTCCGTGATCTCGAGGGTCGAGGCGCGTATCCTTCGTCTGGCCCCGTCGCGGCGTCCGCGACGGGGTGACGATGAGCGGAGTACGTGCCCCCGGCCGCGAACGTCGGCCTGAACTGACGATCGTCGTTCGATCGGGGACGACCACGAGACGGCGCTACGAACCGAGCATGGTGGAAGCGGTCGAAGAGCGTGACGTTGACGTCCGCCCGTGTTTCCGGCGTTCGACGTTCGTCGCCCGCGCGAGCTGCACGGGACGCCCGGTTCGCGCCAGCAACAATACGTAA